>LNAP01001013.1_pt1 | contig 30546 bp, 30 predicted proteins | sample 602601 | NCBI WGS metagenome assembly LNAP01 (sample SAMN02440304, study PRJNA202911) | soil metagenome | biome: Subtropical and temperate rainforests or woodlands; isolation source: soil samples (1 kg each in a 20% v/v slurry with milli Q water) were... ...
GGGTACTGCGCGCCCAACCAATACGAGCGACAGCACCTGGCAAGACAATGAATTTGTAAATTCCCCTATCGGAATGTCCGAAAAAACTTGACCAGGACACTGTTCTTGGTTCAAAAATTTTCGATGCATTTTTTTTGCGTGCAAAATTGAATGCAAAAAAGAATGCAATTAACCTAAGGCTATACAAGGAAGACCTTCCATGAAGTTTCCAGCGTTTGCTTATGCGCGTCCCAGCACGCTAGAAGAAGCAATAGACCTATTGAGCCGCGACGATGAATCGCGGCCTCTTGCGGGTGGGCAGTCGTTACTGCCAGTGATGGCGCTCCGCCTCGCCGCTCCCGGCACACTTGTGGATTTGGGGGACATTGCAGCGCTGAAGTTGATTGAGCTGGATCCCAGCGGCACGACGCTGCGCATTGGAGCCATGTCCACGCACGCCAACAATTCCGTCAGTCCTTTGATCGAGGAATTTGCGCCGCTGATGACACAGGCTCTGGAGCATGTGGCGCATGAGGCAGTTCGAAACCGGGGCACGATTGGTGGTAGCGTTGTTAACGCTGACTCCAGTGCGGAAATGCCGTTCGTCACGACAGCGCTCGATGCCGTGATGGTGCTGCGTGGAGCTAATGGTGAGCGCTACGTGCCGGCTGCGGATTTCTTTCAAGGGCATTTCTCCACGGCATTGCAGCCCGGTGAATTGCTGGTTCGCGTTGATGTTCCTCTCTCGACATCGCAATGGGTGTTTGAGGAAGTGGCGCGGCGTCCCGGCGACTTTGCGTTGGTGATGGTGGCTGTGGGCCTCGAGATCTTTGATCAACGTTGCGAAGGCGCGCGGATTCTCATTGGCAGCGTGGGTGATCGTGCCGTGCGGGCCAAGGAGGCGGAGCAATTCCTAAAAGGCAAAAAGATCGATGAGCAGGTAATCGATCAAATGATTGAGCTGGCGCTTTCGGGCGTCGCAGGACGCGCAGATATCCACGCCAGTGCCGAGTCCCGTCGGCAACTTGCCCGAACCTTATTGCGCCGCGCGACGCGACGCTGTCTGAAACAGGAGCCCGCATGATTCAAGCAGAAAAAAATACAACCCTTGCCGTGAGCGCCACAGTCAATGGTCGCACGGTGCAATTCAATGTTGCTCCGCGTGTGAGTCTGGTCGACACGCTGCGCGATGAGTTGAACCTCACCGGCACAAAGATTGGTTGTGAGCATGGCGTTTGCGGCGCGTGCACTGTGTTGGTGGATGGTGTCACCGTTCGTTCCTGCCTGATGCTGGGCGTGCAGGCGCACGGTTGCGACATTCGTACCGTGGAGGGTTTTTCGGACAAGGCAAGCCTGAGCGCTTTGCAGCAGTCTTTCAAAGACCATCATGCCTTGCAGTGCGGCTTCTGCACGGCCGGCTTTTTGTCCACCGCGACTGCGCTGCTGGAGCGCAATCCCACGCCGTCGCGCGAGGAAGTGCGTGAGGCGATCTCGGGAAATATTTGCCGCTGCACGGGCTATGAAACCATCGTCGATGCCATCGTGAGTGTGAATGCATCGCAGAAGAACCTTCGCATTGAAAAGGAGCCAAGCCATGGCCAAGAGTGATGTTGCTGAACTCAAGCCGCGGCTGATGGGTGTGTCCATCTCGCGCAAAGAAGACGATGCATTTCTGACGGGGCGTGCGCAGTATCTCGCGGACATTCGACTGCCGGGCATGCTTCACGCGGCGATTTTGCGCAGTCCCCATGCGCACGCGAAGATTCTGAGCATTGATACCTCTGCCGCACGGGCATTTCCTGGCGTACACGGCGCCTGGACGGGTGACGACATCATCAAGTTGTGCACGGGTATTCCGGGTTCACAGCAGATCAACGGATTTGTCACCACGGTTCAGCCTTTGCTGGCGCACCAGATTGTTCGCTATGCAGGTGAGGCGTTGGTGATTGTGGTCGCGCAGAATCGTCGCACGGCTGAGGATGCGCTCGAGTTGATTGATGTGGAGTACGAAGAGCTCCCGGTCATCGCCAACATTGATGCCGCCATGGCTGAAGGTGCGCCGCTAGCGAACGAAGGCGTTCCTGGCAATCTCGTGTTTCGCCACAGCCATTCCAGCGACGATTTGCAGAATGTGTTTGCGCAGGCTGCAGTGACCGTCGAAGGCGAGTTTCACAACAACCGCGTCAGCGCATCTCCGATGGAGCCACGCGGATACATTGCCCGGCATGAGTGGACTACCGGACAGATGACCTTGTGGTCGGCCACGCAAATGCCTGCACTGGTGCGCACCATGGCGGCAATCTTGCTGAACTTTCCTGAGCAGAACCTGGAAGTGATCACGCCTCATGTGGGCGGGGGGTTTGGGCAGAAGGCGCACTTGCATCCTGAAGAGTTGTTGGTGTGCGTGTTGACCAAGGAGCTGGGCGCGCCAGTGGCGTGGTTTGAAGATCGACAGGAAAACCTGCTGAGCGCCACGCACGCCAAGCACCAGGTGAACCAGATGGCGCTGGCCTGCGATGCCAACGGCAAGTTCCTCGGTATTCGGGCGCGTGGGTTGACTGACGGCGGTGCCTACAACAGCATGCCTTGGACGCAACTAGTCGAGGCGCATGTGGGCCTGCGGGTGCTGACGGGCGTGTACAAGGTGCCTCGCATGCAGGATGAGGCCATTGCCGTCACTACCAACAAGTGTTCCATTGGTGCATACCGCGGCGTGGGCTTTCAGGCACCACACACGGCGCGCGAGATGTTGATTGAGAAGGCGGCGCGCAAGCTTGGTATTTCTCCGTTTGAGATTCGCCGCCGCAACGTGATCCTCGATCAGGACTTCCCCTACACCACACCGAGTGGACTGACGATTCGCGAAGGCACGTTCCTGAAGTCGATCGACGAGCTGGAGCGCATGGTGGACTACCCGCGCTTTTTAGAGCGTCAGAAAGAGGCTCGCAAACAAGGGCGTTACCTTGGGCTGGGCTTGAGCGTGTTCAATGAAATCAGCGGCATCGGCACACGTGCGCTTTCCTATCTGAACACTCCGACCACCACTCACGATACCGCCACCGTACGTATGGACGCTACGGGCAAGGTGACCGTCACAACGGGTCTTGTCGCTGCAGGGCAGGGGCATTGGACTACGCTTGCGCAGATTGCGGCCGATGCGTTTGGGGTGAGTACGGAGGATGTGGTGGTCTGTGCGGGTTCCACCAACCATGCATCCAGCTCGGGCACATGGGCGAGTCGTGGTGCGGTGTTTGCTGCGGGCACCATTGGGCGCGCTGCGGACATCGTGCGCCAGCGCCTGCTGCAGTTGGCTGCGCATCTGCTCGAAGCCTCGGTTGAGGATTTGGTCATGGACAAAGGCATGATCCACGTGGCCGGTGTTCCCGCCAAGGGAATGCCGCTGGCTCAGGTGGCTGGCGCGGTTTATTTTGCGGAAGCTACTCATCCACCGGGCTTTGAGCCATCGCTGGAAGCGACTGCGGCTTTCGATCCTGCTGACGTGGTGTTGGCCAACGGTGCACATGCGGCCATTGTTGAGGTGGATATCGAAACCGGCATTGTCAAAGTTGAGCGTGTCTTTGCCATTGAGGACTGCGGCCAGATGATCAATCCGATGATCGTCGAAGGGCAGATCCGTGGCGGCGTGGGTCAGGCCATTGGCTCCGTGCTGCTTGAAGAGCTGGTACACGACAGCAACGGGCAACTGCTCACTACTACTTTCATGGATTACTTGCTGCCCACGTCGGTGGATGTGCCAGATATTGAGATTCACCATCTGTGCACACCGTCGGCGCTTGTTCCTGGTGGGGTCAAGGGCATGGGTGAGTCGTCCATGATTTCTGCACCGGCTGCGCTGGCTTGCGCAGTCAATGATGCGCTGGCGCCGTTGGGCGTGGAATTTCAGCGCTTCCCGATCTCCCCCGAGCGAGTGCTCAGCACGCTGGCGATCAAGCGAGCAAGCGGCTCAGAGCACGCCGCTGCGTAAAGCACCGATGTTGTGCATCGATGTCGATGCATTTCGTTTGCAATTTCAATTTCGAGTGATGTCATGAACTTCAGCTACCAATTCGAACTCCCCGTGCCCGTAGAGCGGGCGTGGGCCACTTTGATGGATATTCCTCGCGTCGCGCCCTGCATGCCCGGTGCGACCATCGAGTCCAGTGACGGCAACAACCACATCGGTAAGGTGCGCGTTAAGCTGGGCCCAATCGAGTTGACTTACCGCGGCGCAGTCACCCTTGTGGAGCGCGATGACGCTCAGCATCAGGCGCGCGTGAACGTGGTCGCCAAGGAAATCAAGGGCGCAGGCGCAGCCAAGGCAGAGTTGACACTGGCGGCTGCTGAGTCTTCTCCCGGCACGACCAAGGTGTCCGTTTCGAGTGAATTCTCTATCAGCGGCAAGGCGGCGCAATTTGGGCGCGGCGTAGTGGACGAAGTGGCTGCTGTCATGATGGGCCAGTTTGCCGAGCGTCTGTCACGCTTGCTGCAGCAGCCGGACGCAGCTCCCGCACCAGCGCCGGTCACCACCGCCGCTGTAGCTGCCGCACCCGCGCTTGCGGTAGCCTCTGCACCGCTTGCAGACACTACTGTTGCTCAGCAGTCTGCTCCCTCAATTCCGCAAGCAAGAGCCATCGATGCGTCGATGGCGCAGGAAATGCAGGTCATGTTCATCCAGATGTTGAACGCCACCACAGCCGCCGCCAACGCGGCCACAGCGGCTGCCAACGCCGCCTCTGCCGCGGCATCAGCGCTGGCGTCTGTGCATGCACGTGTTGGCGTGCAGTCCGCTGGTTCGTTCAATCAAGACAACGATGCCCTCGATATGGGTAACGTGATGGGCGCGGTGCTCTATCGACGCCTCAAGTGGGTGGCTCTTGCCGGTGTGGCTGTGATCGCTGTGGGCGCAATGATCTACATGGGCGGGAGAAACTAGTGGCTAGTGCAGCGTTCACCTTGGAGTCGCCGCTGCAGATCCAACAGGCGTTGGATCAGGCAGGCTACATCACGGCTCAGCCTTTAGCGAGCGTGCTGTATTTGGCAATGGCGCTGAATCGTCCGTTATTTCTCGAGGGCGAGCCAGGCGTTGGCAAGACGGCTCTGGCCAATGCGATTGCTTCGGCGACGGGTGCAACGCTGTTTCGGCTTCAGTGCCACGAAGGGCTGGACGCCACGCATGCTTTGTATGACTGGGATTTCCGCAAACAGATGTTGCACCTGCGGGTCAATGCACACGAAGGCGCGGATACGGAGTCACTGGAGTCAGGCTTGTACTCCCGGCGCTTTTTGCTGGCGCGCCCCGTCATGCAGGCATTGCAAACCAGCCCAAGCGTGCTGCTGATTGATGAAATCGACCGTGCGGATGATGAGTTTGAAGCGTTGCTGCTCGAAGCCCTGTCCACTCACAGCATCACCATTCCTGAGATTGGAACGATCCGCGCCGAGACGCCGCCGTTGGTGATACTGACGTCCAATCGCACGCGTGAAGTGCACGATGCGCTGAAGCGACGCTGCCTTTATCACTGGCTGGAACACCCCAGCGCAGACACTGAACTCGCTATCTTGCGTCGTCAACTGCCGCAGTTGTCTTTGGAGTTCTCGCAGGAGATTGTGGCCACAGTGCAAGCACTGCGTAGCCAACATTTGCTTAAGCCGCCCGGTATTGCCGAGAGTCTGGATTGGGCCGGCGCGCTGTTGGCATTGAGGGCGAACAATCTTGCTGATCCGGTTGCGGCGTTGGCGTTGGGGGCGTTGGTTAAGCACAGCGAAGATATGGCCAAGGCTGTGTTCCCGGCATGACAACGCAGATCTGCTCAACCGCTGTAGGTGTGCAACTGATGACACAGTTGGCGCAGATGCTCGAGCGCCAAGGTCTCGAGATCGGAGCGGAGCGCCTGACGCATTGGATGGAGGCGACACAAAAGCTCGCTCCGTTCGATCTAGATACCCTGCGGCTCACGGGCCATGCCACGCTGTGCCGCGACACCGACAGCATGGCCTTATTCGACCAGTGCTATGCCGTCTGGTGTGCGCAGCAATCCTTGCAGAACACCGTGCCTGCAGTTCGGCCGGCGCTGGCGAGCCTTGCGTTGCCGACAAGTTCGGAGCAGCCAGCTGCACCAGCGGCCGAGCAGCGCCAGGAACTGGCATTGGCTGCCGCGCAAGACCTGCTGCGTCAGCGTGATTTTTCGAAGTTGAATGAACAAGAAAAGGGCGAGATTCAGCGTCTGTTGTTGGCCTTGGAGGCTGCACCTGCCATGCGTCGATCAAGGCGTTTTCGCCGCGCAGCGAGTGGTCGGATTGATCTGCGCAAGACCTTGCGAGCGGCGCTTCGCAGTGATGGCGAGACACTGGACTGGTGCTATCAGCAGCCTCGTCAACGGCCTCGTAGAAGGGTGCTGTTGATTGATGTGAGCGGCTCGATGGCTCCGTATGCCGATGCACTTTTGCTGTTGGGTTTCGCCTTGATGCGCTCCGCACCCAAATTCACCGAGGTGTTCACGGTGGGCACTCGCTTGACGCGCTTGACGCGGGCTTGGCGTACGCCCGATCCTGAGCATGCCCTTGCGCTCGCATCACAGGCCGTTCCGGACTGGATGGGTGGAACTTTGCTGGGTGAGCAATTGCAGGCGTTTCTGGATCGCTGGGGTAAGCGCGGCATCACGCGGGGTGCGGTGGTGATGATTGCATCAGATGGTTGGGAAAACGGCGACGGCAAGTTGCTCGGCGCGCAGATGGCGCGACTGCATCGTATGGCGCACAGCGTGGTCTGGTGCAACCCACATAAGAGCAGTGCGGGCTATCGCCCCATCGCGCGAGGTATCAGCAATGCATTGCCGTACATCGATCATTTCGTGAGTGGTTGCAGCGTGGATGAGCTAGAGCAACTCGTGCAGACCATGCAGACATCAGGCGGCGCTGCGCGCCATGCGGGTGTACCGCCGAACAACGTTAGACATTGAGGCTCATGCGTATTGATCGTCATGGGCATTGTGGAGGTGAAGTGAGTTGGATTTTTTGCTTATGTTTGCATGCAAATTTGCATCCGTGTGGCAAATGAATTCAAAAAACAGGGTGCGATCTGTGTTGCAGATCAAAGCGCCTGGCTAGGTAGGCATCGTTTTTGTGGGTTCTCCAACAGCAGTGGGCTAAGGAGTTTCTTCTTCAAGGAGGCAGTATGAAAGTGGATCAGCTCATTAATAAAGGCGTGGCTCTCGTGTTGGCCGCTATGGCGGCATCAGCCGGCGCGACAGAAGGCGGTACATCCATGTACCCGGCTGGCTCAGAGGCTTACACCTGTTGTGCCTTGCCTCCACCGGGCACCTACGGAATGCTCTATTACCAGAACTACCAAGCCAATAAGGCGGTCGACAATGCAGGTAAGACCGTAACGCCTGATGGTTTCAAGGTGCGAGCTAACGCAGTAGTGCCGCGCTTCATTTGGGTGCCCAAGGAGACTGTGTTGGGCGCATCTCCTGTGGTGCATGCGATTGTTCCTATCGTCAATCTCGACGTTGCTGTGGCGCCGGGCCTTTCGCAAAGCAAGACAGGCGTCGGCGATATCACGGTGGGTGCGGGTCTTGGCTGGCATCACAACGAGAACGTCCATTCGCTTTTGGCCTTCGACCTCTTCATGCCGACAGGTAGCTACCGCAAGGAAAATCTGGCGAACATTGGCAAGAACCACTGGGCGATTGCTCCAGTGGCTGGGCTGAGCTATATCCAGAAGAGCGGCTTGAATGCGGACATGCAGCACATGGTCATCTTCAATGGTCGCAACAGTGATACTGATTACAAGTCCGGTGTTGAATGGGTCATGGACTACGCGCTTGGCTGGGGCATGGGCAACGGCTGGACCGTGGGTGTTGGTGGATATTGGTATCAGCAACTGACTAACGATAAGCAGCACGGTGCGAGCCTGCCTGGCTCCAAGGGGGCGCACGCTGGCGATTGGTCCAGCGATCCGCTATGACAGCGGCAAGGGTTGGTTCTTCACGGCAAAGTACGAGACCGAAACACAAGTCCGCAATCGTTCTGACGGACGCTCGTTCTGGCTTCGAGGCGTCTATTCGTTCTGAGCGTTCGCCGCGAGGGTGAGCCACATGGACCGCTTGCAGTGCCGATGTCTTCCATGGACACGACAGAGCAGGCGGGCCCTGGCGACCACAACCCTTTGGATAGGGAAGGGCGTGGCCGTCTGACTGACGCTGTGGCTTGTCGAAATTCTCGAGTTAATGCGCGCATTGGACGCCCGAGCAGGTTAGTGGCCATCTCATGTAGACCTGAGATAGTTTTCAATAAATCCTAGGGAAATCACTAGGTCCAACGTATTCCTCGACTCCATTGAAATCTCTACAATTTACTCATGGATGCAAATTTGCATGCAAAATAGAATGCAAAAAAACTGCGAAATATTGGTACTGAACTCAACATTCTGAATCATGAAATCTCAACAGCCAAGCGCCGTCGGCGCACCGCCTAGCCCCGAGTTGGAGCGAGACATCATCCATTGGATCCATCTTGAGGCTGAACTGCTCGATGACCGCCGTGAGCGTGACTGGATCGAATGCATGGTGAGCAAGGATGTGATTTATCAAGTGCCGTTGAGAAGCACGGTGGAGCGGGCGCGTGGCTTCGGTTTTTCTACGACAACCTTCCACATGGATGAAACCCATGGTTCGTTGATGGCGCGGATTCGCCGCAATGAAAGCCCGTTCGCGTGGGCTGAGGATCCGCCATCGCGTGCTCGCCATTTTGTGAGCAACATCCGCGTGGGCTTGCGCGATGACGGAGGCCTCAACGTGCGCAGCAATCTCATGCTGTATCGCACGCGGCAGGAGCAGACGGCGCCGCAGATCATGTCTGCCGAGCGACACGATGTGCTGCGTTTGATCGAAGGTCAATGGCGCCTTGAGAAGCGCGTTGTGTACCTCGATCTCACGGCCATTGCTTCCCACAACCTCGCGATCATTTTCTGACGGAGTGCATAGATGACTGCAACCAAAACACAGACCGTGCACTGGCACAAAAGCGCAAGCCGACTGCTGAGCGATCTGGAAAAAGGCGTTGATCAAGGTGAGGTGCCTGCATCGATCTACGGGAACCCTGAGCTCTATGACATTGAGCTGCGCAAAGTGTTTGGCCGCGCTTGGGTGTATCTGGGACATGAGTCTGAAATTCCCGCGCAGGGCGACTATGTTCTGCGCAAGATTGGCGAGGACGATTTCATCGTGGTGCGTGACGAAGACGGCAACGTGAATGTGCTGTTCGATGCCTGTCGCCATCGTGGAGTGCAACTGTGCCGCGCCGATCATGGCAACACCTCGCACTTCCGTTGCCCGTATCACGGCTGGGTGTACGACACCAAAGGCAACTTGATCGGCGCGCCGCTCTGGAAGAACGCGCTGCAAGGTATGCCCAAGGAAGGAAATGGACTGGTCAAGCCCGCGCAGATCGATACCTATCTGGGTTTGATCTTCGCCACGCTCGATCCTTCTGCGCCGTCGCTCAAGGAATATCTTGGCGGTATGGCCTGGTATCTGGACTTGATCTTCGGTTTGAACGAGCACGGTATCGAAATTCTGGGTGAGCCACAACGTTTCGTTATCGACGCGGACTGGAAATCCGGTGCCGACAACTTCTCTGGTGACGATTACCACTTGGGGACACTGCACAAGTCCGTTTGGGATGTGGGTGCGTTTCCGGTCTCGTTTGAGAACAACATGCAGGGCTATCACATCCAGGCGGCTCCGGGGCATTCGCTTTCGTTCTCGATGGCGATGAGCGAGCTCGAGCCAGGCCCGCGCTACTTTGGCTTTGCGCCAGAGTTGGTGGAGAGTTTCAAGCCCGAAAAGATCTCGAAAGAGCAGCTTGAGGCAGCGCGTATGTCGCGCGTGTTCGTGGGTAACGTGTTCCCTAATTTCTCCATGCTCGTGCTGCCCATGACGGAGGACCCTGCGCATCCGCCCACCGGCATCATCACCTTGCGTGTCTGGCAACCCAAGGGTCCGGGCAAAGTGGAAGTCTGGAACTGGTTTGCGGGCTACAAGAACATGTCTCCAGAACTCAAGAACCGGGTGTACAAGGCCGGACTCGGCACGTTCTCGATGGGTGGTTCGTTCGAGATGGACGATACGGAACCATGGATCACGGTGAGTCGCATGGGGCGCTCGCCTGCTGCCGACTTGCTGGACTTCAAGCTCAACTACCAGATGGGTATGCCAGGCGTTGGCATCGCGACTAAAGTTGAGGAAGGTTGGCCTGGTCCCGGCGAAGTTTTCCAGACGCGTTATGAGGAGGGCGTGCAGCGCAATCTGTGGCGCTTCTATTCCAAGCTGATGCGCTGCGAGCCGGGTGAGTGGCCCAAGTCCACGCCTGACGCTGAGACAAAGTGAGGAACGAGTCATGGATGGAGCGCAAAGCATGAGTCATTCTTGGGCCGCGGACACGAAGGCTTTTTATGCGGATCGTGGCATTGGCGGTGCTCTGGAGCCGGCCAAAAAGCCTGCGATTGTCGTTGTCGATCTCATCAAAGGGTTCACGGACCCTTCGTTTCCGGCGGGCTCGGATCTCACTGAAGTTCTGGGTGCCACGCGGCAGTTGCTGGACGTGGCACGTGAGGTAGGTGTTCCGGTCATCTACACGACCATCGCTTTCAACGAAATGCAGGTGCAGTCACTGGTGTGGCTGCGCAAGATGAAGGCCATGCAGGGGCTGCTGGAAGGCACGCCGTGGATTGAGGTGGACGAGCGCCTTGGACGTACCACGCAGGAACCGGTCATTGCAAAACAGGCGGCTTCTTCGTTTACGGGGACACCGTTGGCGAGCATGTTGGTGGCCTTGGGCGTGGATGGCGTCATTGTGACGGGCGCTGTTACCTCCGGCTGCGTGCGCGCTACTGCTGTGGATGCGTGCATGTTGGGTTGGCCGGTGTTCGTGCCGCGTGAATGCGTGGGCGACCGTGCGCAAGGTCCGCATGAAGCAAGTTTGTTCGATATCCAAGCCAAGTATGGCGATGTCTGTAGTCTGGCGCAGGCCATCGGCATGGTCCGTGAAGCACGCGTTGCATAGCGTGGGCTGGATCACTCTGTTTATGGAAACCTCAATATGTTGATAGTTGCAGAAACCGCTGTTCACGCAGGCGCATATCCTGGCCTGCAACCTCGTCTGATGGTCCCGCAGGCATTGGCGTCGCGCATGGATCTGGCTGCTGAACTGGAGTGCGGCACGTATCAGCGCAAAGTCCCCGTGGAAAACATCATTGCGGAACTGCAGGCATCTGGATTGCAGGGGCGCGGAGGTGCGGGGTTTGCTGCTGGCGTCAAATGGGCTACGTTGGCGCAGAGCAAAAAAGAGCACAAAGTGGTGATCGCAAATGGCGAGGAGGGCGAGCCAGCGTCCGGCAAGGACCAATGGTTGCTCAATCATCGGCCGCATTTGGTGCTCGATGGGTTGCTGCTCGCCGCACAGGCTGTTGGTGCCACTCGCACCATCGTGTATCTCTCACACGCTGCCACGGTGCAATCCATGCGCGCAGCCATTGCGGAGTTGGAAGCATCAGTTCACAAGCCTGCCATTCCTGTTGAAGTCCATGTGGTGCCCCGAAGCTACGTGGCGGGTGAGGAAAGCGCTGTGTGCCGCGCCATCAATGGCGGTCAGGCCAAACCCACGGCCAAACCGCCACGGCCATTTGAGCGCGGCGTAGATGATGCGCCCACTTTGGTGAGCAATGTTGAAACGCTGGCACATGCGGCATGGATTTCGCGCAACGGTCCGCAGGCCTTTAGAGCCGAGGGAACGGAGCAATCTCCGGGAACGATTCTCGTGACTTTGACGGGCGCTTGCCATCGGCCTGGTGTTTACGAAGTCCCGCTGGGGCTGACTCTGGATACCGTCTTCGAGGCCGTGGGTGGCGGCTATAGCGCCCAACCCAAAGCCTTCATCGTGGGCGGTTGGTTCGGCGGCATGTTGGCTGCGGAGCATTCAAAGCGTAATTGCTGCTATGCCGGTTTGCGGCAAGTGGGCAGTGGCTTGGGTTGCGCTGCGATCACAGTGCTCGGTCAGGACGCCAACGTTATGGAAGTGGCTGGCGACATCGGCATGTGGTACACGCGGGAATCGGCTCAGCAATGCGGGACCTGCATTCGCGGCACTCAAGCCATTGCCGGCGCACTCGTGCGCATCAATCTTGGCGCGGGCGAGCACCAGGACCGGGAAAACCTGATTCGCTGGGGCAACACCTTGCCCGGTCGCGGAGCCTGCGCGTTTCTGGATGGCGCCGCAGCACTAGCGCGCACGGTGGTGCACGAGTTTGATGCTGACTTGCGCCAGTGCTTGTCCAAGAGCGCCAGCAAGTCCAAACAGTGAATCAACAAGAACAGGAGCGAGGATGAAAGTCTATCTGGACATGACCAAGTGCACCGGTTTCGGCACGTGCGCCGATTTGGCGCCGGATGTGTTCGAAATTGACGAATTCGGCTACGCGATGCTTTTGCACAAAGGCTCCGTGCCGAAGGAATTCGAGGCTCAGGCTCGCGATGCTTCACGCAAATGCGGCGCTTGGGCGATTCGGATTGAAGAAGAAGCGGCCGACAACCCGTCCGCATGAAACCAATTCAAGGATGAGGTGCGTTTGCACCGGGGAAAGTTATGGAACTCGGACTCGACGGAAAAATTGCGCTGGTGACTGCTGCCAGCCAAGGCATTGGCTCGGCGATCGCTCATACGTTGGCGCGTGAAGGCGCAACCGTGGCCGTCAGCTCGCGCAACCCGCACGCAATGGCGCAGGCCTACCAAGGAAGCAAGGGTGCCATGCTGCCCTATGCAGCGGATCTGAGCGATCCGGCGGATTTTGCTTCGCTGGTGCCGCACGTGGTTGCTGATCAGGGGCGGCTTGATATTTTGGTGGTCAACACACCGGGCCCGCGCATTGTTCCTGTGCTCGATGTGCAAGACGATGACTGGGAAGCCGCCTACAAGCTGCTGGTTCGGCCCGCCGTCAAGCTCGCGCACGACGCGGCCAAGCAGATGGTGGTGCAGGGTGGTGGCACCATCGTTTTCATCACCTCTACCTGGGTGAAGCAGACCATGCATGGCGGCGTGCTGTCGGCCATGATGCGCTCATCCCTGTCGGCGCTTTGCAAGCAAATGGCGCTTGAGCTCGCACCTCACGGTGTGCGGGTCAATCAGGTGATGCCCGGTGCTACAGGCACCTCGCGCATGGAGACCATCTTGAACAGCAAGGCAGAGAAGAACAACAGCTCTCGCGATGCCGAACTGGCCAAAGTCGTGGAGCTCATTCCCATGGGCCGTTGGGCGCAAGCCGAGGAAATCGCGGATGCCGTGGCGTTTGCTGTCTCCCCCAAAGCGGGCTTCATGACGGGCGTAGCGCTGCAAATCGATGGCGGTGCGATCCGCTCAACCCTTTAATTCGACATATTGGAAAACCTCGAATGGCCAAGACTCTCAGTGAATTGTTTTTTGCGCAACTGACGTTGTGCAATCTCGATGCGACGCAACTGGTTGCGGTGATTTCCGAACAAGGCAAGCGCGCCGATTTCGTGGAGGCTGCGGTCTCTGCTGTGCGCCAAAAGGGCGCGGGCGTGCTGGTGCTGACGGCATCGAGCCTCTCCAACCCTAACTTGCCTCCCTATGCTGGTGATGGCCGTGAAGTGTCGGCACTTCTGGCTGCTGCCGAGCAATGTGATCTGGTGCTCGACCTGACCGTGGGTGGCCTGATTCATTCGGACGTGCGCACCCGTATCGTTGGCAAGGGCAAGCGCATGCTGTTTGTGTCACCCGAGCCCGCCGATGTGCTTGAGCGCCTGATGGGTTCGAGCGAATTGCGCAGTCTCGTGGATCGCGGTGCAGAGGTTCTTAAGGCCGGTCGCACCATGCACATCACCAGTGCTGCTGGCACCGACCTGACAGTGGACATCAGCGGTGAGGCGTTGCCGATCACCCGTCAGTGGGGCTATGTGGATGAGCCAGGTCGCTGGGACAACTGGCCCAGTGGTTTCATCGCCTGCTTTCCCAACGACAAGACGGCCAACGGCACCATCGTGCTGCAGCCTGGTGATGTGTTGATCCCTTGGCAGACCTATGTGCAAAGTCCCGTGACGTTGACGATCAAGGACGGCTACATCACTGACATTCGTGGTGAAGGCTCGGACGCTTTCGTGCTGCGCGACTATTTCGAGCGTTGGAAGGACCCAGAGGTCTACGCTTTGTCTCACATGGGTTGGGGCGTTCACCCGAATGCATCGTGGGCGGCGTTGGCGGTCTATGACGCGAAGAAGCTCTTCGGCCAGGAACTGCGTTCGACCTCAGGCAATTTCATGTTCTCGACCGGCTCCAACCGCTTCGCGAATCGTGAAACCCCGGCGCATCTGGACATCCCGCTGCGCAATTGCACGGTCACCATCGACAGCACTGTGGTGGTCCGTGATGGCTCACTGCAGCAGTTCTGAGTCAATCGCAGGAAGGCTCTTTATCATGGATAGAAAAGTTCTGGAGTCTGCGATTCTGTCGATTGCGCGCTCACCCGAGTCGCTCGATGAATTCAAGAAGTCACCCGACACAGTCGGTCTGAAGTACGGGCTGGATGCTGAGTGGAGTCAGGTCATTTATGCAGGAGACCGGGATCGTCTGCGCTCGGCGGGCGTGGGTGACGGCATCACTATTTTGGTGAGCCGCTGGTTCAAGGATGATCTGGGCGACAGCATCAACAAGGGTGCATTCACGGTTAACCGTGCAGCCCAATTGCCTCCGGCCAATGTGCCGCGCAACCTGGTGTTTGCGGGTGGTTGCTCGCATGTACCTGATCTGTTGGCTCGCCCCGAGATCGATCCGGCGGAAGCGGTTGGACGTCTGAAGGCCGCCTATGAGCGCCTGCGCGCGGACCTCGTGGCCGCCAAGCCGGACGTCATCATCGCAACGGCGGATTGCCATTTTCAGAGTTTCGAGACGGGTTCGTTTGTTGTGGGTAACGGTGCATCGCACGAAGGTTCGATGGCGTTCTTCAAGCGTCCCGACATCGATCTGCGCTTGCAAGGTGACAGTGAGCTGGCCAACCGCATCGTGCAACACATCCGCTCGCTGGGCATGGAGGTGGAATCGGCCCCGCGTGTGGATTTGGACCATGGTTTCATCGTGCCGATGAAGCTCTTGCTGCCCAACCCCGATATCCCGGTGATCCCGATCATCACGCAACCTGCGCGCACGTTCTCGCCATTCAATGCGCGAGTGTTCGGTGAAGCCTTGCGTGCAGTCATTGAAAGCTCGGGCAAACGCGTGGCCTTCCTGGGTACGGGCGGACTCTCGCACTGGCTGGATCCCGGCAAGTTTGGTTTCGTTGATTTGGAGTTTGACCGCTACATCCTTGACTTGCTCGAATATGGACAAGGCTTGAGCCTCGCCAATCTCGAACCCTATGCGCTGCTCAGTCACGGTCAGTATGAGCTGCTTAACTGGATCATCATGCTTGGCGCCGTTGGCCCCGGCGTGAAAGCACAAACCTATGCATACGAGCCAATGACGGCCTCCGGCGGCGGCTGGACTGTCGCTCGCATGCTCTTCCCACAATGAAAGACACTCTCATGGAGCAAACCACAAACACGGCCGCACAGCACTTTCGCATGGGCCTCACGCAATGGCACGCTGGACGTGATCTGGATGCCAACCTCAAGCAGGCGCTTCAGGCCATTCACCAATGTGCGGAGCAGGGCGCTCAGCTCATCAGCTTGCCTGAGAACGGACTGTTCCTTGGCTCCAACGCCGAGATGCGTGCAGCAGCACTGTCGCTGGATAGTGCGCCCATTGAAGCGCTGCGCAATGCCGCACGCCAAGTGGGCGTTCCTGTGACGTTAGGCGGGTTCAAGAATCGCGACAGCGAAGGCCGGATTCACAACTCCGCCATCGTGATGGACAAGCGCGGCGAACTGGCAGGGCACTATCACAAGATCCATCTGTTCGACGCCAACGTAGCGGGTCAGTCGTTTGAGGCCTCGAGCGTTGAGCTGCGCGGGCAAGAGCCAGTGATTCTGAACATCAACGGCGTGAAGATTGGCATGACCATTTGCTACGATGTGCGATTTCCTGAGCTGTTTCGTGCGCTCGCGCTTCAGGACGCTCAGGTGTTTCTGGTGCCCGCCGCGTTCACTTACACCACAGGTCAGGCACATTGGGAAGTACTGCTGCGCGCACGTGCCATCGAGAATGCAGCCTTCGTGGTGGCATCGGCAACGGTACGTGGAGAAGACCCGACCAAGGATGCCTTCCAGACGTGGGGACACGCCATGGTGGTCGATCCGTGGGGCAAGGTGCTGACCGATCTGGACAGTGCCAGCGCTGCGGTTCAGGTGGTTGATCTCGACCTTTCGCGAGTCGCCGAGATTCGCACCAAACTCCCCGTGCTCAAAGGCGTGCAACCGTCCTCCTACACTCGTTCGCCCCGTGTGATTGAACTTTCTTAGGCACTTCTATGAGCAGCTATTTCGAACCCTCCGATTTTTTGAAGCAAGGCGTTGATGTCCCGGACGCGGCGTTTGTTGGTGAGCCAATCGTCGTCGCCAATGAGTTCACCGCTGTCGCTCTTCAAAAGGTCGCCATGCGACAAGGGGAGCGAGTGCTGCTCAAGGTCATGCCTGACGGCAGCAGCCTGCTACTGGATGCGATGCAACTGGAAGCAATTACACGGTTGAGGCCAGAGGACTTTTCACGTCTGCTGGCTCGCAATCTTGGTGTGGAATGAAAAATAAGGGAGGTATGCATGAGTAGGCAACGTGGACATTCGGTGGACATGGTTCATCGTGTTCTGGAGGACCGGATCGTCAGTGGCTTCTACGCTCCTGGCATGCGCTTGTCACAAGCGGATCTGGCCGAGGAACTGGAGACCAGCCGTACACCATTGCGTGAGGCATTCAACCGTTTGCAGATCAGCGGACTGGTCGTCGCGACGAACAACCGCGGCGTGGAGGTTGGGCCCATCAAGTTTGAACACACGGAGCAACTCTATGCACTGCGTCTTCTGGTTGAGCCGCCTTTGATTGCTGCGCTGGTGCCAGTGGTTTCCAATGCAGAAATTGCTGCCATGCGCAAGGCGCTTGCGGAGATGGAGTCCAACCACTATTCCACACGCGCTTTCCAAGAGAGCCATCTGGCGTTTCACGAGGTACTGCTGTCGCGTTATCCCGAAATGCTGCGCGAGGCGGTTGAACACGCGTATCAGCGCATTCACCGGCATCAGCGAGTGCATTTCTCGCGCCCACATGTGCCAGAAGATTTCACCGCAGTCGATCGCTTTTTCCTTGATGCGATCGAAGCACGCAACCCCGAAATGGCAAGGCGTTGGAACGAGTTCCATCTGATTGACGCCGCTCTGGGGTTGATGCACGACATCGACACCGCACAGAAGCTGGATGCGCTCCGGCTCTGTGCCACTGGCGTTGACATTGAATTGGAACAGGTCGTCAAGACAGGTAAACACAGTCCCGTACGGATTCGCTGGATGCGCAGCAAAGCAGAGGAAATACCGTACATCGAGACCGTCAACCTGATCCACGACCCCAAAAGTTATTAATCTAATACCTAGGAATTTGACTTTATGAATGCTTCACGTCGTATCGGACTGATCGTCCCTAGCTCCAACACCACGATGGAAACGGAGATCCCCGCCATGCTGAGATCCATTCCGGGTCTGGGCGACAGCTTCACATTTCACTCTGCGCGCATGCGTATGAAGCACGTCACGCCGGAGGAGCTCAAATCGATGGATGACGCCTCAGTGCAATGCGCTGCTGATTTGGCCGATGCACGTGTAGATGTCTTGGCGTATGCCTGTCTGGTCGCCATCATGGCGCAGGGCGTTGGCTATCACCGCCGTAGCCAGACCAAACTGGAAGCGGCCGTACGTGAAAATCAAGGCGGTGATTCGCCTGTCATTTCTTCCGCTGGGGCGCTGGTTGAGGCACTGCATCACGTTGGCGCCAAACGTGTCTCGGTGGTTGCGCCCTACATGAAACCGCTGACCAAACTGGTGTGTGACTACATTGAGGCAGAAGGCATTGAAGTGCAGGACGCGCTCAGCCTGGAGGTCTCCGACAACCTCGCGGTTGGGCGACTCAATCCGCAGGACCTTAAGGAGCATGCCAAAAAGGTCAACACCAAGAACGTGGACGCGTTGATTCTGAGCGCCTGCGTGCAGATGCCATCGCTGCCCGCGATTCAGCCGGTTCAGGACAGCTTTGACATTCCAGTCATGTCCGCTTCCGTTGCCACCGTCTGGAAAATTCTCAAGTCGCTGAATCTTCCAACGCATGTGCCCAACGCAGGCCGTTTGTTGGCCTGACCGGTTGACGGAGCGTCAATATGGGAACCTTGGAAAACAAAGTTGCTCTGATCACAGGCTCTGCCGGTGGCATCGGTCGAGGGATTGCGCGTCGCTTCGTCAAGGAAGGCGCCAGGGTGGTTCTGATGGATGTGTCAGCGCAAGCACTGGCTGAGCTCACGAAAGAACTCGGCGCATCTTCCGTTGCCGTGGTCGGTGATGTGAGCAACTGGAGTGACAACCAGCAGGCCGTTGCCGCAGCCGTTGATACGTTCGGTCAACTCGACGTATTCGTAGGCAATGCGGGTATTTACGATCACGCTGTGGCCCTTGAGGATATGGAAGGAGATGCGCTGTCGACAGCGTTTGACGAGCTCTTCTCCATCAATGTCAAGGGGTACGTGTTGGGTGTTCGCGCAAGCCTTGACGCGCTTTTGGCCTCACGCGGCAACGTGGTGCTTACCGGTTCCTTTGCCAGCTCTTCACCCGCTGGAGGAGGTGTTCTGTACACGGCCTCCAAACATGCGGTGCTGGGATTGGTCAAACAGTTGGCCTATGAGCTGGCGCCAGACATCCGTGTCAATGGCGTGGCTCCGGGTATCGCGCCTACGGTTCTCAAGGGCGTCAAGTCATTGGGGCAAGCGCCTAAGGATTCCATTCTGGACGGGGCGCAGGCCATCATCCCGTTGCAGGCCATTCCCAATGCGGACGTGTACGGCGGAATGTACGCCATGCTCGCATCCGATATGGAGTCTGCGCACATTACAGGCTCCATGCTCACTGCGGACAGTGGTCTCGCGATTCGTGGGTTTGGTAAACCAGGTGGGCGTATAGGTCGTCCATGACACATCTCTCGCAGCCCGGATGAGCAACATCCGGGATCTGCGAAGAGGTTACGGATGGAGGCCTCGAGACTTTCGTTCTCAGGAGGCCGCTCCATCAAGGGCCATCCGATTTCAGTTGTTTATTCATTCGCTTGCATTGGCTGCAGTAGTTACTTGCGCCGATTGCATTGCTGTGCCTGTTGAGATTGAAAAATGCCGCAAAACCTGTCCGTAGCAGAAGCTGCACTGCGCGAAGCCGCTCTCGAATACCACCGCAACCCATCGCGCGGCAAGATTTCCGTCACGCCGACCAAACCGCTGTCCAATCAGCGTGACCTCTCGCTCGCTTACTCGCCAGGCGTGGCCTATCCCTGCCTGGACATCGAAGCCGATCCTTCCAAAGCTTCGGAATACACCTCGCGCGGCAACCTCGTCGGCGTGATCACCAACGGCACCGCCGTGCTGGGGCTGGGCGACATCGGCCCGCTGGCCAGCAAGCCGGTCATGGAGGGCAAGGGCTGCCTGTTCAAGAAGTTCGCCGGCGTGGACGTGTTCGACATCGAACTCGACGCCCGTGACCCCGACAAGATCATCGAGATCGCCGCCGCGCTCGAACCCACGCTCGGCGGCATCAACCTCGAGGACATCAAGGCCCCCGAGTGCTTCTACATCGAGCGTGAACTCTCCAAGCGCATGCAGATCCCCGTGTTCCACGACGACCAGCACGGCACGGCCATCATCTCCAGCGCCGCCCTGCTCAACGGCCTCGAACTCGTGGGCAAGCAAATCGACAAGGTCAAGATCGCCGTCTCCGGCGCGGGCGCTGCGGCGATTGCCTGCGTCGACGTGATGGTCGGCCTCGGCGTCAAGCGCGAGAACATCTACATGGTGGACTCCAAGGGCGTGATCTATGACGGCCGCCCAGGGGGTCTGGACGAATCCAAGCAACGCTACGCCCAGAAGACCGACGCGCGCACGCTGGCCGATGTGGTCAACGGTGCCGACGTGTTCCTCGGCTGCTCCGCCCCTGGCGTGCTGACCGCCGACATGGTCAACACCATGGCCGACAAGCCGATCATTCTGGCGCTGGCCAACCCCGAGCCGGAAATCCGCCCCGAACTGGCCAAGGCCGTTCGCCCCGACTGCATCATCGCCACCGGCCGCTCGGACTATCCGAACCAGGTGAACAACGTGCTGTGCTTCCCCTATATCTTCCGTGGCGCGCTCGATTGCGGCGCGACGAAGATCACCGAAGCCATGAAGCTGGCCTGCGTGCGCGAAATCGCCGCCCTGGCCAAACAAGATGTCAGCGATGAAGTGGCCGCCGCCTACCAAGGCAAAGAGCTGACCTTCGGCCCCGACTACCTCATCCCCACTCCCTTCGATACGCGCCTCATTCTGCGCATTGCCCCCGCAGTGGCCCAGGCCGCTGCTGAATCGGGTGTGGCCACTCGTCCCATCGAAGATATCGCGGCCTACCGCGAAAGCCTGACCCGCTTCGTCTACCAGACCAGCATGTTCATGCGCCCCGTGTTTGCCGCCGCCAAGGCCAACCAGCAGCGCGTGGCCTACGCCGAAGGTGAAGATGAGCGCGTACTGCGCGCCGTGCAAGTCGCCATCGACGACGGTCTGGCCAAGCCGATTCTGATCGGTCGCCCTGCCGTCATCGAAGCCCGTATTGCCAAGGCCGGACTGCGCCTCCAACTGGGCAAGGATGTGGAAATCTGCAACCCTGAAGATGACCCCCGCTTCCGCCAGTACTGGGAAACCTACCACAAGCTCATGGGCCGCGACGGCGTCACACCCGAAGCCGCCAAGGCTGCCGTGCGCCGCTCCAACACCATCATCGCTGCGCTGATGGTGCACCTGGGTGACGCTGACGCCATGCTGTGCGGCCTGGTCGGCAAGTTCGACGCCCACGTCGGCCACGTGCGCGACATCCTGGGCTTGAAGGAAGGCTACAACCAACTGGCCACCGTCAACGCCGTGATGCTGGATACCGGCACGCTGTTCATCGCCGACACCTACATCAATGAAGACCCGACCGCAGAAGAGCTGGCCTTCATCGCCCTGATGGCCACTGAAGTAGTCCAGCGCTTCGGCCTGCCACCCAAGGTGGCGTTCCTCTCGCACTCCAACTACGGCTCGTCCACACGCCCGTCGGCCCTGAAGATGCGCAAGGCCCGCGACCTGTTCCAGACGATGGCACCGCACATCGAATGCGACGGTGAAATGCACGGCGACGCGGCACTGTCCGAATCCGTGCGCCACAACACGCTACTGGAAACCACCTTCTCCGGCTCCGCCAACGTGCTGATTTGCCCGAACCTTGACGCAGCGAACATTCTGTTCAACGTGCTCAAGCAAACCGGCGGCCACGGCACCACCATCGGCCCGATCCTGCTGGGCGGCGGCGGCGCAGCTGACGTGCTGACCCCATCGTCGACCGTGCGCCGCGTGGTGAACATGACAGCCCTGGCAGCAGCCAACGCAGCAAGCAGCCGCAAGACCTGACTCTCTTCGCTGAAGATGGAGCAGTGCTTGAGCTTAACGATAAGGAGAAGCTGGAAATGGACAACATCGATCTCATGGTTCTCAAAGCATTGCGTGACTGGCGATTGTCGGGCCAGCAGGCACTGCTTGCTACGGTGGTTCGGACTTGGGGTTCGTCACCCCGACCAGTAGGGTCGATGATGGCCTTGCGTGACGATGGTCGCAGCGTTGGATCGGTCTCAGGCGGTTGCATTGAGGATGACCTCATTGCTACTTACACCCGTGCCATCGGCGCGGGACGCTTTCCGGAGCACGCCACTGAACTTGTGCGTTATGGCATTGAGGCCGACGAAGCACATCGATTTGGGCTGCCTTGCGGCGGAACGCTTGAACTCTTGCTCGAATTCAATCCGGCTACGGATGAACTGGCTGAACTCGTTACCCATTTGGAGTGTGGAGCGCTGTTGCAGCGTATCGTAGATTGCCAAAGTGGAGCCGTCCGTCTTCACCGCAATGAGCAGCTTCAGCCTTTGACGTTTGATGGACAGACACTTTCCAATCCTATGGGGCCTGGGTTTCGCATGCTCATCATCGGTGCGGGAGCTTTGTCCGAGTACCTCGCGACAATGGCACTGTTCAACGGATTCGCTGTTACTGTCTGCGATCCTCGTGAGGAATACATGGGCGCGTGGTCGGTCCCTCAAGCACGAACAATCAATGAGATGCCTGATGATGCTGTTGTGGCTTTCAAGCCAGACTCAGGAAGCTGTATCGTGGCACTCACCCATGATCCAAAGTTGGATGACCTGGCGTTGCTGGAAGCGCTTCATAGCAAAGCGTTCTATGTCGGTGCTATCGGATCTCGGCGCAACAATCAAGCACGTCGGCAGAGAATGATTGAACACTTTGGTGAAACCGAAAAGTCATTGGTCGACTTGCGTGGCCCCATCGGCATCTACATCGGCAGCAAGACACCTGCAGAGATAGCGGTCAGCATCATGGCAGAAATATTGGCCATCAAGAATGGGGTGGAACTGCCTCAAGAGGTGCTCGTAGAAAAAGCCAAACACAAACGTGAGATTGTCAGGTGGACTGCCCCTAGGCAGGTAGACAAACCCCGCCTATCTTTGGACTGCCCCTAGGCAGGTAGACAAACCCCGCCTATCTTTGGACTGCCCCTAGGCAGGTAGACAAACCCCGCCTATCTTTTGAGCATAGGAGGCAGTCCATGAGCGCACAGAGGTTTACGCCAGAATTCAAGGAAGAAGCGGTCAAGCAAGTCACCGAACGCGGTTATTCGGTGGCCGAGGTGGCAGCCCGCTTAGGGGTCTCAACGCATAGCTTGTACAAATGGGTCAAGGCCGTCTCACCAGACCGCAATGAGCAGCAATCCCAAGAACTGTTTGAAGCCAAGAGTGAGATCCTGCGACTACGCAGCCAGATGCGTCGCATCGTAGAAGAGCGGGATATCTTAAAAAAATCCGTGCGGTACTTGGCCAGGGAGCCCGAGTGAAGTACCGCTTTATCAACGAGCATCGTACTGAGCACGCAGTCAGCCTGATGTGCCGATTGTTGCGAGTCGCTCGTGCAGGGTTCTACGCCTGGCTGCATGACCCTATCTCTGCCCATGAGCAAGAGGATAGGCGTTTGCTAGGGCTTGTCATCAATTAAGCCAAATGACGACTGCGGCCAGGTGGATGCCTCCCAAGAACGCATCTGCAGTTTTGTCATAGCGCGTTGCTATGCAACGGTACTGCTTCAAGCGTGCAAAGAAGTTCTCAATAAGGTGGCGTGCTTTGTACAAGTGCTTGTCGTAGTAGCGCTTTTCTTTGCAGTGCCTACGACTTGGGATGACTACTTGCTTACCTTGCTTCAAGAGCGGGTCTACGACCCGCTCTTGGGCGTCGTAACCTTTATCCGCAAGAACTGCAGCCGCAGGAATTGTTGATTTCCACGCAAAACTGACCCGCCGGAGGTGCGGATAAAAACTTGGACTAGTTTTATGCGGCTAGGCCAAGTTTGTGCCGGTATTCCACAGGACTTAAACGTCCCAGAGATACCTTGATACGTTTTTCGTTGTACCAACGAATGTACGTATCGACAGCTTCGATGAACTGCTCAATCGTCGTTGATTGCCAATTGCCGGGATAGAACAGCTCCATTTTCAGCCTTCCGAAGAAGCCTTCGCATGCAGCATTGTCTGGCGAGCACCCTTTACGAGACATCGAGCGAACCAACTTTGCATCATGGACCCTCGAGAGCCAGCCTGGCCAGCGGTAGTGAGCTCCACGATCAGAATGAATCACAGGGCGGCTCTCGCTGCCTTGAACAGCATCAATGGCCGCATCCAACATTGTGTTGACGAGATTTGCATTGGGATGAGTCCCAATCGACCAACTCACCACCAGCCCGTCAAAGCAATCAATGACTGGTGACAGGTAAACCTTGCCAGCAGGAATCTGGAATTCAGTAATGTCGGTGAGCCACTTCTCATTGGGCGCAGCAGCATGGAAGTCTCGATTGATGAGGTTTGGCGGGGCCACACCTATCTCTCCAAGGTATGAGTTGTATCTGCGGCGTTTTGGCTTGGTCACGGCCAACCCTTCCTGCTTCATCAGTCGACGAACCACCTTCTCGGATATACACGTGCACTCCTTGAGCAGGGATGCCTGAACCCTGCGGTATCCATAGCAGCGGTAGTTGTTGTCGAAGATCTCTGTGATGCTTCGGCGTACATCCAAGTATTTGTCAGCCAGCTTCAGCCGGGCACGATGGAAAAAATACGAGCTTCTTAGCAAGGCCAACAAAAGAAAGTAGTTCTGGCAATTCATACTGCCCATGCAACGCTTCAACCAGCACAGCCTTATCTTTGTTTGCCAGCCTATGTAGGTCAATGTCGGATCCATGTTTTAAGATTTCATGGGCCTGTTTGAGAAGCTCCCGCTCTATCTTCAGCCGCCGAACATCCTGGCGCAATGATTCAACTTGGCGCCTGAGCGCTGCTGCATCTAACACTGGCGATCGCTTTGGACTGTGTTTCATCGAGGTGGGGGCACAAGGGCCAAGCAACTGATTTTTCCAGTTGTACAAGGTTCCCCGGCATACCCCTAACTTGTCCGCAATCTCCTGTGCACTTGATTGGCGGGCACACAGTTGCACCACGCCCTCACACATCAAAGCATCAGGCTTTGTAGTCGGCCAAGGCCTGCCGACCATCGATTTACTGACCTCAGGGCAGTCTTGCCGAACCCACGCAGTCAACGTTCCTCGACCCGGGTAACCCAAAACCCTCATCGTGGCGGCAATACAGCGATCGTGGGCGAGGTAATGAGCAACCGCCACCTGTCTTTGCTGTAGCGAATATTTCGGTGCTCTTGGCGTTTGGTTTGCAGGCAAATCCTGATGCTTCAGGTACTGCTGATACCAGCCTTTCAATGCGTTCTTGGTTGGGTACCCCAACTGGCGAATCGTGGCTCTGACACGCAAGCCAAGCTTGATGTAAAGCGCAACTGCACGAATCCTGTCTGCGTATGAGTACATGAACTACCTCCCCTGGTAGTCCAAGTTTTTGTCCGCATCCCCGGAGACACTTTCGGCGGTGCATCTCAACACTCTGCGCAGTGCGGTTGTATTAGACCTAGGGTTCAGCCGTGCAGTCCAAGAACTCGCAAAGCAGCGTCACCTCTACTACGAGCCGAATGTAATGACCTCAGCTGAAACGTCCTGGGTTGAAACCACTATCAGAGGCCAAGAACGATCAGTGTTGTAGCCTGACCCCTCGAAGTATCTGGTGTTTGCCATGCGCCCATTTGGGCTTACCCCATGAGCTGCGCCGTGCAGAGAACATCATCGCTAAACCACTTCGATGATGACTCAAGTCATTTCCCCTTGGCGAGCAGGATGGCATCACACGGGCAGGTTGCACCCAGCCATAGGACATAGGCTCTGAAGCCGCGCCCATTTCAGCTGGCGTGCAAACCGCCGAGCAACCATACCTATGCTGCCGCGCTGGCCTCGACAGCAACATCACTCAAACTCTCGCCCCTGAGTGAGCGGACTAGGTTCTCAGCAGCCCGCATTTCAATTTCGAACCGTACGCGTCTCACAGCCGAGCCGATGTGGGGAGTGAGTACTGTTCTGGCGTTGTTGGTCAATCCCGGATGAATTTCGCGAGGTCTGTCTGGAAGTAGCCAATCTTCCATCTCATAGACGTCAGCGGCGTACGCGCCAAGTTGCTCATTCGCCAAGGCATCGACAACCGCCCTTTCGTCGACCACAGACCCCCTACCCACGTTTACAAGGATCTGGCCCTTTTTCGATAGTTGAAGCATCCTGGAGTCAACCAGGTGGCGCGTATCGCTAACAAGAGGCACTGCCAGGAACACATAGTCCGATGTGCTGACAGCCTCATCAAGCGTGACCAGTTCGACCTGATCTAGACGCACACTTGGGTCTACACCAAGCAGCCGCGCGCAGCCAAAGCCCGCGAGTCGCGCCAATATGGCCTGCCCAACTTTTCCGAGACCGATCACGCTGGCCACCGACCCATGAAGCCCGGTTCCGTATAGAGCTGGCCTCCACCCAGAGTAGCCTGCTCTTGTAGCGGCGTCACCCTGAAGCACGTTCCTGCCAGCAGCAATAGCCAATCCGATGGCCAGCTCGGCTGTGGGCTCTGTGAGGAGGTCAGGAACAAAGGTGACGCTCACCCCGGCTTGTGCGCAAGCCCTCAGGTCGAAGTTGTCGTACCCCTTGAGTGCACAGGAGATGGTCTTGAGCCTGGGAGCGTTCAGCAGCGACTCTTTGGTCACACTGTCTGTCATGAAGGCCATCATGGCATCAGCATCCACGAGGTACTCCCTGAGCTGGCTGGGGCTCCAGGGGTCAGGCCCTGGATTCATGATGACCTCACCCTCAGCCTGGAGCTTCCTTAGAACCTCTTCATGAACTGGCTGCGTTACGACGATTTTCCGATGATTCATTTTTCGATTTACTTGAGACGCTTTCGCAGCATCGATCCAATGCTGTCAACCACGAGGACACAGGCAAGAATCGACAGAAGGATGGCTGAGACCTCGTCATACTTGACAAGGCGAAGTGCTGCCATCAACTCGAAGCCGATGCCACCTGCACCGACAATGCCAAGTACTGCGGAGGCCCTGAAGTGGTACTCCCAGCGATAGATGGTTATGTCTGCCAACTGTGGAAGGACTTGGGGGATAACGGCATGCGAGATGACCTGAAAGCGGCTTGCGCCTACCGCAGCAGCTGCTTCAAGTGGCTTCGGATCCACGTGCTCAATGGCTTCCGCGTAAAACTTTGCGACCATTCCCGTGGAATGCAACGCTAGTGCGAGCACCCCAGGTAGAGCACCAAACCCTACGGCTGCCACGAACAGAATGCCAAGAATGATTTCTGGCACGGACCGGAATGCCGCCAGGATGACTCTGGCCACTCTTCCCACCAAAGGATTGGGGGTGGTGTTTGGAGCCGCCAGGAGCGCCAGCGGAAGTGAAAGCACGATAGTCAGTGCTGTGCCGGCAATCGACATCGCCAAGGTGTCCCTCAGCGGGATGACCCAGTGCTCCCAGCGGTCGAAGTTGGGAGGGACCATCTCAGATGAGAGCTGCTTGACAGCCGGGGCGCCTTCGATGAACCGCTGTGCATCGAAGAACCCCGTGACGTACAGGGCTACAAGGCAAACCAGAAGGACGAACGCTGTATTGCGCAGTCCAATGAACTGCTCCCGCTTGTCGCGACTGATGATGTTCTCGAATGCAGCCGAGGTCATTGCATACGGCCCAAATCAAGCTTCAGGATGGTTGCGGTATCCCTAAGGACGTCATATGCAGCGTCATCAGTGGCGGCAAACGCCTGGACACGAAACGCCTTGAGCACCTCAGCATCCTTCATGTCCAGAAAGGCAGAGCGGATGGCAGCTTTGAGCTCAGGCTTGAGGTCCCCCTGCATGACGACCGGATAGTTTGGAATGGGAGCAGAAAGGTCAAGCTGAACAATCTTCGTGGCATCAATGCTTCCTCGAGCGATGAGGTTGTCCAGAATCGGCTTGGACAGAGCCCCGGCTGGAATCTGACCCGACTGCACCGCACGTGCGACCGCGTCATGTGCCCCAAGGTGAACTGGCCGATAGTCCTTCTCACCATCAAGCTTGTACTTCTTGAGCAGGTGTGCACGTGGTGCAAGGTGGCTTGATGTGGACGCCTGGTCGCCAAATCCGAAGGGCTTGCCGCGCACGTCTTCAAGCGTTTTCACCGGCCCTCCGGCCGTTGCGATGAGGACCGACTGGTATGTGGGCGACCCACGTTCAACGCCCACCGCAAAGGGCTCAATCCCGGACGCCTTAGATTTGGCCAAAACGTACGAAAACGGTCCAAAGTACGCTACCTCAATCCGACCGAACCGCATTGCCTCGATCATCGAGGAGTAATCGGTAGTCACCACAATCTCAACATCCTTCTTGAGCTGCTGTTCAAGATAGCGCTTAAGAGGCTGCGCGTTCTGGATGATGCTGGCAGCGTTCTCATCTGGAAGAAGGGCGACACGAAGCTTTGATGGATCCTTTCCCTGCGCATGAGCCCACAGAGGAAGGAGTGCAGCAAAAGAAGCTGCGCTGACAACAAGAGAGAAGTTACGGCGATTCAGCATGGCAAGAGCTCCTTGGTTTGACTGGATTGAAGAGTTCGGGGGCTATCAGTGGACGCACTCGTGTTGGAAGCGTTGGACTGCTTTGCATAGAGGTTCCGCGCAACATCAGGACTCAGCTGCTCTGCCCTACCCTCGAATACAACAGCTCCCTGGCGGAGCCCAATGATTCGGTCTGCAAACGAGCGCGCGAGCTCCACCTGGTGAAGACTCACGATTGCGGTGAGGTGGTCCTTTTTGCAGATCTCATGCAACAAGGTGAGCACGCTATGTGCGGTTGCCGGGTCCAGGCTGGCAACAGGCTCATCGGCCAGCAGGATTCGTGGCTTCTGTATTAGCGCCCTAGCTATGCCTACGCGCTGCTGCTGCCCCCCAGACAAGGCATCAGCCCGGGAGAGCGCCTTTTCGAGCAGCCCGACACGCTCAATCACTGTGAGCGCCTCCAGCTTGTCCTTCTTGCTCCACGGCCATAGCGAAGCGAATGCACCCCTGTCACCGAGCTTTCCCATCAGAACATTCCTGAGGACCGACTGACGTCCAATCAGATGATGCTGCTGGAAAACCATCCCACAGCGCTTGCGGTGCTCTCTCAGCGTCTTTGCGTTGACTACCCCACCTGCCAGGCCAGGTATCGATACCTCGCCTTTTGTGGGCAGCACCAGTCCATTGATGCTTCGTAACAAGGTGGACTTCCCTGCGCCCGAGGCGCCCAGAAGCACCAAAAACTCTCCCTGCTTCACATCCAGACTCGTCGGGTGCAAGGCCACGGTCGAGTCAACGTAGCGGACGGAAACTCCCTTGAGACTCAGAACGTCTCGGTCCTTCTCCAACTTCATGTTGTTACCTTTGCAAGTTTCTGCCTGCGAGCAGCGCGAGAGCGCTTATGACGCACATTTGCCGCAGAAAGAAGTTCGATACGGCTAGGCATGCGTGCAGTTTGTTCGTGGAACGTGTCATCAATATGAAACTTGCACCCCGAAAAATAGGGGTATCTATAGATAACACCTATGTCTGGACTCACGCTACTTGCGGCTTTGAAAGCCTTTGATGCGACGGCAAGGGCCGGAAGCATGACTGCTGCTGCGAAGCTGCTTGATCTACAGCAGCCCACCATCTCAGCGCATATTCAGCGCCTGGAGAATGAGTACGGCGTGGAGCTTTTTCTTCGTCAAGGCCGCCGGCTTGAGCTGACTACCTTTGGCAGGACTCTGCTGGACTACACGCGGCGGGCATTCAGCGGCGAGGAAGATGCGCACGCCCTTTTGGCAGCAGCCAAAAACCGATTCGTCGGGCGTCTTGTGATTCACGCGATCGGCCCGTACAACGTAGTCCCTGTTCTGAAGGCCTTCGGGAGCCGCCATCCCCAGGTCGAGGTCTCTGTCCGTGTAGGCGACTCCCGCTCAATCACGGAAAAGCTCCTCGACTACCAGGGTGATGTCGGCGTGGTCCTCAATCACGCCGAGCACCCCGAACTCCATTGCATGCCATACAGGTCACAGCGCCTGGTGGTCTTTGCGAACCGAGAGCACGCCCTAGCCCGGTGCGGTGAGATAGTGCTCAAGGACCTTCAGAGCCAGCGCTTCGTCATACGTGAGGAAGGTTCAACGACAAGAAGAGTCTTCGAGAGCGAGCTAATTGCCCGCAATATCAACATCCAGGTTGCGCTGGAGATGGGAAGCCGGGAGGCTGTCCGCGAGGCAGTCGCACAAGGAATAGGACTAGGCGTCGTTGCCGAGACAGCCTATGTTCCAGATCCGCGTCTTGTGAAGCTGAAGATTCTGGATACAGCAATGGCCACCCACGTCGACTTCATCTGTCGTCGCGAACGACAGAACGCTCCGCTGATAGCAACGATTTTCGACTTGGCAAAAGAGGTGAGAAGAGGCCTGGCCTAAAGATTCACGAACTTGGCGACAGGGCCCGAGTGGATCATTCATGCCAAGCCTATCGTTAGCAGCCATGCTGTCAGTCAAACAGGCCTAGATGGCTGCGCCTGTGGGAAGTGACTCCGTTGGATCCACTCTTACTCTTCGTCGTAGCCAATACCGTTGGACCATCGACAAGCTCCCTGTACAGCTTGTATCTTGGAGCGACGTACGGAGTTAGGGGAGCGCTTGGCTACACGCTCGGCATCCACGGACGGTTGGTCGTTCAGCTTGTCGGTGGCTTGCTGCAGGCGCTGTGCCTCGGGGCTGAGTTGCACGGACTCGCCGGCCGGCGCGACAGTGCTCGCTGCCGATGAAGCGTCGCTGCCTGCGGCGGGTTGGG
>LNAP01001015.1_pt1 | contig 30543 bp, 25 predicted proteins | sample 602601 | NCBI WGS metagenome assembly LNAP01 (sample SAMN02440304, study PRJNA202911) | soil metagenome | biome: Subtropical and temperate rainforests or woodlands; isolation source: soil samples (1 kg each in a 20% v/v slurry with milli Q water) were... ...
GATCGGCACCGACCCCGCCAATGACGACGTCCATTACCTGGCGGAAGCGCAGCGAGAGGCGACCCGGCCGCTAATTCTGAATGCCGATGCGGGCATGACCGGCGCCAATTTCGTGGTTGCCGAGACCGGGACCTTTGTCGTCTGCACAAATGAGGGCAACGCCGATTTGTCGGCCAATGTGCCGAAACTGCATATCGCCTCGATCGGCATCGAGAAGATCATCCCCCGTTTGGAGCACTTGGCGGTGTTCGTGCGCCTGCTGTCGCGCAGTGCATTGGGCTCGCCGATGACGCAATACACTTCGCATTTTCGCGGGCCACGGGCCGGTGGTGAAATGCATGTAGTGCTCGTCGATAACGGCCGGTCGGAGCGCCTCGGCCTGGAAGAGTTCTGGACGTCGCTCAAATGCATTCGCTGCGGCGCCTGCATGAACACCTGCCCGGTCTACCGCCGCAGTGGCGGCCTGAGCTACGGCGCCACTTATTCCGGTCCGATCGGTCTCATCATAGATCCCACCTTCAACAAGCGTAAATACAGCAACCTGCCATTCGCTTCGTCTCTCAACGGCAGTTGCAGCAATGTCTGCCCGGTGAAGATCAATATCCACGAACAGATCTATGCATGGCGGCGTGTCCTGGTGGAGGAGCATGAGGTGCCGCTTGCCAAAAGGGCGGCGATGAAGGCCGCGGGCGTGCTGCTGTCGCGGCCCGCCGCCTACCGCGCCGCGATCGCTGCCGCCGATACGGCGCTCGCTCATCTGCCGCGGTTCGTCATCTATAACGGCCTAAACGCATGGGGGAAGCATCGCGAGGTGCCGCATGTGCCCAAGCAAACGTTTCACAGTTGGTATCACGCCAATCGGGGAGAAAAGCGATGAGCAGCCGCGACGACATCTTAGCCTCCATCCGGGCCAATTTGCCACGTGTGGACCGGCCGCTTCCTCATGTACCTCTGTTCGATGACGAGCCGACGGTGTCGCTTTTGTCCGCCTTCAAAGATAATTTGCACCGGATGGGCGGCGTGTTCCTCGATCCGCCGGCCTCTGGTGATATCTTGGCGCCAGTTCGGGCAAAGATCGCGGACGCCAAGATCGTATGCTCGACCGTGCCGGAGATCGCCGGCAACCGCGATATCGCCGGCGTGGGTACGCCACGAGATCTGGCGGATGTCGATTTCGCCATTGTCCGAGCGTCGTTCGCCGTCGCGGAGACAGGCTCGGTCCTCTTGAGCGATGCCGACCTCCACGTAAATGCGGTCGCCTACCTCGCGCAGCACTTGATCGTGCTACTCGATCCCATCGACATTGTCGCCAACCTGCATCACGCCTATCGCCGGCCTGAGTTCCAGGACAGGCACTATGCCAGCTTCCACACCGGCCCATCCGCGACGGCGGACATCGAGGGCGTACTCATCCACGGCGCACAAGGCGTGCGCTCGCTTTTCGTCCTGCCAATTGCGCGAGTTATTCGGCAATAAGAAACCGCTCCTCAGAAGGAAGACGTGATCATGAAGATGCCAGCGGTCGATCAATCCATGTTGCGCCGACGCGGTGAAATCGCGGAAAGACTGCGCCAGATCGTCGGGCGGGAATGGGTGCTCGACAGCGAAGCGGAACGCCGTCCCTATGAATGCGACGGGCTGACCGCCTACAGCGCATTGCCGCTCCTCGTCGTGCTGCCGGAGAACACGGAGCAGGTGAAGCTCATTCTCCAATTCTGCAACAAGGAACGCATCAAGGTGGTGCCGCGCGGCTCCGGCACATCCCTCTCCGGCGGCGCGCTGCCGTTGGAAGACGGTATCCTGCTCGTCACGGCACGCATGAACCGCATCCTTGAGGTGGATGCCCGCAACAGAATCGCGCGGGTGCAGCCGGGGGTGCAGAACATCCGGGTCACGGAAGCCGTGGAACATCTCGGACTTTGCTATATGCCGGACCCGTCCAGCCAGGCGATTGCCACGATCGGCGGCAACGTCTCGGAGAATTCAGGCGGCGTTCATTGCCTGAAATATGGCGTGACGTCGAATCATGTCACCGGGATGGAAGTCGTGTTGCTGACCGGTGACGTCGTCTATCTGGGCGGTGACTTCCTGGGCGGGGCGGATCGGGAATTTGACCTGACGGGGGCCGTCATCGGCTCCGAAGGGCTGCTCGCGGTCATTACCGAGATCACGGTGCGCCTGATGCCACAGCCGCTCACGGCACGCGTGCTGTCGCTCGGTTTCAGGAGTGTGGAGGATGCCAGCAAATGCGTTGGCGCTATCATCGCGCATGGCGTCATCCCGGCAGGTCTCGAATTCATGGACCGCAAGGTTATCGATGCCGTCTCTTCCATGCTGGGCGAGACCCATCCTGCCGACGTTGCGGCAATCCTCCTCTGCGAGTTGGATGGCACCAAGACCGAGGTCGACACACTGGTCGGGGAGGTCGAGGCGATTGCAAAGGAGATCGGCCTTGCTGAATTGCGGATCAGCAAAACCGAGGAAGAGCGTGCACAAATCTGGCACGGGCGCAAGTCTGCCTTCGGCGCGATCGGAAAAATCACGAAGGATTACTATTGCACGGATGGCACGATCCCCCGCGGCAGGCTGCCCGAGATCCTGAGGCGGATGGAAGGCCTCTCAAAGCAGCATGGTCTGAACTACGCCAACTGTTTTCACGCCGGCGATGGGAACCTCCATCCGATCATCATGTTCGATGCGGCCAAACCGGGCGATCTCGAGAAGGCCGAGAAATTCGGCGAGGATATCCTCAAAGCCTGCGTGGATCTTGGCGGTGTGCTGAGCGGCGAGCACGGCATCGGCGTCGAGAAGCGGGATCTGATGGGATACCAGTTCACCAACAACGATCTGGCACAGCAGCAGCGTTTCAAATGCGCCTTTGACCCTGAGGAACTCCTCAACCCCGGCAAGGTATTCCCAACGCCTTGCCGCTGCGCGGAGCTTGGCCGCATGCATGTGCAGAGCGGAAGGCTGCGCTTTCCCGATATCCCTCGGTTCTAGGATACTCGAATGACTGGCACGATTGAGAAACCCCCGGTGCTGCCGCGTTATCGCCCGCGGAGCCCCGACGAGGTCGCACAGACCATCATCGAGGCTCATACGGCCAATCACCGGCTGGAGATTGTCGGTGGGGGAACGAAAAGCGCGTTTGGTGATCCCGTCACAGCGGATGCCGTATTGGACATGTCAGGCCTGGCCGGCATCGATTTCTACGAACCGGAGGAGCTCGTCATCAAGGTATGGGCCGGAACGCCGGTCGCCGATATTCGCGCCGCCCTGGCGGAAAAGAAGCAGCACCTGGTCTTTGAGCCGCCAAATTATGCGGCATTCTTTGGCGATCCCCACGCCACCGACACCATCGGCGGCGTTGTCGCCTGCAATCTTGCCGGTCCCCGCCGCATCCAGGCCGGTGCGCCGCGCGATGCTGTCCTGGGCGTCGAGGGCGTGAACGGGCGTGGCGAGGCGTTCAAAGGCGGCGGACGAACGGTCAAGAATGTCACCGGCTACGACATACCCAAGCTGATGTCCGGATCATTCGGTGTACTGGCGGCACTCACCTCCGTCACGCTTAAGGTATTACCGGCCCCATCACGAGAAATCACGCTGCTGCTGACAGGACTAGGTGATGCAACGGCGATCAAACTTCTCATGGACGTGCTGGGGATGCCGGCCGATATCAGCGCGGCCGCCCATCTTGGAGGTAAGCGTGATGATGCCGCATTAACCGCTTTGCGACTGGAGGGGCTGCAAGCCTCCGTCGACGCCCGTGCGGTTGAGCTTGAGAATCGGCTTCACAGGACGTCTGACATCAAGAGGATGGTTGACGAAGAGAGCAGGGGCTTCTGGCGCGAGCTGCGCGACTTGTCAGTGTTTGCAGCAGATCCGGCGGCGTGCATCTGGCGCTTATTACTGCCGGCGACGCAGGCCGCGCGCGTGGTCAATGCCATAGGCGGCGAGGCCATCTATGACTGGGGCGGCGCGCTGGTTTTCGTCCGAGCGGCAACAGGCGAGGTCGAGGACCATGCCCGGATATTGCGTCACCTGGCGGGTGAAGTCGGCGGCAGTGCCTGCCTGTTCCGGGCACCGGCGGAACTGCGCCGGCAACTCGGTGCTTTCCAGCCCAGGCCCACACCGCTTTACGAGCTGGGCGAGCGGGTCCGCCAGATGTTCGATCCGGCCGGCATCCTCAATCCGGGCAAACTGGGCGCGACCTCTAACGGAGCACGATGAGATGAAGACCAATATTTCGGCGGCTGCGCTGGCCGACCCGGATGTCGCGCTGTCGAACGACATTATCCGAACCTGTGTCCATTGCGGCATCTGTCTGTCGCATTGTCCCACCTATCAGGTGCGGCACAACGAAAATGACAGCCCGCGCGGACGCATCATGTTGATGCGGAACATGTACGAGCAGGGTGGGGCGCCGGACGCGAAGACGGTCGAGCATCTCGACCGCTGCCTCACTTGCCTGGCCTGCGAAGCGATCTGTCCCTCCGGCGTGCAATATTCGAAACTGATCGCCCATGGGCGGGAGCATGTCGAGGCCACCTATCGCCGGCCTCTGTTTCGGCAGTTGATCCGGCGTAGCCTTACGCTCCTCATTCCTCATCCGGCGCTTTTCCGTCTGGGCCTGCTGGCGGGCAAGCTCGGCCGACCGTTTAAATGGATGTTCAGAGGACAGCTCCGCGCCATGCTGGATATGACGCCGAAAGGAAGCCTGCCTCGTGCCAGTTCGGTGGATCGCCCACAGGTCTTTCCTGCGCAGGGCACTCGCCGGGCGCGTGTCAGCATCCTGAATGGCTGCGTGCAAACGGTGCTCGATCCGAAAATAAACGAAGCCACGATCCGCCTGCTTCAACGACATGGTGTCGAAGTGGTGGTGGCTTCCGGCGCAGGATGCTGCGGGGCGCCAGCCGAACATATGGGGCTGGAACAACATGCATTCCCTTTTGTCAAATCGAATATCACTGCATGGCTGAAGGAGGCCGATGGTCCCGGGGGGTTGGACGCCATCATCGTCAATACCTCCGGCTGCGGCACGTCGCTCAAAGCTTATGGCCACGCACTTCGCCTGGATCCTGAATGGAAGGATAAGGCGGCGCGCGTCAGCTCCCTGACGAAGGACATCACCGAGTTCATGATGGAACTCGGTCTACGGCAGCCGCGGAACCATCGCGACTTGCGGGTCGTCTATCATTCGGCCTGCTCGATGCAGCATGGGCAACGCATCGTCCATCAGCCGCTCGATTTGCTACGAGCCGCCGGGTTCGAGGTATTGGAGGTGCCGGACGGTTTCATGTGCTGCGGCTCGGCAGGAATCTACAATCTCCTACAGCCGAAAATTGCCGGCGAGTTGAAAGAGCGCAAGGCCGCCAATATTCGCTCGGTCGGCGCGGATGTCGCGGCAAGCGGCAATATAGGCTGCATGACACAGCTTTCAGATACGATCGGGATCCCATTTCTGCATACGGTTGAGTTGCTTGATTGGGCAACTGGGGGGCCCGAGCCCGAGAGCCTGCGCAAACTGGCGGCGCGGCCCGCCGACCGTTCCGCAAAGGGCCCGCAAAGGGTCAATGCATAGCACGGTAAAGAGCGCCTTAGGCTGATCGGCACGGCATTCGTTCGGGATTGCGGTTAATGACACTGGTGGACTTACGGTCTGGACGAATGAGGGAATGAATCGGTCAACCACTGTCGGAAATGCCCGCAACATCAATGGGCGGCGTCTCCGTGCTGCATATTCCGCCGCCTTTCCCTGCATTCTCTTCGGCCTGCGCCTTTGGGCTTCCGTGAGCCTGGCACTTCTCGTTGCCTATTGGCTCCAGCTGGACAATCCTTTCTGGGCCGGCACATCGGCGGGCATCGTTTGCCAGCCCAGTCTCGGTGCTTCCCTGCGCAAGGGACATTTCCGCATCATCGGGACGATGGTCGGTGCCGTGATGATCGTACTCCTGACATCGGCTTTCCCACAGAGTCGGCTTGGGTTTCTTGGCGGGCTGACACTTTGGTGCGGTATCTGCGGATTCTTCGCAACCATCCTCCGCAACTTCGCCGCCTATGCGGCGGCCCTCGCCGGGTATACCGCGGCAATCGTCTTCGCCGACGCGGTCGGCCATCCGGGAGATACCTTCAACATCGCCGTCACGCGTGCGGCGGAAATCTGTATCGGTGTTCTCTCTGCCGGGCTGGTTCTGGCCATGACCGATTTCGGCGATGCGCGCCAGCGGCTTGCCCGGATACTGGGCGAGACCGCGCGCAACATTGCCACCGGGATTTTGCAAACGCTCTCCGCCGGCAGGGATCCGCTGGAGGTTCGAACCGGGCGGCGCGAGCTGATCCGTCGGGTCATCCTGCTGGATGCGACGATTGACGAGGTGATCGGCGAGGCATGGGACAGCCTGCGCGCGCGCTCACGCGACTTGCAGGCCGGTATCGAGGGACTTTACACGGCCATTTCCGCTTGGCGCGGGATCGCAAACCATCTCGACGCGCAGCCGCCCGGCGGCGCCGTTAAAATCGATGGTAACCTGCGGCGGGCAATGACGGAGCCGGCGGTTCACGATTGGCTGAGAGACCCGCGCGGGATCCGCGATGCCTGCGGTGCGGAAATCGGTCAGGTGCTTGCAATGCCGGCCCCCGATCTATCCACCCGATTCCTCGTGGACAATGTGGCAGACGCCCTGCGCAGCCTCGAACGGGCGGCGAATGGCCTGGTGCTGATGGCCGCAACCGGTGGCGAGCGGCCGGATCGCGGCTCCCGGCGGCTCTACGTGCCGGACCTCCTGCCGGCGATCGTCAACGGCTTGAGAGTGGTCGTGGCGCTGCTCGCGACCGAGCTGGTCTGGATTGGGACGGACTGGTCGGTCGGCCAGACGATGATCACCTTCACCGCGATTGCCGTCATCCTGTTCTCTCCCCGCGCCGATGAAGCATATCTCCTTGCCCTCGGATACGCGCTCGGCACCGTCATTACGGCCGGTCTCGCTGCAATCGTCAGCTTTGCCGTTCTGCCGGCCCTGGATGGCTTCCTCGGCCTCTCGCTGGTGCTGGCCGCTGTGCTGGTGCCGCTTGGTGCGCTTTCGGCGGGTCCGTGGCAGAAATCCGCGTTCACGGCGATGGTCACGCTCTTTCTGCCGCTGCTCGCCCCCACCAACCCGCCAAGTTACGATCCGGCGGCCTATTTCAATTCGGCGCTTGCAATCGTTGCCGGAACGATCGTGGCGTCGGTTTCCCTGCGGCTCATCCCACCGCTCTCGCCGGCCTGGCGGACCCAGCGGCTGCTGAGCCTGACGCTGCGGGATCTGCGCCATCTTGCGATCCGGCCCCGCCGGCTGGACAGGGATGGCTGGGTCAGTCGCGTCTGCCACCGGCTGGCGGCTATGCCGAAGCAGGCCACCCTGGAGGACGCCGCGCGGCTGGTTGCCGTGCTCTCGGCGGGTGAGGCCGTCATCCAGCTGCGCGAAGCGCGCCGCCAGCTGGCCGGGCAAGAGATGCTGGACCGCGCGCTCGGTTGTCTGGCGGCGGCGGACATTGCCGGTACCCGGGAAGCGCTCGACCTGTTCTGTGCCCAGCAGCCGGCGGCAGGTGCGGCGCCCGAGGCACTCCAGGGGATGCGGGCCCGCTGTGCTGCCACCGTGATCAACGAGGCCTTGGCGCGGCATGCCGGGTTCTTTGCCTCGACCTCTTTGCGGGCGGGCAATGTGGCGCCCTCCCTGTCTGAGGTCCGGCCGGGATGAGATATGCCGAGATCAATATTTTCGGTGTCTATATCGCCCCCTTCGTGCTGATGATGCTGGCCGCCTGGTTGATCACGCTGCTGCTCCGGCTGCTGGGCGACCGCTTCGATCTCGCCCGGCGCGTCTGGCATCCGGCCCTCTTCAATGCTGCCATTTACATGATTGTGCTGTCCGTGATCGTTCTGGCCGTCGGGTGGCAATAGCGATGGCCTTTCGTGTCATGCCGCTCTTGCTCACCGGCGCCGCCGTCGTAACAGCCGGCTTGCTCGTCTGGGCGATGTGGCATGCCTATATGGAATCCCCCTGGACCCGAGACGGAACCGTGCGGGCCTATGTGGTGACCGAGACGCCCGAGGTCTCCGGCCGGATCGTCAGCCTGCCGGTGGCGGCGAACCAGTATGTCCATAAAGGTGACCTGCTGATGGAGATCGACCCCACGGATTTTCAGATCGCCGTCAACAATGCGGAAGCCCTGGTCGCGCAGGCCAAGGCAGACCTCAAGAACAAACGCGCGGAGGCGACCCGCCGGCTGCAGACCACGCTCTCCAGTTCGATTGAGCAGCAGCAGACCTTTCTCTCGCAAGCGGAGATAGCGGAGGGCGTCTACAACCAGGACCTCGCCGGCCTGTCCCAGGCCCAGGTCAATTTGGCCCGCACCCGCCTCGTTTCGCCGGTCAACGGCTATGTCACCAATCTCACCGCCCAGGTCGGCGATTACGCCCTGGCCGGCCAGCGGGTCCTCAGCATCGTCAACTCGGACAGCTTCTGGGTGGAGGGATATTTCCAGGAGACCCTGCTCGGCGGCATTCAGGTCGGCGATGCGGCGCGCATCTCACTGATGGGACGCGATGCGATCTTGCGCGGCCATGTTGATAGCATCGAGCGCGGCATCTCGGTGGCGAATGCCCAGTCCGATCCAAGTGGGCTCGCTTCGGTCAATCCGATCTTCACCTGGATCCGCCTCGCGCAGCGTGTCCCGGTGCGGATCGCGATTGATCATGTCCCGCCAAGCGTCACGCTGGTCATCGGCCAGACGGCAACGGTTGAGATCGAGTCAGCCTTGGTGAGAGCCGGCGTCGCCAGTACCGTTCACCGCTCTCCCGGCACTACGCCAAAGGATGGTGCAAGCCGCACGGCACCGTGACGGCGGCAGCCTATGTTCCGCTGTCATTTGCCCCGACTTCAGACGGGACGCTTGCAGGAGAAGGCACAAAGGCCTTGCGGAAAATTACGCTGGCCGCGCAGTTAGACTTTCTATGACCAGCTATCACTGCGGCAGATCGGGTGATCGGAGCTAATCTTCCCGGCGCAGGTTCGAGGTACCAATCAGCTGGGCATCTGCAGGATGTGTCGATTGAATGAGCTGTAGGAACTATGGGTAACCATGTACAGCCACGAAATGGCGCGCCGTTACGGCTGCCCTTTCACCTTTTCGGAATCACCTATTTGAGAGGTTGACGACATGATTACTTTGGCGAGGGCACACCCAGTCTCTCGCGGCAATCATGTGACCCCAGCCGGTGAGTGAGAACGTATCAAGAACACTATCCCCCCTCGGCGGATTGAAAGGGCACCGCATGAAGTTGCCGGTGGTAACAATGGCTCAATATACGGTGCCGCTGCGGCTCTCTTCGCCGCTCAACTCCCCCATTAACCCAGCTCCCCTATTAATCTGTGGAGCTGATATCCCCATGACGGATTGAGACAACCGGAGAAGTTTCTGATTATCGTAATGGAGTTAGGATGCGTTGTCGGTCCAGAGATGACTCGTCACGCCTCTTGCGTTGTTGATCGGAGCTACGATGCCTGCTCGCCGAATTGTTAGTGCGATTCGAATATTCGGGTTCGTGCTTTTTGCAGGTGTGACCGCGTGCTCAAAGGGCCAGATCGACTTTCGTCAGATCAATGCCGGTTACGCTGCCGGTCAGTATCATTGGATTCCCTATAATAAATCAATGATGGCAGATGTATCCGGAAATCCATTTGCGATCCCGCAAGACGACTTCAATTCGATCATCAGCAAGGCTATCCAGGCAAAGGGATACATTCCAACGCGAACGGGGGCTAGGGTCCGCATGGTCTTCAACGGCGCAACAGGTGGCTATATCTGCGGGAGTTCGGGGGATGGCGGCACGGCAATGGGTCATGATGCCGGCGGGCGAATCAGACTTGCGGCGGCATATTGCAGCGGCGGCAGCGCACTGACTTACGCTATCGGTTCGATTGACAATGTCTCTGGCCCAGATGATCCGGATTTTCTAGCTTTTGTTCGTAATATGACGGTTTATTTGTTCCCCAGTCCGGGTTCGACAAATGAAGACGATAGATGTAAGTCGATAATGGGGTGTTAGTTTTGGCACCTACTAGGCTCCTGCGTAGACGCTCACAAGTATATAATTCAGGAGCGTGGCGAAGCGTTGGGGCCGGGCTTGTGTAATCTCTACTCGATCAGCAAAGGCCAGAAAGCCATCCTTGATATCGTCCGGGCAGCGTCACACCGCAGCGTCACACCGTGGTGCGCCTATCATCGGCAAAGACCATGACGTCGCTGCTGGAGAAATGCAGCTTCAAGGTTTCGCCGCGTGTCAAGCGGGTTAGGCGCTGCGCCGAGCGTATCGTCAGATCCTGCCGCCACGCGGTGACGACATCGTGTTGAAGAATGTCGCCCAGATAAGTCGTGTCGTGCAGCGTGACGTCGAGAGACTGATCGCAGCCATCGGCAGCCCGGGTGGGTTCTGTCGATAGAATGAGCCGCTCCGGCCGAATCATCAATTTGACCTGGCCGTTGGCGGGCAGGGCAGTTGGGCTATTGCCACGTATCGTCGTGCCGTCAACCAGGCGAACGGCGACCTGATCCTCGTGCTTCCCGACAACGGTTCCTTGCAGGAAGTTCGAATTGCCGATGAAGCCGGCGACAAAGGCATCGGCCGGTCGTTCATAGAGATCGGCGCCATTGCCGACCTGAACGATCTTGCCCTGGCTGAAGACGGCGATTCGATCGGACATACGCAAAGCTTCTTCCTGGTCATGCGTCACATAAAGAATCGTGACGCCGAGCTCGCGGTGGATGCGTCGGATCTCCAGCTGGATGTCCTCGCGCAAGCGTTTATCGAGGGCCGCCAGCGGCTCATCCATCAACAGAATGCGCGGTTTGTATATGAGAGCCCGTGCCAAGGCGACACGCTGCTGCTGGCCACCGGACAACTCGCTCGGACGTCGCTTGGCGTAGGCACCGAGCTGCACCAGATCCAGCATCTCTCTGACGGCCTTGTCGATTTCCGCCTTGGGCCGACGTCGCACCAGGAGCGGAAAACCCACATTCTGTGCGACGCTCATGTTGGGAAACAGCGTGTAGCGCTGAAAGACCATGCCGATATTGCGTTCGTTCGGCGGCACTGAGAGGACCGAGCGGCCGTCGATCTCGACCTCTCCGGAGCTGGGGTCTTCAAAGCCGGCGACGATGAAAAGCGTCGTGCTCTTGCCGGAGCCGGACGAGCCGAGGAAGGTCAGGAACTCGCCTTCGCCGACTTGCAGCGAAACATCCTCGACCGCGGCAACGGCGCCGAAACGCTTGACCAGATTGCGTATATTGACGAGTGGCATGGTCCGTTCGGTCATCTCGCAAATCTCCGGCGCAGGAAAGCCGCGACCAGCATCACGGCGATGGTGAGAAAGATCAGCAATGTCGATACCGCCGCGATGACCGGTGACAGGTCTTGGCGCAATGTGGTCCACATCTTGACAGGCAGGGTCTGCAGATCGGGGCTGGCCATGAAAATGCCGAGGACGACTTCGTCCCAGGAAGCCAGGAACGAGAAAAGGGCCGCGGAAATGATACCGAGCCGGATCGCCGGCAGTGTCACCCGCAGGATCGCTTCCATTTTCGTTGCGCCGCAGACAATGGCCGCCTTTTCCGTCGACTGGTCGAACCCTTCCAGGGAGTTGACGATGCAGATGATCGAAAAGGGCAAGGCGATGATGAGATGGGCGGCGACAAAGGCGATGAAGGTTCCGTTGAGACCGAATTTGAGCACGAGAGCGTAGAGTGCGATCGCCAGGATGATGACGGGAACAATCATCGGACTGATGAAGAAGGCGTGCAGCAAGGTGCGCCCCGGAAATCGCCCACGTACCAGGGCGAAGGCAGCCGGCAGGCCGACCAGCACCGACAGCACCATGACGCAACAACCGACCTTCAGGCTGGTCCAGATGGAAGCAAGCCAACGCGGATCGTCGAGGATCGCCTCGTACCATTTCAGGGTCCAGCCAGGCGGCGGAAATTGCAGCCATTGCGACGAGCCGAAGGAGAGCAGGGCGATAAAGACGACAGGCAGCAGCAGAAACAGCGCTGTCAAGACACCGATCGTATAGAGCACATAGCGGCCCGGACCCATGCGGTCGAGATTGAGCAGCATCGCGTTACCTCAATCGGCCGAGCCCGACGGCTCGGATATAGATGGCATAGAAGACCAAGGTAACGGCCAGCAGGATGAAGGCAGCGGCGCTGCCGAGACCCCAATTCAACAAGGACTGCACCTGCTGGGAGATCATTTCCGCCAGCATCATATTGGCCGTGCCGCCGAGCAAGGCCGGCGTGACGTAGTAGCCGAGTGCCATGACGAAGACCATCATGCAGCCGGCGCCAATGCCGGGCAGCGACATGGGTAGGAGGACATGCCAGAAGATCTGGCGCGGCCGCGCTCCTGTGATCGCGGCGGCCTGCATGATTGCGGGATCGATCGCGGAAATCGTCGCATGCAGCGGCAGGATGATATAGGGCAGCATGATATAGGTCATGCCGATGGTCACGCCGGCGAGATTGTTGATAAGAGAGAGCGGCTCGTCAATCAGGCCGAGATGCATGAGCAGGCGATTGATGACGCCGGTGCGCTGCAACAGCACCATCCAGCCATAGGTGCGCGCCAGCAGGTTTGTCCACATCGACAGGAGGATGATGGCAAAAAGGAATTGCGACACGCGGGACGGCAGGATGGCCAGCAGCCAGGCAACCGGGTAGCCGATCAAGAGAGAGACGATCGTGACGAGACCGGCAACGCTGAAGGTATTGAGGAGAACGCGGCCATAGGTGGCGTCTCCCAGCAGCTTCGCATAATTGCCAAGGCCAATTTCGGGCGTGGTGAAGCTCAGCAGCAACAAGCTCGAGAGTGGCACGACCATGAACAGAAACAGGAAAATCAGCGCCGGCAGGGCCGGCCGCAGCCCGTGAGATGTCAGACGCGGAAGCCGTGAGGAGCGATAGGGGGCCGTGCTGATTGCCTCAAACATGGTGTCCATAAGCGAATCGAAAAAACGGATGCGGCAGGATAAAACGTGATTACCCTGCCGCAAACAGTGTTTGATGATCAGGCTGCCTGCCAGGCGTACCAGCGCTCGCCGATGGTATCGCGATTCTTCGCCCAATAGCGCATATCCAGCGTGATCTGGCTATCGGCATGTTCGGATGGCAGGATCGACGTCATCTTCTTATCGATTATGGGCAGCGACGCCTTGTTGATGGGGGCATAGGCGGTCGCATTGGCGAAGGCTGCCTGGCCTTCCGGGCTGCTGGCCAGCGCTAGGAATTTCATCGCCGCTTCCTTGTTCTTCGTTCCCTTCGGTACGACGAGAATGTCGGCAAGTGCCATGTTCTGGTTCCAGGAAATGCCGGTATTCGCCCCCGTTTGCTCGAGCGCATACATCCGGCCGTTCCAGAACTTGCCGAGGGCAACCTCGCCCGAGGCCAGCTGCTGTTGGGATTCAGCGCCGCTGGCCCACCAGAGGATATCCTTCTTGATCGAGCTCAACTTGGCGAAGGCGCGATCTAGATCGAGCGGATAGAGCTTGTCTGCCGGCACGCCATCGGCCAGCAGCGCCATTTCCAGGACGCCGGGGCTCGACCATTTCCAGAAGGAGCGCTTGCCGGGGAATTTCGTCGTATCGAAGATGTCGGCCCAGCTTTCCGGTGTCTTCGAGCCAACGGCATCCTTATTGTAACCGAGGACAAAGGAGTAATAGAAGCTGCCGACGCCGTAGTCGAATGAGAAGCGTGGGTCGAGATTTTCCTTTTTAACGATGGAGTAGTCGATCGGCTCCAGCAAGCCGGCCTCTGCAGCATGGAAAGCATAGTCGCCTTCCACATCGACGATATCCCAGACAGTATTCCCAGCATCCACCATGGCCTTCAACTTGCCGTAATCGGTCGGGCCATCTTGCAGCACAGCCATGCCGCTCTCCTTGGTGAAGGGATCGGCCCAGGACGCCTTCTGGCCGTCTTGGGTGGTGCCGCCCCAACTCACGAAAGTCAGATTGCCGGCGGCCAACAGGCGCGAAGTCGGCAAGGCACCAAGGGCAAGAGCACCGGCGCCGATGCCGGCAGATTGCAATAAGTGTCGACGCGAAATCATTTTGGTAAACCCTCCCAGTTGTTTTTTGATCGGTTTGGTCATGTGGTAATCGTTATTTCTTGGTCACCTGGCTCCTTCTTGTCGCCTCTCCCATCGGTCCTTCATCAGCCGAGCGGGGAAAAAGGCGCAGGTTTCAGAATCTTGTTCTCACCGGATTCGATCAGAATCTGGATTTTCGGCAGGAAGGCCTGCCAGGCCGGATCGGCTGTCAAAGCGGCGCGGCGCTGTGTGCGATCGGCCAAATCCGCAAAGGCCCAGATATGCAGGATCTCGTTGAGCGGCCCGATTTCCGATGTGAAATAGCCGACGAGTTCGCCGAGATGCCGGCGCTGGATGGCGATGCCTTCGCTTTCCACCAGCCGGAGATATTCCGGGACGGTTCCGTTGCGCAGGCGATAGGTCCGATGTTCGTAGATCATCCGTCTCACTCCGGTCAGCGCATGATGAAAGGATCGCCCATAGGCTCGGTGCTGGTATTGAGCCAGACCGTCTTGACGCGCGTATAATCGAGCAGGCTTTCCATGCCGGCCTCGCGGCCGGAGCCGCTGGATTTGTAGCCGCCGAAGGGGGCCATGGGAGAGACGGCACGATAGGTGTTGATCCAGACGATGCCGGCGCGCAGCTGGCGCATCACCCGCAGGCTTCGTGCTGCATCCCGGCTGAAAATGCCGGCCGCAAGCCCGAACGCCGTTTCATTGGCAAGCGTGACCGCCTCGGCTTCGGTCTTGAAGCGCAGGGCGCTCAGGACCGGTCCGAACAGCTCCTCGCGGACGCTGGAGATACGCTGATCCGGGCAGGCGAGAATTGTCGGCTCGTAGTACCAGCCCTGCTCACGGTTGGCGGGGCGACGGCCGCCGGAGATGAGGCGCGCACCTTCGCCGAGCGACCTCTGGACGGCGGATTCGACATGGTCGAGTTGCCCGCGCGTTGCCAGCGGTCCCATCTCGCTTTCGGCGGCAAGCGGGTCACCGATCCGGATGTCCCGGGCACGTGCGGCGACCCTTTCCAGGACCAGGTCGAACACATCGTCCTGGATGAAGACGCGGCTGCCGGCAACGCAGCTTTGTCCGGTGGCACCGAAATTGCCGGCGATGATGCCATTGGCCGCACTGTCGAGATCCGCATCGGCAAAGACCAGGATCGGCGATTTGCCGCCGAGCTCCAGGGTGACGGTGGCGAAGTTTTCCGCGCTGTTGCGGATGACGTGGCGCGCGGTCGCGGGACCGCCGGTAAAGGCGATGCGCGCGACCAGGGGATGACTCGTCAATGCCTTGCCACAGGGATCGCCGAGCCCGGTGACGATGTTGATGACACCGGCCGGGAAGCCTGCCTCCTCGCATAGCTTGACCAGTTCCAGCAGGGGCGCAGGGGCATGCTCGGAAGCCTTGAGGACGACCGCATTCCCGGTCGCGAGGGCCGGCCCGATCTTGACTGCCGTCAACATCAGCTGCGAATTCCAGGGGACGACAGCCGCCACGACACCGATCGGCTCGCGCACCGTCATCACGAACATGTCGGGCTTGTCGATCGGCAGGGTGGAGCCTTCCAGCTTGTCGGCACCGCCGGCGAAGTAGCGGAAATATTCGGCGACATAGCGGATCTGCGACCGCGTCTCGCGGATCAGCTTGCCGGTGTCGCGTGTTTCGATTTCCGCCAGCTGATCCACCCGCTCACTGACGAGATCCGCCAATCGGTAGAGCAGCTTTCCACGCTGAGTTGCGGTCATGCGCGACCACGGATCTTGCGTCATCGCACGGTGGGCGGCGCATACGGCGCGATCGACATCCGCTGCGGTGGCATTCGGGAAGCGGCTCCAGACCTGGCCCGTTGCCGGATTGACGCTTTCCAAGGCGGCGGCATCGGCGGCATCGCACCAGCGGCCATCGATGAACATTTGATAGGTCTGTATCTGGGTCATGACACGGCCTCTGCGGCTTGTTGGTCGGAGATCGAGAGGAAACGGTCGATCGAAGCGGCGAGGCGATCGGGCACCTCGAGCGGTGTCATATGGCGCTGTCCGTCGATGATCTCGAGATGGGCCGCGGGAAGGCAAGCGGCAAGCGAGCGCGCCATGAAGGCTGTCGAGCGCTGGTCGTCGGCGCCGGTGATGATCAGGCTCGGCTGTCGGATTGTACCAACCCGGTCCGCAAGCTCCGCATCGGCACTACCGAAGACGGCATAGGCGGCTGCGTAGGCATCGAGATCATTGGTCATCATATGCCGATGGACGGCATCGACGATGTCCGGGCATCTGGCCCGGAAGGACGGCGTGAACCAGCGGTCGATCGCCGCCGTCACGCTGGCGCCATAGCCGCCGTTGCGCACATCATCGACCCGGGCATTGACCGCACGGCGCTCTTCCGCCGTGCGGTTGAAGACGGTATTGACCAGGATCATGCGCCGAACACGTTCAGGCGCGTGGAGGGCGAAGGCCTGGGCAACCAGGCCGCCCATCGAAAAGCCGACGAGATCGAAAGCCGGCAGGTCAAGATCGGTGGTCAGGTCCGAAAGCTGCCCAGCGAAATCCGCCAGGCGATAGGGGCCGGCAGGCTTTCGGCTGCCGCCATGACCCAGCATGTCATAGCGGATGACACGATGGGACTGGCGGAGAAGCGCTGCCAGCGCATCCCACATCGTCAGATCCATGCCGACACCGTGGATCAGGACGATGGGCGGACCGTCTCCTTCGATCAAGTAGCGGCTGCCATTGATAACGCGAGGTGGCGGCATGCCTGTCTGGCGGGTTGCTCGACTCATACCCGTGCGGCCTTCTCCGCTTCGATTTCTTTCATGTCGATATAACGATCGCCGATGCGTGGATGCAGGCGTCCACCTGTCGCCGCGCCCAAGGCGACCACGATCTCGTCTGGTGCCGGCGCATCATTGACGGTGAATTCGATGGTCAGATAATGCGAGCGCATCCCTTCGTCATTCTTGTGCATCATCGGCACGGCGATGGCGCAGCCGGGACCACCGCGCTTATTGGTGAAGCTGAGATAGCTTTTGCCGCCGACGGCTTCCCGGAAAAAGTTGCCGAAGCGCAATGTGTGGATGAGGGCGGATGCATGCTCGATCTCGCCAGCCGTGCCGACGACGGCAGCCTTGCCGTAAGCCTCGACGCCCTCCCTGCCGCCGCAACTGTCCAGGATGATCGGCACCAGGTGATGGCCCAATTGCGGTGCGATGGCGAGAATCTCGGGGCGCAGATTGTCGACGAAGGGGCGCCCAGCCCAAGGATTCCGCAGGATCGCCGCAGCGGCTGTCATCCGCACCGGCTTCGCACCCGCCTTGCCACCCTCGATGAAGGTGTCTTCGGTGTAGGTGACGATCTTGCGAAGTTCGAGCTCCATAATCTTTCTCTTTCAATCAGCGTGTTGGGTGATAGCCATATGATGGTATGCCATCGTAGATAAGATCTAATATTCATCCTTCCGAGGCAGCATCAGTTCGCCGGAAAGCAAGCGGTTCGTGTTCGCATCGGTACCGTCGCCCACATGGGAACCTGCCTGCCGGTGCAGCATCCGAAGGGCTGCATCGCGCGCCTGGCGAACATGCTGCTTGCAGGCTGACTCGGCGGCATCCACATCCCGCCGGCAAATCGCCTCGACGATCACGGTCATTTCGCCGAAGCTGCCGGGTGCCCGGCCGGGATGCGACATCGACGTGCTGCGCAGGAACACCACGCGGGCCTGCAAGGAGCGGATCATGTCGCGGATCATGTTGTTGCCGCAGCCCTCCAGCAGGACGTCGTAAAACATCGTCGCTTCGGCAACGATCCGGCGGGTTTCGCCACAGGCGAAGGCAGCTTTCAGCTTTGTCAGTGCTTCCTGCAATTGGCCGGCCTGCTTCACTGTGGCCCGTTCCGCAAAGAGCCGGCCCGCCAGACCTTCCAAGGCCTCGCGGATCTCATAAATCTGTTGTGCTTCTTCCGCGGTCACCTTGGCGACGCTGGGCCCCTTATTCGGGATGTTCTGCACGAGGCCTTCCGATTCCAGATGGCGCAGCGCTTCCCGTACGCTGGTCCGGCTGACACCGGTGAGCTCGCACAATTGCCGCTCGACGAGACGCTCGCCCGGCTTGAAATGAGCGTCGATGATGGCACGGCGCAGAACCTCCAGCACCTGCTGGCGCAAGGTCGTCGAACGCCTGCTGATGCGCAGCGATCCTGGCGTCTTGGCCTCACCTGCTTCGATCATTCCACGCTCGTTCTTGCAAAACTCTGTATCGGCGACCCGCATCGACCCCGGATGTTCACTCGGCGACTTTCTTCGCCTTGTCTTCGGCGAAAGCCGGCATGACCTCGTTGATGAAGAGCTTCAGCGATTTCTGTTGCAGATCCATCGGCAGGCCGTAGGAGGCGTAATAGATGAAGTTGTCGACCCCCAGCGCCTCATATCGCCTCAGCTTGGCAATGACATCTTCCGGCGTGCCGAACATCAGATTGGTGCGCAACATGGTGGAATCGTATTCGGCGCGGTGCTCGAGCGAAGCAAGATCGATCTCCTCGGGGAATCCGTTGCTCACCTCGCCCATCTCGCGGAACAGGTTTTCGAACTGACCGGCGACCCGCTTGAGTGAATTGACATAGGGCTCCCAGTCATTGTCGCGGGCATAGACCGCGGTGTGGCGCATGCTGGAAAAGATCGGACGCTTGGTCCCGGCCGGTGCCTTGGCCAGAGAGTCCTCCAGGCGCTGCTTGTAGGTTTCGACTTCGGAAAAGTCCCGCGTCAGGGCCCAGGTCATGACGTTGCAGCCATTGGCCACGGCCCAGTCGAAGGAGACCGGATTGCGCACCGCTGCCCAGAGCGGCGGATGCGGTGTCTGCACCGGCTTCGGGCAGGCGGTCGCTTTCGGGAAGGACCAGTATTTGCCGTGATGCTCGACATCGCCCTGCCAGAGCTGTTTCAGCAAGGGCAGCATCTCCAGCATATAAGGCACGCCTTCCTGTGCCTTGAGACCACCGGCCATGCGATTGAATTCGCGCTGATACGCACCGCAGCCTATGCCGAACTCCAGCCGGCCGTCAGTCAGGAGATCAAGCATGGCGGCTTCGCCGGCAACACGGATGGGGTGCCAATAAGGTGCGACCACCACGGCGGTGCCGAGACGGATCGAATTTGTATGCGTCCCCCACCAGCCGAGCAGTTGGAAGGGATTTGGCGCGATGGTCATCTCGATGGCATGGTGCTCTGCCGCCCAGGCGATATTGAAGCCGCCGAGTTCAGCCATCTGCACCATTTCCAACGTATGACGAGCGACATCCTTCATGTCGATATCCGGGCTCATGCGTTCCATATTGATGGCGAGGCTGAATTTCATGTCGGCTTTCCTATTGCTTGAGCGATATGTGCAGTCTCGATGGCGCTTCAGCCAACGGCGCTGGATTACGGCGGAGAAGAAGCGAGTTGAAGTGCGGGATTGGCGACGGCGGCATAATTGCCGCGGCAGAAGATCAGGGGGTCGGCGTCATTGCGGGCGAAATGCACCACCTGCCCGATCAGGATGACATGATCTCCGGCGTCGATGCGTTGGTGCGTGCCACAATCGAGATGCGCTAGGGTGTCCGTGAGCACGGGAGCGCCGGTTGATCCGGGGCGCCAGTCGAGACCATGAAACCTGTCGATACCGGGCGTGGCGAAGCGTTGGGACAACTCACGCTGCCGCTCTTCCAGGATGTTGACGACAAAGCCGGCGGCGTTCTCCAGGACCGCCATGATCGGCGCCGATTTGGCGACGCAAACCAGGATCAGGGCGGGCTCCAGTGACACCGAGGTAAAGGAATTGGCTGTCATGCCCCGCGGGCGACCGTCGCCGTCCAATGTGGTCACCACTGTGACCCCGGTGGCGAAACAGCCGAGGGTACGTCGCAATTCTCGGGTGTCGATGATCCCTGCTACTTCCGGCATGACGGGCCTTCCACCTGGCGAATTCGGTCAGATGAGCATGGCCGGCTATGCGGAAGCTTTCTTCCTATGAATCATAGGAAGGAGAAATATAGTTATACTATGAGTCGGTGAACTATTGTTCGGCTGGCTGGCTGCTTCCCGGTCCGAACGTGCTGCGGACCCGCAATGCGACCAGCAGAGAGGTCCGGGTATCCGGATCTTCGAGGTCCAGGCTAAACAGATCGGCAAGGCGTTGCAGACGGTAACGCAGGGTCGTCACATGGATGCCCAGCGCATCGGCGGTTGCTTGATACCGTCCGCTATTGCTCAGAAACCGGTCCAGGGTGGGAAGCAGGCTGCCGTCATGATGGCGGTCGTAGTCCTCGATGGTGCCCAGCGTTTCCTCGACGAAGCCGCGCAGAGCCTGTGCGTCGGCAACGGCGATCAGCCGCGCGAGCGGCCCGAAATCACTGCTGTCGACGATACCGTGCCGGCCAACGCGGACCGCCAATTGCAGCAGGCGGTCGCATTCCTGGCGTGCATCCCGGTAATCCTCCAATCGCTGGCACTGTGCGCTGAAGCAGGCGGTTGCCTTGGCTTGCGACAACCACTCGACCTCCTCGATCATCTGCTCGAGAAGCTGCTGCGTCTTGTGCCCCCGGCGCTCCGGCAGGAAGACGACATAGTGACGGTCGCCGCTCGACGCCCCCTGCACGATATCTTCAGCAAACGCCGTTGCCCCGGGCAGGCGCTGCCGCGCCATGCGGGCCAGAGCCTGCTCGATATCGTCGCTGCTGGCGGGGGTACCTTTGGCTGCTGCATTCAGCGGCAAGGCGATTACCGCCAGACGTGCTGGCTCATCGAGCGGCAATTGCAGATGATGAGCCCGGGCGAGGGTGGCGGTTTCGTCGCGCCAATCGCCGCTGAACAGCCGCGACAAGAACTCGCCATGCGTCTCAGCCTGTACATCGAAACGGATCTGGCGGCGCAGCAGCAGCATGGAAAAGGCCGCCCGCAACTGTTGCGCTGTCAAAGCCTCGATCGGATCAAGCGGCCGCCTGTCCGTCAACAGGACGATGCCCCCCAATACCTGTCCGGCGGCAATACAGGGCTCTATGATCGCCTCGATCGTTTGTGATGGATCCGATGGCACGAGGGCAATGCGCCGGACAGTTTCGAACTGACCGATATCCGCGTCGCGAACGGCCCGCGCTAATTCCCGATAGGTCTCGGCCGGCAGGCGTTCCTTCCGTGCCGTGCCGCGCGCTCTTGCGGTCGACACCAGAGTGGCGGGCAAATCGGTGGCGGACCGACCGCGTGCGATGACCAGTTGGTTGGTGGTGAGATCGACCAGCAGCAAGGTTCGATCGAGATGGCGCTCGCAGAGCTCGACGATGGGCAGTGCATCTTCTGAAGAGAGCACGTGCTCCATCGCATGCTGATGGATGTCCAGGGCCTGACGCAGCCAGTTATTTTGCTGCGCCTCCAGCCACAGGCGATGGGCCTTTTCCACGGCGAGCGATCCCAGCAGCGCCACCGTCTCCAGAAAGGCGATTTCTTCGGCATCGACCTTCCGCACGGCATGGGCGTGCACAGACAGGACCATGTTACGGCCCTGTTCGTCCTTGGTGCTGAAGGGCAGCAAGACGACCGTGCGGTAATCGCGCTCGACCGCTTCCTGGTGATAGCCGGCGGAATGAGGCAGCTTCTGGGCGTCGTCGATGATCAGCGCCTGGCGTGCCTCCAGCACCGATTTCACCGGACTGGTTTCCAGCAGCCAGCGATCGACAGAGACTTTGTCGCGGCCAGCGAAAAGCGGATCATATCTCGCAACCAGCACGGAATAGCCGCTGGCTTCGTCCACCGCCATGATGGCGCTGCTGGACCAGGCTGATCGCTGGCACACGGCAGTCACGATCAGCTGCAGAACCTCGGGCAGGGCGCTGCCGGCATTCACCAGGCTGGCAATGTGACCCAGACTCTTTACGCGTTCGGTGAGCTTTGCCGCCATGCCTTAATTCAACAGGATTTATTCAACAGGATTTGTCTCACGGTGGTGAAGAAGATTATACTATCGGTCCAGGCGCAATAGCACCTCCGATACCGAATTATCATCCGACTTATCATCCGACGTGACGATGAGAGCGTGCAAAAAACGACCGCCTCGCAGGGCGCGACCCTACCCCATTTCAGGGCCCACGAAAACTTCTCTTCCTTAAATTCATTATTCGTATCAGGTGGTTGCAGTATTCCGGGGAAATCGATCACTATTTCTGGGAATCCACAATTGTAGTCGTTCCAGTATACTGATTTAGATGGGTGCGGTGTCCCGCAAATACTGATTCTTGTTATTGCAATCCCGTATAAAGAGCTCAAGCTATATCAGACTCGCGTCAAGATTGATATTTCAGTCAATTTGCCCAAGCGGGGGATCTCCCCGTACGGCTCTGGAACGTCTATCAGGCCAACCAACACCTTCGCGACAAGACGATCTGCCCGCAGCCTGAATCTGACTCGGAGCTTTGGTTGCCGATGCAAAGGAAGTATAGCTTGATGCCCTCATAATGCGCGTTTGCGCGGTGCCCATCATGCCTTGGCGCCATCAGCTGTTGACGACACCCTCGATGACTTTTGCGCCTGGCCGGTTGAAGCAGTAGAAGGGAATTGGCACCTCTCGGGAGAACTGCGCCAGGGTCGCGGCGAGCTGCGCGCGGAGCTCTCGAACACGGAGGCCGGGGTGCCGTCTGGATTCTTTTCGTTCTTGACCATGAGCGGTGGCACGGCGCTGACCAAGATGGCTTTGGCCACACGGTCTTTGCCGCAACGTGCAACGTAGCGTGCCACTTCTAGCCGCTACCTTTATAGCGGCCGGCGTTTCGGCAAGTCTAACTCGACAACCTCTTTATCATATTTTGTCGCATCAGCTCTGATGCTGTTCCGTGCTCGAAAAGGTGGGTGGCGACGATCCACGTCGCAACCGTGTCGCCATATCCAGCCGCTCGCCCGAAAGATTTGAAGCCGCATCATGCGGTCACAACAGATGGTTTAGATCGGTGATGGACGAATCGGATCGACGATACCGACTACACATTGTAGTCATAGGTAAATGGCATTTTCATCGTCGCGCAGCGAAGGGTAGAGTGACGCTTATAGGGATGCTTTGCCAACCGTATCGACGCGGAAGGAGCGCGATGTCTTACTTCTCGTATCTGACTGGCCGCTATTCGATAGCGTGCGCCGTATCTGAACAAAGTAATGGTCGCCAAGGAGGTCCCAGCTACATGTTTCATCATTGACGATGCGCGGAACAATCGCTGATCGTTGATGCCCCGTTCATTCGGCGCCTGCCTACACTTGGCATTTTCTGGCCAGATCCTAATTAGTCCGGTGAGTGACGTGAGTCCTTGGTCTCATCCGTTCGGAAGTGAAGTCCTTTCTTCATTTGAATTTGAGCGAATCCCGTTGCGGTGCCGGGGTGCCGATTTTGGCGTAAATGGCTGGCGGGTTAACTGCATAGACCTGAGAAAGGGTGACGTTGTGGTTGGGGGCGATAGAGAAACGCGTGTCGAAACGTCGATTGCCGATAATCTAAATCTGCAGCGTTCCAACATGCGGTTGGAGTCACTGCTGCTCGAGGCTAACCATCGTGTTGCGAATTCGCTCCAGCTCGTTTCAACATTAGTGCACATGCACGCTTCAGCCGTAGTCGACCCTATCGCTAGAATGGCATTGCAGGATACGCAGCAACGTATCCAGGCCATCGCGCAACTTCATCGTATTCTCTATATTGGCGAAAACGTAGATACGGTGGCCATGAGAAATTACCTCGCAGCTCTTGTCGCTAAGCTGCGAGAGATTTGGTCGACGCCGACAGCGCCGCGCATATTGACTCTGACATGCGAGCAGATCAAGATAACCTCTGGGCATGCGCTTTCTCTGGGTGTCATCGCCAACGAGCTTATCAGCAACGCGTGCAAATATGCCTATCCGCCAACCGGTGCTGGCGAGATCCGTATTTCGCTCACCGTTGGATGCAGCGATCGCCTGGCGCTATGTGTGGAGGACGATGGCTGCGGCCTCCATAATTACCCGGATTTCGATGGAACGGGGCTTGGCACTCGAATGATGCGGAGACTGGTGCAAAGCCTCAAAGCAACATTATTCTACGATCCTACGCATCATGGAGTACGCGCCATCCTCAGCGTGCCGCTTTAGCGGTTCTGCTATCGGCAGTCCATCGCAGATGACGAGGGTTAGCTTACCAGCAACCGGCTTTGTCGCTTGATAACGCAGCCAAGTATAGCAGTTTCCATGTCGTATTTGGCCGCGTGGCAATCCGGTGGAGTCAGCATATCTCTCAATGCACGCCGATCTCCTTTAACACTCGAACCGCTCCTACGCAGGTCTTTACACCATTTAACTTGTATCCGAGCAGTCGCAAATCAAACTGAAGGTGCCAGAACAGCGCCTGCGAAGTGAATTCATCGTTAGATCAGCGGCATCCTATGCATCTCAACCCTAAGAGGGTTGTTGATGGAGAGGACTTTTAAGTAAGGACGGTGAAAGCCTTTCAAACATTGGATTCGCAGTCGGAAAAAATCGATCTTCCGACCCCGCAAGCGCATCCGTGTTCTTAATCGATCGCCGTCGCGTTCAGCCAGTAGGTGACGCCATGAAACCAACCAGGACGCTCCACAATCTCGGCCAGAGCCTCTGGCTCGACAACATCACCCGCGAATTGTTGAACAGCGGCACGCTGCAACGCTACATCGACGAGCTCTCGGTGACAGGGCTGACCTCAAATCCCACGATCTTCGATCATGCCATCAAGAATAGTACGACCTATGACGAGGACATTTCCAGGAAGGCGTCCTCGGCGAAATCGGGAGAGGATCTGTTCTTCGACCTGGCACTGGCGGATCTGACCCGCGCCGCCGAGCTGTTCCAGCCCATTTTCGACCGGACCGACGGGGTGGATGGCTGGGTGTCACTGGAAGTCTCACCCCTTCTCGCCCATGACACCGACAGCACCCTGGCGGCCGCCAGGGACCTGCATCGGCGCGGCGGCAAACGCAACCTCTTCATCAAGATTCCCGGCACGCGGGAAGGGCTGCCCGCCATCGAGGCGGCGATCTTCGCCGGCATTCCGGTCAATGTCACACTCCTGTTCTCGCGCGAGCAATATATCGCAGCGGCCGAGGCCTATCTGCGCGGCGTCGAGCGGCGCATCGAGGCGGGGCTAAATCCGGCAGTCGCCTCGGTCGCCTCGCTCTTTGTCAGCCGCTGGGACGTCGCGGTCAGCAGCAAGGTTCCCGGCGAGCTGACCAATCGGCTCGGTATCGCTGTCGCCCAGCGCGCCTATAAGGCGTATCGGGAACTGCTCGACTCAGCGCGTTTCCAGCGCGCCGCCAATGCCGGCGCCCGAGCCCAGCGCCTGCTCTGGGCCAGCACTGGCACCAAGGACCCGAAAGCCCTCGACATCCTCTATGTGAAGGCTCTTGCAGCACCCTTCACGGTCAACACCATGCCGGAGGGCACGCTCCAGGCTTTCGGCGATCACGGCGAGACCGGCGACATACTCGCACCCGACGGCGGCGACTGCGAGAAGGTTCTAGGCAGCTTCACCAAGGTGGGTGTCGACATCGATGCGCTCGCTGCCCGGCTCCAGGACGAAGGTGCCACATCCTTCGTCAAATCCTGGAACGACCTGATGGGCTGCATCGATTCCAAGAGCGCTGCGATCCGTAAGGCAGGCTGACGCAGATGACAGGGGCGTCCCGTCAACGCAAGCCTGCACCAGAATCCGCGAGGGAACAATCATGAGCGTGCCAGCTTTGCGCATGCGCCCGGCTTGGGCGTTGCTGGAGAAGCACTACCGGAAGATGGAGGGCCTGCACCTCAGGCAGCTCTTCGCCGAGGATCGTAAGCGCGGGGAGAGGCTGGCTGTCGAGGCCGCCGGGATCTATCTCGACTATTCGAAGAACCGGATCACCGACGAAACGCTGAAGCTCTTGTTCCAGCTGGCCCATGAATCTGGCTTGCGCCAGCGCATCGACGCGATGTTCCGGGGCGAGAAGATCAATGTCACGGAGAAGCGCGCGGTGCTGCATGTCGCACTCCGCGCGCCACGCAGCGCCACGATCCTGCATGACGGCGAGAATGTGGTACATGAGGTGCATTCAGTTCTGGACAAGATGGCTGATTTCGCCAACCGGCTACGCGGCGATACCTGGAAAGGCCATACGGGCAAGCGCATCCGCAATGTTGTCAACATCGGGATCGGCGGCTCGGATCTCGGGCCGGTAATGGCCTATGAGGCGCTGAGGCACTACAGCGAGCGGGCCATGACCTTCCGCTTTGTCTCCAATGTCGACGGCACGGATTTTGCCGAGGCGGTGCAGGGCCTCGATCCGGCAGAGACGCTGTTTATCATCTCTTCCAAGACCTTCACCACGCTTGAGACGATGACCAACGCGCATACCGCGCGCGACTGGCTGCTGGCGGGCCTGAAGGGCGAAGAAGTCGCCATCGCGAAGCACTTCGTGGCGGTCTCGACCAATGCCAAGGAAGTAGCAGAGTTCGGGATCGACACCGCCAATATGTTCGGCTTCTGGGACTGGGTCGGCGGTCGCTATTCCATGGATTCGGCCATCGGGCTCTCGACCATGCTCGCCATCGGGCCGGACAATTTCCGCGCCATGCTGGATGGCTTCCACGAGATGGACGAGCATTTCCGCACCGCGCCCTTCGAGCGCAACCTGCCGGCGCTGCTGGGCCTGCTCGCTGTCTGGTATGCCAACTTCTTCGGCGCCCAGACGGTCGGCGTGCTGCCTTACGACCAGTATCTGAAACGGTTTCCCGCCTATCTCCAGCAGCTCACCATGGAGAGCAATGGCAAACATGTGACGCTCGATGGTACGCGGGTCGACTATGATACCGGGCCGATCTACTGGGGTGAGCCGGGGACCAACGGCCAGCACTCCTTCTATCAACTGATCCACCAGGGCACGCGGCTCATCCCCTGCGACTTCATCGCCTTCACCCGGAGCCTGAATCCATTGGGCCGGCATCATGACATGCTCTTGGCCAATGTCTTCGCCCAGGCGGAGGCACTGGCCTTCGGCAAGACCGCCGACGAGGTCAAGGCGGAAGGGACGCCGGACTGGCTTCTGCCGCATCGGCTTTTCGAGGGCAACCGTCCATCCAATACCATTCTTCTCGACAGGCTGACGCCAGATGCGCTGGGCAAACTGGTCGCACTTTACGAGCACAGCGTCTTCACCCAGGGCACGATCTGGCAGATCGACTCCTTCGACCAGTGGGGCGTTGAACTGGGCAAAGTCCTCGCCCAGCGAATCATTCCGCAGCTCGAGGATGCTGCGGAGCCGAAGCTTGAGCATGACAGCTCGACGAATGCGCTGATCCGGCGCTACCGCAAGCTCAAAGGATCGAACTGATGCCGCGAGGATATGACCGCCCGCTCTACATTTTGCCCTTCGATCACCGCGGTTCCTTCCAGACCAAGCTGTTCGGCTGGAAGTCGCCGCTGAGCGCCGCGCAGACAGCCGAAATCGCCGGTGCCAAGCAGATCATCTATGATGGCTTCCAAGCGGCGCTCGGCGCTGGCGCGCCCAAGGAAAAGGCCGGCATTCTGGTGGACGAGCAATTCGGCGCCGCCGTTCTGCGTGAGGCGGCTGCCAAGGGTATCATCACTGCCTGCCCGGCAGAGAAAAGTGGACAAGACGAGTTCGACTTCGAATATGGCGAGGATTTCGCACGCCATATCCAGGCCTTCGACCCGACCTTTTGCAAGGTGCTGGTACGCTATAACCCGGAAGGCGACCGCGTGTTGAACCAAAGGCAAGCCACCCGATTGAAACGCCTATCCGATTATCTCGCTGCGGAGAGCCGCAGCCGCTTCATGTTCGAGCTTCTGGTGCCGGCGGAGAAGGCGCAGCTCGATCGGCTCAAGGGCGACAAGAAGCGCTATGATCTCGAGCTCAGGCCCCGCCTGATGGTCGAGGCCATCCGTGAGCTCCAGGATGCCGGCGTCGATCCGGACCTGTGGAAGGTCGAAGGACTCGACCGCCGCGAGGATTGCCAGGCGATCGTGGCGGCGGCACGGGCCGGCGGCCGCGACCAGGTCGGCTGCATTATTCTCGGGCGCGGCGAGGACGACCGGAAGGTGCGGGAGTGGCTCGGGATTGCGGCGAAGGTGCCGGGCTTCATCGGCTTTGCGGTCGGCCGGACCGATTTCTGGGATCCGCTGGTGGCCTGGCGTGCCAAGAAGGCAACGCGCGAGCAGGCTGCCGCCGCGATCGCGGCGCGCTATCGCGAATTCGTGGGCGTGTTCGAGGCCGCGCGCTCGAATGCCGCCCGGTCGGCTTGATCGGTTCAGAGCTAAAGGGAGGGCTGTCTCATGCAACTCGGAATGATCGGCCTCGGCCGAATGGGCGCGAATATGGTGCGCCGCCTGCTGAAGGGCGGCCATGATTGTGCGGTCTTCGACATGTCCGCGAAGGCGGTCGCAGAGCTCGTGAAGGAGAAGGCCGTCGGCGCCGCTTCGCTGTCGGAGTTCGCCAGGAGCCTGACGAAGCCGCGCGCGATCTGGCTCATGGTGCCGGTCGGCGCAGTGGACCAAACCATCGCCGATCTGCTGCCCCATCTCGAGCGCGGCGATGTCCTGATCGACGGCGGCAATTCCTATTACATCGACGATATCCGCCGGGCCAAGGAGCTGGCATCCAAGGGCATCCACTATGTCGATGTCGGGACCAGCGGCGGCATCTGGGGTCTGGAGCGCGGCTATTGCATGATGATCGGCGGTGAGGCCGATGTGGTGAAGCATCTCGACCCGATCTTTGCCACCCTCGCACCGGGCCGCGGCGACATCGCACACACACCGGGGAGGGAAAAAGCGGTTGGAACATCCGAGCAAGGCTATCTGCATTGCGGGGCGAACGGTGCTGGCCATTTCGTCAAAATGGTGCATAACGGGATCGAATACGGCCTGATGGCGGCCTATGCCGAAGGCATGGCGGTTCTCCGCGCGGCCAATGTCGGCAACAAGCCCGGCGTGATCGATGCGGAGACCACGCCCCTCCGCGACCCGGCGCATTATCAATACGATTTCGACCTGGCCGACATTGCAGAGGTGTGGCGCCGAGGCAGCGTGATCGCTTCCTGGCTGCTCGATCTCTCCGCCACGTCCCTGATCCGGGATCCTGCGCTGTTGAAATTCGCCGGGCGGGTGTCCGACTCTGGCGAAGGCCGCTGGACGATCAAGGCGGCCATCGATGAGGGCGTGCCGGTCCCTGTGCTGTCCTCTGCCCTTTTCGAGAGGTTCAGCTCTCGCGGCGAAGCGGATTTCGCAGACAGGCTGCTCTCGGCCATGCGCTACGAGTTCGGCGGGCATCTGGAGAAGCCGTCGAAATCCTAGCGGGTTCAGGGAACGGTCAGAGGAATCTGGAGTTAAATGGCATGACCAAGGACGATCTCGACCAACTGGCGATCAACACGATCCGCACCCTTTCCATCGACGCGGTTCAACAAGCAAAGTCCGGGCATCCGGGCACGCCCATGGCGCTGGCGCCGCTCGTCTATGCGCTCTGGAACCGGGTCATGCGCTTCGACCCCAAGGATCCGATCTGGCCCAACCGGGATCGCTTCATTCTATCCAACGGCCATGCCTCGATGCTGCTTTGGTCCGTGCTGCATCTGACCGGCACACAGGCGGTGAATGCCGAATATGAACGCCTGGGGAAGCCGTCGGTCACCCTCGATGACATCCGCCATTTTCGTCAGCTGGAAAGCAAGGCCCCAGGCCATCCGGAATATCACTGGGTCTCGGGAGTCGAGACCACCACGGGCCCGCTGGGTCAGGGAATCGCCACCAGCGTCGGCATGGCGATAGCCCGGAAGTGGCTTGCCAGCCGCTACAATCGGGCCGGTTTCGAGATCTTCGACTATAACATCTATGCGGTTTGTGGCGACGGCTGCCTGATGGAAGGCATCGGCTCGGAGGCGGCCTCGCTGGCCGGGCATCTTGGCCTCGACGATCTGTGCTGGATCTATGACAACAACCACATCACCATCGAGGGCAACACGCGTATCGCTTTCACCGAAGATGTCGCCACCCGCTTCCTCGGCTATCACTGGAATGTGCTCCGGGTCGGCGATGCCAATGATCTCGAACGGATCGAGGATGCCCTGGCGGTATTTCGCAGGACGGAGGGCCGGCCGACCCTGATCATCCTCGACAGTCACATCGGCTATGGCTCGCCCAACAAGATCGACACTGCTGCGGCCCATGGCGAACCTTTGGGCGAGGAGGAGGTCCGGCTCGCCAAGCGCGCCTATGGCTGGCCGGAGGATGCCAAGTTCCTCGTTCCGGACGGGGTGCGCGAGCATTTCGACGACGGTATCGGCCAGCGTGGCGCCGCAGCGCGTGGCCATTGGCAGGAGCTCTTCGACGCCTACCGGGCACAATTTCCAGATCTCGCCACGGAGATCGACCAG
>LNAP01003272.1_pt1 | contig 30534 bp, 30 predicted proteins | sample 602601 | NCBI WGS metagenome assembly LNAP01 (sample SAMN02440304, study PRJNA202911) | soil metagenome | biome: Subtropical and temperate rainforests or woodlands; isolation source: soil samples (1 kg each in a 20% v/v slurry with milli Q water) were... ...
CATCATCCGCGACATCCGCGAAGCCTCGCGTTTGCCGCTGTCGGCGTATCAGGTGAGTGGCGAGTACGCGATGATCAAATTCGCCGCCCAGGCCGGGGCGATTGATGAAGCCCGAGTGGTGCGTGAGAGCCTGGGGGCGATCAAACGGGCCGGGGCGGATTTGATCTTCACCTACTTCGCGATGGACCTGGCCCTGGCCGGGATCTAAAGACCACCACATAATCATTGTGGGAGCGGGCTTGCTCGCGAAGGCGGCGTGTCAGTCGAGATTTATGGTGACTGACACGCCGCCTTCGCGAGCAAGCCCGCTCCCACATTTGATCTTCGTCGTTCTTGGGGTCAGCCGAAGAACGGCCGAATCCCGTGATCCCGAAAATACCGCTCGATCACCTTCGGATCGGCGCTGTAGTCGGCAATCGCTACATAGGTATCCGGTCGCAACAGGTAAAACCCGTTGCGTGTGAGTCCCGCCGCTTCAAACGCCGGCCGCCAGTCGAACACCTGCAACGGCAGGTGATGCTCGGTGCACCAGGCGATCATTTCGTCGCTGGTGTCGCCATACACATGCACCTGCCAGGTCGGATTTTTCAGCGACTCGAAATTGTCCCCTTCACCGTCGTGGGCCCAAGGCAGGCGATCACCGCCGTGAACATGGCCAGCAACGCCTTCGCTCAACGGCATGCCGCGATAGTTGAGGGTGGTTTGCGACACCGTGCGAAACAGGAACTCCCGAGCGGCTTCCAGCGATGTCATTTTCGGGATCAAAAAGGGTGCCACGCGGGTGCGCAGCACGTCGGCAATTCGCCCTTCGGCGGTGACGAAACTGAATACCCGGTCGGTAGTCGCCACCAATCGCCGGGCAAAGGCGATGCGTTCGGTTTCATAACTGTCGAGCAGTTTGGCCGAGGCGCCACCGCTTAACACCGCCGCGAGTTTCCAGGCCAGATTGATCGCATCGCCAATCCCGGTGTTCATGCCTTGGCCACCCGCCGGGCTGTGGACATGGGCGGCGTCACCCAACAGAAACGCGCGCCCGGTGCGAAAGTGATCCGCAACCCGGTGATGCACGCGGTAGGTCGAGAACCAGTTCACCTGATCGATCTGCACTTTTAGATGCTCGATGGCCCGGCTGCTGACGTCTGCAAACTGGAGGGTTTCGGCACGGTCGGCGCGCTCGTCGCGAACCGTGCCGATCAGTCGGGCGCGACCTTCGCCGGCCAAGGGGAATACGGCGAGGAAGTCGGCTTCATCAAGGTCCACATGCAGTTCACCGTTGAACGTGGGGCCGCGAGCTTGCACATCCGCCACGTAAAAAATCTGCTGGTAGGTGCCGCCCGGAAAACCGGTGTCCAGCGTCTTGCGCACAATCGACCGGGCACCGTCGCAGCCTGCGAGGTAACAAGCCTGACAGGCTTCCTGCTGACCATCGGGCAAGCGCAGCCGGGCGGTGATGCCGTCGCCGGTTTCCTCGAAGCTTTGCAGTTCGGTATCGCGCTCCACTTTATTACCGAAGGCCTCCAGGCGTTCGATCAGCAGGCGTTCGTGCTCGTCTTGCGGATACATTTCCAGAAACGCGTAGGGCGTCAGACCCTCGCCGATGTTGCTCAGCGGCAGGCGTGCGACCGGTTCGCCCTTGACCCAGAAATTCGCTGCGGCCACTTTATGGCCGTTTTGCACAACGGCGTCGCTGAGGTCGAGCTGGCTATACAGTTCAAGCGTTCGCGCCTGTACCGCCAGCGCACGTGAAGTGGTGCCGGGTGTCGATGTCTTGTCGATAATCCGTACCCGAATCCCCAGTTTGCTCAACCACAGCGCCAGTACCAGCCCGGTCGGGCCGGCGCCGATGATCAGCACGTCGCTACGGTTCATGAGCCTGTCCTCCGCGGTATGTGGATCAAGTATGGTTCAGCCCGAATGCACTGGCCTCCCGGCTGCCCAACGGAAACCACCCCTACAGCGCAGGGGAACAGTCCGCGACTGCCACAGTCATAGCCTGCGCCATGCCATTGATCGTATGGTTAACCCGGCTCAACGGATTTTGATGGAGCACCATGCAAGTCAATCGATTGATCATGAGCATCGCGGCATTGTTGGTCCTGGCCGGTTGCGGTAGCCAACGCACGCAGGAACCGCCGGCCCGTAAACCCGCCGAGGTCAAGGCAGAGATCATGCGCCTGTTGCCGGCCAAGACCCCCGACCGCCAAGGCTGGGCCACGGATATCTACGCGGCATTTGCTGCCCAGAACATTTCGCCGACCACGCAAAACCTGTGTTCGGTACTCGCGGTCACTGAGCAGGAGTCGACGTTTCAGGCTGATCCGCGGGTGCCAGGCCTGGGCAAGATCGCCCGGGACGAGATCGACCGACGCGCCGCCAAGGCTCACATCCCCGGCCTGCTGGTGAGCGGTGCCTTGCAGGTCAGTTCACCCAATGGCAAAAGTTACAGCGACCGGCTGAGTGCCGCGCGCAGTGAAAGGGAACTCAGCGCGATTTTCGATGATTTCATCGGCATGGTGCCCATGGGGCGGACGCTGTTTGATGGTTTCAACCCGGTGCACACCGGCGGGCCGATGCAGGTCAGCATCGATTTTGCGGAGCAGCAGGCGAGGGCTTATCCCTACCCGGTGGACGGCTCGATTCGCCGTGAAGTGTTCACGCGTCGCGGTGGTCTGTATTTCGGTATTGCCCATTTGCTCGGTTATCCGGTGAGCTACGAGCAGCCGCTGTATCGCTTCGCCGATTTCAATGCCGGTTGGTATGCCAGCCGTAATGCGGCGTTTCAGAACGCGGTAAGCCGTGCGACCGGCATTCCGCTGGCGCTGGATGGCGATCTGGTGCGTTATGGCTCGATCATGCCGGGCACCACGGAATTGGCGGTGCGTACCCTCGGCAAGCAATTGGACATGCGTAATCCGTCCATTCGGGATCAATTGGAGGAGGGTAAAAGTCTCGAATTCGAGGACACCAGGCTCTATCGACGCGTCTTCGCCCTGGCCGAACAGGCCGAAGGCCGGCCATTACCCCGTGCGGTATTGCCGGGGATTATGCTGCAAAGCCCGAAAATCACACGAAAGCTCACCACGGCGTGGTTCGCCAAGCGGGTCGATGAGCGCTATCAGCGCTGTATGAAGCGTGCGGGGATGTGACTGGGACCGAAAATGGTCAAAAAACCAACGCTTGACTGACAATTCGAACGCAATCTTCAGCAGCTGCTACAAAGAGAGAGTCGCAGAGGAGATTTAGTCATGTATCAGCTTTACGGACATCAGAACTCGGGTGCGGCCGCCATCGAAGCGGCGTTGGAGCTGTGCGAGGTGCCTTATCGCTTCATCGATGTCTCTTCGTCCCCGGAGACGGTTCAGGCATTGGAGAAACTCAACCCGCTCAAGCAAATTCCCACTCTGCAATTGCCCGATGGCGGTGTTCTGACCGAGAGTGCGGCCATCCTGATTCACCTGGGCCTGACGTTCCCGGAGTCGAACCTGCTGCCGGAAAACCCGCTCAAGCGTGATCAGGTTATTCGGGGCCTGGTGTACATCGTCAGCAATTGCTATGCCGCCATCGGTATCATCGACTACCCCGAGCGCTGGCTGGCCGAGGCGGACGAATCATCCAGGGAAAACCTTATGGTCGGTGCCCGCCAGCGCCTGCACTGGAGTTGGGAGGTGTTTGCCGATCAGTTCGCCGGCAAGTTGTACCTGGGCGAGGGAGCGCCGGGCGCGCTGGATATTCTGGCGGCGGTGGTAACGCGTTGGGCGGGTACCCGAGAGCACTTGCGCGTTGCGCGGCCGGGGTTCTCCGCCTGGCTCGAACGCTTCGACCGGCACCCTGCATTGGCACCGGTTTTCGCGCGGCATTGGCCATAAGAACACCGCCAATCAAAATGTGGGAGCGGGCTTGCTCGCGAAAGCGGTGTATCAGTCACCATAACTATTGACTGACATACCGCTTTCGCGAGCAAGCCCGCTCCCACAAGGGGATTTGCGGTGTGCTGGAATCACTCGCCGCGAATGTACTGCTCCAACTGCCGAATCAGTTCAGCCTGTTCGGCAATGGCTTCCTTGACCAGGTCGCCGATGGACAGCAAGCCGATCAACTCGCCGTTTTCCACCACCGGCAAGTGCCGCAAGCGCTTTTCGGACATGATGCCCATGCAGGTTTCGACGGTTTGATGGGTGTCCACAGTGATGACCGGCGCCACCATGATGTCGCTGACTGGCGTGCCGACGGAGGAACGTCCCTTGAGCACCAGTTTGCGCGCATAGTCCCGCTCGCTGATGATGCCGACGACCTTTCCCTCTTTCAGCACCGGTAACGCGCCGACGTTTTTTGCGGCCATCACCATCAGCGCTTCCAGCACCATTTGATGCGGTGCAATTGAGTGGACTTGCTGATTCTGTTGGGCCTTTAACTTGAGCAGTTGGGCGACGGTTTTCATGGCGGATTCTCGGGTGTTGTCGTTGTTCTTGAAGAATCGTAGAGACGCGCTCGCAGAGCAAGGCAGAAAGCGGCAGATACCGCGCAAAAAGCGTCATTCAGCGATTTTTCTTTGTAAAAGCCCGCCCCTGATGCCGGTAAGTTAAGAAATTTGAGCGACGAAAATCCTGTGGGAGCGTGGCTTGCCCGCGAAGAATGCACCGCGGTTTTTCAGGTACTACGCGTCATCGTTTTTCGCGGGCAAGCCACGCTCCCACAGGTTCTGCGTTTTGACTTACCGGCATTAGGGCAATCCCCCTCACCACACCGACGATCACGCGTAGAATTACCTCTTGAATCAGTTCGTTGAGGTTGCAGTGGTGGATTTACAGCAGGGCTTCGTCCTGACCCGGCATTGGCGCGATACCCCGGCCGGCACGGAAGTCGAGTTCTGGCTGGCGACCGATGCCGGTCCCCGGCGTGTCCGCCTGCCGCATCAACCGTCGGTAGCGTTCATTCCGGCAGCCCAGCGTGAGCAAGCCGAAGCGCTGCTGCACGGCGAAAAAAATGTCGAGCTTAAGCCCTTGGCCCTTCTGGACTTCGAACATCGTCCGGTGCTCGGCCTGTATTGCCAGCAGCACGGCCAGTTGATGCGCCTGGAAACCGCGCTGCGCAGATCAAGCGTCGATGTATTCGAAGCCGATATCCGCCCGCCGGAACGCTACATGATGGAGCGTTTCATCACCGCTCCCGTTTTGTTCGGCGGCACGCCCGGCGCGGAAGGTCTGCTGCTCGACGCGCAGATGAAACCCGACCCCGGCTACCGACCGAAGCTCAGACTGGTCTCGCTGGACATCGAAACCACCGCTCAGGGCGAGTTGTATTCCATTGCCCTGGAAGGCTGCGGCGAGCGGCAGGTGTACATGCTCGGGCCGCCCAATGGCTCTGACAGTGGGGTGGATTTCCAGCTCGAATACTGCGACTCGCGAACCCTGCTGCTGAAAAAGCTCAATGAATGGTTCGCCCGGCACGATCCCGACGCGATCATCGGCTGGAACGTCGTGCAGTTCGATCTGCGCGTACTGCACGAACATGCTCGGCGCTTGGCGGTGCCGCTGAAGCTGGGGCGTGGCGGCGAAGAAATGCACTGGCGCGAACACGGCAGTGGCAACCATTACTTCGCTTCGGCTGCCGGCCGGTTGATCATCGATGGCATCGAATCGCTACGCTCGGCGACCTGGAGCTTCCCCTCGTTCAGCCTGGAAAACGTTGCACAAACCCTGCTGGGCGAAGGCAAGTCAATCGACAACCCGTACCAGCGCATGGACGAAATCAACCGCATGTTCGCCGAGGACAAACCGGCCCTGGCGAAATACAACCTCAAGGACTGCGAACTGGTGACGCGGATCTTCGCCAAGACCGAATTGCTGACCTTCCTGCTCGAGCGCGCCAGCGTCACCGGTTTGCCGGCGGACCGCAGCGGTGGCTCGGTGGCGGCTTTCACTCACCTGTATATGCCGTTGATGCACCGTCAGGGCTTCGTCGCGCCGAACCTCGGCGGCAAACCGCCGGAAGCCAGCCCCGGTGGTTTTGTCATGGATTCGCAGCCCGGGCTGTACGAATCGGTGCTGGTGCTCGACTACAAAAGCCTTTATCCGTCGATCATCCGCACCTTCCTGATCGACCCGGTGGGCTTGATTGAAGGGCTCAAGCATCCTGAAGACAGCGAGTCGGTGCCGGGCTTTCGCGGTGCACGTTTTTCAAGAACCCGGCATTGCCTGCCGGCCATTGTCGCCCGGGTCGCCGAAGGTCGCGAAACCGCCAAGCGCGAACACAATGCGCCGTTGTCCCAGGCCTTGAAGATCATCATGAATGCCTTCTACGGCGTGCTGGGTTCCAGCGGTTGCCGCTTCTTCGATACACGGCTGGCTTCGTCCATCACCTTGCGCGGTCACGAGATCATGCTGCGCACCCGCCAGTTGATCGAAGCCCAAGGCCACGCGGTGATCTACGGCGACACCGACTCCACCTTCGTTTGGTTGCGCCGCGCCCACGGTCAGGCAGAAGCCGCGCAGATCGGTCATGCGCTGGTGGACCACGTCAACCAGTGGTGGCGCGAGCATGTGAAACAGGAATACGGGCTGGAAAGTGCCCTGGAACTGCAGTTCGAAACCCACTACAAGCGCTTTCTGATGCCGACCATTCGCGGCGCCGAGGAGGGCAGCAAGAAGCGCTATGCCGGATTGGTTACCCGCGCCGATGGCACCGATGAAATGGTCTACAAGGGCCTGGAAACCGTGCGCACCGACTGGTCGCCGCTGGCCCGGCAATTCCAGCAGGAGTTGTACCTGCGCATCTTCAATCGCAAGCCCTATCAGGATTACGTGCGTGACTACGTGCGCAAGACGTTGGCCGGTGAGTTCGACGAGCGCCTGATCTATCGCAAACGCCTGCGCCGTACCCTCGACGACTATCAACGTAACGTGCCGCCCCACGTGCGGGCCGCGCGAATCGCCGACGACTACAACGACCAGCAGGGACGCCCGCGGCAATATCAGAACGGCGGCTGGATCAGTTATGTCATCACCGTCGCCGGCCCCGAGCCGCTGGAAATCCGCAGCGCGCCCATCGACTACGACCATTACGTCACTCGGCAGCTGCAGCCGGTGGCGGATGCGATTCTGCCGTTCGTGGATGACGATTTCTCAACGCTGATTGGGGGGCAGTTGGGCTTGTTTTGAGTCCAGCAGCGACAACGTCCAGTCATCCGGTATGCCGTGAAAATATTGATCCAGCGCCTGATGGAACAGGCTGCCTTTTGGCGAAACCTGGGCGAACAGTGTCATCGATGAGTGAAATTTGAGGTTGTCGGGATGGCCGAAAATCTTGGCGATCGAGCTTTGAGGAATGTCCAGAACCAGTTGCGTGCACATGCGCAAGCGTGGCCCCAGTAACGGATGCTTCAGGTACGCCGTGGCTTCTTCACTGGAGCGAATGGCAAAGTAGCGGGACATCTCGCTGTCGCCTAACCCGGAAAACTGCGGAAAGATAAACCACATCCAGTGCCGGCGTTTCTGGCCGGCGCGCAGCTCTTCCTGCACCCACTCGAACACAGGGTCTTGCGCCTGAACGAAGCGTGGCAAATTGAAAGCGTCGAGCTGATCGGTACTTCTCATGCCGATGCCCTCTGACAAACCGCGATGGCTCAGACCATGGCCAACCGCTGCTTACGTTGTGGCGCGCGAAACGCTTGGTCCAGCGCCTCCAGATCCCCGACTTCAAGCCGCAACTGCGCCGCTTGTGCGTTGAGCTGCACATGCTCGGGGCGGATCGCTTTGGGGATGGCGATCACGCCGTTCTGACGCAGAATCCATGCCAGCGCTACCTGCGCCGGTGTCGCCTCGTGACGGGCGGCAATCTGCTTGAGCGTCGAGTTGGCCAGCATGTGCCCGCCCTGGCCGATCGGACAATAGGCCATCACCGGCATCCTGTGATGTTGGCTCCAGGGAAGCAAATCGAACTCGATGCCGCGTTCTTCCAGGTTATACAGCACCTGATTGGTGGCGCAGGCCGGGGAGGCCAGTTCTTCCAGGTCGTCCAGGTCGAAATTGGACACACCCCAACGGCCGATCTTGCCATCTTCGCGCAGGCGTTCGAAGGCTTCGACGGTTTCCGCAAGGGGATAGTCGCCGCGCCAGTGCAACAGGTAGAGATCGATGTAATCGGTATTCAACCGCCGCAGGCTGCGCTCGCAGGCCTGGGGGATGCCTTTGCGGCTGGCGTTGAAGGGATAGACCTTGCTGACCAGAAAAACCTGGTCGCGAAGGCCTGCGATGGCTTCACCCACCACCTCTTCAGCGCCTCCTTCAGCGTACATTTCAGCGGTGTCGATCAGGGTCATGCCCAATTCGATGCCCAAGCGCAACGCTGCAACTTCCTTTGTGTGTCGGGAGCGTTCCTCTCCCATGCGCCAGGTTCCTTGGCCGATGACCGGCACTTGGCTGCCGGCCAGCTCAAGAATACGCATGCATCCTCCTTTCGAAAGTCCGATCGATACTTCAGTTGGCAGCAAAATGGCCCGGTGGTTCCGTGGCGATCTCGAAAGATCGCAGCCTCTGTAGGCGCTGCCGAAGGCTGCGATCTTTTGATCTTCTGACCTACAGGGTAGAAAACTTGTACACCGTAGTCTGGGTATAGCGCTTGCCCGGATCCAGCCGTGTGGACGGGAAGTTCGGCTGGTTCGGCGAATCCGGATAATGCTGAGTCTCCAGAGTAAACGCCCCCCAATGCGGATAAACCTTGCCAGCCTTGCCCTTGACCGTGCCATCGAGGAAGTTGCTGGTATAGAACTGCACGCCGGGCTCGGTAGTGTAGAGCTGCAACCGGCGGCCGGATTGCGGATCGCTGACATCGGCAGCGAGTTTGCCCAGATCACCCTTGGCGTCCAGCACCCAGTTGAAATCGAAACCGCCTTGTTTCGGTTCGGCGAATTTCAGTTGCGGGTGATCAGCCTTGATGTGTTGACCGATGGCGGTCGGTTGGGTGAAGTCCATGGGTGTGCCGGCGACTAGGGCCAGCTCACCGGTGGGGATCAGTTTGCCGGTGACCGGCGTGTAACGGGCTGCATGCAAAGTCGCAAGTTGCTTCAGTACGTCGCCGTTGCCCGCGCCGGCCAGATTGAAGTAACTGTGGTTGGTCAGGTTCAGCACGGTGGGTTGGTCGGTGCTGGCCTTGTACTCGATGCGCAGCTCATTGTTCTCGGTGAGGCTGTAGGTGACTTCGGTTTTCAGGTTGCCCGGGAAACCCATTTCACCCCCCGCCGACAGATACGTCAGGGTCACGCCCACCGAATCCTTGCCTTTGCTCGGTTCGGCTTTCCACACCCGTTTATCAAAACCCTGCGCCCCGCCGTGCAGTGAATTGCTGCCGTCGTTGAGTGGCACCTGATAGCGCTTGCCGTCCAGCTCGAAGGCACCGTTGGCCAGGCGATTGCCGAAGCGGCCAATGGTCGCGCCGAAGTACGCGGTGCCGCTTTGGTAACCCTGCACGTCGTCGAAGCCCAGCACCACATCATCGAGTTTGCCGTTTTTGTCCGGCACTTTCAGCGACTGCAGAATCCCGCCGTAGGTAATGACCGTGGCTTGCAGGCCATGGCTGTTGCGCAAGATGTATTGCTCGACGGGCGTGCCGTCATTGGTTTTGCCGAAGGCTTTCTGTTCGCTGGACAAGCCAGCGGCGTGAGCGGGGAGGGTGGCGATCATCAGGGACAGTCCGAGGCCGGAGAGCAGGTATCGAGATTGAAGCATGGTTGACCTTCCTTTTTGTTGTTTTGTAAGAAGTAGTCATACTAATGATCGAGTTTTAATGCGATCAAGGAAGGATTTATAGCTTATCTACGCAGTGTTGCAATTATAAAGTATGACTAATAAGGAGCCGCTTTCACGGTGATTCGCGTTTACGGACCACCGGCACTGCACTTTTTCGGCTTTCGCGGTTCTATCCTTGGCCAGCCCGCGGCGATCCCCACCGCCGGCCCATGCCCAAGTTCAAGAACCCATGGCTCGAGTTTTACCCCGCTTTACCCCGCACATTCGCCGTTATTGCTGGCTGCTGACAGGCCTGTCGATGCTCTTCGCCAGTGGCTGCAGCCATCAGCCGGGCAACGATATCGTCAGCCAGTTTCGCAACGGCCAACCCCAGGAATTCCTCCAGACCAGCGTCGACCGCATGGCGACCCTGACGATGCGTGACAACCTCGAAAGCCTCTACCTGCTGATGAATAAGCTCTACCTGCGCAACCCGCAGGAGCTGAAGAAATCCGGCTTCCTCGATGTAGGCACCGCGGAAAAACAAGTGCGCATGGCCATCGAACAGCAAGAGCCGCTACCCACTCTCGGCGGCAAAAAAGACCTCGCCGCGCTGAGCTACGCCATGAGCCCGGAATTTCTCGGCGACCGGGTCGGTGCCTTTATCTATGCCATCGGCAGCATGCTGGTCACCGCTCATGGCAACCGGCTGGAGTTCTACATGACGGATGCGATCAACCCGACCTTCGTCAGCAATGCCGCGCGCAACATCGAAAAAGCCACCTGGATTTTGAGTCAGCGGCAAAACAAGCAAGGCGAGCCCTTGCTGTTTTCCAACGAAATTTCGGAGGAGGGCAGCAACCTGAGCTTTGCCGTGGAGTTCGGCAAAATCGTCGCGCGGCTGGACCTGCTGACCCAAATGCTCGACGAACGCTACCGGCGGATCGGCCTCAACTATGCCCAGAGTTTGCTGTTCCTGAATTTTTTGCCGGTGCAGTAAAACGAGTGCTGAACCCAAATCCCCTGTGGGAGCGGGCTTGCTCGCGAAGGCGTTGTGTCAGTCGCCATGAGTGTCGGCTGATACACCGCCTTCGCGAGCAAGCCCGCTCCCACAAGGGGGATTTGGTGGAGAGGGAAAACTGTGTTCCGCCTCAATGAGTTGGCATAACGATAGACCGCATCGATATAACTGGTTATAAGAAAAATCGCTATGCTGCGAGCCGGTTATTCTCCTGCGATTCTCTGGGCGTATTAATGGAATTCGGTAATTTCGGGTTGGTCGTTGCAGGTCTGGTGGTCGGCTTTATTGTCGGCATGACCGGCGTCGGAGGCGGTTCGTTGATGACGCCGATTCTGCTGTGGTTCGGCGTCAACCCGGCGACGGCGGTGGGCACGGACTTGCTGTACGCGGCCATTACCAAATCCAGTGGTGTGCTGGTTCATCGCAAGAACAAGAACATCGACTGGGCGATCACCGGTTGGCTGACCCTCGGCAGTGTGCCGGCGGTGGCGCTGACGCTGTGGTTTTTGAGCAGCTTGCAGACCTCGCCCGATGCGATGAACGCCGTTATCAAACAAGCCCTGGGCTTCGTATTGTTCGCCACGGCGCTGGCCATTTTCTTCAAAAAACGCTTGCTCGATTTCGCCCACAAACGGGCTGGCGGCTACTACAACCCTAGCGGGCCCCGGTTGAATGCACTGACCGTCATCACCGGATTGGTCCTTGGCGCCATGGTGGCCCTGACCTCCATCGGCGCTGGCGCTCTGGGCACAGTAGCGCTGTTCATTCTGTACCCGATGCTCCCCACCCGCCGCCTGGTCGGCACCGAAATCGCTCACGCGGTGCCCCTGACCCTGGTCGCCGGCCTGGGCCATGCGAGCATGGGCAACATGGATTGGCATATTTTGGGCTACTTGCTGGTCGGTTCGCTGCCGGGGATTTACCTGGGCAGCCATTTGACCGGGCGTATCTCCGACGAACTGCTGCGTCCATGCCTGGCCACGATGCTGGTGCTGATCGGCTACAAGCTGGCGTTCTGATCCGGCACCGTATAGATCACTGAATTTAGCGGAATCATGCCCTCACTGGCGTAGTCAAAATTATGACCACGTTCAGATGAGGTCATGACGTCCATGAACAGCCCCGTAAACGATCTTCTACGAAGATTCAGCCGCCCTCGCGGCGAGCCACCCGGCAACGCGGCCGAGGTGCTACGCCGTCATGCCGAGCCGTTGCCTGCACTCGACTCACCTGAATTCGGCAAACTCTTCGACCGCTTTGGCGATGCCAGCGTGGTGCTGATCGGCGAAGCCAGCCACGGCACCCAGGACTTCTACCAGACCCGAGCGGCGATCACCCGCCGCCTGATCGAGCAGCATGGCTTCGGCATCGTCGCGGTCGAAGCCGACTGGCCCGATGCCGGCCAGATCGACCGATGTGTCCGCGACCTGGGCCGCTCTGCCTGGAAAAAACAGGCCTTCGCCCGATTCCCCACCTGGATGTGGCGCAATACCGCTGTGCAGACTTTCACCCGCTGGCTGCACCACCATAATCGCGGCTTGGCGCTTGAGCAGCGGGTGGAATTTCGGGGGCTGGATGTTTACAGCATGCGTCATTCCATCGACGAAGTGCTGGGCTATCTCGACAAGACCGATCCGCAGCTGGCAAAAGAGGCCCGCCATCGCTACAGCTGCCTGACGCCGTGGCATGACGACCCGGCGCTGTACGGTCATTTCGCTGAGCGGGGCAACATGGCCACGTGCGAGGACGCAGTGGTCGAGCAATTGAATGTGTTGCTGGGCGAACGGCTTGACCCTATGGTCGCCGACGACGAGGCGTTTTTCAGCGCCACCCAGAACGCCCGCGTGGTGCGGGCCGCCGAGCAGTATTACCGCGCCATGTACCGCGGCTCGACCGCCTCGTGGAACCTGCGTGACCTGCACATGTTCGACACCTTGCAAACCCTGATGGTGCATCGCGGGGCAGGCGCCAAAGCGGTGGTGTGGGCGCATAACTCACACATCGGCAACGCCGCCGCGACGCAAATGGGCTGGGAGGGGCAATTCAACATCGGCCAGTTGTGCCGCACGGCCTACGGCTCACAAGCGGTGCTGATCGGCATGGGCACCGACCATGGCACCGTCGCCGCCGCCGACGACTGGGACGAGCCGATGCAGGTCAAACAGGTGAACCCGGCATTGGCCGACAGTTGGGAACAACTGTTTCTCCAGGCCGGTATTCCCGCAGCACTGCTCGACTGGCGGACGTCACCGAGCGAGGAATTGCTGGACGTACTGGCTGAGCCATTACTTGAGCGCGCCATCGGCGTCATCTATCGACCCAGGACCGAGCGCCAGAGCCATTACTTTCAGGCCGTACTGGCAGAGCAGTTCGACGCTTTTGTCTGGATCGAAAAAACCCACGCGGTCTCGCCATTGCCGGAGCCTGAGTTCATGGAACACGAGGAAGACACCTTTCCGTTCGGTATATGACACGCCAATGACGGGTCTCTATTCCCGGGTAAAGATCTCCATCAGATGCCCGTCCGGGTCATCGAAATACACCCGCTGGCCACCGCCGCAATCATTGATCTCATTCGGCCGTTGTTTGCCAGGATCTGCCCACCAGGGCTGCTTGCGCGCTTGCAGGCGAGCGAAGGCTGCATCGAAGTCTTTGTCGCCAATCAGGAACGCATAGTGTTGGGAGGCAATCGGCGGGTCGTTGTTGTAGAAATCCAGCGACACGCCATTATCGAATTTGACCACCAGCATTGGTCCGAACGGCTCGGGATCGGGCAGGCCGAGGAGGTCGGTCAGGTAGCGGGCCGACACCTGTTTGTCACGGCACCAGACGATGGTGTGGTTCAGCTGAGCGCTCATGGAAAAATCCTCACGGCGAATCAGGTGGTGCGAGTTGTGCTATGAGATTAGCTCAGGCTGTTGCGCAATGACCGCCCTGACCTAAGCTTGGGGCAAGGCGAACATAAATACGCCTCACCCGGAACGTTCGCCGCGATGCGCAATCATTAGAGCGTGGATATCAAAAGGAGATGCGCATGCTCATCAGGTCTTTGACCCTGGCTACTTTGCTGGCTTTCGTCGGCCCCTTGTTCGCCGCCGATGACGATTCCCCTCTGGTTAAAGACGTGGGCAGGGCCCGTCCCTTGATTGTCATCGCGCCCAGTTCGGTTGATCCCACCTGGGTCAGCCTGAAAAAATCGCTGGATGAACCCGCCAGCCGCAAGGGCTTCACCGAGCGAAACATGGTGCTGTACACCGTGATCAATACGATGGGGCAACGCGACGGCAAAGACCTCGACCCGCAAACGACAATGGCGTTGATCCGTTCGCTCAAGTTGGGCGCCGGGGCGAAGAGCAAAATCATCCTGGTCGGCAAGGACGGCGAAAAGAAGCTTGAAAAGGATGTGGTCGAGCTGAAAGAGATTTTCAGCACCATCGACGCGCTGCCAGCCGCCGAAAAGGAAGCGACAGTACCGGTGCCAGCGCCGGTGGCTGAGGTTGCACCGGCCAAAGGTGCAAAGGGCAAACCGGCGAAGCCCGCCAAACCGCCTGAAATGCCGGATGATTGAATTGTCACTGAACTCTATGGTGATCTTTTCAGGTAGGAGGGATGACTGTGAGGGGATTAGTCCTTCTTCCAGAGGGTGTGTCGAAAATGACTGAGGTGGTCGTTTCAACCGCCTCAGCCCTCTGGTAGACGGTCCTGACTGTTTTAAGGTCGAGCCAGCAAATGACGGATTACATTAACCAATACAGGTGAGAAGGGCTGCAGGCGCCCGGCATCAGGCGTTTGCAAGTCCTCCAGAAGTAAGCCCAAGAAATCTTCGTCCTCATTCTGCAACTCGTCGGGTGGCAGGTTCTGGGTATAAATCAACGCATCAACCAGAGTTTTGCGTGCGCCGACAAGACCACGATTGCTTTCCTCGGTATGACCCAGATTCAACGCCTCAATGGAAGTATTGGCTCGGTCGGTATGCCCCTTTACCAGACCAGACAGATAGAACTTCAGCTCGGTTTCGCATTCATCCATCAAAGGCGTCAGTGGCAGTGCTCGCGTGCCTCGACCGTGGCCGCATTGATGGGAGCGTTGGCAACTTGCGACTATGTTGGATAAGTCTAAAGTGCGATTTTGCGCGCGATCCTGGGCCTCAATGTGCTCGTTATGAGCGTCGTCAATCGTGATTGCCTGGCAGCAATACGCACATAGGCCGTACTGTTCCGAGATACACGCTGAGCGAATGGACCGACTCTCTTCAACGGGCAAATCCCGGTAACGTAATGTGCTGTTCAAGCGCTTCCATCGAGTCAGCGCCTCCGGCTCAATACCCTTGCTGATCTTACGCACGACGCAACTCCAGTTTGCGGATCAACCAGCTCCAGATGACCGTCTGAAAGCTCCAGTGAGAGTTCGGAAAACAATTTCTTCGCTTCGTCCAGATCACCGTCCTGCAAGCGCTCCATCAACCGATTCAAGCGCTGCTGCACCTCGCTGTTGCGGATGTCGGTGTCCATTACTTCCAGCAAAACCTGATTAGCATCAAGTCCATAAAGACCATTGTGCTCTCGTAGTTCCCCGTCATTCAGCACGTAACACAGCACATCCTTTGCGTCGCTGATGACGAGCGGAGAGTGCGTTGTCAGCACAAACTGGCAATTGGGAAAGGTCTCTCTTAACTGCCGAATCAAACTGCGCTGCCATTTGGGATGCAGGTGCAAATCGACTTCGTCGATCAGTACGATGCCATCGCCTTCTAACGGATTGTCCAAAGACTGATTCATCATCGCCAGTCGGCGCGCGATATCCCCGACTAACGCCATCATGGATTTTTCACCCTGTGAGAGCTGGGAGACGTTAAGCGTCGCGCCGTCTTTGTCTATCGCCATGTGCAGGCGTGGCTTGCGCTGCACTCGCAAGTTGCTGAAACCGGGCATGAACGCGGCGATGGCGGAGCGAACTGCTGTCAGCTGACGATCGCGGGATGAGGCTTTCACTTGGGAAAGGGCTTTCCAGACCTTACTGTCCTTGCCGAATTTGTCGGAGATCTCTGCCAAGGCTGCGTCGGACACGCCGGTTTCATTTTCGCTGTCTTCGCGCTCGCGAAACCATTCAAAGAAACGTCGAAAATCTACGCCACGATTCAACGAGTTGTCATAGCCGTCCAACTGATCAAATGTATGTTTGGTTCGGATTTTCAGGGGGATTTCCAGAACCGAACGTTCAACCGGATAGTAGGCAATCAACGGAAGTGATGCTTTATCAAACGCGGTAAGTTGGTTTCGGTAGTGGTCCGCCAGACGACTCACACCTCCTAACGAGCTATGAATATGAGCCTTTCGCCCCTGCCTGCCGCGAGCAATGCCCCACGTGAACAGAGCATCTTCGGGGCTCGCATCGGGAGGACTCGAGCGCGCCTGTGACTCGTCTTCTATGCCAATCAAAATTAATGCAGATGAAGCACCGTTTCGAATGTCTTCTTCTGCCAGGTGATTGCCATTGCCTTTCTCAGTACGAATTCTGGCGACCAACCAACTCAGTGAGGTGGCCAGCGACTTTAAAAGAGTGGTTTTACCGGCGCCGTTATTCCCCACCAGAACCGTCACGTTTGAGGGGTGTTTCGCGGTAGGGGCCAAGGAAACGGTCAAATCGGTGAACCGACCGACATCCTTGAGCTTGAAACTGGTGATTTCCATTACAACGCCCTTTGGGGGTCAGTCGGTTTGAAGGCTTGAGCGCGCATTATGTCATTCCCTGCTACGGATTGATCCGATGCCGTTTAGATACAACGGTTTCGGTCGCATCACAACGGTCATCAATAAAAAGTTAGTTGCAGTGTATGCCCATGAAAATGAGTCGGGGCAAAGGACTGCAATTGCGTCGGACATTTCCTGCAAAACGCAGCGCACTTCATGAACTGGTGCGCTGGCGAGCATGCCGGTAACCTTCTCTCGCCGCTGCAAAATCAGTGGTCGGATGTGGAAGTCCGGTGGTCAGAGACACTTACCAACGCTCGTAAAGCGCATGGCGACATTTTTTATGTCAACATTGCCGCGTTATGGCGGCTGTGCGCGGGGCACTTTCGAGTGCGCCGGGTTTTGGTAGGTTCCCCCTGGTCTTCCACACCTGCGTACAGCTGTCACCCTCATGTGGAAGTGAGATTGGCAGTTTTCCTAAATTGTTAATGGAGCTTTACATATGAAGAAAGTTACTCCCAATCCCCCCGAATCCCCATCCGACCCCCTAGATCCCGTTCCACTATCTGAAATCACCGAGCCCGCCGTCAGCGCTCGCTTACGTAACCCCAACCACGCTGACCCTATCAGCCATATCTTCACCATCGTCCCCGGCGTCCATACAGAAACCCTGCTAAGCCACGCCTGTGAAACCCTCGCATCCCTGAACGTGCTGATCACCGACCTGGCCTGCAAGCTGGAAAGCTCCAACCGCAACGTGGCGCTGTCGATCCAGCAGTTGGCGGTAGTCGCGCAATTGCTGGTGAACCGCGCACTGGACAACATCGATTCGTCCGAAGGCGCGTCTGCCATTCAGCCAAGCACTCAACATTGATCAGGGAGGTTCCGTTATGGCTCGATACATGCCGATTACGGGCATCGACTGCGCAATTGCATCGTTGCTGATTGATACCGAGGCGCCTGTGGACGTGTTGCATGACACAGCGGCCTATCGCATCAGAAGCGTGACCCAGCTATTGGAAACCCTGTCCATCGGCGAAGGGATCAGCCGCGATGCATTGCTGTTGCAGGACTTCGCGCGGGTGCTGGCGATTCCAATGCGCGACGGTTGTGATTTGATGGATGTGATCGGGCGCCGATTGCAGGCACAGATTTAAATGCAGTAACGAAAATGGGCGACCTCAAGAGGTCGCCCATTTTATTTGCCAACGCTGAACTCTGTGGCGAGGGGGCTTGCTCCCGTTGGGCTGCGCAGCGGCCCCAAACCAGCCACCGTGTTGTATCAGATAGACCTCTGATGCCGGGTTTACGACTGCTGCGCAGCCGAGCGGGGGGCAAGCCCCCTCGCCACAGGTGCGCGGTTGCCCAGCCTCGATGGATTGTCGGGATTATTCAGCCAGCGCACTCAATATTTTGTGAGCGATTTTGACTCGCTCCGGGTTCGGGTAGTTTTTGTTGGCCAGGATCACGATGCCGATATCCTTCGCCGGGATAAAAGCTACATAGGCGCCAAAGCCGCCGGTTGAGCCGGTTTTGTTGATCAGCACAGTTTCACGTGGAGGCTGCGGTGGGTTCAGCCACTGGACTTCATGCGCCTCAACCGCCATCTGCGACGAGTTGCCCGCCAGTAATGTATCGAGCGTTACCGGATAGTTGTAGAGCTCCCACCCCAACCCTTGAGTCATCTCGCCGAGGGTGTAGTAACCGGTATGAGTGGTGGCGATGGCTTGCTGCAGGGGCTTTTCCAGCGACGTCGGATTCATGTTCGCCTCAACATAGCGAAGCAGGTCCGAGGCGCTGGTTTTCACACCATACGCTTCGGAATCCAGTGCGCCTGGTTCGACCCGCACAGGTTTGTTGTCCTTGTTGTAACCCTGAGCGTAAAGCCCCATCTGATCCTGCGGTACCTTGAGGTAGCTGTGCTTGAGGCCGAGTTTCGGCAGCAAGGTTTTTTCCATCAGCTCATCGAACGATGCCCCCATACTTTGCGCCGCCAGATAGCCGAACAACCCAATGCTGGGGTTTGAATATTGGCGATGAGTGCCGGCGGCGTAGGTCGGTTTCCACTGTTTGAAATAGCCGAGCATCTTGTCCTGATGGTCCGCATCACCGGGGAATTGCAGCGGCAGGCCACCAGCGGTGTAGGTGCCGAGTTGCAGCACGCTGATGCTGTCGAACGCGCTGCCGCGTAATGTCGGCAGAACCTGACTGGCTTTGTCCGACAGGGGCAGTTTGCCTGTCGCCTGGGCATAGGCGGCGAGGGTGGCGGTGAAGGTTTTGCTCACCGAACCGACCTCGAACAGGGTGTCCTTTGCTACCGGGCGCCCGGTTTCTTTCGACGCCACGCCGTAGTTAAAGTAATGCTGCTTTCCGTTGAGCGTTATGGCCACGGCCATGCCGGGAATGCTCTGGGCCTGCATGACCGGTCGGACGGCGTCGTTAACAATCGTCTCGATGGGTTGGTCCGTCCGGGCCGCGGCAACACAATGGCTGGCGCCGAATACCGCCACGCAAGCCGCTAGAATCTTCAATCTGGCCGCATTTCTCTTGTTCGTCATTGTTTCAATTCCATTATTTTTCGTGGTGTTAACCGCTACACTCCGAGCGGTTTTTCAAGCCGGTCCGTTGTTGGGCGAGCCAAATCTATGCAGTTTGGCGAATACCCACAAACGACGATATTTCAGATGAGCCATTAGAAAATTTTGGGAGTGGGCATGATTCGACCTCATCTGCCGCTGAATGCGCTACGCGCCTTCGAGGCTTCGGCACGCCATCTGAGTTTTACACGGGCGGCGGTGGAGTTGTGTGTCACGCAGGCGGCGGTGAGTCATCAGGTCAAAAGCCTTGAAGCCCAGCTTAACGTGACTTTGTTCAAACGCCTGCCCCGAGGCCTGATGCTGACCAGCGAAGGTGAAACCCTGCTGCCGGTGTTGCGCGAATCCTTCGACCGGATCGCAGAGACCCTGGAGCGTTTCGAGGGCGGGCATTTTCGTGAGGTGCTGACGGTGGGCGCCGTAGGGACTTTCGCGGTCGGTTGGCTGTTGCCGCGATTGGCGGACTTTCAGAAGAAACATCCGTTCATAGATTTGCGCCTGTCGACCAATAACAACCGGGTGGACGTGGCCGCTGAAGGCCTGGATTACGCCATTCGCTTTGGCGCGGGGGCGTGGCATGGGATCGAAGCGGTACGGTTGATCGAGGCGCCGCTGTCGGTGCTCTGCGTTCCCGAGATTGCGCGGCAATTGCACACGCCGGCGGATCTGTTGCAGCAAACGCTGTTGCGCTCCTATCGCACGGATGAGTGGCCGGAGTGGTTTCAGGCGACCGGTCTCTCGGCCCATGCCGCACCGCCCCGGAGCATCGTCTTCGATTCCTCGCTGGCGATGATGGAAGCGGCGTTGCAAGGGGCGGGCGTAGCATTGGCGCCGCCGCTGATGTTTGCCCGGCAACTGGCGGCAGGCGTAATCGAGCAACCGTTCGCCATTGGGATCACCACGGGCAGCTACTGGCTGACCCGCTTGCAGTCGCGCCCTGAAACGTCGGCGATGGCCGCGTTCAAGCAATGGCTGCTGCAAGTGGCACATAAAGAATCGTAGGAGCTGCCGAAGGCTGCGATCTTTTGATCTTGACGTTTGGCGAAGCTGAAATCGCTAAAGATCAAGATCAAAAGATCGCAGCCTTCGGCAGCTCCTACATGGGGATGCGTAGTGTCCTCGGAGGATTACCGCACCAGACACGGCCGCTTGTTATCGAATTTCCACCCCGGGATCAGAAACTGCATCGCCACGCTGTCATCCCGCGCGCCCAGCCCCATGCCTTTGTACAGCTCATGGGCCTTGGCCAGTTGATCCATGTCCAGCTCAACCCCCAGGCCAGGTTTTTTCGGCACCTGCACGCAGCCGTCGACGATTTGCAGCGGCGCTTTGGTCAGGCGTTGGCCGTCCTGCCAGATCCAGTGGGTGTCGATGGCGGTGATCTCACCCGGCGCGGCCGCTGCGACGTGGGTGAACATGGCCAGGGAAATATCGAAGTGGTTGTTGGAATGCGAACCCCAGGTCAGGCCCCATTCGTGGCACATCTGCGCGACTCGAACCGAGCCTTGCATCGTCCAGAAGTGCGGGTCTGCCAAAGGAATGTCCACAGACTGCAACTGGATCGCATGGCCCATTTCCCGCCAGTCGGTGGCGATCATGTTGGTCGCGGTTTTCAGGCCCGTGGCACGACGGAACTCGGCCATGACTTCGCGGCCGGAGTAACCGTTTTCCGCACCGCACGGGTCTTCGGCGTAAGCGAGAACGTGATGCTGATCCCGGCACAGGCGGATCGCTTCTTTGAGCGACCAGGCGCCATTCGGATCAAGGGTGATGCGCGCATCGGGAAAGCGTTCGGCGAGGGCGGTGACCGCTTCGATTTCATCGTCGCCACTCAACACGCCGCCCTTGAGTTTGAAGTCCTTGAAGCCATAGCGGGCGTGGGCGGCTTCCGCCAGGCGCACCACGGCGTCGGCGCTCATGGCTTTTTCGTGACGCACACGGAACCAGTCGTTTTCGGCGTCCGGTTCGCTGCGGTAGGCCAGATCGGTTTCATTGCGATCACCGACATAAAACAGGTAACCGAGCATCTTCACTTCGTCGCGCTGCTGGCCTTCGCCGAGCAGGGCCGCGACCGGTACGTCCAAATGCTGGCCGAGCAAGTCGAGCAGGGCGGCTTCAAGGCCAGTGACCGCGTGAATGGTGATGCGCAGGTCGAAGGTTTGCAGGCCGCGACCGCCGGCATCGCGATCGGCAAAGGTCTGGCGTACTTGATTGAGGATCTTCTGGTAAGTGCCGATCGGGCTGCCGACTACCAGTGCGCGCGCATCTTCCAGCGTCTGACGAATACGCTCGCCACCCGGCACTTCTCCGACGCCAGTGTGACCGGCGTTGTCCTTGAGGATCACGATGTTGCGGGTGAAAAACGGGCCGTGGGCGCCACTCAGATTGAGCAGCATGCCATCGTGGCCGGCCACGGGAACAACCTGCATGCTGGTGATGATCGGGGCTTTTGCGGCTTCTTGTGGAGTCATTTTTTTGTCCTTACAACCAATGTTCAGGCGTGATTAGGTGCTGGTTTGCCCAGGGCAACCACAGGTGCAGGTTTCGGTTTATTGCGCGCGGCGAAAACGATGATCGCGGCGATGATCGAGGTGGCGGCCAGGCCGTACAGCCCGCCCTGAATCGAACCGGTGTGTTGTTCCAGCAGACCGAAGGTGGTCGGCGCAACGAAGCCACCGAGGTTGCCCACCGAGTTGATGAGTGCAATCACACCCGCAGCAATCCGTGCATCCAGGTACGCCTGGGGAATTGGCCAGAACAGCGATGATGCCGATTTGAAACCCAGCGCGGCGAAGCAAATGGCGACGAAGGCGAAGATCGGCCCGCCCGTGGTGGACATGAACATCCCGGCGGCAGCGATCAGCAGCGCAGCGGCGACCCAGGCTTGCTGGTGTTTCCATTTGGCCGACAGTGTGGCGAAGGCGTACATGCCGACGATCGACAGCAACCACGGAATCGAGTTGAACAACCCGACCTGGATGTCGCTCAGGTCGCCCATCTTCTTGATGATGCTCGGCAGCCAAAAGGTCGCGGCGTAGATGGTCAATTGGATGAAGAAGTAGATCACGCAGAACAGGATGATCTGGCGATCCTTGAGTAGTGTGCCCAGCGACGGTTTGATCGGCGTCGCGGCTTCGCGGGCCAGTTGTTCGTCATCGATGGCTTTGACCAGCGCGTCCTGCTCAGGAAGGGTCAGCCATTTGGCGTCGTGGGGCTTGGAGTCCAGCCAGAACCAGACGAACACGCACAGCCCGACCGAGAACATCCCTTCAATGAAGTACATCCATTGCCAGCCGTGCATGCCCAAACCACTGATTTGCAGCAGCAGCCCGGACAGCGGGCCGGAGATCAGCGACGCTATGGCTGAGCCGCTGAGAAAGATCGCAATCGCCTTGCCGCGTTCGACGCCAGGCAACCAGCGGGTGAAGTAATAAATCACCCCGGGGAAGAAACCGGCTTCGGCCACGCCCAGTAGAAACCGCAGGATGTAGAAGTGGGTTTCGTTCTGGATGAACGCCATGCAGGAGGCCACCAGGCCCCAGGTCAGCATGATGCGAGTCAGCCAGATTCGTGCACCGACTTTTTGCAGGAGGATGTTGGAGGGGACTTCGAACAGCGCGTAACCGATGAAGAACAGACCGGCACCGAAGCCGTAGGCGGCAGCGCCAATGCCCAGGTCATGCTCCATGTGCGCGCGGACGAAGCCAATGTTCACACGGTCGATGTAGTTGACGATGAACATGATCACGAACAGCGGCAGAACGTGGCGTTTCACTTTCGAGATGGCGGACTTCAGGACCGAATCGGCGCCCTCGGTCATCCCGGATATGGATGTATTCACTGCTTTTTCTCCCACTCGTTATTTTTATGCGGGGTGTGGCTGGATGTTGCGTTGTTGATAGACATCATACAACTAGGTTTTTTTGTTCTACAAGTACTGTCACTCAACAAAATGGTGCTAGGCGGAAGGTTTTTTATTCGTTTTATGGGTTTGTTCGGCGTATTTGTTGGGTGTACCCCGGATTTCTTCAGTCGATAATTTCCATTTGTCGCGGCGGAGCGCTTCGGTGCGATGGGTGTAAATCGTCTTTTGTACAGTGAATGTTGAGTGTTGTCATACAAGTTAGATGGCGTTCTATTGAGATTCCCGCCATCGAAAAGCGCGCACGGTGATACGATCCGGATACCCGCTTTTCGGATGATCACCATGCAAGAAGACATCGACGCACCTGCCCGCAAGCGTGCCCATAACCTGGCCCATGATCTGGTGAGCAAACTGACCCAGAGCATCCTGCTCGGTCAGATGGTGCCGGGGGACAAGCTGCCGTCGGAAAACTCGATTGTTCAGGAGCATGGCGTCAGTCGCACGGTGGTGCGCGAGGCAATCTCGAAGTTGCAGGCTTCGGGGCTGGTGGAAACCCGTCACGGCATCGGCACTTTTGTTCTGGAGCGGGCACCGGATCAGGGGCTGCGGCTGAATGTCGATACCGCGCTGGGCGTGCGCAGTATTCTGGAGTTGCGCATGGGCCTGGAGACCCAGGCTGCGGCGCTGGCAGCGGTTCGTCGCACAGACAGGCAGTTGACGCAGATGCGTGAAGCGCTGGATGACTATCAAAGCCTGTTGGCCAACAACGACAGTTGCGTCGAGGCAGACAAACGCTTTCATCTGCTGATTGCCGAAGCCACCGGCAACGCGTGTTTCACCGAGATCATGCAGCACCTGGGCAGCGCCATGATCCCCCGGACCCGCGTCAATGCCGCCGAGCGCGGGTCGGCGGATTTGAGCAAGCTGGGGCAACTCGCCAACCTCGAACACGAGGCGATTCTAAACGCCATCAAACGCCAGGATCCGGATGCGGCGCGGGCGGCAATGTGGTTGCACCTGACCAACAGCCGCGACCGCTTTTCGGCTGATCGGTAGTCGCCGTTGGTCTCCTCGATAGCACCCCTTTTGCAGATTGTCCGACGACAGGCGATAAACGAAACCCGGCCGATGGACCAATGCCAGTCAGTTAAGGCGCAAATCTATGTGGGAGCGCCTTAACTGACTGACATTGGCCGGGTTTTTTGTGGTTGCAGGTTTATTGCGTCATCGTTCTTCGCGGGCACTATTGGCCTCAATCCCCCTTTGGCAACTCAATCACAAACCGCGTCCATCCCTTATCCGATTCGCAACGAATCTGCCCGCCATGGGCGCGGATGATTGACTGGGTGATGGCCAATCCCAACCCCGCATGCTCACTGCTGCCTTCACGGCGCGCCGGGTCTGCCCGGTAGAAGCGGTCAAATAAGCGCGGCAACAAGTCTTCAGAAATCACTTCCCCGCTGTTTTCAACCGTCAGGCTCAGCCCTGTCGGCTGTTCAACAATCTTCACCCGAACCTCGCCACCGCCCGGGGTAAACCGCAGTGCATTGTCCAGCAGATTGGACAGCGCCCGACGCAACATGCTGCGGTCGCCCTGCATGCGCGCGGTGCCGTCACGACTCAATTTCACCTGAGCGTCCTCGGCCAGCGGCGCAAAAAACTCCAGCAGCACATCGGCTTCCTCCGCCAGTTCCAGCGCTTCGCGCTTGGGCATCAGCAAGCCGTGGTCAGCCTTGGCCAGGTACAACATGTCATTGACCAGTTGCGCCATCCATTGCAGTTCTTCGAGATTGCTGTGCAGTGCTTCGCGGTAATCCTCGATGGGGCGAGGGCGGGTGAGAGTGACCTGGGTGTGGGTCAGCAGGTTCGACAGCGGTGTGCGCAGTTCATGGGCGATGTCGGCGGAAAACGCCGAGAGCCGCTGAAAAGAGTCGTCGAGGCGTCCGAGCATGGCGTTGAAACTGTAAGCCAGTTCCTCGAGCTCTGGCGGCATGTCTGCTTCTGGCAGGCGAGCGTTGAGCGATTGCGCCGACACGCCGCTGGCGACCGCACTCATGCGCCGCAACGGGCGCAAACCGCTGCGTGCGGCCCAGGCTCCGAGCAGAGCAGTGGCCAGCGCCGACAAACTGACCGTCAGCCAAATCAGATGCTGCATGCGCTGCAGAAAATGTTGGTGATGGGTGATGTCCAGCAACAAGGTCAGTTGCGGTGAATCGGGTTTGTCGGGGAACAGCGGTGCATTCAGGACGCGGTAGTCAGTGCCGTCATCGCTCACCGTCGATAGGCCCAATTGGCGCGGCAAGTCTTTGGGTAAACGGGCCGAGCTGTCGTACAAGCGTTGGCCGTCGCTGCCAATGATGCGCAGGGAAAGATCGGCCTGTCGGCTCAATTCATCGGCCAGTCGGGTCTCGCTTTCGCTGGACGGAATGTCATCCAGCGCCCGGCGCAAGCCAATCAGCTTGCCATCCAGCAACTGCTGGTCCAACTCGACAAAGTGCGCCTCGCTGGCGCGGCTGAACAACACCCCGGCGAACAACGACACCACGGCAGTGCAAGCTGCGAACAGCAGCGCCAGACGATTGCTTAGAGAGAGTCGGCGCATCAGGCAGGGCGCTCTTCAAGGACATAGCCCATGCCGCGCACGGTGTGGATCAACTTGTTCGGGAAGTCATCGTCGATCTTCAGGCGCAGACGGCGGATCGCCACTTCGATCACATTGGTGTCGCTGTCGAAATTCATGTCCCACACCTGGGAAGCGATCAGCGACTTGGGCAGAACTTCACCCTGACGTCGCAGGAGCATTTCCAGCAGGGCGAATTCCTTGGCGGTCAGGTCGATGCGCTGACCGTTGCGTTCGACCCGGCGACGAATCAGGTCCAGGCGCAAGTCGGCCAGTTGCAGGCTGGTTTCCTGAGGCGTGGCACTGCCGCGACGCAGCAGACTGCGAACCCGCGCCAGCAGTTCGGAGAAGGCGAACGGCTTGACCAGATAGTCGTCGGCACCCAGTTCCAGGCCGTGAACCCTGTCCTCCACGGCGTCTCGCGCTGTAAGAAACAGTACTGGTGTGTCGAGGCCCGCACCGCGCACTGCTTGCAGAATCTGCCAACCATCGCGACCGGGCAGCATCACATCGAGGATCAACAAGGCGTAATCGCCGCTCAACGCCAGTTGCTGGCCGGTGCTGCCATCGGCCACCAGTTCGGTGGTGAAACCGGCCTCGGTCAGGCCCTGACGCAGGTAATGGCCAGTTTTCGGTTGGTCTTCGACAATCAGCAGTTTCATGGGCGACTCGGGCAGTTGGAACGGTGCGTTATACCGTGGGCGGCGGCGATACAGGCCAACCTGACAAAGTTGTAATCTGCCTGTCAGGTGGCTGGCAGAGCCCGCGGGTTAAGTTTCCCACAAGCTGAACCTCATCTTGTTGGAGTGCGACTATGTTTTTGCAAAATCGTCTGGTACTGACCGCTTGCTTGCTGACTCTGAGCTTGGGACTGGAGGCTTCACCGGCGCATTCCTACGACTTCGGTCAACCGGCGGCAGCGACCAAGGCTACCCGTAGCGTTGAAGTGGTGATGGGCGATATGTCCTTCACTTCCAAGGCGATTGATATCAAGGCTGGAGAAACCGTGCGTTTTGTACTGGTGAATAAAGGCCAGTTACTGCACGAATTCAACCTCGGCGACGCGGCGATGCATGCCCGGCACCAGCAGGAAATGCTCCAGATGCAGCAAAGCGGTATGCTGATGCCTACAGGCATGAAGGCCATGGACCACGGCGCCATGGCCACAATGGACCATTCCTCCAAAGGGCATGGGATGAAACACGATGATCCGAACAGTGTGCTGGTGGAGCCGGGCAAAACCGCCGAGCTGACCTGGACCTTCACCAAGGCCACCAACCTGGAATTTGCCTGCAATATCCCCGGCCACTATCAGGCCGGTATGGTCGGCAAACTGACAGTCAGTCAGTAAGCACTCAAAGGCGGGACCAAAGGCTGGTAGAATCCGCTGATTCTTCAGTCAGGTTTCCGCCATGCATCCCGCAGCCGAACATTCGCCGCTGGGCAAGTCCAGCGAATACATCGCCACCTACACGCCGTCCCTGCTGTTCCCGATCCCGCGCACCGCGAAATGGGCCGAGCTGGGCCTGACGGCTGAAACCCTGCCGTACAAGGGCGTGGATTTCTGGAACTGCTTCGAGCTGTCGTGGCTGTTGCCGTCCGGCAAACCCGTGGTGGCGATTGGCGAATTCAGCATTCCGGCGGATTCGCCGAACATCATCGAATCGAAGTCGTTCAAGCTGTACCTCAACTCCCTGAACCAAACAGCGTTTGCTGACACCGCAAGCCTTGAAGCGACGCTGGCAAAAGACCTTTCGACCGCCGCCGGCAAACCGGTAGGCGTGCGGATTCGCAGCCTGAAAGATGTTGAGGCAGAAGGCGTCGTGGCGTTGCCGGGTGTGTGTATCGATGACCTGGATATCAGCGTCAGCAACTATGAGCATCCGCGTCCGGAACTGCTGCGGTGCAATGAGTCGCTCATTATTGAAGAGTGCGTACACAGCCATTTGCTCAAATCCAACTGCCCGGTCACCAGCCAACCGGATTGGGGCAGCGTAGCGGTGGAGTATCGCGGCGCGGCGCTGGACCATGCGAGTTTGCTGGAATACATCGTGAGCTTCCGTCAGCACTCGGACTTCCATGAGCAGTGTGTGGAGCGGATTTTCCTCGACCTGCAACGGTTGCTGAAACCGGAGAAACTGACGGTGTATGCGCGGTATGTGCGTCGTGGCGGGCTGGACATCAACCCGTATCGCAGCACGGAAGAAGTGCAATTGCCGAACCATCGGCTGGTTCGTCAGTAATACCATATCGATCACCATGCAGTTCCATTGTGGGAGCGGGCTTGCTCGCGAATGCGGTGGGTCAGCTGACATCAATGTTGAATGATAAGCCGCCTTCGCGAGCAAGCCCGCTCCCACAGGGGGATTGCATTTCAGGTCGCAGAAACCAAAAAGCCCCGCTATCGATAGCAGGGCTTTTTTGTATCTGGCGGGTTCAGATCCCCATGTTGCCCAACGCTTGCACGATGTTGCGCAAGGTGCCAGCAAGGGTTGGGTGTTCAAGTTCGAAGCGATCGACGGCCAGATTCACACTGTCGGCGAGGTTGGTGTCCTGGGTTTTGGTTTCCAGCTCAAGTTCGAGTTCGATCTGCTGCATCAGCGCGTGCAGGTCAGCGCGCTCGGCTTCGGTAAGCGGTGGATTCTGTTCCAATTGCTCGCGCAGTTTGTTGAGCTGTTCTTGCAGTTCGCGGGCAGGCATGGCGTTCTTCCTTTTATCGATAGGCACTGGCATAGACCGCAGCTGCTCGCCAAAGGTCTACGGCTGACCTTTAGATTAATCCACTCCCGGGCAAACTGCATGATCTCGATCAGGGCTTCTCGCCCTTGAGCCGGCGCAGGCTGATATCGGCCAGGCAGGTGTCGAGTTCGCCCAGATGATCGATCACCGAATGCACGCCCAGGCCGAACAACTGCATTGTCGCCTTGCCGCGCAGGTGTTCCCGTTCCTTTTGACTCAAGGCCTGCCATTCGCTTGGAGCCAGCCCGCACAGCGAACCGCAGGACGCCAGGCCAATGGTCCACAACCCGGCATTCAGGCCCGATTGCAGGAGTCGCGGTTCGCCGCTGACCAGCACACAACCGTCCAGTCGTTCGACATTCAACGCCATCAAGGCTTGCCAACAGGCGTTCGGGGCTGGCCATGGATTGATTGTTGCCAGGTGTTGCGAAGGTTTGATCCATTCCGGGAGTGCCCCGGCCAGAGAGTGGCTGAGGGCGGAGGGCAGTTCATCGAGCCAGGCGCAAGGAATCTGTTGGCGCTGCAAGCTGGACAGGCTGTCCAGAGCGCCAAGCGTGACTTCGGCATGCTCGGCAGTCAGTTTGCCGGCTTGGCGAGTACGTGCGCCGAAATCCACCAGGCATCCGCTGAGGCCGAACAGTACAGCGGTCAGGCTGGGGGCAACGAGAGGTGTGTTTTCGGCGCGTGGCATATCAACATCCTTGAAATAGTAACAAGGCTATTCGTGGACGGTGACAGTTGAGTGACACTGATGTGAATCGCTTCCAGCCAGGAGAATCATCCGGGGGCCGTCGCGCACGATGCTGCCTAAACCGGGTTTTCCGTCATATACTAGCGGCCTTTGCGCCTGGGCCAAGCCCCCGCGCCAGTACGAATCCAAGGAGTTTCTCTATGCGCTGGAGCAATCAGCTCGTTCAGCTTTGTATGTGTGCCAGTGTATTGCTGGCTCCGTTCGCGGCCCAGGCGGCCACGGAAGAAGACCCTTGGGAAAGCATTAACCGCCCGATCTACAAGTTCAACGATTTTGTCGACACTTACGCACTGAAGCCATTGGCTCAGGGCTATCAATTCGTCACGCCGCAGTTTCTGGAAGATGGCATCCACAACATGTTTCGCAACGTCGGCGACGTGACCAACCTCGCCAACGACGTGTTGCAAGCCAAGCCCGCTGCGGCAGGCGTCGATACCGCGCGTTTGATCTTCAACACCACCTTTGGCCTGCTGGGCTTCTTCGACGTGGGCACTCAGATGGGCCTGCATCGCAATGATGAAGACTTCGGCCAGACCCTCGGTTACTGGGGCGTGGGCAGCGGCCCATACTTGATGCTGCCGCTGCTGGGTCCAAGCACCTTGCGTGATGCGCCTTCCAAGTACGTCGACGGTTATACCGGCCCGTACAGCTACATCCACGACGTGCCGGTACGTAATTCGATCTTCGGCCTGAACATCGTCGACACCCGCGCCAACCTGCTGTCGGCCGAGAAGCTGGTCAGCGGCGACAAATACACCTTTATTCGCAATGCGTACCTGCAAAATCGCGAATTCAAGGTCAAGGACGGCCAGGTCGAAGACGATTTTTAATCTCGACCGGTAAAACGAAGAAGGCGGCCATGTGGCCGCCTTCTTTCGTTTGGCTTGCGGGTAAATTCGGGGCTATTTCATTTTCAGGATTGTAAGCCCGAGTTTCTGATTGGAACCGTCCTGTGTTTTCACCCACACCACTTCGGTATCGGCCTCAAGGCCTTTGAGCGCTGCATGATCGGAATCAATCCGCACGCTGAGATGGTCACCGACCTTGAATAAGCGGGGCGCCTCAACTTGCATGCCACTGCTGGAAAGGTCGATGCAGACGGCTGGCACCTCGTCGCCTTCATGAATCAGCGCCACATCGGCATCGACCCGCATGCGGATGAAATCGCGCTTTTCGCTGTAGTCCCGATCAGTTTGGCTCATGGGCTCGATCCTTCCTTTGGGTTACGGTTTTGCCTGTTCTTATAACTCCCGGTGATTTGACAAGTAAAGACGTCAAGCGACCATCGGCGTGAGCTTGAAACGCCTCGCGGATGGGAGTACCGTCTGCGCCTTAGAAGGGCACCTTTGGTGTACCTGTAAGTAGGGCTAACGCTCGAAAACGGTGCGGCAGAGAGGCTAGAAAGCGAATCCAGTAGTGTGTGCGGGGGCCAATGCCCAGCCTGCTACGCCAACCTAATTCTGGCGCCGTTTGCCCACATGCCAAAAACCAGTGCCACGCTGCTGATAATCGATGATGACGAAGTAGTGCGC
>LNAP01002219.1_pt1 | contig 30528 bp, 13 predicted proteins | sample 602601 | NCBI WGS metagenome assembly LNAP01 (sample SAMN02440304, study PRJNA202911) | soil metagenome | biome: Subtropical and temperate rainforests or woodlands; isolation source: soil samples (1 kg each in a 20% v/v slurry with milli Q water) were... ...
GGCGCTGACCAGCATATTCACCGGCACGCGGAAGTCGCCGATCAGGTGCAGGTAGGTGGCCGCGCCGATCAGGCTCTGGGTATCCAGGGCGATGGTGGACATGCTCTGCCCCGCGGCGGCATCCACGACGCCACCGGAACCGGATTTGACGTTGTAATCGCTGCTCTGGGCTTTGGTTACCAGCGCCTTGGCGCTTTGCTCGTAGGCGTAGCTGTTAACCCGGGAACCGCCGACCAACTCGGTGCTGGTGGTCAGGTTCAACGAGTTGCCGGCGTGGGCACCGCTGGCGCCGACCAGAGAGGCGTTAACGCTGTCGACAAAGGCGTTGAAGTTGCTCTGGTGCAGGGCACTGAACAGCACCTTCTGGAACAGCGCATCGCGGTTGGCGACGCTGTCATCTTTACCGCGTGCATACAGCAGCGCTTTGGTCGTGCTGCTATCGCTGGTGGTGGCAACGGCTGCTGCGCCGCTGATCAGACCGCCTTGGCCGGAAGCAGCGGTGGCGAGGTTGTCGACCACGCCGGTAGCGCTGACGGTAAGGGTGCCCATATTGCCGCTGAAACGACCATTGACCAGCGCTTGCGTGCTGCCGGTGGCGCTGGCATTGGCCACGGTGGCGCCGACCGCGTAGTAGCCGGCGGCATAACCTTCGGCGGCGGCGCGCTGGCTGACACTGCGGCCGGCGCTGAACGTCCAGTTGCCGCCGCTCAGGCCAATAAACTGGCTGCTGGCGTCGGTCTGTACCAGGCTGGTGCTTTCGTTGCGGGCGGTGGCGACCACGGCGTTAGCCGATACGCCCAAGCCGCCGCTAACGCCCAAACCGTGCACATTGACTGTGTCGTTGCTGCCGTTCTGGGTGACTTGTGCGCTCAGCAGCGCGCTCTTGCCTTGCAACTGAGTGCCGCTGCCGAGGATCACGCTGGTGCTGGTTTTCGCCAGAGCGTCGATCACCGAGGCGCCGGCCGAAACCAAACCACCGAGCACAGCGCTAAGGGTTTCGGCTTTCAGTTGTGGCGTCGCTTCGGCTTTCAGGCTCAGGGCATTGCTGGCGGTCAGCTTGGCGTTGGCGCCAACACTAACGGCGGCGCTGCTCTGGTCCGAGGCTTTGACCACGGCGGCATTCAGGCCGACCAACAAGCCACCTGCCGCGCCCTGGGCTTTCAAGCTGACCGGCGCTTGCGAGCTGGCGCTGAGGCCAATATCGCTGCCGCTCAAGGTGGAACTGGCGGCCACGCTGGTGGCCACGCTGCTGTTATGCGCCGCCACACCAAGGACCAAACCAGCGCCGCCGAGGCCGCCGACGGTTACGCCGAGCGCTTGTACATCGAGCCCCTGCTTATCGCTGGCCGAGGCGTTCAGCGCATTGGTGGCAGCAATGGTGCCGCTGAGGTTGGCGTTAACCAGATTGTTCAGTACCGCCACACCGACCGCAGCGCCCAGGCCAATGCCCAGACCACCGGCGCCGGTAACGGCTTTTACGTTGACCGCTGGCGAGCTATTCAAGCTCTGCGCCACAGCACTGAGGTTAAGGCTGCCAGTGGTCAGGCTGCCGCCCACCACTTCAGCGATAACCCGTGCGTTGGACAGGGTGTAGGCGATACCGGCGCCAAACGCCGCGCCGCCGCTGGCCACTACACTGCCGGCGAGGTTGCTGGCGTACAGCTTGTCGCTGGCAGTAACGTTGCTGGCGCCTTGCGCTGTCACCGTGCTGGCGCTAACGCGGGCGACGGTTTCCTGCTTGTAGTTGGTGTTCTGCAGGCGCGACTTCACTGCCACGTTAGTGGTGGCGGTGGTCAAGCGTGCGGTATCGCTGCTGTTGCTGGTGGTCACCAAAGTGGCGCGGCTGCCATCGCTTGGCACGTTGACCTTCTGGTAATCCAGATTGGCGTTGCCTTTGGAGCTGAGTTTGTCGCTCTGCGCCAGGGTGCCGTTGCCACCGTTATCCAGCTCATCCAGCGGGTTGCTGCCTTCCTGCGTAAGTACACCGGAACCAAGCAAGAGCAAGCCGATGCTGCCACCCAGAGACGAGGATGCCGACAGGCTACCGGTCACCGTGGTCAGGCGCGCATCCACCTCGCGCTGGGCGTCGATGGTCAGTTGGTTGGCCAGGTATGCGGTGCTGTTGAGCATCTGCGCGCGGGTGGCGCTGTTGGCCACCAGCACGCTCGCAGCGGCGCCACCGGAAGCGCCACCAACGGCGACCGAGCCGCCATTAAGCAAGGCATCGAGACGGTCTTTGGCGGTGATACTCAGACCACCGGCATAGGTGCTGCTGGTGCCAATATCGGCGTAACCGACACCGGCTTCGGTGGTGTTTTCCAACATCACCACGGTGGTGGAACCGGCTACCGCCACGCCTGCGCCCGACGCACTGATGGCATTGGCGCGTACGCCTGTGGCGGTGCTGGCATCGACGCTGATCTGGCCACTGCTGGCCACGCTGGTGCGCGAGCCGCCGCTGGCTTGCTCGCCAATCCAGGCACGCACCAGGCTTTGGTTGCTGGCGTAACCGACGCTGGCACCCACGCCCACCGCGCCGCCGGACAAGGTGCCGGCGTTCGGCGACAAACGATTGAGCGCCGCTGCATTGAGCTTCAGCGAGCCGACATCGAGGATGCTGCCGGTATTCACCAGCGCCTGGGTGCTGCCCTTGACGATCAGCACACCGCCACTGCCGGCCACGCCGACAATGCCGCCGCCCAGGGTGGTGACGATATTGCTCGCCGCTTGCGTGGAGTTGGCGCGTACCTGGGTTTCGCCACGGCTATCGAGGGTGACGTTGCTCAGGCGCGCAGTGGTCTCGCGGCTCATGATCGTGGTGTCGATGGCCGCCGCTACGGCGGCTGCTCCGAGCGATACCGCACCGCTGAATACGCCACCAAAGGTAAAGCTATGGCTGGAAGCGCCAACGCTGACTTGCTGAGCGGCAATGGCGCTGGAGGCGTTGCTGCTGTCTTGGTTAATCTTGGCGCCATCGATATAGGCGCTGGTTTTGCCACCCACCAGGCTGGTGTTACTCAGGCCGGAAATGGCGGCGCTGGCAATCGGCACCAGGCTAACGGCGGTGCTCAGGCTCAACTGGCCAAGCTGTTGCAACGAGCCGGCGCGCACGGCCAGGCCGTGCACCGTTTCCAGGCCGGTTTTCAGGTCGAGTACCGGGTTGAACTGTTGCGCGTCGGACCAGCTGTTCTGCTAAGAATGCCGTTATCCACCGCCAGACCATTGGTACCGCCGCCCAGGGCGTCGACTTTGGTGGCGGCGCCGGAGATGCCGGCCTCGGTGCTGCTCTCCAATTGGTTAACGGTGACCAGGCCGGCCACTGCCGCGTTGCCGCTACCGGCCACCACCAGCGCGGCGGAACGGATCACGTCGCGGTTATTGGCCAGTACGCCGATGTCTTCCTGGGCTTTGACCAACGCGCCATCTTTGATCAGCGCTTTGGTCGAGGTTTGAATCAGGTTGCTGGCCACGCCTGCGGACACCGCAGCGGTGCCAGAGAAGCCGGCAGAGATCGACGCCGACTGAATATCGGCCTCGGAGCCCGCCGTCACCAGCAGTTGCTTAACGGACCAGGTGCTGAGGTCTTTGTTGCCGGCCAGGTGCGCTTCAATCTGGTTGGTAATGCGGTTAACCGCTGCCGCCACACCCACCGCCACCGAGCCGGCTGCAACAGCGCCACCGGCCAGGGAGTTGATGGTGGAATCGTCTTTGGCGCTGATCAGAATGTTGTCAGCGTTGCCTTTGCTGGTGTCGATGGCAGCGGTGGTCAGTGCGCCGATGAGATTGGTGGTGTTGGAGAACACCGCAGCGCCGGTGCCGGCACCGGCGCCGCTAAGGGCCAGGGTGTCGATTTGCGCGGTGGTCAGCGCGGACACGGTGACCTTGGTGAAACTGGCATTGCTGTCCAGGGCCAGACTGCTGTTTTCGATCAGCGCTTTGCGTTCCTGGGTGATCTGGGTGACAGCCACAGCACCAGCGCCCGCACCTGTACCGGCGCCTTGCACGTTACCGGCGAGGGTTTTCACCGTAGCGCTGCCATCTTCGACCAACACATTGACCGTGTCAGCGCCGGTCAGGGTAACGCCGGTGAGGGTGGCGAGGTCTTTGCCATCAAGCAGGTTGACGGCCACCGAGGCCCCCACTGCCGCATTGGCTGCGCCGCCGGCGCCGACAGCAGCAGAGCGCACGGCCATCGAGCCTTTGATTTGCACGTTCAGCACATCGGCCAGGTTCAGGGTGCTGCTGCCGATGCGCGCTTCGCGGGTGACGCTGATCAGGCTATTGGCATCGGCCGCACCCACCGACAGGCCGCCGCTGCCGGTGACGGTGGCCGCCAGGGCATTGATGGTGCGGTCGCCTTCAACGCGCACGTCGAGGGAGTTGGCGCCAATGGTGCTGCCAACAATGGTGGCGCGCTCGGTGCCCTTGAGCACGCTGGTGGTGACCGCGCCGTTGACGGCGATATCACCGCCGCCACCGGCGGTAACGGAAATGGTGTTGACCTCTTGGTCGGCGCCCACGCGCACCAGCGCCTTATCAAAACCGCTGACGGTGGAGTCGGTGATCTGCGCGGTGCGGTCGACATTGATCACATTGACCGCCGACGCCGCACCAAACGAGCCGGTGCCGCCATAGGTCACCGCGCCGGCCAGCGAGCCGATGGTCAGGCCGTCAGTGGTGCTGGATTGCACGCTGAGGTCGCTGCCGCCGGTTTGCGTGACGGTGCTGTTTTCGATGCCGGCGTAATCCTTACCCTGAATCACGTTATTAACCGAGGAGATGTTTACCGCGCCGGTGCTGGCGCCCGCGCCACCGACGGCGATGCCATAGATTTCGCCATCCAGGCCGCTCTGCACATTCAAGTCGCCGGTCAGGTTGACCGTGCTGTCTTTCAACGTGGCGCTGCGGGTGCCGGTCAGCAGGTTGGTGGCAAATGCCGCACCAATCGCCGCGCCGCCGTCAGCCAAGGAAATATTGCCCGCCGCCGCCCAAATGCTGTTGCTCAGGCCCGGCTGGGTGGAATACAGGTTCAGTGCCTTGCCGGTGAAATTGCTTTGGTTGAGCAGTGCTTGCGTGGCGCCGGCAATGCGGTTGTAGCTCACCGAGCCGGTGAGTGCAGTGCCGCCGGAGCCCGCTGCGCCGGCCACGGCCACGCTGCGGATCTGGCTTTGCTGCGCGGCAATCACGTTGGCGGTGCCGTCCAGGGTGGCGGTCACGTAGGCCAGTTGGGCCAACACGGTTTGTTCGATATCGGTGATCGCCACGGCGCCACCGATTGCGCCCTTGCCGCCAAAGGCAATGGCGCCGGCGAGGGAGTAATAGCCGCCGGCTTTCTGGGCGGTCAGGTCGAGGGTTTTGGCTTTGATGGTCAGCGGAGCACCGGCATTGCCAAGAATTTGCGCGGTCACCGTGCCACGGTCGACCACGGCCGTCCCCGAACCTAGCGAAGCGCCTTTACCTGAACCGGCAAAACCGACAGCGGCAGCCAGTACTTCGGTGGCGTTAAAGGCTTCAACTTTCAGCGCGCCCGACAGGTCGGTCGTCACATTGGCCATGCTCGCCAGGTAATCGCTGCCGGCATAGATCAAACCAAAGGCCGCGCCGCCTGCGCTTTTGCTGCCAATCGCCACGGAGCCGGCAATGCCCAGCACCGCTTCGCCGGACACATGGCCGTCAAACAGCGAGGTGGTGGCGCCATCGTATTTGCCATCGTTGTTGGCGTCGCTGCCATCAGTGGTGGTGGCGCTGGCGTCAATGCTGCTCAGGCTGTCTTCATAGCCCAGGTTTGTGCCAGCCAGGGTGCCTGCGGCATTGCTGTCGAACTTGCTGTCCAGCTCGGTCAGGTCGGAGACGCTGCGCGCCTGCACATTCACCGCACCGCCAGTCAGGCTGGATTTTTTCAGGGTGCCGCCGCTTGGGGTATAGCCATCGACGCGGGCAGTCACCTGGTTATCCAGGTACCCCGCGAAAATCGAAGCGGCGCCGGCTTCGCCAGACGTGCCGGCAACGCCCAGGGCGGCCAGCAGTGTTTGCGTAGCGCTGTAAGCGCCGACATCCAGCGTGGCGAACTTGCTGGCGGTGCTGCCCAGCCATTCGGCGCTAATGGTATTGGCCAGCAAGGCCAGGGTGACCGAGGCGCCATAGGCACTGCCGTTGGCGCCCTTGGCACCGGCAAACGCACCGCCGCCAATCAGCGAGCGGGAACGATCATAGGCCAACACTTGAATGGTGCTTGGCGCGCTCTGGCGGCCGGTGATGGTGCTATTCACCACCTGAGCGTGGGTGGTGTTTTTGAATTGTGCGTACGAGCCGGAAATGGCCTTCGAGTCGTTGGACTGCGAGCCCGAGGTGGCCACCGCCAGGCCCAGACCCATGGCGATCAGGTCGCCATCGGTAGCGGCGTAGACTTTCAGCAGGTCGTTGTTGTTCAGCGTGGTGTTAACCACTTCGGCCGTGGTGACGTTGCCGAGCAGGTTGGCGGCAATCGCGCCCGAGAGTGCCGAGCTGGTCTGCGACTGGTTGCCGTTTTTCGCCAGGGTCAGAGCGCCTGCGCCTGAGCCGGCAAACTGGTGGGTCTGGTTCAGCGCCAGCACATTGACCTTGCTGCCTTTAACCGCCGGGTCGCGCGGGTCGAGCACGATATCGGCCAGGCGCGCGCGGGTGTTTTGCCGCGACACGTTAACGCTGGCCGAACCGGCCGCAGCCAAGGCTGACTCGGGAATATCGCCGGTACGCGTCGGGTCATCGTCGAGCAGGTTTTTTACCGAGTTCCACTTGGCCTTGGCTTCGGCCAGCACATTGCTCAAGCCCTGGGTGACCGAGCCAAGCAAGGTGGTGGCTTTGCTGGCGGCGCCGCCGGAGGCGTCTTGGTTAGCGGTGGCGGCGTCCTGCTTTTCCTTGTCAGTGCGCGCAACGCCACCGGCCAACGAGAAAGCACCGCTCTGGCCCTGGGACAAGGCCTGCATATCCAGCTCATCAACCGTCCAGGTCGACGACACACCCAAGGCACCGCTGCCACTCAAGGCACGCCAGGCGCGGTTGTCGCCGACCAAGGCTTCAACATCGGTATCCACCTGGTTAACCGCCACGCCAATGCCGACGCCGGTGTCTTCGGAGAAGCCCAAGGCGCCGGAAGCGCTCCACAGGCCCAGCACGTGCTTGGCATCCAGATCGACGCGGTCGGCGCTCACGGTGGCGCCGTTGTTGATCGAGGCGTTGACCGTGGTGTCGAGCAAGCTCAGCACCAGCGAGCCATTGCCGGCGGCGCTCGGGCCTTTGCCAGCGGACGGGCTGATGCCAATGATCAAGTCTTTTTCTTTGGCCGCGACCGACAGCGTCTTGGTGCTGACGTGGGTGCCGGCACCGATACCGGCTACGGCCGAGCTGTCGTGCAAAATGATGTTCAGGCCAGCGCCGACGGCGTTGCCTTTTTCCGACTTGGAGCCAAACAGGGCAATGCCGAAATTACCGGCAACGGCCAAGCGCTCCACGCGGTTTTCCGCCAACAGGCTGACCGGCGCAGCCCAGTTGTTGGCGCCGCTGGCCAGGGTTTTGTGGCTCCAGTTATCGGTTTGCAGCGTCCAGGTTTTCAGCAGCGTGCCGTCGGCGGCCAGGTCGCGCCATAGCTCGCTGGTCCAGGCGCCAGTGCCGCTGGTGGTCAGGCTGCTGTTATCACCGACCCAGGCGGCGGCGCTGATATCGTTCTTCATTACCGACACCGCGCCGGCCAGGCCGAGTTTGTCGGCCTCACCGGTGGCGTTGGCGTATTGGCTGGGCAAATCGCCGGGGCTGGACAGGGCGCTGACCATATCCTTCAAGCCGCTGTACACATCGCTCAACGAACTCCACTCGTTCAGCCCGGTAAAGGCATCGTCGGCTTTGTCGTTAATCGGCAATTCGTTTTTCGCGCCCACACCGATATGGCTAGCTTTGACCGTGACGTTATCGCCGATCAGCGCCTTGGTGTTTTGGTGCAGCTCGCCGTAGACCATGGCCACGCTCATGGAGCGAGCGGTGGTGTCTTTTTCTTTGACGTTGGAATTGATCACGCTGGAGGCAGTGTTACGCAGGCTGGCCTGGTATTGCAGGGCCTGTACGCTGACGTCGCCGCTCACATCCACATTCAGCGTGCTGCTGCCGCTGGCGCCCAATAGGGCTTGGGCATTGTGGGTCGCCTGGGTGATCACCACCGCCGAACCGACGCGCAAACTGCTGCCATTGGTAGGCTTGCTTTCGTCCAGGGTCAGGCCCAGCAGGCTGGTTATTTTCGGCGTGATAAAGCTGATGGAGGGGCTGGTCAGCTTGGAGAACAGGAACTCGGAGGTGCCCTTGCCAACCTTGACCTCGGCCTTGGCCGCCTGCTCGTAAATGATGTCGAGGGCGCTGACGTTGAGGTTGCGCCCTTTGCTCAGGTCCGCGTTGAACTGGCTTTGGGTGCTGCTCTTGAAATTTGACAGGGCCAGCGCCGGGCCACCGCTGGCGCCCAGGCCGACGGCTTCAAAGGAGACGTTGTTGATCAGCGTCTGCTCGGCCAGCGCACGGGCGGTGATATCGCGAGTGACATCCAGCACCGCACCTTTGTTGACGGTGACATGGGTATCCAGATCGGTAACCGCCATGCCAAAGGCAAAGCCCATGGTAGTCAGCGCATTGCCCTGCGCGTCATGGCTGTTGACCGCTTTGGTTTCCAGGTCGAGCACGTTGTCACTGCTGGCTTGCAGCAGCAGGTCATTGCCGGCTGTCAGCTTGGCGCCGCTGGCCACTTCCACCGAGGTGGTGCCTTTCAGGCTGCCGTAGGTCAGGCCCAGGCCAAAGGGAATCAGGCTGTTCAGCCCTTCCACTTTGCCGTTGATATTGCTGTCGATGTGGCGCGTGCTGCTGGCGGTCAGGCTGAGGTTGTTGCTGGCTTTCAAATCGGCCGTGGCGCCGACCGTTACTTTGGCATCCGAGCTGACCACTTGCAGGCCGATAAAATCTTGCAGCGCCAACAGCTCGCTGAAGTTGCCCGGGTCGCTGGCCAGCATCGACTTGAAGTCGTCACGGTTGTAGGTGTTCAGCGAGTCATACAGGGTGCCGAACGCAGTGAGGTTATCCAGGCTGAGCAGGCTGCTGGCCCACAGCGGTTTGATGATCGCCTTGCTCTGCGCATCAATGACGATGTCGCGGCCTTTGATCAGGCCGTTAATGGTGATGCTGGCGTTGGCGCTGGTCCAGCCCGCCAGTTGCTGATCGGTGGCCAGCGCCTGCACGGTGACTTTGCCGGACTTGCTGCCATCGCTGCTGTGGCTGGCATCCAGGGTAGAGCCGTTGGCCAGGTCGATGGTGGCGCTGCCCGAACCGCCGGAGAAAATCGCTTTGGGCGTGGTCGGCAGATCGGCGAGGTTAGCGGCGGTGGTGTTGTCGTCGCCACAGAAGGTGCAGCTGATATCGCTCAGCGCTTGCAGGGTGATGTCGCCCGCCTTGCCGGCGCCACTGGCGGTGGTACTGATTTTGCTGCCACTGGCCATGTTGATATGCGGCGCTTCAACGATCACCGCGCCAGCATCTTTGCCGGCGTTACTGCTGGTGTTGACCAGCGCACCGCTCTTGAGATTGACGGTATCGCCACTAGCGATTTGTACCCGACCGCCGCTGTTATCGGCCATCAAGGCGGCCAGCTCACCGCTGACTTCTACGCCATTTTTACCAACGATTTTTACCGAGCCATCGGCCTGGGCAACACCGGTGCCGATGCTCACGCCCTGCAGGTTTACGGTGTTGACGAACACCGTTTCCGCTGCCGAAGTGCCGGCCTGCAACGACGCCCCGGAGGCTACCACCGCCGAGGCGGCAAACAGGTTGATCGAGCCTACGGTGTTGACCTTGCCCTGGATCTTCACTTCGCCATCGGCGGAACCGTTATAGCTACCCGCCTTGAGGGCGGCTACGGCGTCGGTGGTTTCAGTCACGCTGCCTTGATGGGCAATGGTCGCCAGGTTCTGCATCTGCGCAGCGCTGGGCGTGGTCACGGTCAGGCTGCCGACGTTGACCACACCACTGGCACCCACGACCAAACCATGGGGGTCGGCGAAAATAATATTGCCGCCGACCTTGCCGCCCGAAATGCCATTGAGGGTGCCGTTAATTTGCGCCTTGGCGTCGTGCACCAGGTTAACCAGGTTGCCCGCACCGTTGGGCACATAGAGATTTACGGTATTGCCTGAGCCGACCACAAACTGGCCGAAGGAGTTAAAGCCGGTGTTACCGCGCACCGTAGCCGTGGTGATGTCTGTGGTGGTGGCGTTGGTATTGGTGATGGTGGTCGCTGTGGTCATGCCGGTGACCGCACCAATCCCGGCGCCAAAGTTGCCGTTATGCAGCGTGATGTTGTTAGCGTCAGCCATCGCCCAGCTCGGTAGCACGCCAAGGCTGGCGAGCATCGCGGCGGTAATGCGATTGGGTTGAAAGCGTGGCCCGGCTACCGCTGGATTGGCAGAGTGCTGGGGGGTAATACGCTTAACCATGACTGACCTCGCTGTCGGGAACTTTCCACAACAGGCATTGTCGGTCGGGCGGTCAAGTGTGAACTAGTCGTGGCCGTTCATGCTTGTGAACAACCGTTGACAGCTGTCAGATAGCAGGCGCCATCAGTTTGACATCTCGGTTTCCGAAACCAGCTTGTAACCCCTGCCGTAGACAGTCTGGATCAGTTGCGGACGGTTGGAATTAAGCTCCAGTTTGCGCCGCAAGCGGGCCACCAGTGTGTCAACGGTGCGCAAGTCGCCGGAGTCTTCGCTGTCCAAACCGTGGCGCAGACAGGCGAGCAAATCGTGGCGGTTGACCGGCTTGCCACGGCGCTCAATCAAGCCAATCAGCAGGGCAAACTCCCCGGCCGTCAGCGCTACATCCGCGCCCTCTTCATCGCTGATACGGCGACGGAGCAAATCGACTTTGTAGGGGCCCAGGAGCAAATCCTGATTGGGCTTATCGCCCTGGCGACGGCGCAACAAGCTGCGGATTTGCGCGAGAAGAACCCTAAGGTTTACCGGCTTGGTGATATAGCAATCAGCGCCGGTTTCCAGACCGGCTACGCGGTCGAAATCATCGTCGCGTACCGTCACCAGAATGATGCCGATCTGAGGGCTTTTGCTGCGCAACTGAGCGGCGACTGCCAGGCCGTCGATATCCGGCAGGCCGATATCGAGGATCACCGCCGCCGGCTGATGGCGCTCAAACAAGCGCATGCATTCCAAGCCCGACGGGGTGCTGAACACGTCATAGCCGGCGTTGACCAAATACAGCGAGACCATCTCGCGGATCTCTGGCGCATCTTCGACGACTAAGAGCTTTTCCATTACGCAGTGCCTGCCCCGTTATTGTTATGGCGCCGGATTGTGCGCCTTGTGGTGCGGCGAAAACCAGCCCTACGGCTAGCACAAGCGGCGCTGCTCGTCGCGCCGCGGCTTAGCGCCCCTCGCCCGCTCGCGCAAGAGGGGCCGGGGGCGGCGGCCAGTGAGAGGGCTGGACCTGACGCCTATCTGCGCCGAAGAGCCCCTCTCCCTAACCCTCTCCCGCAAGCGGGCGAGGGGACTGATCGCGTGAGGTCGCAGCCTTACGCCAACCTTTACCAAAAAGGGTTGTGGCGCCCGTCAGCCGCGTTCCAACTCCACCCTTAACACCCGCAAATGCTCATCCAGCACTTCACGCAACGTCTCCAACTGAATCTCGCCACGCTGCGCCGCCAGGCTCTGGCTGGCCAAACTGTGCAAACCAAAGTTCGCCGCACTGCCTTGCAAGCGATGCAGCAACGCCCCGCGCCGGCTATTGCCCGGATCACTCTCAGGCGCCAATAGCAGCTGCCGCACACCCTCGCGCACCTCTTCCAAGGAGGCCAGAAACGAGGGCAGCAAACGGTCAAATAAATCCGCCCCGAGCCACTGCCGCAGCTGTTCAAAACGCGGCGCCGCTAGCGCTCGCTCATCGCCGGCGGCCAGCTCGGCCGATGACGGCGCAAACATATCTTCACCACTCAACAGCGCCTGCAATTGCCGCCGTTGCAACGGCTTGGCCAATACACCATCGAGACCTGCCTGCAGGCACGCTTGGCGATCCAGGTCGGTGGCGTTGGCGGTAAGCGCCACCATCAGTGGGCCCACATCCCCCTGCTGCGCTCGGATAATCCGGCTGGCTTCCAGGCCGTCCATATCGGGCAGGCGCATGTCCATCAGCACCAGGTCGTAGTCGTGCTCCTGGCAACTGGCGATGGCCCCTTCGCCGTCTATGGCGGTGTCCACCAGGCAGCCCCAGTTGAGCAAGAGTTCGCGGGTTACTTCACGGCTGACGGGCACGTCTTCCACCAGCAGCACGTAAAGGCCGTCCAGCGGCACGTCCAGATTCAGCTCGGGCTGGTGGCGCAGCAGCGGCGGCCAGGGCAAGGCCAGGCGAAAGCACGAACCAATGCCCAGGCTGCTTTGCAGGCTGATTTCGCCACCGAGCAGTTGCACCAGGCGGCGCACGATATACAGCCCCAAGCCCACACCGGGCTGATGGCTGTGCTGATCCAGCCGGGTAAAGGCGGCAAACACTTGCGACTGCAAGTCGTCGGGGATACCCATGCCGGTATCGGTGACCACCAGAATAAAACCCTCGCCCTGGGCATCGGCCTGCACCCGCACATTGATGCCGCCCTGCTGGGTGAATTTGATCGCGTTGCCCAGCAGGTTGTACAGCACCTGGCGCACGCCTACCGGGCTGCCCTCGACCCAGCAGCGCTCGCCCAGGTCCATATGCAGGCTGAGTTCCAAGTGCTTGGCGTCGGCTTGGATGCGCATCACCTCGACGCACTCGCGCACCAGTTCGGCCAGATCGAAAGGCACCCGCAAAGGCAGCTTGGCGGTTTCACTGCGCGCCAGGGCCAGCAGACCATCGAGCACATCGGTAAGGCTGCGCGAGGCGTTCTGAACCGTGTCCAGACGACGGCGCATGGGCAGTTGCAGTTCATGCTGGTCGAGCAACAAGGCGATATGGCCCTGAATCGCCACCAACGGCGTGCGCAGTTCATGGCTAAGGGTGGCGAGCAATTCTTCGTTCTGCCGCGCATCGCGCACGGCTTGGTCGCGGGCCTGTTCCAGGGCCAGCTGCGCGCAGACTTCGCGGTCGATATCTTCAATTACGCCAAGCCAATACAGCGGCCGTTGCTCGCGGTCGAGAATGCAGCGCCCGCGCAGCGACACCCACAGCCAATCACCACTGCCATGCAGCAACCGCAGGGTGCATTGCAGCTCACCACTCCCGCGCCGTGCCCGTAGCACTTGGGTGAACAATTTGCGCGCTTCTTGCGGATGGCTAAGGCTGAGCAAGCTTGGCGTACCGATTTCTTCGCGGTGGTAACCGAGCATGCTCCAGCAACGCTCCGAACCTTCGAGCTGGCGCTTACGCACGTCGAATTTCCAGTGGCCGATATCGCCACCCTGCACGCCCAACTCGGCTAGGCGCTGACTGGTGACATCTTCAAACGTCGATACCCAACCGCCGTCTGCCAGCGAGCGCCGACGCACATCGATGATCAGCCGGTTGGCCAACGACAGGTCTTCATGGGCGCGCAATGGCTGCCCCACTGCCGGCAGCAGCACCGCACACTCATTGGCGTCCAGCGCCAGCTCGGCGTGGTTTAAACGATGCAGCAATTGCCCCCGCGTGCTGGCCTCACCGGACACCCCAAACAAGCGGCGGAAACGCTGGTTGATGGCCAAAATATTGCCCTGGCCGTCCACCGACAGCAGCGCGGCGTCCATATGTTCCAGGGTGCGGTCGAGCAGGTCGCGGTTCTGCCGCAGCACGGCGGTGCGCTGCTCGACCCGTTGTTCCAGCGAAGTATTCAGGCGCTGCAAGTGATCCGACAACTCGACGTTATGCCGCAGTGCCGCCAGCATGCGCTGGCCCAGCACCACGCCATGGGACAGCAACAAGCCCAGCACGCCAAGGGGAAACACACTGACCGTCACCAGGCCCTCGGTGTACAGCAACACGTCATTGCACACCGCCGCAGTGACCAACAACATACCCAGCAAAATGCTCTGCGCGCCGTCGCGATGGCGCAGCACGGCATGGATGATATTGCTGAGAAAGTAGATGCACGAACCCACCACTAAAATCGCTGCCGGCTCGCGGGTAGCGGTAAACAGCGCGGGCGGGGTGAGCAGTATCAACAGCGTCACGGCCAGCCCGATCAGCAACAAGGCACGGGCGACAATGGTGCTCGACTCCTGCGGAAACAAACGGCGCAGCAGCAACGCATAGATGGCCGGATAGAGAATCTGGCAGGTGTACTTGATGTGATAGATCAGGCTGGTGGGCAGCTCCAAACTATCCAGCATGCCGCCATTGGCCGCCGCACTCGCGGCCGCCAGCGCCAACATCAAACTGAACGGCCCGCTGAGCATCTGCTGGCTATTCCAACTGCCCAGCAACAGCAGATAAAACGCCATCAAAATGCAGCCGCCCAACGTAAACAACTGCACGCCCTGGGAAATCGCCGCGCGGTGCTCCAGATAAGCGCGCGTGCCGATCAGAATCGGCATATCCACCCCACCCTCACGGTGGAAATGGTTCGACACCTCAATGCGCACCAACACACTGTCGGCGCCCACCGGCAAGGGAATCAGCAAAGGCTTGATCCGCGGCTGTTCGTCCGCCGCATCCCCTACCCGCCCCGACACCGCCACCAACTGCCCATCGACCCACACCCGCCCGGCCGACTTCAACGCATCGATATACAAGGCCAGCGGCTCATTACTCACCGGCAATAACACCTGCGAAGTCAGCTCAATGCGCCCAAACCCCACCTGCCCCCACCACGTCGGCGTGCCTGCATGCCAGGTAAACGGCAACGTCACCCGTTGCGGCGCGCGCACATCATCGCGCCAAGTCAGCAACCACTGGCCCTGCATAATCCGCATCGGCTCAGCATCCGGCGCCCAGCCACGCAAATCCACCGTGCCGGGGTAAGCCGCCAAGCAATGGCTGGAACACAGGAGCAGAAGCGACAACAGCAGCAGACGGAACACAGCCACAGGGCGCCTCGTAGTGGGCAGGGAGAGATGGCACGCACGCTACGCAAAAGTGCCAAGGGATTCAAACGGCGATCAAACGTTCGCGCTTTTAATATTGAGCTGGCGGGAGCCACTCGCCCCCTTAGCGCAGGCCGAGTGGAGTCGTTGCCTAGGGGCGAGCGGCAGGAGCCGCGTAAGGCGCGAAATAAAACGTTCAGCCAATGTGATAACGAAGAACAAAGCAGGACAAAAAAAGAACGTCAAAAGCTGGTGCGCACAGCACACCCTACAGCCACACGCGCGCGTTACTCGTAGTACACCGTACCCAGTCGAATCTGTCGCTGTGCGGGTGCCGGCACGCTGTCGCTTTCATCCCACTCGGCAATCACTTCGGTCAAGGCCGCCGCCACATCGCCAGGCAACCTTTTCGGCAAATGCGCCAACACCATCTCCAGCTCATGCAGTTCACACAGTTGCTGCAAAGCCAGCACCGCCTGTTGCCTTACCGGCTCCTCTGGGTCGGCAAGACGTTGCGTAAGCAATGGAATGCACTGTTCAGCCGGATAAAAACTCAACGCCCATACCAAGCGTCGCCGCACGTAAGCCGTGGGCTCCCGCTGCAAGCGATCACGCAGAGGTTGATAACCGCGAGGGTCAGCACTGGCTGCAAAAGCCAGTGCTGCTTCGGCCCGCAGGTCTTCATCGGCATTCTGCAAACACTCAATTAGCGCCTCAACAGCCTCAGGCACCGCAACCGCTTGCAGGGCAATACACGCCTGCACCTGAGCAGAACTATCCGCGCCATTTAGCGCTTCAAGCAGCGCGGGAATATCGGGCGGCTCGACTGGCTCGGGCTCCCAGGTAAGTGAAGGCGGCGCCTGCCGCTCAGCAAAATCCTCAAGCACCCCGGCCGCATAGTCGCGAACGTTTTCATCCGGATCGTTCTGCTGCAAAAGCGTAATAGCCGCTATGGCTTCAGTGGCATCCAACGAGCCCAAGCCAATTACCGCTTCCAGGCGCACTGCGGCGGCCTCATCTGCCAGCGCGTTGAGCAATACGGGAATGGCCTCGGCACTGGAGTAACGCAGCGCATTGCAGGCCTGCTCGCGCACGAACGGCGAAGGGTCGCGGGTGGCGGCGAGAAACAGCGGCAACTGATCGTCGGCGATCTCGCGGACATAGGTCAGGGCCCAGCCGCGCACCTGGTCGTTAGTGTCGTGGCAGGCGGCAAGCAGTGGCTGAAGAAAACGCTCGTCACGCCGTTCACCCAACTCCCGCACCGCCCGTTCGCGCCGCTCCGGATCGGCATCATCCAGTTGCCGCAGCCACTTGGAGGCCTCGGCGTTATAGCGGCGGGTTTGCAGCAGAAAACGCAGTCGGTGAAATATCATCAAGCACTCAATTGGGTTGTCGGGTGTGCTGTGCGCGCTATTGCGCTCGCCAGGGAATCGCCAGGGTGCGCACAGCACACCCTACGAGGCCGCTCAGGCCGGCCTACTTTTGGCGCCACCCTACAAAACGGCGACTTACCGTGGCTGCTGCAGCCAGTTTAAAAAGTTTTGTTCGCTTAACGGCTGACTGAAGTAGAAGCCCTGACCCAAGGCGCAGTCCAGGCCACGCAAACTGTCGTATTGGGCGGCGGTTTCGATGCCCTCGGCGACACATTCCAGGCCCAGGTTACGGGCGATCATCAGGATGGTTTCCACCAGCATCAGGCCGCTGGCATCGTCGGGCAGGTCGTGGACGAAGCTGCGGTCGACTTTCAGCCGATCCAGCGGCAAGCGTTTGAGGTAGGTGAGTGAGGAGTAGCCGGTGCCAAAGTCGTCAATGGCAAAGCGCACGCCCAAGGCCTTGAGCGCCTGCATGGCGGCGATGCATTGGTCGACGTCTTCAAGCAGTACACCCTCGGTAATTTCCAACTCCAGCACGCTGGGCGGCAAGTCATGGCGTGCCAGGCAGTCGGCCACCCGTTGCACCACGTCAAACTGGCGTAGTTCGTGAGGGCTGAGGTTGACCGCCAGCACCAGCTCCGGCCAACGCCGGTGCCAACGGGCCAGCGCCGCGCAAGCCTCGTCGAGCACCCAGGCGCCAATATCGAGGATCAGCCCGGTTTCTTCGGCCAGCGGAATAAATTGCGTGGGTGGAATTTCACCGCGCTCGGGGTGGGTCCAGCGCAGCAACACTTCGGCACCCACTACTTGGCCAGTGAGCAGATCAAGCTGCGGTTGAAAGGCCAGGTGCAGTTGCTCCCGGGCGATGGCCTGGCGCAGTTCGCCTTGCAGTTGCAGACGCTGGTCGATAGCTGCCTGCATGGCCGGCGCGAAAAAGTGCAGCGCATTGCGCCCGCCCCGTTTGGCCCGGTACATGGCGGTGTCGGCTTGTTTGAGCACGTCGGCGGCACCCTGCTCGCCCACGGGGTGCAGGGCGATGCCGATGCTGGCACTGATGGACAGTTCGTGGCCGTCGATGTGGTAGCTGCCGAGCAGGCTTTGCAGCAGTTTTTCGCCCACATCCGCCGCGTGTTCGCCGGCCACGCCGAGGTTATCGCCGATGCTTTCCAGCAGCACCACAAATTCGTCGCCGCCCAGGCGGGCCAGGGTGTCTTCGGCGCGCAGGCAGCCGGCTAAGCGCGTGGTGACCTCGCGCAGCAAGGCATCGCCGACTGGATGCCCGAGGCTGTCGTTGACGGTTTTAAAGTGGTCGAGGTCGATAAACAGCAAGGCGCCAAAGGAGTTGTCGCGCACTTCGCGGGTCATGGCGTGTTGCAGGCGGTCGAGCAGCAGGCGGCGGTTGGGCAGGCCGGTGAGTTCGTCGCTGTAGGCCAGGCGTTCGATTTCCCGTTGGTAGCGCTGGCGTTCGGAAATATCGGTGACGCTGGCGCGAATCAGTTTTTGCTCGCCGGGCATGCGCACCAGGCGTACTTCGCAAGGCAACTGGCGGCCGGCGCTGTCGCGGTGCAGCCATTCAAATACCGGCGCGGCGCCTTCCAGGGCGGCGGTGGTGTAGCCCATACCGGCTTGCGCGGAAAGACGCCCATCGGCCTGGCGCGCGGGGCTGAGTTCCACCGGGCGACGGCCAAGCAGCTCTTCGCGGCGCATTTTGAATAGACGTTCGGCGTTTTCATTCACGTCTACCAAGCCGCCCTCTTCGGTGAACAGCAAGATGGCTTCCGGCGCATGTTCAACCAAGGTGCGGTAGCGCGCCTCGGCTTCGTAACGGGCGGTGATGTCTTCAATCAGCGCCAGGCAAGCTTCCAGCCGCCCCTCGGCATCACGTACCGCGCGCAGGCTCAGGCGGGTGTAAATAACGCTGCCGTCGGCGCGCAGAAAACGTTTGTCCAGCTCGTAATCGTCACGCTCACCGAGCGCTACGCTTTCAAACAGCGGCTGCTCGGTCAGCAGGTCGTCGGCGTGGGTGATCTGTGCCCAGCCGCTGTTGCGCAGGTAATCGCGGCCGCGCCCGAGTATCTGGCAGAGCTTGCTGTTGACCTCCAGCCACATGCCCTGCGGGCTGATCATGGCCATGCCGATCAGCGGCGCCTCGAAAAACAGGCGCAGCCATTCATCCCGTTCACGCAGTTGTTGCTCGGCGTATTTGCGCGCGGAGATGTCCTGAATCGCGCCGTAGATGCGGATGACTGTGCCGTCGTCCATCTCGGCGAGCCCCATAACCCGGATAAAACGCGAATTGCCCCGGGCGGTGAGCAAGCGCACTTCCACATCAAAGGAGCGGCCGTCGCTAAGTGTGTCGGCCACAGTACGCCGAGCCGTGGCCTGGCCCTCCTTGTCCAGGTAACTGATGGCCTGGTTGAAGTCGGGCGTAGCACCGCTTGGGTCCAGCTCATAAAGGCGAAAGCAGCCCTCACTCCAGTACATATCCAGACCAGGCACTTCCAACACCCAGCCGCCGATATCGGCGATCGCCTCGGTTTGCGTGAGCAGGTGGGTTTGCCGCAGCAGCTCTTCACGGCGCGAGGCCACTTCACCCGCCAGGCGCTCGCGGGAGGTGACGTCGTTTTGCAGGGCGATGTAGTGGCTGATGCCGCGGTCATCGCGCAGTGGCGACAGGGTGATTTCGTTCCAGAACGGCGTGCCGTTTTTACGGTAGTTGCGCACCACCACCTGGGCCCCATCGCCGCGCTGCAGGGCGGCGCGCAATAGGTGCAGCTCACTCTGGTTACGGTCGTCGCCTTGCAGAAAGCGGCAGTTTTGCCCCAATACCTCTGTGCGGCTGTAGCCGGTGATGCGTTCAAACATCGGATTGCAGTAAATCAGCGGCAGGTCGACTTGGCGTGCATCGGCAATGGAAATGCCCAGCGGGCTGGCTTCCAGGGCCAGATTGGCCAAGGCCAGTTGCTGTTGCATCTGCGCGCTGCGGCTGAGGGACAAGCGCAAATCACTGAGGCTACGGCCGATCAATAAAGTGGCGACCATCAACAGCAATACGCTCAGGTGCAGCTCGTTAAGCGGCGAACCGAGAGCTACCGCCGCTCCCTGACTGGCCTGCAGCAACGGGATGGCCAGCACCACCAGGCTGCTCAGCACTGCGCCGCACAGTGCGCCCGGGTAGCCCCAGAGCATGGCCAGGCTGAGCATGACCACGCCGAGAATCGGCAAGGTCAGTTGTACCGGCAGCATGTTGAGCAGCAGTGGCAGGCCAGCCAGCAAACCCACTAACAGCCACCATGGTGGCAAACGCCGCAGTGGCTCGGCTAGTTCCTCAACGCGGCTGTCTGACTGGCCGGCAGCCGGCGCCACCCAGCTGCGACGGCGCAGGCAGATGGTCAGGTAACTGAGCATCGGTGTTGCAATCACCAGGGTGCTGAAGCTGTCCGCCAGCCACATGCTCAGGCTGTCCAGCGCCCATTCCGACTTGGGCGGGTGCCCGGTCAAAAACAGCGCGCTCTGCACCAGCAACGCCAACACAGATACCGGCACCAGCAAACCGAGGAGCAGGTAGCGAATCAGATGGCTGAGGTCGGGCAGGGCTATATCGAACTGGCGGCGCCGCAATAACCACCAGCCGGTAGCGGCGCCCAGGGTTTCGGGCAGGCCAAACAATGGCCCCCACTGCCAATCCAGCCCCCACAACGGTGCGCTGACGGCGGCGTTGATATAGATGGCCAGCAGCACCCGTGGCCCCCACCAATAGGTAAACACCAGCCCCAAGGCAAACGGCAGATACCACAGCGCCATGCCCACGGTGAATTGAGTGGACAGCGAACACCAGGTCGCTAAATGCAAAAGCGGTAGCGGCAGCCACCACGTCCACTTCGGGGGATGTTGGAAGACAGCGGGCATGCGGACCTCGGGACAAGACGCTGGCATAGCATAGAACAGCGTTGCGTCTTCTGTGCCGGTGTTTTGCCAGTATTCGAAATCCCTGGATCCCCGCCTTCGCGGGGATGACGAAAGTGTGTTTGATTACTCCGTCTTCCCTGCGAAGGCGGGGATCTAGATTATCGCGGCAGTCATCTATCCCGACCTACACCGCATCCCTCGGCAACAACAGCCCCAAGGGCAAACACACCCGCGCTTCCAACCCACCGCCGGAGCGGTTGCGCAGCTCTACGCTGCCGCCATGCTGGGCGGCGATACGTTTGACGATAGCCAAGCCCAGCCCCGTGCCTTTGCCGCCACGGGCGCGGTCGCCGCGGATAAAGGGGTTGAAGATATCGTCCAACTCGGCCGGGTTGATGCCGTGGCCACGGTCGAGCACGCTGAGCACTACGTAGGGAGCATTGCTGTCGCCCGACACATACGCCGCCACTTCCACCGAACTGCCGCCATGGTGCAGGGCGTTTTCGATCAGGTTGTTAAGCAGGCGTTTCATCGACACCCGGCGCAGCGGAAACGGTGGCACTGGCTCCAGGCACATGCGCACATTTTCCCGGTCGTGGTTAAACGGGGCCACGGCGTCGGCCACCAGATCGGCCAGGTCAACTTCCTCCAGGCGCTCATCACGACCATCGCGGATAAAGGCGAGGAACTGGTCCAGAATGGCGTCCATGTCTTCAATATCGCGAACCATATCGTCGACTAGCTCGGTATCGCTATTGAGCAGTTCAAGCCCCAAACGCAGTCGGGTAAGCGGTGTGCGCAGGTCATGAGAAACGCCCGCCAACATCAGTTCGCGCTCGCGAGCCGCCTGTTCCAAACCATCAGCCATCTGGTTAAAGGCGCTGTACACCTCGGTCATTTCGCTCGGTGTGTCGCTGATCGGCAGCCGCACACTGCGGCCCTGGCCCAGTTGCCGGGTAGCCGAAACCAAACGCTTCAATGGCTGATTAAGCTGGCGCACAAAGATCCAGGCGGCAGCGGTGGACAGCACACCAATGGCCAGAAACCAGCCGAGCACGCCCCAGATTTTCTGCCCGCGCAGCGGGTGCGGATACAGCGGCACCTCGACCCAGCCATCACCCAAGGCTGGCGCACGCACCCATAACGCTGACGGTTGGTGAATGCGTAAACGCACTTCGGTATCCGGCCCGAGCTCCATACGCATTTGCCGCTGGAAGATGCCGGTGTACGGCCAGTGCTGCTCGCCTGGTGGTTCTTCGGCGTCTGAGGTCCAGCGCAGGCCAGCGGCTTTTTCGATCACCGCGCGCTTGTCTTCGTCTGTTGCCCAATAGGCACGCAAGGTCAACGCCGCACCGTGGCTGTACTGGCGGTCGACCAAAACATCCTCGTTCATCATCAGATAAACCAGGGTCAGGGCTTTGGAGAACAACACCACCACCAGCACCAGCCAGAGCGTGCGAGCGAAGAAACTTTGCGGGAACCAGAGCGGGGTTTTCATGAGGGACTGCGGGTTCCGGATGGGACGGAGATTGAAGGTCTTACACCGTCATTCCCGCGAAGGCGGGAATCCAGGTGCGGTGATAGCCGAGCAAACGATGTCACCTGCGCGATTCTGGATCCCCGCCTGCGCGGGGATGATGGAGTGGCGGGTTAAATCGTCGTCACCTGGAAACGGACGGGCTACTTGTTGCCGTCTGGCACAAACACGTAACCCACGCCCCACACGGTCTGGATATAACGCGGTTTGGACGGGTCCGGTTCAATCAAGCGGCGCAGGCGGGAAATCTGCACGTCGATGGAACGCTCCAGCGCATCCCACTCACGGCCGCGGGCTAGGTTCATCAGCTTGTCGCGGGTCAGCGGCTCGCGGGCGTGTTGCACCAGGGCCTTGAGCACGGCGAACTCGCCGGTGGTGAGCATATGCACTTCTTCGCCACGCTTGAGTTCGCGGGTGGCGAGGAACAGCTCGTAGTCGCCGAAGGTCACGGTTTCGTCTTCGCTGCCCGGCGCGCCGGGAACGGCAACCACCTGACGGCGCAGTACGGCTTTGATTCGCGCCAGCAGTTCACGCGGGTTAAAGGGCTTGGCCAGATAATCGTCAGCGCCCTGCTCCAGGCCCTGAATGCGGCTGCTCTCATCGCCTTTGGCGGTGAGCATAATGATCGGCATCTGGTTGTTGGCCTCGCGCAGACGTTTGCATGCCGACAGGCCGTCTTCGCCCGGCAGCATTAAGTCCAGTACCAACAGTTGGAAGAGTTCACGCGACAGCAGACGGTCCATCTGCTCAACGTTTTCTACCGCCCGAACGCGGTAGCCTTGCTCTTCAAGAAAACGTTCCAGCAGGCGTCGTAGACCGGGATCGTCATCGACGATAAGAATTTTTTCGCCTTCAAGCGGTGCCGTGGTGCTCATAGATGCTCCTTTAAATCGTCGCGCATTATGGCGCAGGCCTCGTGTCGGGCGTGCGCGGCATTTCCCGGCCCCTCAGAAACCACCCTGCGTATAATGCCGGCCTTGCAGTTTTTGTGTCAGCACGTCTTAGTTAAGTGGATCTTTTATTTATGAGTAGCAACGTCGCCAGCATCAACAACCGTATTGCCGAAGAACTGGGTGTGCGCCCGCAGCAAGTCGCCGCTGCCGTCGCCCTGCTGGATGAGGGCTCTACCGTGCCCTTTATCGCGCGCTACCGTAAAGAAGTCACCGGCAGCCTGGATGACACCCAACTGCGCAACCTCGAAGAGCGTCTGCGCTATCTGCGCGAACTGGACGAGCGCCGTGCCAGCATCCTCGCCAGCATTGAAGAGCAAGGCAAGCTCACCCCAGAGCTAACCCGCGAAATCAATCTCGCCGACACCAAAACCCGTCTTGAAGACTTGTACCTGCCCTATAAGCAGAAGCGCCGCACCAAGGGCCAGATCGCCCTGGAAGCCGGTATTGGCGAGCTGGCTGACAGCCTGTTCAACGACCCTAACCTGACCCCGGAAACCGAAGCCGCGCGTTTTATCGACGCCGAAAAAGGCTTTGCCGACGTCAAAGCCGTGCTCGAAGGCGCCAAGTACATCCTTATGGAGCGCTTCGCCGAAGACGCCAAGCTGCTGGATAAACTTCGCAGCTTTCTTAAGCACGAAGCCATTCTCGGTGCCCGCGTAATCGCCGGCAAAGAAGAGGAAGGGGCGAAATTCCGCGACTACTTTGAACACGACGAGCCGCTGAAAAGCATGCCGTCGCACCGTGCCCTGGCGATTTTCCGTGGTCGCAATGAAGGCATTCTCAGCTCCTCGCTGAAAGTCGGAGAGGAACTGCCCGGCAGCCTGCACCCGTGCGAAGGCATGATCGGCGAGCACTTCGGCGTGAAGAATGAAAACCGCCCGGCGGACAAATGGCTCGGCGAAGTGGTGCGCTGGACCTGGAAGGTCAAGCTTTACACCCACCTGGAAACCGACCTGCTCGGCGAGTTGCGCGACGGCGCGGAAACCGAAGCGATCAACGTCTTCGCCCATAACCTGCACGACCTGCTGCTGGCCGCGCCGGCCGGCCCGCGCGCGACCTTGGGCCTGGACCCGGGCCTGCGCACCGGCTGCAAAATTGCCGTGGTCGATGCCACCGGCAAGCTCTTGGAATACGCCACCGTGTACCCACACGTGCCGCAAAAGCAGTGGGACCAGACCTTGGCGATCCTCGGCGCGTTGTGCATCAAGCACCGCGTAGACCTGATCTCCATCGGCAACGGCACCGCCAGCCGCGAAAGCGACAAGCTGGCCGCCGAGCTGATCAAAAAGCTGCCGGAATTGAAGATGACCAAAATCATGGTCAGCGAAGCCGGTGCCTCGGTGTATTCCGCTTCGGAACTGGCCGCGAAAGAATTCCCCGATCTGGACGTGTCGATTCGTGGCGCGGTGTCCATTGCCCGTCGCCTGCAAGACCCGCTGGCCGAGCTGGTGAAAATCGATCCGAAATCCATCGGCGTTGGCCAGTACCAGCACGACGTGTCGCAGCTGAAACTGGCGCGTAGCCTGGATGCGGTGGTGGAAGACTGCGTAAACGCCGTGGGCGTGGACGTAAACACGGCCTCGGTGCCGTTGCTGGCGCGTATTTCTGGTCTGAACACAACGCTTGCGCAAAATATCGTTAACCACCGCGATGCCCATGGCGCGTTCAAAACCCGCGACGCGCTGAAAAAAGTGCCGCGTTTGGGCGAGAAAACCTTCGAACAGGCCGCTGGTTTCCTGCGCGTGATGAATGGCGACAACCCGCTGGACGCCTCCGCTGTGCACCCGGAAACCTACCCGCTGGTGGAGCGCATCGCTGCCGACACCGGTCGCGACCTGCGCTCGCTGATTGGCGATGCTGGTTTCCTCAAGCGCCTGGACCCGAAAAAATTCACCGATGAAACCTTCGGCCTGGTCACGGTCAGCGATATCCTCGCCGAGCTGGAAAAACCTGGCCGCGACCCACGCCCCGAGTTCAAGACCGCAGAGTTCCAAGACGGTGTGGAAACCCTGCAAGACCTGCAACTGGGCATGGTGCTCGAAGGCGTAGTCACCAACGTCACCAACTTTGGCGCCTTCGTCGATATCGGCGTGCACCAGGACGGCTTGGTGCATATCTCGGCGTTGTCGGAGAAATTCGTCAAAGACCCGCGTGAAGCGGTGAAGGCCGGTGATGTGGTGAAAGTTAAGGTGATGGAAGTGGATATCCCGCGTAACCGCATTGCCCTGTCGATGCGCATGGGCGATACCCCTGGCGAGAAAATCGACGGCCCGCGCGGTGGCGGCAATAAGGGTGGCGGCAAGCCGCGCCCGCAAGCGCAGCCGACCCAGCAGGAAAAGGCACCCAGCAATAACGCCATGGCCTCGCTGTTCGCCAATGCCAAACAACTGCGGAAATAAGCCATGACCAGCCCAGCAGACGAGCCAGAAATCGGCAGCAAAAGCGCATTCGCCCGCCTGCTGGGCCTGCATATTCTCAAGGCCGACGGCGGCGAGGCAGTCATTCGCCTGAGCATGCACGACGGCCTGCGCAACCTGCACGGCAAGCTGCATGGCGGCGCGTTGTTTTCCCTGATCGACACGGCCATGGGCCAAGCCAGCCACAGCGTGGTGGGCGGCCCGGGCACGGTGACCCTGGAGAGCAAAATCAACTACATCCGCCCCGTGGATGACGGCGATATTCTTTGCCGCGCCTGGGTGGTGCACGCCGGCAAACGTACGCAAGTCATCGAGGCCGAGGTACACCAGCACGACAAGCTGGTGGCCAAGGCGCAGGCGACCTTTGCCTGTCTGTAACCGTCCCACCCCATAAAGCCTGATATCTGTAGCGTGAGTTCCGCTTGCGCTCCGGGTAATCTGTTGCACATCAGTAAAACAAGGCGACCACGCCAGTTTCCTTTGTCACCCCTTGTAGACCGTTTGAGCCACCCCCATATAGGGGCGACTGACGCGAAGGAACACAAAATTGAGCGACCTCCTCTCCCGCCGTTTGGCACTGCTCAGCCAGCCTGCACACCTGAATTTGTGCACGGGATTGAGCGCGAATGTTTGCGCGTCGACAGCCAGGGCCATCTCGCTCTGACGCCGCACCCGATTGCCTTGGGCTCGGCGCTGACCCACCCGCAGATCACCACCGACTATTCCGAATCGCTGCTGGAGTTCATCACCCCAGCCGAAGCCGACCCCGCTGAAACCCTGGCCGACCTCGAAGCCATTCACCGCTTCGCCTACAGCAAACTCGATAATGAGTACCTGTGGAGCCCGTCGATGCCGTGCCCATTGCCGGAAGAAGAGGTGATTCCCATCGCCCGCTACGGCAGCTCGAATATTGGCCGCCTCAAGTACGTGTACCGCAAAGGCCTGGCCCTGCGTTACGGCAAAACCATGCAGTGCATCGCCGGCATTCACTACAACTTCTCGCTGCCGGAAACCCTGTGGCCGGTGTTGCAGGTGGCCGAAGACGACACCCAGAGCCTGCGTGACTACCAGTCCGAGCGCTACATCGCCCTGATCCGTAACTTCCGCCGCTACAGCTGGCTGCTGATGTACCTGTTTGGCGCCTCGCCTGCTTTGGATGCCGGTTTCCTCCGTGGCCGCCCGCACAAACTGCAACAGCTCGACGCCCACAGCCTGTACCTGCCCTACGCCACCAGCCTGCGCATGAGCGACCTGGGTTACCAGAGCAACGCTCAGGCCGGCATCACCCCGTGCTACAACGACCTGGCCAGCTACACCGATAGCCTGCGCCAAGCGGTGTCGACACCGTACCCGGCCTATGCCGAAGCGGGCACGAAAAAGGATGGTGAGTGGCAGCAGCTGAACACCAACATCCTGCAGATCGAAAACGAGTACTACTCGAACATCCGCCCCAAACGCGTGACCTACAGCGGCGAGCGGCCGATTCAGGCGTTGATGTCCCGTGGCGTGCAGTACGTGGAAGTGCGCTGCCTGGATATCAACCCGTTCTTGCCGATGGGTATCGACCTCACCAGCGCACGTTTTATCGACGCCTTTGTGTTGTTCTGCGCCCTGCAAGAAAGCCCGGAACTGGGCGGTGGCGAATGCGGTGGCGCGACCGAGAACTTCCTTAGCGTGGTCAAAGAAGGCCGCAAGCCAGGCCTGCAATTGCGCCGAAATGGCTTGGGTATTGGCTTGCAGGAATGGGCCAATGAGCTGCTTGAGCAGATCGGCAAGCTCTCTGAGTTGCTTGACCAGAGCCATGGCGGTAGCGAACACGTCGACGCCCTGGCTGCCCAGCGCGCCAAAGTCGCCGACCCGGCGCTGACGCCATCGGCACAGGTACTGGCCGCGCTTAAAGCCAATAACGAAACCTTTGCCGAGTTCTCCTTCCGTCAAAGCCAAGTCCACGCCGAGTACTTCCGCAGCAAGCCGTTGAGTGCTGAAGAAAGCGCTACGTTCGAGGAATCGGTGCAGCAATCGCTTGAGGATCAGGCGGCCACCGAAGCCGAGCAAAGTGGCGACTTTGACACCTTTGTCGCCGCTTACCAGGCCAGTATTTTGGCATTAGCGGTTTAGTCGATAGCGTCACAAAAAAAGCCAGCGGGGTAAAAGCCGGGACCGACGGTCAGTCCTTCCCGGCTGAGCGGGGCTAGCATTAGCCGCAGTTACTAACCGCGAGTTTGCCCATGGAGCCCCCAGAGGCCATCCCCAAGGACGACGACCAGCAATGGAGCCTGGAAAGCCTGAACAAGGCTTACCAACAAGGTTACATGGCAGGTTTGACCGGCAACCCCATCAGCAACCAGCCCCATGCCCCCGATGTACTGGCGGCCGCCTGGGAAGCCGGTTGGGATGATGGTGAAGAGCAGTATCAGTTGCTGGCGCAGAAGACGGCATAACAAACTCAACGGCTGTGCTCCCCTCGCCTGCTCGCGGGCGCCCGGCTAGGGGAGAGGGGTCGGGGGCGGCGGCCAGTGAGAGGGCTGCGGCACACTCGTTCGCCGCTAAAAGCCCCTCTCCCGCCCTTCGGGCACCCTCTCCCGCAAGCGGGAGAGGGGATTACTGACGACCGCATTCCGCCTTTCTCCCCTCGCCCGCTCGCGGGAGAGGGCCAGCCCCACCGAAGATCCCGCCCTACAGCTTCTTCTCAAATATCTGCGAATTACGCTGATAGTTGTACAGCGAAGCCCTGGCCGCCGGCAGGCGCTCTACGCCACTTGGCTCGAAGCCGCGCTCACGAAACCAGTGCGCGGTACGGGTGGTCAGCACAAATAAGGTTTTCAGCCCTTGCGCTTTGGCCCGCTCTTCAATGCGCTCCAGCAGTTCATCGCCGCGCCCGCCGTGGCGGTATTCCGGGTTCACCGCCAAGCACGCCAGCTCACCGCTGTCTGAATCGGCAATCTGATATAGCGCTGCGCAGGCGATGATCAGGCCGTCGCGTTCAACGATGGTGAATTGTTCAATCTCACGCTCCAGCACTTCCCGCGAACGGCGCACCAGAATGCCTTGCTCTTCCAGCGGGCTGATCAGGTCGATCAAGCCGCCGACGTCCTCAATGCTCGCCTCACGCAGTTGCTCGAACTGCTCCTGATCCACCAGCGTGCCACCGCCGTCGCGGGTAAACAGTTCGGTGAGCAGGGAGCCGTCTTCGCTGTAGCTAACGATATGGGCGCGTTTCACCCCACCGCGGCAGGCCTGCGCGGCGGCATCCAGCAGTTCGGCTTGGTAGCTGTTGCCCAAACGCTGCAAATGCGTGGGCACCTGTTGCGGGCGCAGTTCGCGCACCAGCTTGCCGTTGTCGTCGAGCAGGCCTTGTTCGTTGCCGAACAGGATCAGCTTGTCAGCGCCCAGGTCGATGGCGGCGCGCATGGCCACGTCTTCACAGGCCAGGTTGAAGATTTCCCCGGTGGGCGAATAACCCAGCGGTGACAGCAGCACGATGGAACGCTCGTCCAGCAGACGGCCAATCCCCTTACGGTCGACACGCCGCACTTCGCCGGTGTGGTGGTAGTCCACGCCCTCGACCACGCCAATCGGCCGCGCGGTGACAAAGTTGCCGCCAGCCACGCGCAGGCGCGAGCCCTGCATTGGCGAGGCAGCCATGTCCATCGACAGCCGCGCTTCAATGGCGATGCGCAATTGGCCAACAGCGTCGATCACGCATTCGAGGGTCGGCCCATCGGTGATGCGCATGTCGCGGTGGTAGTGCGGGGTCAGGCCACGGGCGGCCAGGCGCGCTTCAATTTGCGGGCGCGAGCCATGCACCAGCACCAGGCGCACGCCCAGGCTGTGCAGCAATACCAGGTCGTGAACGATATTGCCGAAATTGGGGTGCGCAACGCCGTCGCCGGGCAGCATGACCACGAAGGTGCAGTCCCGATGGGCGTTGATATAGGGGGAAGCATGGCGAAGCCAATTAACGTATTCGGGCATAACGCGAAGAGCCTTATAAATTCGAGATGAGAAAGCCTGTACAGGTACGGCGGGACTTCAGCTTTATCGTCGGAATTGAGGCTGTAACACGCGTTCGCTCCTTGTCACTGAGAGGTAGAAGGGGTGAGGCAATAGTGCTGAATCAGTTCACGCAGCACCTTCACTGTGGGCTGCAAACGTGACAGTTCCAGGAACTCCCCCGGCTGGTGGGCACAGCTGATATCGCCGGGGCCAAGAATAATGGTCTCGCAACCAAGCTGCTGAAGATAAGGCGCTTCGGTGCCGAATGCCACTGCCTCGGCACGATGGCCGGTCAGGCGCTCAGCCACGCGAACCAACTCGGCGTCCGCCACCTGCTCGAAAGCCGGCACATGGGGGAACAATGGGGCGAAGTCGATCTTCACTTGATGCTGCTCGGCAATCGGTAGCAGCTTTTCGCGAATGGCGGCGCGCAGTTGCTCAGCGTCCATACCCGGCAACGGGCGAATATCGAATTCCAGCGAACATTGGCCGCAGATTCGGTTGGGGTTATCGCCACCATGGATGCAGCCGAAATTCAGCGTCGGTTGCGGCACGCTGAACTGCTCATTGCGGTATAGGCGCTGCCATTTTTGCCGCAGCTGCATCAGTTCGGCCATGGTCGCGTGCATGGCTTCCAGGGCGCTGTGGCCGAGCGTTGGGTCGGAGGAATGGCCGCTTTGGCCGAGGATATCAATACGCTCCATCATCACGCCCTTGTGCAGGCGAATCGGTTTTAGCCCCGTGGGCTCACCGATCACCGCAGCGCGGCCCAAGGGCTGACCGGCTGCCGCCAAGGCGCGAGCGCCGGCCATCGAGCTTTCTTCGTCGCAGGTGGCCAGCACCAGCAACGGTTGTTTGAAAGGATGGGCTAGCAGCGGCAGCACCGCCTCAATCACCAAGGCGAAGAAACTTTTCATATCGCAAACGCCCAGACCCACCCAGGTGCCATCCACCTCGGTAAGTTTCAGCGGGTCGCTTTTCCACAGTGCTTCGTCAAATGGCACGGTGTCGCTATGGCCCGCCAGCACCAAACCGCCGGGGCCGGAGCCAAAGCTGGCAAGTAGATTGAATTTGCCGGGGGAGACTTGGTGCACATCGCATTTAAACCCCAGATCGCTCAGCCAGGTGCTGAGCAGATCGATCACTGCCTTGTTCGACAGATCCAGGCTCGGCTGCGTACAGCTCACCGAAGGCGCAGCGATCAGCGCGGCGAATTGCTCTTTCAAGGTTGGTAATGGCATGCCAGGTCTCCACGGGCGAGGCCCATCATAGAGGCATCGGCGCCTTGGAATAAAC
>LNAP01001056.1_pt1 | contig 30506 bp, 29 predicted proteins | sample 602601 | NCBI WGS metagenome assembly LNAP01 (sample SAMN02440304, study PRJNA202911) | soil metagenome | biome: Subtropical and temperate rainforests or woodlands; isolation source: soil samples (1 kg each in a 20% v/v slurry with milli Q water) were... ...
TCATACGAGAGATAAAGCACGTGCTGATATTTTTGATTATATCGAAGTGTTTTATAACAGGGCTAGACGTCACTCACACCTCAATGGAATGACCCCTGAGGCATTTGAAGAGGTCTGGCGCAAACAAGGCTAGGTGTCTACCAAACCGTGGGTAGTCCACAGCCAATATAAATTATCTTAACGCTAGCGCCATAAAAATGACCGGATGGTCCAAAAAGGAAGCCTATGGACTTAATATTAACGAGGTGTTTCATATTGTTGATGGCGTAACGCACGAGCCTCCTGTAGAAAATCCGGTTTATATGGTGCTGGAAAAAATGAGCCCATGGGATTAAATTCCGGCACTTTACTTATTCGGCGCGACGGCAAAGAGTTATCGATTGAAGACTCGGTATCGCCAATCCGTGATCAAAGGGGAGAAATGACTGGCGTATCCATGTAGTAGATCTTGCCCTGGGGCATATAGCTGCAATGGACTATTTAGCTTCACATACAGGCGTATTGACAGTTAATCTGGGCACAGGCATGGGTTACAGTGTACTGGAAATGGTGAATACTTTTGCCAAGGTAAGCGGTAAACCCATACCTTACAAAGTAGTAGCAAGACGTCCGGGAGATATTGCCCAATGCTATGCGGATATCAGCTTGGCACGTGATTTGATGGGATGGGAAGCTAAGCGCACTATAACTCAGATGTGTGCAGATGCATGGTACTGGCAAGACAATACAGCCATGATTTATCCAGAACTTGCCAGCGCATAATTTTAATGACTTTATGCATAGATAAAACTATTCATTACCACCAATATAATTAGTGCCCAGCTTTGCAGAAATCATTTCAGCAAAGCTGGGCATGTTATTACAGGAGTATGTTAAAAATGATGCAGCGACAACCGCATCAAAAATTCCAACTTCGTTACATACCGCGGCCTTGAATCACACGCACCAATATCATGACAATTGCAATCACTAAAAGAATGTGAATCAGCCCGCCCATCGTAAATGATGAAACCAGGCCGAGCAGCCAAAGAATAATTAAGATAATCGCAATGGTTCCAAGCATGATGTACTCCTTGTTTAACGATGAAAGTTAACTACTTGGTTTTAAGTCGCATGTCATTTTTAACAGATGTCACACCTTTAACGCCACGTGTCACTTGAACTGCTCTTGCAATATCGGCCTCACTACTCACAAAGCCACTCAACTGCACTACACCTTTAAAAGTTTCAACGTTAATTTCAGCTGACTTTAATGATTCTTCATTCAAAATCGCAGCTTTCACTTTTGTTGTAATCACAGCGTCGTCAATGTAATCGCCAGTACTCTCATGCTTGGTTGTTGATGAACCATCGTTCTTGGTAGTTGCAGCACAACCTACTGTTACTGCCAACACAGAAGTAAGGATAATTGCAGAAATGTATTTAGATTGTTTCATAGTTTTATTCTCCATATAAAATTTGCCAGCTTCAACAAATCCTAATTTTTAATATTAATTTCGGTTAAATTGCGCTTAATCTTTTTTTAAGATCAAACTGTTTTTTACAGATGTAACACCTTCGGTCTCTACTGCAATTTTTTCTGCCTGATGAATTTGTGCTTCAGTTTCAACAAAGCCGCTTAACTGAACAACGCCCTGGTGCGTCTTAACACTGACTTTCAGACTTTTAAGTCCTTCTTCTTTTAACAAATTAGCTTTTACTTTTGAGGTAGTTAAACTGTCGTTTGCTACACGTTTAACATTTTTTTGTTCAACTTGTGATCTGTAATTTGAATATTCTTCTTCATTAAGACTGCCGTCATGATTTTTATCTGCTGCAGCAAAGTTTTTAGCAAAAAGCTTTTCTTTCTGTGCTTCTGATTCAGTAAGTGTTTCGCTGTTATCAATATCCAATGCTTTAAATGATGTAGTGTAGGCATTTTGATTAGCCTCATTCATGTTATCCAAAGCAAATGCCTGTGTAGTGACTGAACTTGCGGTCAAAGCAATCACAAGTAGGGTCGATTTAAATGGTGTGTTGTTTTTCAAGGAAATTCCGATCAGTAATGTAAATGAACTACAACATAGAATAAAAGGAATATTCAACTGGGTCTGTGCGCTAGGAAACATAGGTAACCAGCTTGGTTTAATGATTCACTGTTTTTATGTGATATTGGCTTGCATACCCATACTGGAAGTACAAAAAAAGCCTCACTTGCATATGCAAGTGAGGCTTAGTGTTATTTAACTAACTAGTTAAGCTTAGTTACAAGCTTGACCTTTAACTTCAAGTTGCTCTTGGTCTGAAATTACAACTCGGCGATTAGGCTGCAGACATTCAATCAACGCTTTTCTGCTTTTTACACCATCACAAGCAACCACAGGCTCTGACTCGCCTTTACCTGTAATTTGTAAGCGACTTGCATCAACACCTTGAGAAACGAGGTAATCTTTAACGTCACTAGCACGTTTTTCTGATAGCTTTTGATTGTAATCAGAACTACCGATTCGGTCAGCATGGCCAGTAATCATTACTAGTTTGAAATCTGGATGTTCTTTCAATTTACCAGCAATTTCATCAAGAACTGGCTTAGCGCCGTTTTGCATATTAGCGTCATTAAAATCAAATAGCTTCTCAACTGAAAGTGTTACAGTTTCAAATTTTGGCTTGCATGGTTCAGCGGCCGCTACAGGGGCTGGGGCTGGAGCCGGAGCTGGCTCTGCCACAGGTGCCGGAGCAGCTTCTGCAACGCGTTCTGGCTCTTGAGCAATTACTGGCATCGGAGCTGGCGCACCGAAGCGGAAGATAGCACCGATACTCAATATATTATTACCTATTGTTTGTGTATCTTTATCAGCAATACCATGATCTGTAGTAGTTCTCGCACGGCTTAATTGATGGCGCAAATCAGCTTGTAAACCAAAAGAGTCATTAAACAAATATTGAGCACCAATACCTACATTGGCCATATAGGATGTCTTTTTAGCATTAACTTCAAGATTTTGGTGATTATAGTCAACATTATTTCTTGCCGCACCTAAGCCAACAAGTAAAAATGGACGGAATTTTTCACGGCTAAACATGTATAAGGCATCTAAACCCAATGTGGTTTGTTTGTAATGTCCGCCAACGCCTGGGATTCCGGTATCTTCACTAGCATTGTTATAACCAATGCCACCTTGAAGATCCCAATTTTGAGAAATTTCTTTACCAAATTTAATAAAAGCACCACGGCCATGTTCTGCTTCCAGGTCATCGTCTGTATCAATCATGCTTACACCTGGCACAACGTACCATGAACCGCGATACATGTCTTCTGCAGATGAAGCCAGACTGACTAAAGCCAATGTTGCTGCCACTGCAGTACTAATGATTTTTACTCTCATTGATTTTTACCCTTAATTTTTTAGTGTTTAAATTGCCTTTTAACATTTGCGTTTTATACAAACATTAACTTTGATGGATCATACGCACATCATTCACTGCATACTGTGCGGTACCCAACATAAGAACAAATATATTCACTTAAATACTAAGTGGTGAGGCTTTTAAGCAGCTATTGGCTGGCTACGATTTGGTTTAGCAAAACTTAAATTGGCGCATACAGTGACTGCTCAGATGATCTGAGCATGAAACAATGATTAATTAAGCCATATCTATGATGCATTTTTTGTGCTGCTCGCCGAAGCACAGCATTCGAAATAGTGTGCACAAAAGTGAAAATATTTATTCAGTTACTGCAATTCTGTGTAGTATTCCAATACTGATGACAAAAGTTTTTTCTTATAGTCTACATTGAGTAAAGATCGGCCAACCTCCCTATGGAAAAAATACAAAATCCTCATTTAAGTCAACTGCTTGATGTGTTACTTAAAGTTGATTATGACAGATTGCACCCTAATCTAGAGCTGGTAGAAATGCCGCTCGGTAAAATTTTATGTGAATCCGGCGATCCTTTAACCCATGTCTACTTTCCAACTACGTCTATCGTATCTTTACTTTATGTCATGGAAAACGGCGCTTCAGCTGAGATTGCTTTAGTAGGTAATGAAGGCATGTTCGGTGTTCAAATTTTGCTAGGCGGCGACACCACCCCAAGCCAGGCTGTTGTACAAAGTGCAGGCTACGGTTACCGCATGAAAGCACAGATTTTAAGAAATGAAGTCGCACATGGCGGGCCGTTGCAGCGCCTGTTGCTGCGTTACACACAGGCGCTTATTACACAAATGTCGCAAACTGCGGTTTGCAACCGACACCATTCCTTACAGCAGCAATTGTGCCGTTGGCTCCTGTTAAGTATTGATCGCCTGTCAAGTGATGATCTGGACATGACTCAAGAACTGATTGCCAATATGCTAGGCGTGCGGCGCGAAGGTGTAACTGAAGCCGCAGGTGCTTTGCAACATATGGGACTAATTAGTTATAAGCGTGGCCATATCAAAGTGCTGGACAGAAAAGGGCTGGAAGCAAAAAGCTGCGAATGCTATCAGGTAGTGAAAGATGAGATGGATCGTCTGCTTCCTGCTCTTCACGGCATCGCCAATTAAAATAGGTCTTTTAAAAGTTGATTACAGCTCAGGCAGAACCTGTCAAAACCTAACAGTTCGTTCACTTTTCAAAAAAACTCAGCACGAACGAATTATCGGCTCATACGCGCTAAATTAATATGATGAAATTAACGTCGACCCGTCAGCAAGCCAACTACAAAGCCGATACCGGCAGCAATTCCGATAGAGCGCCATGGATTATCATGTACATAAACATCTGTCACTTTTGCTGCAGCTTTGGCTTTTAAATATACATCGGCCTGAATCTCTGCGAGTCTGGCTTTTGCAAGACCAAGAGATTGCTCAGCTTTTGAACGCACTTCTGCCATCTTTTCACCACCAATATTTGCAGTTGATTTCAGCAATGCATCTGCATCTGAAACTACTTCGTGAAACTCTTTGATTAATTCATCTTTATTAAACTTTTCAGATAATATTTCCATGCTTTTCTCCAATATTTATCACAATTTATTTGTGATATTTTCGTAAAATTATTGTGGCTATTTGCGTGCGATCAACAGCACTGCTCCTGCAGCCAATGCAGCAATGCTGATCCAGATCGGGATATTGACTGTTTCCTTATCGGCAACAGAAAGTTCTATCGGGCCTATCTTGGCTTGATGTGTTTCTTTGGTATAGGTAAAGCCACCATATGCCAAGCCTAAGGCACCGGCTACCATCAGTACAATTGCAAACATCTTGATTGAGTTCATGATTATTTCTCCTCTATATATGTACTTAATTTACTAGCGAGAGTGGGCTTTAAGTCAGGAATTAATCCTGACCTAATCGCTGCCAGTTAGAGGCGGCGACCCTGAATCAAACGTACCAGTATCACTACTATAGCTATCACCAACAAAATGTGAATTAATCCACCCATGGTGTATGCCGTAACCAAGCCAACAAGCCAGAGAACAAGTAAAATAACTACGATAGTTTCTAACACGATGCTCTCCTTATTAAATTAACTTGCTAACTATTTAGCTTTGACGCGCAAGTCATTTTTAACAGAAACAACACCTTTTATACTGCTTGCAAGTCCGGCAGCTTTTATAACCTCTGCTTCTGTACTCACAAAGCCGCTTAACTGCACTACGCCTTTATAAGTTTCAACATTCACTTCATAAGACTTTAATGCAGGTTCATTAAGAATCGCGGCCTTAACTTTTGTTGTAATTACAGCATCATCTATGTAATCACCAGCTCTCTCGCGCTTAGAGTTGGTGTTGTCGTCTTTCTGGCTGCTTGAGGCACAACCTAATGTCGCCATCAAAACGCCAGCAAGGATTAATTTCGGAACGTGTTTAATGTATTTCATAGTGCTATCTCCATATTAATTAAAATTATCAGCAACAACAGATTCAAGTAGTACGATTGAACCGCTGACTAACTATGTATATACATAACGCTATATACATAATGAACCTATTAAAAAAACGCTCTGTTCTTTAACGAACAAAGCGTTCATCATTATTTAAAATAAAACTTTTAAATTTGCTTTTTCGCAACAGCAAATGACACCTTAAAATGATTGTTACTTAATGATGTCCATTTCCGCGATCATTGCCTTTGTTGCCGTGGTGGTCATCTCTGTAATCATTGCCACGATGGTCATCTCTACGATCATTGTCACGGTGCTGATTGTGCCCGTCATTCCTGTCGCGATGATGTTGTTGGTAACGTGGCGCATAATCACGCTGATACCAGTTATCCTGCACAAAATAAACGCGTTCGCCACAGGCACCATATTGACGACAATGCCTTTTCCAGTTTTTGCGATGTCCTGGCGGTACGCGCAGATAAATAGGCTCATGCATTGGAGCATGGCGCATGATGACTCTAGGCTGCGCATAAATTACCTGTGGTTGCGGGTAAGCGTTGCCAATGTCAATGCGGCCATAATAGCCAGGCTGTCCTATGCTCACCGAGACACCTACATCGGCAGCGACTGCCGATGTACTCATTGTCGCAAATGCAACTGCGATTAAAAAAAGTTTCATGTTAAATCTCCTAATATTGAATGCTTGATATTTAAAGTGATAAAAATTTATCAAATTAAACTTACTGCATAATGCTAATTACATACAATTCATTAGTCATAGCGACTACTGCCCCTCTCTTGTTCTTGTCTGCGACCAGTCTCATCCACACTATTTTTCCCATGTGGCTGCTGTGATCGCTGTTGATCTTGTCGTGGCTGTTGTTGCCGATCCTGATGCTCCGGACGACCTTGTTGCGAAGTCGAACGATCAGGTCTCTGCACACTTACGCCGCCATCTTGCGGGAGCTGTGTGCGGGTCCTAGCTTTGTTCTCACTATCTGCATCCTGTCGAGCAGGCATTGACGTGCCCTGTTGTCTGCGTTGCTCCGCCCCAGGCTGCTGCTGCCTTTGATCTTGAACTTCCGGACGTCCTTGCTGCGGCGAAGCTGGTGCCGACCTCTGAGCATCTGTATCGCGTCTCTGCTGATCTTCAGAACGCGGAGTTCTTACATTACCGCGATCATAGTCACCAGGTCGGTGATTATCTTGCGCCCGATTACCTTGCTCCTCACGCATACGCTCTTGCTGAGAGGGCTTTCTCGGAACAGCTTGCTCTTGATAATGTTGCTTTACTACCGGATCACGTGGTTGATAACTATAATTATTCTGATGAAGCTCGTGCTGCTGCTCTATTTGCTGAGGATAGCGCTCTCCTGAGTACTTCCTTTGGTAAGTCGGCGGTGGTGCAGGTTGTGGTGCTGAACGGCGATCCCATCTATCCCAACCACTTCTGCGCTGATTCCAATTATGTCCCCAATGCTCACCCCAGCGTGGTGCCGCATCGTAGCGCCAACCTGCAAAATAGGCAGGTGGATGGCGGTAATAGCGCACCGGTACACGCAAAATGAATACCGGAACAAATTCAGGCTCTACAATCCACCATGGACCGTTGTACCATGAACTGGTGTACCAGTAATCATCCTGATATACCCAGTAAAGGCCATCGTAAAAGAATAAGTTTGCCTGTTGCCGAGGTGCGTAATAGACGGGGTAACCAGGTACAACGACAAGATCCGGATACACTGGGAAATTAATACCGATGCTGACATGCGGCAAACCAATTCCGATGCCTACTTGAACGCCTGCAGAAACCGCCGAACTAAACAACATGCTTAACGCAATAAATAAATAACGAACTTTCTGCATTTTGAACCTCCAGTTCAACCACCTACTTAAAAGTCATGGCTGCCAACTGGACGTTTGCCAGAGCTATAACTCAAATCATTCTATTTTATAAAATAGAGCTATGTCTGTTCGGTACCACACATACAAGTTAAATATTTACGTTATCGATATATCATATTGTTTTATAAGTAAAATATATAATGTAACAACTCTGATATATGTTCGATATATTACATATATTCGATGACGTATGTGTTATTCTTTAAATGCATAATTTATGCAAATATTTTGATTGACTATTGACAATGTTGTCGATGAGTATGCGCAATCTCAAGTTTTTTAATGCTGCTTTTTCTTGTCCTTCAAGTGTTCGTCGGAAAGCAGCTTTCTGCTAAAGGTGCTGATAGTGATGAACATAATAGATTATTTCAGTACTCGACAATTAGCACTTATCTTTACCTTAGTGCTTATCTCAGGCTGCAGCTCAATACCGACCATGGTGCCAGATATGGCAATGCATTCGGCAAGGCCTGTGCAGTTGGATGGTGCCGGTGGCCCCTTATCGCCTCAGCAAAGCAAAGCTATTCTCGCCAAGCTTAAAAAGAATGGTGACGATACCAATATCTTCGATAAACATCTGGCTTTAGAAGCTGAGATTGTCGGTAGCCCGCTAGTTGTTGGCAATCAGGTAGAACTGCTTGTAGACGGCCCTACTACTTATAATTCAATGTTTGCCGCTATAGAAGCCGCAAAAGACCACATCAATATGGAAACTTTCATCATTGAAAATGATGAAGTCGGACAGCGCTTTATTGACTTGTTAGTGATTAAGCAGCGCAGCGGTGTTCAGGTTAACCTGATATATGACAGTGTAGGATCTATGAATACTCCAAAGGAGTTTTTCATGCCGCTGATAGAAAATGGTGGCTATGTACTGGAATTTAACCCGATTAATCCACTCTATGCACGCAAAAGCTGGCAAGTTAGCCAGCGCGATCACCGCAAATTATTAATTGTAGACGGTGAAATTGCATTTGTCGGCGGCATCAATATCAGCAGTGTTTACTCCAGCGGCTCTCCCGGCAGCGGATCATTCAGCAAGTCAAAATCAGGTGAAGGCAAAGTGCAATGGCGTGATACGCATATGCGCATGGCTGGACCTGTAGTCAAAGAGTTCCAGAAGTTATTCATCGGAACATGGGAGCAGCAAAATGGCGCGCCACTGCCGGTAAAAAATTACTCACCGGAAATCGCCAGCAAAGGTAATGAAATCGTGCGTGCTATCGGCAGCTCTCCTGAAGAACCCTTCAGTCAGATATATGCCACCCTGCTCTCCGCTATTAATAGTGCAGAGACCCAGGTTTTTCTGACGAATGCTTACTTTGTACCAGACCCGCAGCTGCTGGCAGCACTAAAAGAAGCCAGTCAACGCGGCGTAGATGTAAGGTTGCTGCTACCTGGAAAAACAGATTCCGCCCTGGTGTTTTATGCATCACGTTCTTATTATGATGAACTGCTTAGTTCCGGGGTAAAAATCTATGAACGCCAGCATGCATTGCTTCACGCAAAAACTGCACTTATAGATGGCGTATGGTCGACCATAGGTTCAACCAACCTTGACTGGCGCAGCTTCGTTAACAATCAGGAAATTAACGCCGTAATGCTGGGGCAGGACTTCGGTGCAAAAATGCAGAAGTTATTTGAAAAAGACCTGGAATCATCCAAAGCCATTACTCTGGAAGCATGGAGAAGTCGCTCAATCAGTATGCGTATTAAAGAAAGGGCAGCACGCTTATGGGCACGTTTATTATAAGTTTTGATATTCACGGGTGTATATCTTGAAATCAGGATTAATACACATACGCTTTATAACAGCTTTAATGCTTATTGGTAGTTTTGTATCTGTGAATGCGTATACTGCAGAGAAAGCTGCATCTAATATTCCGCTACGTGCAAAGTACACCGAACTGACCAAACAGCTTAACAGTAATCAGTTTAAACGTGCGCTTTACCTGAACTCCATGGAGTCTTCACACGATCTAAAAGGTGAAATCTATGCAGTGGTCGATTACCCGTTTGCTACAGTCAATCAAGCCCTCAACAACCCTGCACATTGGTGTGATTTATTAATACTGCATATTAATATCAAATACTGTAACGCTGACGAAAATAAAAACGGTACGACGCTATCAGTCAACCTTGGTAAAAAAAATGAACAGCCATTGGCTGATACTTACCGGGTAGACTTCAATTATCGTGAGATCATCACCACGCCAGATTATTTTGCACTGGAACTGAATGCTGAGAATGGTCCCTTGAATACCCGCGATTATCGTATCTGGGTTGAAGCAACGCCAATCAAAGGCGGACGTACCTTTCTGCATTTCACCTATGCTTACGCATTTGGCTTGGCAGGCCGTCTCGCCATGCAGGGATATCTGTCAACAGTCGGCAGCGATAAGGTGGGGTTTACCGTAACAGGAAAATTACCTGACGGTAGCCCCAACTATATCAAAGGCGTTAGAGGTGTAGTTGAGCGAAATACCATGCGCTATTATCTGGCTATTGATGCTTATCTTGCTGAATTAAACACCCCATCCAATCAGCAACTGGAACAAAGATTACAGTCCTGGTATCGCTCGACCGAAGAATACCCGCGTCAATTGCATGAGGTTGAGCTGAATGAATACATGGCAATGAAACGCGATGAATATAAGCGTCAGCAATAAATAAATTAACATATTGATTTGATATGCATTTAAAAAATATAAAGGTAATTATATGTATTACATTATAGAAACCAATAAATCATTTAACCAGGCAGCAGCAGACCTTGAGTCTGCCGTTAAGCAGCATGGTTTTGGAGTACTGCATATTCACGACTTAGGCGCTACTCTGCGCAGCAAAGGCATTACCTTTGATGAGGAATGCAAAGTTTTTGAGGTATGCAATCCTGCGCAGGCAGCAAAAGTTTTAGCCGCTGACATACGTTTGAATATGGCATTACCTTGTCGTATCTCGGTATTTACAGAGTCAGGCAAAACTAAAATCGGCCTGATCAGGCCGATTCAGATGCTTGCAGCACTATCGCAAGATGCAGCAATGCTGCAAGTAGCTAAAGAAGTTGAAGCAAAAACCATACAGATGGTAGATGAAGCAAAATAATTAATCATCGTTTAACTACTACAGATTTCAAAGTATCATGCCTTCAGCAAGCGTAAATTGTATAATTCAAACTCTGTTTCAAAACGTTGCTGAACTGACTTGCAGTTAAGTATTTCTGCGAATGGCATACACTGATAGACGCTGACGTTAACAATGACATTGCGTACATCGGCACACTTATAGCTGATAATACGCTTAGCTTAAATAAATTTTCAACGTTAACCCATCAATAAAACTTGAATGCATCAGGATTAAATAATTCTGATGCATTCACTTATCATCAATGCCTATCGTCGTATTTTCCGTCACGTCCACCATCACCTCTGTGATGATCATGGCCTTTGTGATAGCCATCATCATGATATCCCCTGACATAGCAACCGCTTAATCCAAACGCAATCAAACTAAATATCAATAATAATTTTTTCATAATAATTCCTTCTATCAATACTGTTAATTCATCGCGGCATCTGCTTACCAACTAAAAATTCAATTTAGCCGGATAACACAGGATGGCAATGAAAAGGCATAGTGAATTATTTATGCTCACTGGCCTCTTCTTTAATAGCTTTACCGCCCTGTTCAATATCCTTGCCGGCCCCTTCAACCGTATTGCAGCCAGTCACTGCTGCTGCAGTACCAACTAAGAATAAAGCCATAAGCATGAATGCGAAAATTCTTTTAATCATGATAGATCTCCCAATATAGACTTGCGTTAAAGATAATAAATTCTTAACAGATTTAGTCGCAAATAGCTTAGTCTCGGAACGAGACAATAATGAATGGCATTGTTAGCCATAGCAAAATAAGTACCTGTGCAACCGTTAGTCTTACACTGTTCGTTGCATAGTTTTCTGGTTAATTAACCCTAATCCATTTCAGAACCAGGCTGTTTTTAACCGATTTAACACCGACTAGTTCAACAAAAAGGTTGCATGTGATTTTTCATTGTGACTTGTTGTATAGGCTATAAAAATTAACCACTTCTAACAGTAAAACCAATATCGAATTCAGTCTGTGCGCTAGCATACATAGCTTAAGTATTGAAGCTTGAATTATTGATTACATTTCAAATCTGAAGTGCATTTACATAAAGCGGATTGAATGTTGACCATTAGTTGTTACCCGAGACATCGCTACCTATAAAATCGCCAATATAAAAAGCGCATAAAAGTATGCAACAGGCCGCTAATAAGGATTACTTTTTGCGAATCAGCGCGATAAAAGCCCAAATCAAGGCCAATGGAATCAGAATCGGGAATAAAAAAGGAAATACAAAAGCCGTAAAAATACCTGCAGTAACAATAATACAACCCATAATAATAATGCCAGTTCCGGCAAAAGCTAATGCCAAAAGAATGGCCAGACTAATTAAAGCGATTAAAGTCACTACTAAACCGCCCGCCCCTAGCATGCCCTTCAATGGCCCCTTAATCTCCTGACCATTGATTACAATCATTGTTGAGCTATTTTCTAAAAACAGACCCCATAAAACCAGTGCTACCATCAAAGCAGCAATAACAATCGCAACATTCTTTTTCATAGTATGCCTTTGATTAATTAAAAAAAATCATTATCTGCAAGGATAAAATCACACACGTAAATTATCTATCTTTATGATATATAAGGATTATTTTAACAGAACACCACCCTTATGAGTATGTAGAAAAGAGATTTAATCCCAACTTGAATTTAATTAGGTGTAAACTATGATACTAATAATAGCAATAAAAAAACGGATATCAGATGAGCCTGTTATCGACACTAAAAAAACATGTTGCCAGGTTACTCAGCATGAGGCTAATGCCTTGGCTACTGTCTGGGTTAGTCATGTTTACCGGGTCACTTCTCACTTACAGCCTGTGGCTTGACGCACAGCAAGATGACAATAGAAAGTTGCGCTCAACGCTAGAGTATTCGGCTGACGTTACGGCCAATAACATCCTCAGCCGCTTAAATGCTTTTCAGGTTTTAATGCGTGGCGTAAAGGGATATATTGACGGTTCTGATAATGTCACCGCCAATGAATTTCACAATTACATTCAATCACTAAGGCTTAACACGCATATTGGCTTAAAAGCCGTGGCTTTGGTGAAATTAGTCAAACACGCTGAAAAAGAAACCCACATTGCAGAAAATCGTAATCAGGGCTTCCCAAATTACAAAATTCACCCAGAAGGCAATCGTAGCCTTTACACCCCTATTACTGCTATTGAACCACTCGATAACGAGAATTCTAAAGCACTAGGTTTTGACACATCAACGGCAGGCCCTGCACGTATAGCCATGGCGCGTTCAAGAGATGACAATGACGTTAGAATCACCTCTCGCTTCACCTTGGTGCAGGATGAAGGAAAACCCATGGCACATGCCTTTGTCATGTATCTGCCTATTTATAAAAAAGACGCCGCACTCAACACCTTAAGTGAAAGACAAGCTTCAATCACCGGCTGGGTAGATGTGCCATTTCGCCTCAATGATTTAATGGCTGGATTAAGCGGCGAAATTGACCCTGATATTGATATAGAAATTCACGATAGCGATAAATTAACAGATGCATCCCGTTTATATCATTCAGACCAAGTGACCCATGAGCAAAGGCGTATCGAAGGTAGCTTACAAGCAGTCCGGGTGCTGGATATTGCCGGTAGCCACTGGACAATATTATCAAGCACAACCCCTGCATTTGAGGCGCGTGTTTTATCAACCGACAAATCAATATTTGTTGCACTGACAGGGATTGCGCTCACGCTGCTCTTAGGACTCCTGACGTGGTTCCTTATGAAAAGCCGCCAAAGTGCCGATGCACGCTATCAAAAACTGTTCGATCAGGCCGGCGATGGCGTTCTGGTGCTGAACTGTGAACATGCCTTTTTAGAGGTCAATAATGCAGCATTAGAAATGCTTGGTTACGAACGTGATGCGCTTTTCAACATGCACATGTATGACATTCTTGCAGAACGTGAATTACCTCGCTTAGTGTCTAGCGTAAAAAAAGTAATGGCGGGTAAAACCTTGCACGAGGAATGTGCATTCATTCGCAGTAACGGCAAAGAATTTCTGGTCGAAGTCAGCTGCCAAAGGCTCGAAAATGACAATTATTTCTTGAATGTGCATGACTTAACCGACAGGAAAAAAAATGAAGAACGCATTAAACAACTAACCAGACTTTATCAGGCACTCAGTCAGGTCAATCAGGCGATTGTACGCATGGACAATGAAAGTGATTTATTTCCATTAGTGTGCCAGTGTGCTGTTGATTTTGGTGGCATGAAAATGGCTTGGATAGGTCAATTAGATAAAAATACCTCTCAAATATTACCGGTTGCCGTATATGGTAGCGGCGTTGATTATATTAATGACTTGACGTTTTCGATTCTGGAAAGCTCACCCGATGGGCAAGGCCCGACAGGTATAGCCATGAGAGAGAACCGGGTCATTATTATCAATGATTACCTATCAGACCCTGTCACTAGAAATTGGCATAACCGTGCCGCTGAGTTTGGCTGGAAGTCTGCAGCGACCTTCCCGATACAACGCAATAGCAAACCATTTGCTGTTCTCAATGTTTACCACACGATTCCTCAGGGTTTTGATGAAGAAGCAACTAACTTACTGAAGGAAATGACTACTGATGTCAGTTTTGCGCTGGATAACTTCGATCATGAAGCGCAGCGGCTACATCTGACGCATGACTTGAAAGATGCTTATGACCGCATCAGACATATCCTGAATGTTAGCCCTGCAATTATTTACTCATTAAAAGCCCAGTCCGGCCGTGAAGACTTCATTGTTGACTTTATCGGTCACAATATCCAGAAGTTAACAGGATACGCCACTAAAGATTGGCTGGCCCCCCAATTCTGGATTAATCACGTGCACCCTGATGATAAAGCTGCCGTGCTGCAAGCGCAAAAGAGCTTGATTGAAAACGGTTCTCTGAGTCACCAATATCGCTTCTTACATGCCGATGGCAGTGTGATATGGATTGATGATAAGCTCATGCTTATTCGTGACAGTGAAGGCAAACCGACAGAAGCTGTTGGTGCATGGCTGGATATTACCGATAACAAGGTTGCAGAAGAACTTTTACGCGTGAATGCGCAGGTTTTTGAATTTAGCCGTGAGGGTATTATCACCACCGATGCTGATAATAAAATCCTCACGATTAACAAAGCCTTTACTGAAATTACCGGCTATACAGCAGAAGAAGTCATTGGTAAAAATCCGCGCATACTGGCATCTGGCACAACAAATAAAGCCTTTTACAAAAGCATGTGGCAACAGATTATTGACAAAGGATATTGGCAAGGCGAAGTGCTTAATCGGCGCAAAGATGGAGAGTTTTTCTCAGAGCGTCTTTCAATCAGCACAGTGCGTAATCATGATGGCAAAATCACTCAGCATATAGGTATCATCAGTGACCTTTCTGAACACAAATTAGCAGAACAGCGCATTGAGTTTTTAAGTAACTTTGACCCATTAACACAAATGCCAAACCGCAATCTGCTTCGTGACCGGGCAAAACTTGCATTAGCCGCAGCAAAACGCAGTAAAACAGCTTTAGCACTGATTTACCTTGATCTTGATCGTTTTAAAATTGTAAATGAATCACTAGGCCAAGGTATTGGCGATGCCCTGCTTAAAGAGTTAGCAAAACGTTTACTAAACAGCCTGCGCCCTGAAGACACACTAAGTCGGCAAGGCGGTGATGAGTTCATTATGCTGCTACCTGAAACAGATGCCGAAAGTGCCGCGCATGTGGCAAAAAAACTACTGGATATCGTTTCAAAACCATTCAGTTTCGCAGAGCAACGCATCATTATGACCTGCAGTATTGGCATTGCCGAGTTTCCACAGGATGGTGATAGTTTTGAACAGCTTGCACAGTCAGCAGACGCAGCACTTTATCGTGCCAAACAAGCCGGACGCAATAACTTTCAGTTTTTCACACAACAGATGCATGAGCAGGCTTATAAAGTGCTGCAAATTGAAAATGAACTAAGGCAAGCATTAGAGCAGAATGAGTTTGAACTCTATTACCAACCCCAGGTGGATGCTATCAGCTCGAAAATTATTGGTGCAGAAGCACTGATACGTTGGCAGCACCCAAAGAGAGGCTTGGTCATGCCTTCAAGCTTCATACCGATTGCGGAGGAAAGCAGCCTTATTAATGAAATTGGCGGCTGGGTTCTGATTACAGCTTTACAGCAACTGGCCAAATGGCAAGCTGCAGGAATCGCTATCGTGCCTGTTGCCGTCAATCTTTCTATCGTGCAATTCCGCCAAGACTCTCTCTACGAGTCTATTTGCAACGCATTGCGCGAAACAAAACTTGATCCAGCCATGCTTGAACTCGAAATGACAGAGAGCGTTGCGATGGAAGACTCCGATCGTACTATCCGTGTACTGGACCAGCTAAGCTCCCTTGGCGTTCAGCTCTCAATTGATGACTTTGGTACCGGCTATTCATCGCTGACTTATTTAAAGCGATTCAAAATCGACAAACTTAAAATCGACCAGTCGTTCATACGTGATATGGAACACTATCCAGAAGATGCGGCGATTATTATTGCTATTATCGGTATGGCTAAAGGCCTGGCTTTCAAAACAATAGCAGAAGGCGTTGAAACCGAACCGCAACTGGAGTTTTTACGCCAGAATCATTGCGATCAGATTCAAGGTTACCTGTTTAGCAAGCCTGTGCCTGCTAAAGATTTCGAGCTACTGTTACGCCAGGGTGCAATATCACTATAATAAAACTTAACTTACGGATTTATTGTAATTTATCTGCATTAGTTCTGGCATATTTTGAAATAATTGCTGCATATCTGGCATCATTCTTAAGTAAAACAGCATTAACTTCATCTTCGTAAATCAGCTTGAAATCTGCGCTCATCTGCAAAAGCTCTACTAAAGCAGATTTGCGAGTAACAATGACATAATCAATCCGGTGTTTTTCCAGCTTTTCTTTCCACCCTGCTCTAGCCTCTACAATCTCTAAATATTCCTGTATGAATTTGTCTCCATACAGATCTGCGCGTCCATCTATAAATACCAGCTGTTCTGGATAAAACTGATTAATCAGATAGCCGCCATAATGGTAAACGCTGAACGCGCGGCCTTCAATTCCCGCTTCCTTAATGAATTGAACAGCTTTAACCGGTACGGTCTTATTGATCTTATCTTCATCTTTTGCATGAAAAACCGGGTAATAAAGCAAACAGCCTATCAGTGTTATTGCCAGCAATATCCAATTGAACAGGAATTCATTTTTACCTAAATCTTTGCCCTTGCCAACGGATCGACGATAATGCATCGCCAGTTGCTCCAACTTTACGAATGAAAACATTTTGGCAAATGGCACATGGCCAAGTGTTACGGACGTTAAAAATACGATTCCCAATACCGATATAGGCGCATGGCGTATGGAAATAAAAGCTGATGAAATAAAAAATACAGATAAAATAATTTCTGTGAAATCAGGACGCTTATCACTGTATATCGCGGCAGTTAATGCACCAAAAACCAGCAGCAAAAAAAACTTCCAGTGGAAAGTATGAAAATCCGGGCTACGCCACTCAGTAATAAGATTCTGCGAAGCATCCATATTCATCACGGTAAACGGGTAAATCCAATGGTCTATAAAATAAGGATTCAGCAACGTTACCGCAACCGTAACCATAGCGATCATTGTCAATTTTTTTAATCGCTGCTTCTGCAGCGCATCTCCCTGTTGCAGAAGAACAAGCATTAGCCATTCACAAGCTACAAACAATAGAACCAGAACCAAGCCGGCAACATAACCACCATGTGAATTAACCCATAACACCATTAAAACCGGCAGCAGCCATAGCTTATTCACTTCACTGAAGTACTTGAAATCGACCAGGACTCGCAAGAAGACTGCAAACAGTAAAAATGTGATTAATTGCGGGCGTGGTGAAATATTAGGGACCATTTGAAAAAATAAGATAAGTGCAAGAAAAAACGCCCAATAAGGTTTCCCTAATAGACGCTTTGCAATAGCGTAGGCTACCAGCACCGTAGCTGTAGCAAATGTGGCTGTAAATAGTTTGACACCAAGCCCGCCTGACAAGCTGTATATGCCGAAAAGTATGATTTCAAACAGCCACTCATGCAGCACCCAGGGCTTACCAGCAAAAGTGTATGAAAATACATCCGTCGACGGCAGTGCTTTATTTTCCCAAATATACTGCCCGGCGCTCAGGTGCCAGAAATAATCAGGATCAGACAGAACGATCGAAATAAATAACACCGTAAAAATTACAATAAAGCCGAATCGCCGCAGATTTAAACTTTCATAGATCTGATTCATTTACACTCCCGTTGTAAATATTCAAAACATCCTAAACCACACCGATATCTTCATTCCAAAGCTGTGGCTTGTTTGCAATAAAATTACGCATTAATGCTATACAAGTTTCATCCTGAACAACAACAACCTCTACGCCCCTGGATTTAAGCAAGGCCTCTTCACCCATGAATGTGTTATTTTCACCGATAACAACTTTAGGTATGCCATACAGCAAAATTGCACCGGTACACATTGAACATGGTGACAATGTGGTATACAGCACCGAGTCGTTATAAACGCTTGCGGGCTGGCGGCCTGCATTTTCAAAAGCAGCCATTTCTCCATGCAGAATAGCACTGCCACGCTGTATGCGCTGATTATGGCCACGGCCAATAATACTGCCCTTATGTACAATGACCGAGCCTATAGGAATGCCTCCCTCAGCCAAACCAATACGTGCTTCCTCAATTGCTGCCTGCATGAATTTATTCATAAATTCCCCCACAACCAATTATTTATTCACTCTCAAAAATAATATTAATATTGATATCAATACTGATTCTCAAAATTAATCTAATGTTTTCAGGAGTTTTTTGCCATCATAAAATAATGCATAGAGCACCACATCATTACAGTATAAAAGTATAATTGGATTAAATGCGTAAACACTACAATATTATCATTATCGGCGCGGGTCCTAGCGGCTTGTCTGCTGCCACCCGAGCTGCCGAACAGTCTGCAGATTACCTGCTGCTTGAAGCCGCGTCCGCCCCGGCAAATACTATCCGTCATTACCAGCGCCGCAAATTGGTGATGGCTGAGCCGCGTGCACTGCCGTTACGCAGCCCACTGCCCTTTAGCGCCTCGCTACGTGAAAACGTACTCGAAACCTGGGAAAAGACCATAGCGGACTATAAAATCAATATCAGCTATAACACCAAGGTGAGTGGCATTTCGCGCACTGCCAAACATCTTAAAGTGCAATTGGAAGATGGTGAAAGCCTTACTGCAGACAATGTGATTCTGGCAATTGGTGTTCAGGGAAACTTGCGCAAACTGGAAATTCCGGGTGGTGACGCACCAGAGGTTCAATATCATCTGGATGATCCTGATGCCTATCAGAACGAAACAATTGTCGTTGTCGGCGGCGGCGATACCGGTGTAGAAAACGCACTGGCGCTTACCGGCCGCAATCAGGTCATTATACTTAACCGTGCTGAAGACTTTAGCAACCTTAAAGACAGCAACCTTAATCACTTAACAGAAGCCAGACAAAAAGGCGCTATAGACTGGCTGCTGCAAACAAAACCACAATCGATAGAAAGAAATAGCAGCGGTGATTTTCCTATCACGTTATTTGCCAGTACACCTAACGGCATTGAACGTATTCCCTGCCATAGAATCATCGCCCGACTGGGCGCGCTGCCTTCACGCCCTGTATTAGAGAATTTCGGCGTAGCCTTCCCGACGGCAGATGCCGGCGCCCTGCCCTTGCTGTCTGCCAGCTACGAATCCAATGTGCCCGGACTATATATTATTGGTGCCCTAGCCGGTTATCCGTTGATTAAACAAGGCATTAACCAGGGTTATGAGGTTATTGAGCACATACTCGGCAACCCAGTTGAGTCTGCGGACAACGAACTGTTACGCGAGAAGTTTTCGAGTTTCTGTGATGACCGTGGCGTTGATGATGTCTTGGTAAAAATACAAAAAAACGTACCTTTGCTGGCGATGCTCAGCACATTGCAATTACGTGAACTAGTGCTCGAAAGCAACATACTGCTCAGTGAGCCCGGCGATTATATTTTCAAGCGTAACGATTACAGCACAACGTTCTTTTTTATCGTTGAAGGTGAGCTGGATGTTCTGATTGATGATGACGAACATCCTGATGACCAGCTTAAAACCGGAGAGTTTTTTGGTGAAATGGCACTGGTATCTGGCCGTCGCAGACCCGGAACTGTTCGTGCGCGTACAAAATGCGTACTGATCGAAACACCGAGGCGACTCATGCAAAAACTTATCAACTCGGTGCAGTCAATGCGCCGTATTTTGAATGAGGTTGCAATCAAGAGTGTTGTGCAAATTTGTATTGGCCTTTCATTAGACGAAGAAGAACTGAATGACGTTGCCAGCCATGCAATATTAAAGAGTTTCGAAGCCGGTGAAGAACTTTTCCATGAAGGCGACGAAGCCGATGGTCTGTATTTGATTCAAAGCGGCTCCGTCACTGTTTCACGCATGATCGCCGGCCGCGAAGTTGTGCTATTTTACGTGGCAGCAGGCAATTATGTAGGCGAAATGTCGCTGGTTTCGGGCGAACCACGATATGCAACGGTACGTGCGGCAGTAGCTACCGATGCAGTCATGATTAAAGCTGACCGCATGCGTGAAATTATTGCGCGTAGTCCTGAAATTCGCAGTGCTCTTGATACTCGCTATCTTCAACACTTACAGGATCAGGAAAAACGAGAGCAGCTGGAAACTTCACCAAGTGGCGGTGGCTCATTAACCAGCCAGTCTACGCAATCCAATTTAATCTCTTTTCTGATTCAGCAAGGTGTGGGCGAAGCGACCGATGTGTTGCTGATTGACGAATCACTCTGTGTGCGCTGTAACCTTTGCGAAGACGCCTGTGCCAATACTCACGGTGGTGCATCACGTCTGGATCGCGACACGGGGCCGATTTTTGCCAACATTCGCGTACCTACCTCATGCCGCCATTGCGAACACCCGCATTGCATGAAGGATTGCCCGCCAGATGCGATTCATCGCGCCCCGCATGGCGAGGTTTATATCGATGATAGCTGTATCGGCTGCGGCAACTGCCAGCAAAACTGCCCTTATGATGTGATTCAGATGGCAGTGATCCATGAACAGCCGGAGCGCAGCCTGTGGCAAATGCTGCTCGGCATTGAACCTAAAATTCCAGATGACAAAGAAGGCACTAAAGTCGCGGTTAAATGTGACATGTGCAAAGACATCAAAGAAGGCCCGGTATGTGTGCGTGCGTGCCCGGTTGGTGCAGCGCTGCGCGTAAATCCGGAAGGACTGTTGGGATACGCAAGCGGCACCTCGGGTGAAGTGAACTTACTTGGCGCTGATGAGGCATAGTCAGATGAACATTGACTCAATGATCTCTGGAAAATACAACTTTGGAAAGTACAACTGATGCAGCGCAGTAATATTTTCGATTACAAAAATTATCTTTATTTTAAAATCGCAGTGGTGATTATCCTGGTAGCGTTTGCTGCCTATCTGATATTTGAGCCTGCGGTTGGTCACTACGGCGGCAGCTTTTTAGGCTACGGCCTGGGTACGATTTCCGCACTGATGGTATTGTGGATGGCTTGGTATGGTGTGCGCAAAAGACGCTACCGTAGCAGCGGTTCAACGCAAGGCTGGCTATCCGCACATATTTATCTGGGCACAGCCATGACAGCGCTGGTAACACTGCACAGCGGCTTTCATTATGGCATGAACATTCACACGCTCGCTTATGGGCTGCTGCTGGTTGTTGTTGCAAGCGGCTTTTTTGGCAACTATACCTACATGATTTACCCACGCCAGATGAGTGAAAACATGGGTGAAGATAGTCTTGATAGCCTGTTAATGCGCATAGCTGAAGCTGACAAGCTTGCACGCCAGATTGCATTAGTGATGCCTGACGACATTAACAATACAGTTTCACGCGCCTGTCGCGAAACATCTATAGGCTTGGGGCTCATTGATCAGCTGCGCGGCTATCAATCTAACTGCCCGTCTGCACAAGCTGTTGAAGACCTTACAGCGATGGCTAACGAACTGAATCCTGAGCAACGCAAATTACATAGAGAACTCTATACAATCATGGTGCGCCGCTTATCGCTGGTGAAGCGCGCACGACAGGATCTAATGTATCGCGCAAGATTAGGCATCTGGCTTTATCTGCACGTTCCTTTTACTATCGCGCTGCTGGTAGCAATGACCGCGCATATTGTTGCCGTGTTTGTCTATTGGTAAACACATGCATTTACTAAAGTTATCCTATGTTTAATTGTCTTTTAATAAAAATTACTTATAACTCGCGTGGTTTGCCCGTCAAGAGCTACCGCACCATCGCGGCGCATGAGCTTATGCTTGGCCGCGGTGCTGAATGTAACGTGCATCTGCCCGACCCTCGCCTATCGATGCACCATGCAGTTATCAAACAGAATGAAGAAGGCCAGTTTGTAATACAGGCATTAAACGGTGAACTCGAACTTGATGGCGCCCTGATACCGGGAACTGAACTCAGCTACGGCACCAGACTCATGCTGGGGCCTTATGAGCTGAAAGTCGAACCTGCACCACCAGATGTTAACTTGGCCATTTCATTGGCATTAGCACATCGCCTGCCGGATGATTTTCAGGATCTCAAAGCACGCACCTATCAGCCACTCGCAGGCGCATCATCCTTTAAAAGACGCTTATCCTTTTTGCTGGCGGGATTAATCGCCTTGTTTGCATTGGTGCTGCCACTGGCGCAGAACCTGATGCCTCCTGTACATAAAGCAATGGCAGAATTACCGTTTGGCTTTGACCGTGTATGGAGCCCAGGACGCATATCACCTTCACATATGCATTTCGGCTCTCAATGTTTTAATTGTCATCAGGTACCTCTGCAGAAAGTTTCAGATAAAGCCTGCATGAGCTGCCATCAGGATATTGGACCGCACATAGCCGACCCAGCTTTACATAAAAATGTATTCAATTCTAAACACCGGTTTGTCGGTACGACGCGCTGTGCTGAATGCCATGAAGAGCACAAAGCTCCGCATCCTATTGCCAAACAGGATAACGGCATGTGCGTAAAGTGTCATGGCAATATCAGAGCCATCGATCCAAAAACAACACTGTCAAATGTGCATGATTTTGACAGCGACCATCCCGAATTTAAGCTCACATTTAAAACCGGCCCGGATACTAAAGACATTGAAAGAATTCCTCAATCAGACAAAACGCGTCTGGTTGAAAAATCTGGCCTTAAATTCCCGCACTACCAGCATACAGGCAAGGTACAGGGGCCAAACGGTATCTGGGATGTACGCGAGCTTTCATGTACGAATTGCCACGTACCTGAAGGCAAAGAAATGCGCTTTAAGCCGCTTACTTTTAAAAATAACTGCCTGTCGTGCCATAAAAGTGAGTTGGAGTTAGGGCCAAAAGAGCTAAGGTTAACTGTGCCGCACGGTGATGAGCAGCTTGTGTTCGATATGCTCAAGTTATATGCGCCTAAGCAGTTTTCAAGCTATTCTGATAATTTAAAGAAGAATGGCTGTGCTTACTGTCACGACATCACAGAATCAAAAGAAGGTGACACTTTGCCATGGCGAGTAGCACCACTGCATATCAATCAGGATTGGTTCAGTAAAGCGCAGTTTAACCATGGCGCACACCAGACGCAGCAATGCATAAGCTGTCATAAAGTTGAAGAGTCTGAAAGCAGCGCAGAGGTTGCAATACCCGATCGTCAATCGTGCCTGCAATGCCACTCTGGCAACAAGCCGAAACATAAGCGCATCGCGAGCAATTGCATGTCTTGTCACAATTTCCACCATTCGCATTATGCCGATGGACTTAATCCAACCGCTAAACTTGATGCCAAAGATGTTGATGTCCTGTTATCCATAGCGAAAGAACCAAATCAGTAATCTTGCCTGGCAATCACAATATGAATGAAAAAAAAGTAGATGTATTATTAGTCGGTAGCGGTGTCATGAGTACAACGCTGGCCGCCCTGCTATCAGAACTGGACTCCTCATTAAACATTATGATGATTGAGCGCCTGCCTGATGCAGCTGCTGAAAGTACTGATGCATGGAACAATGCCGGCACAGGTCATGCCGGTTACTGTGAATTGAACTACACACCTGCAGACGCTGACGAAAATGTTGATATCAGCCGTGCGTTGGCCATCAATGCTTCATTTGAGGTTTCTTTGCAGTTCTGGTCTTCATTGGTTGAAAAGAATGTATTGCCTGCCCCGCAGAATTTTATTAATGCCGTACCGCATCTAAGTTTTGTCTGGGGTGAGGATGACGTGGCTTTTCTGCATAAGCGTTATGCAGCACTTAAAGCACATCATTTGTTCCAGGATATGGTTTTCAGCGATGATGAAGCAACACTCAAGGCGTGGATGCCGCTGGTGATGCAGCAAAGAGATACCCAGCAGCCAGTTGCTGCTACGCGTGTAGCCTACGGCAGCGATGTGAACTTTGGCGCCCTGACCCGCAGCCTGCTTGCATCCCTGCAAGCCAAGCACAACTTCACGTTAAACCTCAGTACCGAGGTCAGTGCATTAAAGCAAACCAATAACGGACGCTGGCAAGTTGAATTAACCAACATAAATGATCGCACAACAGCAAGGATTGATGCAGGCTTTGTTTTTCTCGGTGCGGGCGGCGGTGCATTAAAACTGCTGCAGAAATCAGGCATTCCGGAAAGCCAGGGCTATGGCGGTTTTCCAGTTAGCGGACAATGGCTGGTATGCCGTGATCCTGAAGTGATCAAACAACACAATAGTAAAGTCTACGGCAAAGCTGCTCTGGGTGCGCCGCCAATGTCAGTACCACATCTGGATACACGCATCATTAATGGCAAACCGGCCTTACTATTCGGTCCATATGCCGGTTTTACTACCAAGTTCCTGAAACAAGGCTCCTATCTGGACTTATTCAAATCTATCAGTTCGAATAACCTGAAGCCTTTAATAGGCGTTGCCCGTCATAACTTTAACCTGACACGCTACTTGGTAGGTGAGGCGCTACAGTCACATACATCACGCATGCAGGCATTGCGCAAATTTTACCCACAGGCGATTGATAGCGACTGGCAGTTGCAGGATGCCGGAAAACGTGTGCAGATCATCAAAACATGCGATAACAAAGGCGGTAAACTTGAGTTTGGTACCGAAATTGTCAGCGCAGCAGATGGCAGCATTGCCGCACTGCTAGGTGCCTCTCCCGGTGCATCTGTATCCGTACAGGCCATGATTAACGTGATTGAACGCTGCTTTAAAACTGAACTGAAAAACACAGAATGGCAGCAGAAACTGAAAGCATTGGTGCCTAGCTATGGCGAGTCATTGGTTGATGATGCAATTCTGTTAAAACAGGTACGTGATCGCACATTAAAAACACTGAATATAGATTTAAAAATCTAGCTTACTGCGATCAGACAAGCCGTTACGGAGTCTTGGCTGATCGCACCTGAATATTAAATACTTTTTCAGCTTCAATTCAGATACTTTTTGTAAATTGTTAAGAACCATTTAGTGACAGCACAATCATATTGGCTCCAATATGACCACACATGCGAGTTCTCTCGCCAAAGATAATTCTTAATGAAAAAAACAACGACTCTTTTTGCTTTAGTATTAATCAGCATTTTATTAACAGCTTATTCATGGCGGCTGGAGTCAATTGGCTGGTACTTATGGCATAACCATCTCAGTCCAAATACAAAATCATCAGAATTCCATCTGGCGAATTACACTGCCAGCGTTAATGCAAAACCTCTCCCCGGTCTCGATGATGCGTCTGGCCTGACTTACCACACCCCATCGAATACACTATTCACGGTTCTGAATCAGGAGCCAAAAATTGTTCAGATCAGCACTGATGGTGAAATACTCAACACGATTGAAGTCATTGGCGTAAAAGACATGGAAGGCATTACCCATGTGCATGGAAACCAATTTATTATTGTTGAAGAGAGTAAAAACCGGCTGATACTGGTTGAACTGAACGAAAATCAGAAAAGAATCGATGTTTCGAAACTGCCGCAGCTCACACTTAGTATAGATCTAACTGATCGCAATAAGAACTTTGAAGGTATAACATGGGATGAATCGAACAACCGCATTCTGGTAGTCAAGGAAAGAAACCCTAAACAACTGCTGGAAATTAAAGGCTTTGTTAATGCTGATGGCAATGCTCAGAATCAGAATGTGAGCATCCAAGACCTGACGCATATCTACCCTTTTCTTCATTCTATGCGCGATTTAGCCTCAATTACCTTTCATGATGAAAGCGGCCATCTTGTTCTACTTAGCGAAGAATCAAAACTGATCAAAGAATATAACCGTGAGGGACAAGCTGTCAGCGCCATGCTACTTTGGAAAGGCTTTCATGGCTTATCTAAGGCAGTCCCGCAAGCCGAAGGAATTGCAATTGGCCCTGATAAAAAGATTTACATTATCAGCGAGCCCAACCTGCTTTACGTGTTTAGCCCGACTTAAGGCAATCTATTGTAATCAGGTTACACGCATTACCTGTACAGAAAAAGCCTGGCAGAAAAGTACTGACTTCACTGCCAAGCTCATTTTATGACTATGCTAACTCGCGCTGACGGCGAATTTCATATAAACAGATACCACTGGCTACGCTTACATTGAGACTTTCAACCGAACCGTACATCGGAATCGTCATCAGCGCATCACAAGTCTCTTGCGTTAAGCGGCGCATACCATCACCCTCTGCACCCAAAACCAACGCAATCGGGCCTTCCAGTTTCGTATTTAATAAAGTACTCGGTGCATCCATCGTGGTGCCAACGACAAACACGCCGGCCTCTTTCAATTCACGTATGGTTCTGGCCAGATTAGTCACGGCAATAAACGGTACTGTTTCTGCAGCACCGCAGGCTACTTTACGCACTGTAGCATTGAGGCCTGCCGCTCTATCTTTAGGCGCAATCACAGCATGCACACCCATGGCATCAGCTACACGCAGGCATGCGCCTAAGTTATGCGGATCTTCAACACCATCCAGAATCAGAAAAAATGCGGGTTCTTTGAGATCAGATTCCAGAATATCGTGAATATCTTTGTATGGAATAGGTGTATCCACCACGCGCGCAATTACACCTTGATGACGACCATTCATACCGGCCATGCCATCCAGACGCGAGCGTTCTACCTGCATCGTGCGCACACCGGCTAATTCAGCCATATTGAGCAGGTCTTTCATACGTGCATCTACACGGTCGCGGTCTATCAGAATTTCCTGCACACTCGCGCTATGTTGGCGTAAACGGCTCAATACAGCATGAAAGCCAAACAGGATACGTGCATCACTCATTTTTTCACCTTACGTTTTGTGGTTTTCTTAGCCACTTTTTTAGATTTAACTGGTTTAGTTTCAGATCCTGCTTTATTGACAGAACCTGATTTAATTGTAGATTTTGGTTTTATTGAAGTTGATCCAGCAGGACCTTTTGCTGACCTGCTTACCGGTTTTCTTCCGAACGCGGTATCAGATTTTCCACCTTCAAATTTAGGCGTGGATTTTACCGCAGTTTGGCTTTTAACGCTCGTTTTAACTGGAGCTGGATTTTTTCCAGATTCGACTTTAGGTTTTGATTCCAATTCATTGTTTTTATTTACTAAAGTAAAATCAATTTTTGTAGTCTCCAGATCAACGCGTACTAATTTAACGCTTAATCTGTCACCTAAACGATAACGTACACCAGTGCGTTCGCCAGCCATTTCATGGCGCGCTTTATCATAGTGGAAATAATCATTGCCTAGTTCTGTGACATGTAGCAAGCCCTCAACGTATACACCATCCAATGCCACAAACAAGCCGAAACTGGTAACACCGGCCACGGTACCTTCAAACTCCTCACCGATTCTATCTTGCATATAGAAACATTTGAGCCAGTTCGTTACATCACGCGTTGCATCATCTGCGCGGCGTTCGGTCATTGAACAATGCACACCAAGCTCGTTCCAGTCACCAGCTTTATATTTATCGCCATTTAAAACCGCTTTAATCGCACGGTGGATCAGCAAGTCAGGATAACGGCGTATGGGTGAGGTAAAGTGCGCATAGGCCTCATAAGCCAGGCCAAAGTGACCGACATTATCCGGGCTGTAAACTGCCTGCTGCATAGAGCGTAGTAATACAGTCTGCAGCAATTGTGCATCTGGCCGGTCTTTGATACGGTCTAATAATTTGCAATAGTCTTTGGCTTGTGGAGAATCACCACCGCCAACACCAAAGCCAAATTCAGCCAGAAACGTACGCAATAGTTCCAGTTTCTCAGGCGTCGGGCCTTCATGAATACGGTATAAAGCCGGATGTTCATGTTTTTTCAGGAACTCAGACGCACAGACGTTAGCAGCCAGCATGCACTCTTCAATCAGTCGATGCGCTTCATTGCGCAAACTAGGCTCAATGCGTTCAATCTTGCCCTGTTCATTGAATACCATGATAGTTTCTGATGACTCGAACTCAATGGCACCGCGCTTCTCACGCTGCTTAAGCAGTAACTGGTATACGCTGTATAAGTTCTGCAAATGCGGATTGAGCCATTCGAATTCCTTAGCCAGTTCACCTTCTGGGTTTTGTAGAATGTCATAGACCTTAGTGTAAGTCATACGCGCTTTAGAGCGCATCACAGACGGGTAGAATTTGTATTGTTTAACAATACCGGCACCATCAATCTGCATATCACAGATCATGCACAAACGCTCAACGTCAGGGTTCAGCGAACACAGGCCGTTAGATAATGCCTCTGGCAACATTGGTATCACACGGCGCGGGAAATACACCGAATTGCCACGGTCGTAAGCTTCTTTATCCAGTGCATCTTTTGGTTTAACGTAAAAACTTACATCAGCGATTGCCACAACCAGACGCCAGCCCTTGCCCTGCGGCTCGGCAAATACAGCATCATCAAAGTCACGTGCAGTTTCGCCATCAATCGTAATCAGCGGCATTTCACGGCAATCAATACGCCCTTTAAAATCAGCCTCTTGCACCAGTTTAGGATATGACTCAGCAATTCTCACTGCCTCAGCGCTAAATTCGTGCGGGAGGTTATGTTTGCGCAAAGCAATTTCAATTTCCATGCCGCTATCAGCATAATTACCCAGAATCTCGGTAATCTTACCCATTGGCTGTGCATGGGCTGATGGCTGTTCGGTTAACTCTACCATCACGACCTGGCCGGATTTTGCCCCCATATCCAAGTGGTATGGGATCAAAATATCTTTATTAACACGCTTGTCTTCTGCTGCAACGATAGTCACACCACTGGATTGAATTACGCGGCCGACCAGTTTCTGGGTGCGACGTTCCAGAACTTCAACGATCTTACCTTCCGGGCGCCCTCTTCTATCCAGGCCGCTCATGCGTGCCATGGCGCGGTCACCATGCATCACCTGAGACATTTCCTTAGGGCTTAGGAATAAGTCTTCACCGTTAGTTTTAGTTTTGTCATCCGCGATCAAAAAGCCGAAACCATCAGGATGCCCCTGTACGACACCTGCAATCAGATCCAGCTTATCAGTAATACACAACGCGCCTTTTCTGTTCCTGATGATCTGGCCTTCACGCTCCATCGCGTTAAGGCGTCGGTTAAAAACTTCACGCTCCTCATCGCTGATATCCAGCAATAGATAAAGCTGCTCTACACTCAGCGGGACACCTTGATCCGCCATCGTGGTTAAAATTAATTCGCGGCTTGGCAGCGGCGTTTCATAGCGACTTGCCTCGCGTGCTGCGTGTGGATCATTACTTCTATTACTTTTATTTTTATGTTTTGTCATTGACAAAGCCTGCCTTTAATATAAAATTGCGTCTCTTTGCTGCACTATAGTTATTTAGCAGACAAAAGCCCAGATGGCGGAATTGGTAGACGCGCTAGTTTCAGGTACTAGTATCGAAAGATGTGGAGGTTCGAGTCCTCTTTTGGGCACCATCAATCAAACAGTAAAATCCCCCGTTTAAAATCACTGACATCCTCTTGATGTTGGTATTCATCAAAGCGAGGCACATTGTACTACGAAAAGGGCTTAGGGGCTTTATTAAAGACACCCGACGCTATCGTTAATACATAGCCTCAGCTAGCATTATTAGTTACCCGGTTATCTGCACCTTGTTAAGTAAATCTGCTTCGTTATCGGCATATTTCTCGCCAATCATCTTAAACTGAACCTGACACGCTATAAACGCATCAATCATATCAGGGTCAAAATGCTGCCCTTTACCTTCAAGCATAATTTTAACTGCATCATCATGCGGCATGGCTGCTTGTAAACCCTGCGGCTGATTAAGGCATCATACACATCGGCAACTGCCATTAAACGTGCTGAGATGGGGATATTGTCTCCAGACAGCCCTTCCGGGTAGCGATTGCGAGTTGATATAGAGCAATATCAGCGACTATAAAGACGCTGCTTTCATTTGCACTGGAATTGATTGATTGGACTACCCACGGTTTGGTAGACACCTAGCCTTGTTTGCGCCAGACCTCTTCAAATGCTTCAGGGGTCATTCCATTGAGGTGTGAGTGACGTCTAGCC
>LNAP01000979.1_pt1 | contig 30503 bp, 25 predicted proteins | sample 602601 | NCBI WGS metagenome assembly LNAP01 (sample SAMN02440304, study PRJNA202911) | soil metagenome | biome: Subtropical and temperate rainforests or woodlands; isolation source: soil samples (1 kg each in a 20% v/v slurry with milli Q water) were... ...
CTTGTGCGCTTTCTACCCTTGCGCACAAGCCCATGGGTGCATCGGGCACCCGGCGTTCCGCGCGCCTTCTCGATGGAGAGGGTGATGGAATGCAGCACAGCCCGGACGCGGATGCGTCGCGGGACTACAGTTGTATGGCTGTTTGAAAATTGAATCCGAAATCGAAACCGCGCGTCGCACGGATGCAGACTTCTCGTGTCCCGGGCGCGCTGCAGCGCAGGCAATGCGTAGCATTGCCGCCACGCTGCTGCGCAGAACCGGGACCCAGCTTCTTGATGTCACCAAGCTGGACTCCGGATCTGCGGCGCACCACGCCGCGCAGGCGCGGCGCGCTGCGCCGCGTCCGGGGAACGTGAGCCCGGTCGCGCCGCGCCGTTACACCCGGATCATGCGCTTGCCGCGGTTCTCGCCGGCGAGCAATCCGATCAGCGCCGCCGGGGTGTTCTCCAGCCCGTCGATGACGTCCTCCTGGACCTTGAGTTTTCCCGCGGCGACCCACGACTGCAGGTCGGCCAAAGCGGCGTCGCGCCGGTCCATGTAGTCCATCACGATGAAGCCTTGCATGATCAGGCGCTTCACCACGATCAGGCCGGGCACGCCGCGCGGGCCGGAGGCTGAGGGCGCGCCGTCATATTGCGAGATGGCGCCGCAGCAGCTGATGCGACCGCGCAAATTCATCTGCGCCAGGCAGGCTTCGAGAATCTCGCCGCCGACATTGTCGAAATACACGTCGATGCCATCGGGCGCCGCGGCCTTCAGCGCCTTGAACAGGTTGCCGTCCTTGTAGTCCACCGCGGCGTCGAAGCCGAGTTCCGATGTCAGCCAGTGGCACTTGTCCTTGCCGCCGGCGATGCCGACCACGCGGCAGCCCTTGATCTTGGCGATCTGCCCGACAATCGAGCCCACCGAGCCTGCGGCCGCGGAGACCACCACGGTCTCGCCCGCCTTGGGCTTGCCGACATCGAGCAGGCCGAAATAGGCGGTCAGCCCGGCGATGCCGTAGACGCTGAGCAGATGGGTCATCGGCTCCAGTTTCGGCATCTTGCTGAGCTGCTTCGCCGGCACCGCGGCAAAATCCTGCCAGCCGGTATCGCCGAACACGATATCGCCGGCGACAAGCCCCGGCGCCTTCGACGAGACGACCTCGGCAATGCCGCCGCCGGCCATCACCGTATTGGTCTCTACTGCAGCGCGGTAGGTCGCGCCATGCATCCATGCCCGATTGGCGGCATCGAGCGAAATGTAGCGCACGCGCAGCAATGCTTCGCCATCCCTGGGCTCGGGAATGGCGCTCTCCGACATCCTGAAATGTTCAGGACCGAGCTTGCCGGTTGGCTTCTCGACCAGCAGCACCTGGCGATTGGTTGTGGCGGTCATGGCGTTTCTCCATTGTCGATTGTCGGTTTTGTCCGACAAGCAGGTTTTCAGTCAGAAAAATTTCAGGTCGCCGGCTCGGCCGCCGCGCAGCACGGTGACGTATTCGATGGCCACGAACAATCCGCCGGCGACGTAGATTTTTCGGTTCAACCGGCGCGCCAGTTGCTGGCTGACCCCGACCGCGTCCTCAATGGTCGCCGCGACATGCAACATCGCTTGCGGGCTGGCGCGGCGGGCCGCGGCCTCGATCAGTCGCACATCGGCGCCCTTGTGATAGGCGCGGGTGCAGACGATGGTGTCGAAATGCGGCGCCAGCTGCCGCGCGATGCCGTCGACGCTCTTGTCGCCGGAGACGCCGAGCACGAGAAGCCAGCGATCCTCGCCGTGGATGGCGCGCAGGCTCTTCAGCGCCTGCGCCACACCATCCGGCGTGTGACCGACGTCGATGACCGTCAGCGGATCGGCCTGCACCACCTCGAGCCGCCCCGGCCAGCGTGCCGCGCGCAAGCCCGCGGCGATCGCGGCGTCGACAGCCTCGCTTGAGTTCGCCGGCTGGATCCGCTTCGACCACAGCAGGAAAAGCGCGGCGGCGATGGCGGCGTTGTTGAACTGGAAGTCGCCGAGCACGCTCATCTCGAGCCCGTGGATGCGGTGGCCGCGGAACGACAGGTCGAACTGCTGCCGCGTCGCCGACACCGCCTCGTTGCGGATCGCGACCTGCTCGCGCACGTAGATCGGGGTGACCTCACGATGGCGAAGATATTCGCTGATGTGCCGCTGTAGCGGCCTGCAGTTCTCGCCATAGACGATCGTGCCGCCGGCGGCACAGGCATCGCTCTTGTCGGAGGCAATCAGCTCCAGCGAATGGCCGAGCAGGTCGACGTGTTCGAAATCCACCGAGGTCACACAGGTGACGGTCGCGCCGACCAGGCGGACCGGATCGTAGCGTCCGCCAATGCCGGCCTCGAACACCGCAAAGTCGCAGTCGCTCTCCTGGAAGTACAGGCAGGCCAGTGCGAATTGCGCTTCGAATGCGCCGAACGTTTCGTGCAGTCCGCTGCGGCCGAGATCGACGATCGCGGTGGCGACCCTCAGCATCAGCGGCGCCAGCTCATCGTCGCCGATGGCGATCCCGTCAATCTGGAAACGCTCGTTGAAGCGCGTGAGGTGCGGCGAGGTGAACAGCCCGGTGCGCAACCCGCTGGCGTGGCCGATGCTCGCGGTGAAGGCCGCAGTGCTGCCTTTGCCATTGGAGCCGGCCACCACCACGGAACGACGCTGCAGGCGGTCGCGGTCGACGCACAGCGTGGCCAGCAGCGCGGCGAGGCGCGACAGGCAGATGCCCGAGCCGTATTTCGGCAGATTAAACACCGAGCAGGCCCGTCGCTGCAAAAGTATGGCGCCAGATCGCCAGGATCAGGTCGGCGCGGTCGCTGTCCTCGAGAAACCGGATCGACGGGTTGGCATTCACTTCGATGATCCTGATATTGTCGGCCTCGCCCGCGACATCGGTGAACATGTCCACGGCTGCGGCGCGCAGACCGAGCGCCCGCACGGCCTGCGTCGCCAGGGCAAAGGCAGCGCGTTCCGCGCCGGGCGCTTCGAATAGCATGGATCCGCCGGCGCTGCGATTCATGCGGCCGGGAATATCGCGCCTGGAGCCGGCCGGCAGCACGACGCCGGTGTCGCCGGACTGCTGCTGCGTCAGCGCGGCCGGTGACAGCCCACGGGATTGCAGCGCCATATCGTGGTCCGCGAGCAGTTGGGAGACCGCGCGCACGCCGTCGCCGACCAGCGACGGCGGGAGTTTTCGCGCCGAATAGAGGATCCTGTCGTCCAGCACGAAGATCCGGTATTCACGTCCCGACACGATCGGCTGCATCAGCACCGCATCGTAGTAGCGTGCCACCTCGTCGAGGTAATCTGCGAGGGCGCTCTCCGTGGCGATTGTTTGCGCGAAGTCGCCGCGTGATCCGGTCAGCGGCTTGAGGAAGGCGGCGCCGCCGAGCTGTCGGAAATGGACCATGGCATCGGCGCGCTCGTGGCCGGGCGGGCGATGCGCGCGGTGGCGCTCATGCAGGAAGAAATATTGGCCGCCGAGCGTCGGCAGTCCGCTGCGGTCGAGGGCCACCTGGGCGAAGTATTTGTCGCCGGCGAGCGTCGCTGCTGTCGCGGAATTCTGCGGATAGAACGAGCCGCGCCCGGCGCTGAAGCAGACGCTGAAGCCAGCGGAACTGACCCGGAAGACCAGCCCTGTACCCTTGTCGAGCTCCTCGAATGTCAATCCGAACCTGGCGCAGGCAAACTCGGCATAGATCGTTTGGTCGGGGTAGAAGCCAGGTTTTCCGGCCCGGAGGTCCTGCAGGCTTGGCATCGCGCACCGCGTTGGCGATCCCTTGGGGACCGCTTGCTCTGGATGGTCGGATCGAAGGCGGACCGTACCGGATTGCGGATGGTCGTTCCACCGCCAGAACAGGCGGAAATTTAATTCCAAATACCGGCCAATTTCGGAAAGTTAATGCCGCAACACCCGCGCCCAACGCATGGGTAACCTGCTTTCGAAATTAATCGACCGCGATTCCCAATCCGCAATTGCACCGCCAGCAAAGTTTGACTAATTGTCTCGTTACGCAAGTGCGAGATGCCGAATTCTTCAATTACTGCAACGGTTTCTCGATCTTCGGGGCCGTGGAACGATAGCTTTGTTCCACAAAAGACACGCAGTGGAAAATCAATCTCATGAGCGCGTTCAATCAAGAGACGATTCTGTCTGTCCAGCATTGGACGGATACGCTTTTCAGCTTCACCGCCACCCGCAGCCCGAGTTTCCGCTTCCAGAACGGGCAGTTCGCCATGATCGGCCTCGAGGTCGACGGCCGCCCGCTGCTACGCGCCTACAGCATGGCGAGCGCCAACCACGAGGAAGAGCTGGAGTTCTTCAGCATCAAGGTCGCCGACGGTCCGCTGACCTCGCGGCTGCAGAAGATCAAGGAAGGCGACAAGATCCTGGTCGGCCGCAAGGCGACCGGCACGCTGGTTGCCGACAACCTGCTGCCCGGCAAGCGTCTGCTGTTGCTGTCGACCGGCACCGGCCTCGCGCCGTTCGCCAGCCTGATCAAGGATCCCGACATCTACGAACGCTTCGAGACGGTCATGCTGGTACACGGCTGCCGTCAGGTCTCGGAACTCGCTTATGGCGAACGGCTTGTCAACAAGCTGGCCAAGGATGAATTGTTCGGCGAGCTGATGAAGGACAAGTTCATCTATTATCCCACCGTGACCCGCGAGCCGTTCCGCAATCGCGGCCGCATCACCGACCTGATTACCTCGGAACAGCTGTTCAACGATATCGGTATGCCGCCGCTGGACATCGCGACCGACCGCATCATGATGTGCGGCAGCCCGGGCATGCTGGAGGATCTCAAGCAGACCTTCGAGTCGCGCGATTTCATCGAAGGCAGCCACAATACGCCCGGCCATTTCGTGATCGAGAAGGCCTTCGTCGAGCGCTGATCCTCTGCAAAACAGAATTGCACTGCACCGCAAACAAACCCGCGCCCTGGCGCGGGTTTTGTCATTCGCGGGTTGGGCAATCCCTGTAAGGATCAATTGATTGTCACCGCTTGCGGTCGGCATCCTGACGCAAGCAGTGTAACAATCGACCACCCGCGGCCATACGCGCTGCGCAAATGATGTCACGGATGGGTCTTATGGAAACGCTGATGCTTCCCTTCTCGCCGCGCTTCATCGTTCTGACGATTTGCAGCGTCGTGACGGTGCTGCTGATCGGCATCGCGCTGGCCGATCACAAGGTGTTCGATCTGGTGCTGATCCCGACCTTGGTGTTCGCCGGTCTGACCGCGCTCGGCATCCGCGACCTCGTGCAGAAGGATCACGCGGTGCTGCGCAACTATCCGATTGCCGCGCATCTGCGCTTCTTGCTCGAGGAGATCCGGCCGGAGATGCGGCAGTATTTCTTTGAGAGTGAGAAGGACGGCATGCCGTTCAGCCGCGATACCCGCGCGGTGGTCTATCAGCGCGCCAAGATGGTGCTCGACAAGCGTCCGTTCGGAACGCAGAAGAACGTCTACGAGCAAGGCTATGAGTGGATGCACCATTCGGTGGCACCCAGGCCGCACGCCAGCGAAGCGTTCCGTATCACCATCGGCGGGCCGGATTGCACCAAACCTTACTCGGCTTCGGTGTTCAACATTTCCGCCATGAGCTTCGGCGCGCTAAGTCCCAATGCCATTCGCGCCTTGAACGCGGGTGCGAGAAAGGGCGGCTTCGCCCACGACACCGGCGAAGGCGGCGTCAGCCCGTACCATGAGGAAATGGGCGGCGACCTGATCTGGGAGATCGGCTCCGGCTATTTCGGTTGCCGCAATCCCGACGGCTCGTTCAACGCCGAGAAATTTGCGAAGGTCGCGGCGAGCGACCAGATCAAGATGGTCGAGCTCAAGGTCAGCCAGGGTGCCAAGCCAGGCCATGGCGGCGTGCTTCCGGCGGCGAAGGTCTCCGAGGAGATTTCGCGCATTCGCGGCGTCGGCATGGGCGAGGACTGCATCTCGCCGGCCTATCACAAGGCGTTCTCGACCCCGGTCGGCATGATGGAGTTCATCGGCGAGATGAGGCGGCTGTCCGGCGGAAAGCCGACCGGCTTCAAGCTGTGCATCGGCCATCCCTGGGAGTTTCTCGCGATCTGCAAGGCAATGCTGCAGACCGGCATCTATCCGGATTTCATCGTCGTCGACGGCAAGGAAGGCGGCACCGGTGCGGCGCCGCTGGAGTTCATGGATCATCTCGGCATGCCGATGCGCGAGGGTGTCAATTTCGTCCACAACGCGCTGGTCGGCATCAATGCCCGCGACCGCATCAAGATCGGCGCCTCCGGCAAGATTGCCACGGCCTTCGACATTGCCCGTGCCATGGCGATCGGCGCCGACTGGTGCAATTCGGCGCGCGGCTTCATGTTCTCGCTGGGCTGCATCCAGTCGCTGAGCTGCCACACCGACCGTTGCCCGACCGGCGTCACCACGCAGGATCCGACCCGTGCCCGCGCACTGGTGGTGCCGCAAAAGACCGACCGTGTGCAAAGTTATCACCAAGCGACGTTGCATGCGCTGGCAGAGTTGATCGCCGCCGCCGGTCTCGATCACCCACAGGACATCCGGCCGATTCATTTCTCGCACCGCGAATCCGGCACGGACGTGCAATCCTTCACGCGGCTTTATCCTGCGCTGCGGCCCGGCGAGTTGATCGACGGCACCGGCGACGTCCGCTTTCGCGAGGCGTGGAATATGGCGCAGGCGGGCACGTTCGCGCCGACGGCGTGACCGCTATCATTCCGGGGCGCGAGAGCGCAGCTCTGCTCGCCATCGCCACGCCGACGGACGTGCATCCCGGAATGACAGTCTCAGAATTCCCCGTGCAGCCGACCTGAAAACACCGACACCGGACCGCGGTCGGCATTGTAGGCGGGATTGGTGATCAGCTGGTAATCGGCAGTCAGGGTCAGCTGCTTGCTGAGCGCGTAGGCGTAGTAGGTTTCGAGCACGCGCTCGCGTCGGTAGTTCAGCTGGCCATCGCCGATCAGGACGCCCAATCCGCCGGCCGCGATGAAATCGCGATGGTCGTTGGACAGCCCGTTGATGGCCCCGCCGATGCCGACGACATCGTTCGGCCGGCCCCAGCGCGTGCCCTTGATCGATGTGCCGAGCGACAGGCTGGAGTCGATATCGGTGAAGGCCATGATCTCGGTCTTGCCATCGTTCCAGCTCCAGCGCGCGAACAGGCCGACGTCATCGTTGAGCGCCTGCTCGATGCTGACAACGTAGCCATATTTGATGCGCCCTTGCCGGGTCTGTGCAATGTCGAGATTGAACGCCGGATTGTTCAGCGTGTCACGGTAGCTGCCTGAAAAGGCGCTGTTCAGCCACGCAATGGTGCGGAGTTTTCCGGGCTGCGAGAATAGCGTGTAGCGCGTTTCCAGTTCGAGCACATAGCTGCCGCGCTGGAAAATCTTGGTGTCGAAGTTGTTCGAGTTGGAGACGTCCCCCATCAGGAAATAGCCGGCGCGCAGGGCCCACTGCTTCTGATTGAACTCGGCGGTGGCGCCATAGGTCAGACCGACCTTGTCGGCGGAGTAGTCGAAGGCGCCCGGCGCCCACATCGACCAGTTCATGAAATCCTTGCGGGTGTCCTTGGCGTAGGAATTGCCGTCGAAAATATCCATCACCGCGAACTTGCCGGCCTGCACGGTCAGGCGGGAGACATCGACCTTGCCTCCCAGTTGGGTCGGGCCGCTGGCGAGTTCTTCCTGTTCGCCGCCGAATCCCCAGGTCTGGCGCAGGATCAGCCGCGACGTGTTGTAATGCGGATAGGGGAAGTTCGATTTCTGTGCCTCGCCGTTGGGAAAACCGGCAGCGCCAACGGTGTTGTTGAGTCCAAATCCCTGCAGAAGTTCGGGATTGTAGTAGACCTCGCCGCCGTCCCACAGCCGCGCATTGAGGAACAGGCTGTTGCTCCAGGTCGCCTGGTATTGCGACGCCGGCGTGAAGCTGTTGGTGCCGGTATAGGGCGCGCGGAATGACGGGTAGCCCTGTCCCAGATACGTCGTCTGGCCGTGAATTTCCCAGCGGTCGGATTCCGGGTCGGCGATTCCGGCCAGTTTCGGCGCGCTGCCGGGTGTCCAGTCGATGCGGCGGTTGAGCCCGACGCGCAGCATCTGGAAATCCGTGGCGGAGTGATACTGCGCGCCGGATGCGAACTGCACATCGGCATCGCCGAAGCGGCTGTAAAGATATTCGAGACGGGCGGTCCAGTGCGGCGCGAAGGCATATTCGACGCCGGCGCCGGCGCTCCAGCCGAGCCGGATGTCGATTTGTTTTTCCCGGTCACCGACTGTCGGCGTGTTGACAAAGCGCTCGCCCATGAAGGCCAGGCCGCCGGTCGCATAGGTCAGCCAGGGACCGGCAACCATGCCGAGCCGTCCACGCAGGGTGCCGGAGAAATCGACCTGATCGAGAATCTGCGAATTCGCAGAGCCCACGTTTGCGGCGATGGAATTGCCGTCGATATAATTGGGAAACGTCACGTCGGTCTCGAGGCCGAGCAGCACCCCGGATGAGAACTGAAGGTTATAACCGGCCTGCAGGCCGCCGACCGGTCCGCCGAAGCCGTTGCTGACGCCTGTGGCCGCCGGATCGCGCAAGGTCGCGTTGGCGTTACCGCGGCCGTAGCCGGCATGGGCGCCGAGGTAGAATCCGGTCCAGTCCACGACCGGCTGCAGCCGGGGCGCCTTGACGGACATTCCCGGCGGGACGTCCGCGGCCCCTGCCGAGCCGCTGAACGCGACAGCGCCGAGGGCACATCCAATCCAGAGGCACTTCTTGAACGGTTTCAGGGGGTCGAAAGGGCTCATGCCTGTGTCATTTCCGATTTTGCCTGTCCCGAAACGTCGGTTGGGCAGTGGCGTTGGGCTTGGTCCGCGCAACAAATGAGAGCACGCGCGATCCGTCTGGCTTGCCGCATCGCACAATTGCCTCAAACCCCAGCGGAACCCAACCAATGTCTCGCGACCATACCTAAATATAAATGCAACTAATTCGCAAGAGCAACAAGCAATTGCGTCGATGGTCCTGAATGGCATGCGAGTGTGACGGCTGGGTCACAATCGGCTCGCGGGGACCATGGGGGACGGCGGCCAAAAAGAAGACCCGCCCGGGGGGACAACCGGGCGGGTCGGTGCGACACGGGGTGGATGAGGCGCCCGTGCCGGACGCGGATCCACATCGATCAGATCAGGGCTCAGTAGTTGCAGGTGCGGACGCGGCCGACATAGTTGCCCCAGGCGTCGAACTGGCGAACCCAGCCGCAGCGGCGATAGCCGTAACCGTTGCCGTAACCGTAATAACCGGTCTCGCTGGCGGCGATGGCGCTGCCGACGGCAACCGCGCCGAGCACGCCGGCGGCGACGCCGAAACCAACGCCGGGACCCTTGGCCTGGGCCTGTTGTGTGGACGACGCGACGGTGCCGGTGACAGCGAGCGCGGCGAGGGCGAGGGCGGCAAGCTTGGACTTGATCGACATGGGAAACTCCATCCTGTTGAAGCGGCCATCGTGGTCCGCATGACAGTTGGTCGAAGCGTTTCCCGGTCGGGTTCGAGGTGCGTCAGGGATATTTGATTTCAGCTGCGTGTCGTCGCGCGCCCGTGACGACACAGTTTCCAATGCGCTATTGGCCCGCGTCCGGTCTGTTCGTCAGCGCTGCGAGGTCGAAGCGATCGACGTCGGCCAGCAATTCGCAGAATGCACGCGCGCCGTGGTCGAGCAGCGCTTCGCCCTTGTCCGCCGTAGCCTGAGTGGCATCGCCGACCGCGCCGCTCGCATTCAGGTCTTCGGTCTGCCAGGCGAACGGCGCCGGGCGATGCGCGGACAGCCAGCGGAAATCCTTGTCCATGGACGCGGTCGCGGCCTGGAAATCGACGATCTTGTCTTGACGCACATGCTGCGGATACGCCGCCAGCATGATCGATGTTTCCACCGCGCCGCCGTGAATGCCGTGACGCAGTTCGTCGGCGAGGAAAAGGCCGTCCGGCGCGCCGAAGCGATTCCAGCCGGTGGTCACCGCGAGCATGCCGTGCCGGGCGCGCAGATCCTGCGCCACCAGTGTCATCGCGGCGCTGTTACCGCCGTGACTGGTGACCATCACCAGCTTCCGGATGCCGGCGCGGGCGAGGCTTTCGCCGATGGCCATCCAGCCTTGCAGCGCTGTCTCGGTGGGCAGCGTGAGCGTGCCCGGAAACGCCAGATGTTCGGTGGAGATGCCGACCGGCTGCAGCGGCAGGAAGGTGGCGGGCAGGGCGGCCGGCAGCAGGCTGCGAACACGGGCGAGATAAGCTTCGGCGATCAGGACGTCGGTACCCAAAGGCAAATGCGGACCGTGCTGCTCGGTGGCAGCCAGCGGCAGCACGGCGATCCATCGCGCCGTGTCGGTCGCAGCCATGTCGGGCCAGTGGATCCCGGTCCAGTCGCGGGGAGGAACGTCAGAAGTCATCGTGCGAAACGTTTCTTTGCCTGAATTTGCAGGGTAGTTTGTCGCGGTTGCCCATCGCGGGTGGTCAATTCGCCCCGGGGCCTGTACCACCCGGCTGGCTTCATCATGGGCCAAAACGATCAACGGAGTCCAATCATGAACCCGCTCTGCCTGCTGCGAGCGTTAACACTTGGCGCGCTGGCTGTGCTGGCCGCGCCGGCGCCCGCGTCGGCACAGACGCTCGACAAGGTGAGGTTCGGCACCAACTGGGTCGCCGAGGCAGAACATGGCGGCTTCTTTCAGGCCGTCGCCGACGGCACCTACAAGAGCTACGGCCTCGATGTGACCATCGTGCCTGGCGGGCCGAACGTGAACAACGGCATTCTGCTGGTCGCCGGCAAGCTCGATTTCTACATGAGCGCCAACACCCTGAAGTCGTTCGATGCGGTCACCAACAACGTGCCGCTGGTGACCGTTGCCGCCATCTTCCAGAAGGATCCCCAGGTGTTCCTGGTGCATCCCAATCCCAAGGTGACGAAGCTGGAAGACCTCAAGCCGCTGACGATCTTCATCTCCAAGGAGGGTATCGCCGGCTATTTTCAATGGATGAAGAACGAATTCGGTTTCAGCGACGCGAAGGTCAAGCCCTACACCTTCAATGCGCAGCCGTTCCTGGCCGACAAGAACAGCGCCATGCAGGGGTATGTCACCTCCGAACCCTTCGTGGTGGAGAAGCAGGCCGGCTTCAAGCCGACCCTGATCCTGCTCGCCGACTATGGCTTCGATGGCTATTCCACGTTGATCGAGACCCGGCGCGAACTGGTCGACAAGAAGCCCGACCTCGTGCAGCGCTTCGTCGACGCTTCGATCGTCGGCTGGTACAACTATCTCTACGGCGACAACAAGCCGGCCAACGACCTAATCAAGAAGCTCAATCCGGAAATGACCGACGATATGCTGGCCTATTCGACCGCCAAGATGAAGGAATATGGCATCGTGGACTCCGGCGACAGCCTGCGCGACGGCATCGGCGCCATGTCGGAGGCTCGCGTCGCCAGCTTCTTCGACAAGATGTCACGCGCCGGCGTGGTCAAGCGGGACATCGATTTCCGCAAGGCCTACACGCTGCAGTTCGTCAACAAGGGCGTGGGCCTGAACCTCCGGCCGAAGAAAAAATAGTCTACATGGCCGACTCCGTCTTGCCCGATCTCCTCGCGGCTGGGCCGGCCGGCGTGTCGGTGAGCCTGCGCGGCGTGACCAAAATCTACGATAACGGACTCCGCGCACTTGGCCCGCTCGACCTCGATGTCCGCAAAGGCGAATTCGTATCGCTGTTGGGGGCTTCGGGCTGCGGCAAGACCACTGCCTTGCGGCTGATCGCCGGTCTGTCGGCGCCGACCGCAGGCACGGTGCAAGTGTCGACCCGCCCCACCGGCCACGCCATTGGCTTCGTGTTTCAGGAGCCGACCTTGATGCCGTGGTGCAGCGTACGCGACAACGTCCTGCTGCCGCTGAAACTCGCGCATGAGTCGCGTTCCAAATCCGACAGCCGCGTCGCCGCCGCATTGGCACAGGTCGGGCTCGGCGACTTCGCTGATGCCTTTCCGCGCGAACTGTCCGGCGGCATGAAGATGCGGGCGTCGCTGGCGCGCGCGCTGGTCACCGATCCCGATATCCTGCTGATGGATGAGCCCTTCGCGGCGCTCGACGAGATCACCCGCTTCAAGCTGAACAATGACCTGCTGGCGCTGTGGCGCGACTTGCGCAAGACCGTCGTCTTCGTCACCCATTCGCTGTTCGAGGCGGTCTATCTGTCGCAGCGGGTGATCGTGATGAGCCCGCGCCCCGGCCGCGTCAGCGCGCAATTCCGCATCGACGCGCCGGAGGTGCGCGACGACGATTTCCGCACGTCGGTGGCCTATGCCACCTCCTGCCGCGATGTCTCGCTGGCGCTGGCGCGGGCGCAGGCCAGCGACGCCGGAGCCGGAGCATGAGCACGCTGGAGCGGTTGCCGGATCTGCCGACCGAGGCGGGCGTCGCGGGCAATGGCCGCAGCCGCTGGCCGCAGATTGTGCTGCCGGTCGTGGTGTTTGTGGCCGGCCTCGCGGCGTGGGATCTGGTGGTCCGGCTCAACGGGATTCCGCCCTATCTGCTGCCGGGGCCCGGCCTGGTGTTCCGCACGCTGATCGCCGACTGGGCGATCCTGTCGGAATCGCTCGGAATTACCTTGTTGACTGCGCTGGAGGGTTTCGTCGCCGCGGCCGTTGGCGGCATCGCGCTGGCGTTCTTGTTCAGCCAGTCCAGGTGGCTGGAGTATTCGCTGCTGCCCTATGCCATCGTGCTGCAGGTCACTCCGGTGATCGCCATCGCGCCGCTGATGCTGATCTACCTGCCGCAGCAGACCGCCGTCGTGGTGTGCGCCTGGATCGTGGCATTCTTTCCGGTGCTGGCCAACACCACGTTGGGCCTGCATTCCGTGGACCGGAACCTGACCGGCCTGTTTCAGCTCTATGGCGCATCCCGCGTGCAGACCCTGCTGTACCTGCAGCTGCCGGCGGCGCTGCCGTTCATGCTGGGCGGCCTGCGCATTGCCGGCGGTTTGTCCCTGATCGGTGCGGTGGCCGCCGAGATCGCCGCTGGCGCTGCGGGGGCCGGCTCGGGGCTTGCCTACCGGATCTCGGAATCCAGCTATCGCCTCAACATTCCCCGGATGTTCGCCGCGTTGCTGTTGCTCTCTGCGGCAGGGATTGTCATTTATATGCTCCTCGCGCTGGCGTCGCATCTGATGTTGCGGCGCTGGCACGAGAGTGCACTGCGAAAGGAAAATTGATGGCTACCGGTATTTCTTCGGAGAAGATTGATCTGCTGATCTACGGGCCGAGCAAGGCCACGGTCGACAAGGGCTTTTCCGATCAGTTCGTGCTGCACAACGCCGAAACCCAGCACGATCTTGAACGGCTGTCGGGGGACGTTGCTGCGCGGATCCGCGGCGTCGCCGTCACCGGCCAGGTGCCGGTCAACAGCGCAGTGCTGTCGGCCTATCCGAAGCTCGAGATCGTTTCCAGCTTCGGCGTCGGCTATGACCACATCGACGCCAAATATGCTGCCGACCACAATATCGTCGTCACCAACACGCCGGACGTGCTGACCGAGGAAGTCGCCGACACCGCGCTCGGCCTGTTCATCGCCACCGCGCGCGAGTTCATCAAGGCGGATCGTTATGTCCGCTCCGGCCTGTGGCTGACGCAGCCTTATCCGCTCAGCGTCGGCTCGCTGCGCGACCGCAAGGTCGGCATGGTTGGCATGGGCCGCATCGGCCAGGCCATCGCGCGCCGCCTCGACGCTTCGCTGGTGCCGGTGGTGTATCATTCGCGCAAGCCGGCTGACGGCGTCGCCTACAAGCACTATCCAGATCTCATCGAGATGGCGAAGGCCGTGGACACGCTGATCGTCATCACACCGGGCGGGCCGTCCACCGCCAATCTGATCAATGCCGAGGTGATGAGCGCGCTGGGTCCGCGCGGCATCATCGTCAACGTGGCGCGCGGCTCGGTCATCGATGAGCCGGCTCTCATTGCGGCGTTGAAATCGGGAACCATTCTGGCAGCCGGACTCGATGTTTTCGCCCAGGAACCGAAGGTGCCCGACGAACTGCGCGCCATGCAGAATGTCGTGTTGCTGCCCCATATCGGCTCTGCCTCCGTGGTGACGCGCAACGCGATGGATCAACTGGTGGTGGACAATCTGAAAGTCTGGTTTGCCGGCAAGGCGCCGATGACCCCGATTCCGGAAACGCCGGTGAAGGGCCGCTGACCATGCGCGGCGCGTCCTGCCTCGGTGTCGTTCTGGCGATTGCGGCCGTGCTGGCCGGATCGCCGGCGCCGGCGCAGGACGCCGCCGGTCTGAAGAAGAGCATGGTCGGGCAGTGGGAATTGTCCACCACCGAGCGCAGCAAGACCTGTGTGGTGACAATAAAGCCCGATGCGACGCCGCAGGGCCTCAAGCTCGAGCTCGAACCGGATTGCGCCAAGGCGCTGCCGTTCACCGGCGCTATCAAGGGCTGGAGCATCAAGGGCCTCGACATTGTCAGGCTGCAGGACGCCGCCGGCGAGTCGGTGATCGACTTCACCGAAGTCGAGAGCGGCATCTTCGAGGGCCTGCGCACCGGCGAGGGCGTCTACATCCTGCAGAACCTCGCGGCGGCCCGCTCGCTCGCCAAGTCGATGGATCAGATGATCGGCGACTGGTCGATGGTGCGCGGCAATGGCAGCGTCATCTGCGGTTTGACCCTGACCAACACCGAAGCGACGCAGGACAGTTTTGCGGTGTTCCTCAAGCCGCGCTGCGATCCGGTGGTTGCGAAATTCAATCCGACCCTGTGGCGGCTGGAGCGCGGCGAATTGCAGATGACGTCCTCTGGCGGCGAGGTCTGGCGCTTCGAGGCCGACGACAACGCCCAGTGGCGCCGCGTCCCCGACAGCACCGATCCGCTGATCTTGTTGCGCAACAACTGAACAGATCAGCTCAGATCAGCTTCAGCCCTTTCAGGCTCGCATGCCCGTTCCTGCCGACGATGATGTGATCGTGCACCGAGATCCCCAGCGGTTTGGCCACGTCGATCACCGACCGGGTCATCTGCACGTCGGCCTGCGACGGTGTCGGATCGCCCGAGGGATGGTTGTGCACCATGATGATCGCGGTGGCGGAGAGTTCGAGCGCGCGCTTCACCACCTCGCGCGGATAGACCGGGGTGTGGTCGACGGTGCCGACCTGCTGCACCTCGTCTGATATCAGCTGGTTGCGCTTGTCGAGGAACAGCACGCGGAACTGCTCCTTGTCGGCGAAGGCCATGACAGTGCGGCAATAGTCGATCACGCTGGCCCATGACGACAGCACGGTGCGCTGCTTCAACTGCCCCTTGGCGACGCGACTGGCTGCCGCTGCGATCAGCTTGATTTCGACGATCGTGGATTCGCCAAGACCGGCGACTTCACGCAGTCGCGGCTCCGGTGCATGGACCGCCTCGGCGAACGAGCCGAACTTGCCGATCAGCGCCTTGGCCAGCGGCTTGACGTCGCGCCGCGGCAGCGCGCGAAACAGCACCATCTCCATCAGTTCGTAATCGCTCAGCGCGTCGGCGCCGGCGCCGCGAAAACGCTCACGCAATCGCTCGCGATGGCCGTGATAATGCGGCGCTTCGTCGAGTCCCGACGGGCTCAGCGGATCGTTGGCGTTGGCGGGCATCGCAGGCGCACATGCTCTGAGGTGACCCCACAAGCATGCCGCGCCGCGCGGGTTTTGCAACCATGAATTACCGGAGGTTGCGTCTTTGATCCGGAATTCAGACCGTGGCCGGCGGCTGTTCGTTGTGCCGCTTGGACAGGGTGAAGATCTCGACGCCGCTCTGGGTGACGCCGACGGTGTGTTCGAACTGGGCGGACAGCGAGCGGTCGCGGGTCACGGCGGTCCACCCGTCGGACAGGATCTTCACATGCGGCTTGCCGAGATTGATCATCGGCTCGATGGTGAAGAACATGCCGGGCTTCAGCGGCACGCCCTCGCCGGGACGGCCGACATGGATGATATTCGGCTCGTCGTGGAACATGCGGCCGAGGCCATGGCCGCAGAAATCGCGCACCACGCTCATCTGCTGCGGTTCGACGAAACTCTGGATGGCGTGGCCGATGTCGCCGGTAGTGGCGCCCGGCTTCACAGCGGCAATGCCCCGCATCATCGATTCGTAGGTGACCTCGATCAACCGCTCGGCCTTTCGCGCCAGCGGGCCGATGGCGTACATGCGGCTGGAATCGCCATACCAGCCGTCGACGATGAAGGTGACGTCGACATTGACGATGTCACCTTCCTTCAGCACGCGGTCCCCGGGCATGCCGTGGCAGACCACATGGTTGATCGAGGTGCAGGTGGAATAGCGGTAGCCGCGATACATCAGCGTCGCCGGGTAGGCGCCGTGGCTGAAGGCGAACTCGCGGACGAAATCGTCGATCTGCGAGGTCAGGATGCCCGGCTTGACCAGATCGGTCAGGTCGTCGAGGCATAACGACACCAGCGCGCCCGCCTTGCGCATTGCGGCGAAGGCGCCCGGGCCATGCAGCTTGATCTGCCCGGTCTTGCGCTGGGATGTTTCGGAGGCTTCGACGTAGCTCATGGGTGATCTTGCCGGGGGAATGAATGACTGGACCCAATTTAGTGATCGGGGCGGTCAGCGCAAGCCGGAGCTGCCCTCCGGCAGGCCGATAGCGGGCTTTTGCGGCTCGATCGGCACCGATTCGGCCAGAATCAGCCCGTCTTGCGCGATCCTGCAGGTATAGGCGATCGCTTCGACCCCGGCGGCGCGCGCTGCGTCGAACGCCCGGCCATAGGCCGGATCGATGTCGCGGGCCAGGGCGAAGGCCGTGGACGAGCCGATCTGGATCACGAACAGCATCACGGCGCGGGCGCCGGCCGCCGCGACATTGGCCAGTTCGTCGAGGTGGCGGGCGCCGCGGGCGGTCACCGAGTCCGGGAACTCGGCAAGGCCGGGGCGGCGCATCAGGTGCACGTTCTTGACCTCGACGTAGCAGGGCGGTCGCGCCGGGTCCTCGAGCAGGAAATCCACCCTTGAGGATTTCCCGAGAAGGTTCTGGCCATATTTGACCTCGCGGCGCACGCTGGCGTAGCCGGCGAGTTCGGCAATGGCGCCTTCGGCCAGCGCTTCCGCCACGATGGCATTGGGGTGCATGGTGTTAACCCCGACCAGCTCGGCGCCGCCGCCGAAATCAGCCTCGATCAGCTCCCACGAATACGGCAGCTTTCGCGTGACGCTCGGCGACTTCGACAGCCAGACTCGCGCGCCCGGCGCCTGCAGGCCGGTCATGGCGCCGGGATTGGCCACATGCACCGTGAGCTGCGTGCCGTCGGCCAGTTCGACGTCGGCGAGGAAACGCTTGTAACGCCGCAGCAGCGTGGCGGGGATCAGTTCGGCTGCAAACCGCATGCGCTCAGCTCTGGACTTCGACAGTGGTCTCCACCGGCAGCGCGCCGCCGCGAATGCGGATCTCGCGCACAGGGTAGGGCACGCGGATTCCCTCACGCTTGAACGCATCCCACAGCGCCAGCATCACGTCGCTCTTCACCCCGTCCATGCCGTCCGGATCGGCGATCCAGAACGTCAGCGAGAATTTCATGCCGGCCTCGGCGAATTCGGTGAGCAGGCAGTTCGGCGGCTTCGGCTTGGTTGCGCGCGGCGATGCCGCGGCGATATCGATGGCGAGCTGGCAGACCAGCCGCGGATCGGCGTCGTAGTTGGTGCCGAAATTGACTTTCACCAGCGTGTTCTTGTCGGTGTAGGTCCAGTTCACCACCTTCTGGGTGATGAGGTCCTCGTTGGGTATCAGGAATTCGCGGCCGTCGCCGGCGGCGACCGAGATGTAGCGCGTGTTCATGGCGCTGATGCGACCTGAGCTGTCGCCGATGGTGACGAGGTCGCCGGGTTTGACCGACTTGTCGGCCAGAAGGATCACCCCGCTGATGAAATTGGCGACGATCTTCTGTAGACCGAAACCGATGCCGACGCCGATCGCGCCGGAGAAGATCGCCAGCGCCGACAGGTTGATGCCCACCGCGCTCATGACCATGGTGATGGCCAGCAGCATCAATGCCAGCCGCACCATCTTGACCAGCAGCACCTGGATCGAAGGCGTCAGGTCACGCGACTGCCGGATCCGGATTTCGAGAAAATTGCTGGTCAGGTTCGACAGCCACAGCGCTACCGCCAACAGGACGGCGAGCTTGATCAGCAGCAGCGGGCTCAGCCGCAGGCCGCCGAGATCGATCGCCACCGAATCCAGTGCGTCGATGGTCGGGCCGAGCTGGCCGACAATGCTGAGCGCAGCCACCAGCCAGGCCGATATGGCCACAAGGCGGACGATGAATTCGTTGCGGATCACGCTGGTGACAAGGCGGATGATCAGCCAGGCCAGCGCCAGCTTGGCGGAGATCACCAGCAGGTAGCTGCGACTCGGCCAGGTCGCGCTGATCATCACGACGCGGGCCACCGTCATCAACAGGGCGAACACCACGGTCGAGGCGCAGCTGACGAATACCCGCATGAACAGCCGCAGCGGGGCCGGCCACCCCATGGCCAGCGAGGTCGTGTCGAGCCGGGCGCGCACGCCCGCGCCCACGGCGAAGGCGATCCCGGCACCGGCCAGCATCAGGCCGAGCTGCAGGTAGAACCAGGGTGAGGCGATCTCCGCACCAAGCGAGCGACCCAGCGCCAGCAGAAATTCATGGATGTCGGTCAGGTCAAACATCGTCGAAGTCTCGTCTCATGCAGGGGCGGCGGCCGTGTCGCATATTTGATTCGAATGTTCCGCAGGTTCACACAAGCACCGCGACTGCGCCATCCGCGTAGCGTCCCGCAGACAGGAATAGCAGCCAATCAGGTGCTTTCATGCGCTTGTCAGAAATCGGTTGGCGTCGATCCGTGACGACGATAAGGATGCAGTTGCAAGTATTTATGAATATGGAGCTTCATGGCCTCACTCGATTCAGTCAGCATTTCCATCCTGCTTGGCGCGGTCCTGGTCATGGCTGGCATCCTGTCGAGCCTGCTGGCGTTGCGCTTCGGCGCACCTCTGCTGCTGATCTTCCTGCTCATCGGCATGCTGGCCGGAGATTCCGGCCCGGGCCAGTTGCGTTTTGACGACGTGCGCCTGACCTATCTGGTGGGCTCGGTGTCGCTGGCTCTGATCCTGTTCGACGGTGGATTGAAAACCCGGTTTCAGAGCATTCGCACAGTGCTGGTGCCATCGATGCTGCTGGCGACCGTCGGCGTCCTGCTGACGGCACTGATTACCGCGCCGGTGGCCAAATATGCGCTTGATCTCAATTGGGTCGAGGCGATGCTGGTGGGCGCCGTCGTCGCCTCTACCGACGCTGCCGCCGTTTTTCTGTTGGTGCATGCGCAGGGACTGCGCCTGCGCCCCCGCGTCGGCGCTATTCTGGAAGTGGAATCCGGCACCAATGATCCGTTCGCGGTGTTCCTCACCCTGGTGCTGGTGAAGCTGATTTCCGTGGGCGGCTCGTCGATCTGGCAGGTAGCCATGGAATTCAGCCTGGAGGTCGCGCTCGGCGCCCTGATCGGCGTGGTCGGCGGCCGCCTCGTGGTGCTGGCCCTGAACCGGGTCGCTCTGCCGCAGGGGCTGCATGCCCCCTTCGTCTGCACCGCGGCGCTGGTGATCTTCGGGACGGCGCAGATTGCCCACGCCTCAGGATTTCTCGCGGTCTATCTCGCTGGCATCATCATCGGTAACCGGCCGACCCGCGCGCATAATTCGGTGGTGGCGTTTCTCGATGCTGCCACCTGGCTGGCGCAGATCGTGATGTTCGTGCTGCTCGGCCTGCTGGTGTCGCCGCAGCGCCTGGTCGGCAGCATCGTGCCGGCGGTCGCGGTAGCGTTCGTGCTGATGCTGGTGGCGCGTCCGGTTGCGGTGTTCCTGTCCCTCGCCCCGTTCCGCTTCAACTGGCGCGAGAAGATGTTCGTCGCCTGGGTCGGGCTGCGCGGCGCGGTGGCGATCTTCCTGGCGTCGATCCCGATGCTGGTGGAGCTGCCCAAGGCCTATCTGTATTTCGACGTCGCCTTCGTCGTGGTGATCATTTCGCTGCTGCTGCAGGGCTGGACGCTGGCCTTCGCCGCACGGAGACTTCACGTGGCGCTGCCGCGCACCGACAAGGGGCCGCGGCGCATTGAACTGGATCTGCCCGGCCAGCTCGAACAGCAGCTGGTCGGTTATGCGGTGCGACCGAAGAGTCTGTATCTGAAGCGTGGGCTGATCCCGTCATGGTCGAAGCCGACGCTCGTGATTCGCGACCAGCGGATCCTGTCGCCCGCCGAGGCGGAGCCGGTCGCAGCCGGCGACTACATCTATCTCCTGGCACCGCCGGAAAAAGCGGAGTCGCTGGATCGCTTCTTCGTCGACATGCCGCCGAGCACCGCGCCAGACCCGCACCTGCTCGGCGATTTCATGGTGCTGGGCGACATCACTTTGGGTGACCTCGCCAATATCTACGGCGTCTCGGTGGATCCCGATCAGGCGGCGCTGACGCTGGCGGATTATTTTGATGTCCATCTCGACCACGCCCCCACCGTCGGCGCCACCCTGCCGCTCGACTCCATCGTGCTGGTGGCGCGCAGCCTCGGCGGCGGCCGCGTCAATGTCGTCGGACTGCGGTTGCCAGAGGACGAGGAACCCATGGTCAAGCTGACGCGTGGCGGCGCGCTGAAACGCAGGGCGGCCGAGATCTGGGCGTCGCTGTCCGGCTACTGATCGCGCCCGGGCTTCGTCACGGCGCCGCCAGGACCTGCCGGCATGGGGCGGGCAATTCCGCCAGCGTCATCGGTGGCTTTGGTTTCGGCGGCGTGGCCGGCTGCCTGGGATGCAGCACGGAGTCGCTGAACCAGTAGGCGAAATCGCTGGCGGCACAGCCTTCGCTGTCGGTCGGCGGCGGCTGCGGCTCGCAGGCCGTGCTGCCCGGCGGGCACTTGATGCGGACGTGAAAGTGATAGTCGTGCCCGTACATCGGGCGGACCTTGGACAGCCAGCTGCGGTCGCCCTTGGCCTCCCGGCACAGCGCCTTCTTGATGGCCGCGTTGACAAAGATGCGCTCTACGCTGGGCTCCTGGGCGGCGGCGCGGATCACCGACAGATGACTCGGCGTCCACGCGGCGGGATCGATATCGAGCCGGTCGCGGCGCACCATCATCACCGCCGACATCTCCTCGCGCTCGTTGCGCGACAGCTTCCGGTTCGGCATCGGCGTCAGCCAGATATCGGCGTCGAGCCCGACCTGGTGGCTGGCGTGGCCGGTGATCATCGGTCCACCGCGCGGCTGCGACATGTCGCCGACCAGCAGGCCCGGCCAGCCGGCAACCTTGTGCGCCCTGGCGGACAGCCGCTCCAGCAGCGCGACCATGTCGGGATGCGCCCAGTTGCGGTTGCGCGACAGCCGCATCACTTGCCAGGTATCGCCATTGATCGGCAGTGCCTCGGCACCGGCAATGCAGCCCTTGGCATAGAAACCGATTGCCTGGGTCGGCAGCCGGGCCGGCAATACCTTGCGGCCGAACAGCTCCTTGGCACCGGTGTGCGGATCGTTGGGGTTGGCCAGCGGCGGCAACGGCTTTGGATCGACGCTGCCCTTGTCCTGCGCCATTGCGCCATGGGCCAGCATTGGCGACATCAGCAGCAAAGCGAAAATCAGCCTTGTGGTCATGAGCGTCACTTCATCTCTCGCACGAGTCGGATGTCAGCAGGGTGCAGCGACTCCGGCAAGAGGCGTTAACGTCTGCCAGGCAAATCGCTGGACCGCGGTTGTGGGCCATCGCAGCATATCGGTATTGGAGTATTCGTTAATGCCTTGCTAGCCATGTGCAAGGTTGCCGCTAATTTTAGCTCAACTTCGCTTGGCAGTATATTTGTTGTGCAGATGGGCCGCCGCGCTCGCAGCACAGTGAATTTCCGCGCAATGCGCGGCTCACGCCCGCGCGCGTTAATAAGCCGTGAATACCGATCAAGAAAAATCGCCTGTCAAACGGGCAAAGCCTGTGTACACGCCAGCAGTCGATGACCAGGCGCCATCGCAGCCGCGGGCCATTGATACCGTTTTTTCAGACACTTCTTGCAAAAGGACACACGCAGAGTGCGAGTGGAAGATTCATGCCGAAATTCCGGCCGTCAGCAAAGAAGCCAACGAAATCCGCGGTGAAAGCCCGCGTGCCGCGGCTTGCCCGCTCGGCACAGCCCGCCCCGAAGCTGACGCACAAGACCAAGCGGCCGTCGACCCCGATCGGCGAGATCGTGCGCAAGCGCGCCGAGGCCGAGGCGGCGATCGCGCAGGCGCGCAAATCCCATGAGCGGCTGCGCGAAGCCATCGAGATCCTGCCGCAGGGCATCGTGTTTCTTGATGCCGAAGGCCGCTATATCCTGTGGAATAAAAAGTACGCGGAAATCTACAGCCGCAGTTCGGACCTGTTCGAGGAAGGCGCACGGCTGCAGGACACCATCCGTATCGGTGTCGCCCGCGGCGACTATCCCGACGCCATCGGGCGCGAGGAGGAATGGCTCGCCGAGCGGCTGGCTAAACTCTATCAGCCCGGCGAGCAGCACGAGCAGCACCTGGCCGATGGCCGCTGCATCCTGATCGACGAGCGGCTCACCGAAGACGGCGGCGTGATCGGTATCCGCATCGATATTACCGACCTGAAGCAGCGCGAGGCCTCGTTCCGGCTGCTGTTCGATAGCAACCCGGTGCCGATGATCGTCTGCGGGCTGGACGACGAGCGCATCCTCAGCGTCAACGACGCCGCCATCGAGCACTACGGCTATACGCGACCGGAATTCGAGAGGCTGACGATCCGTCATCTGCAGGCATTCGAATCCGATGCACCGTGGGCCGGCAATCCCAGCAGCGATGAACAGGCGGCGCGCACCTGGAAGCATGTCAAGGCGGACGGCTCGTTGATCGACCTGGCGATCTATTCGCGGCATCTCGTCTATGACGACGAGCCGGCGGTGATGCTGGCACTGCTCGACATCACCGAGCGCAAGCGTGCCGAGATGCGACTGGCCTTCATGGCGCATCATGACGGGCTGACGGGCTTGCCGAACCGCAACCTGCTGCGCCAGCGCCTCGATGAAATTCTCGCCCATACCCGGCGCAGCGGCGAGAAGACCGCCGTGCTGTTCTTCGGGCTCGACAATTTCAAGGCGGTCAACGACACCCTCGGCCACGAGGTCGGCGACAAGCTGTTGCGCGGCGTCGCCCGCCGGCTGCGCTCGTCCCTGCGCGAGGAGGACGCCATCGCGCGGCTGAATTCGGATGAGTTTGCCATTATCCAGAGCGGCATCGGCCGGCCCGACGACGTGGTGCTGCTGGCGCGCCGGCTGCTGGAGGCGATCGGCGAGCCCTATCTGCTCGACGGTCACTCTGTGGTGATCGGCGCCAGCGTCGGCATCGCCATGGCGCCCGGCGACGGCGACGACTCCGAACGGCTGCTGAAGAACGCCGACATGGCCATGTCGCGCGCCAAGAACGATTCCCGCGGCACCTTCAGCTTCTTCGAAACCGGCATGGATGCTCGTGCGCAGACCCGCCGCAAGATCGAGATCGATCTGCGCGCGGCGATCCAGAGCGACCTGCTGCGGCCGTTCTACCAGCCGCTGATCGACCTCAAGAGCGGGCGCATCACCGGCTTCGAGGCGCTGGTGCGCTGGCAGCATCCGGAGCGCGGCATGATCTCGCCGGGTGATTTCATTCCGGTCGCCGAGGACACCGGCCTGATCAACGTGCTTGGCGCGCAGATCCTGCGCCGCGCCTGCATGGAGGCCGCGCAGTGGCCCGACGAGGTCCGCGTCGCCGTCAACCTGTCGCCGCTCCAGTTCCGCGTTGGCAACCTGCTGTCGGTGGTGATGGACGCGCTGAAACAGTCCGGCCTGCCGGCGAAACGGCTCGAACTCGAGATCACCGAGACCCTGCTGCTGGAAAAGAGCAGCCAGGTGCTGGCGACGCTGCACGCGCTGCGCGCGCTCGGCGTGCGCATCTCGATGGACGATTTCGGCACCGGCTATTCGTCGCTCAGCTATCTCCGCAGCTTTCCGTTCGACAAGATCAAGATCGATCAGTCGTTCGTGCGCGACCTCGGGGCCAACCGCGATGCGCAGGCCATCGTGCGTTCGATCATCAGCCTCGGCACGGGCCTCGGCGTTACCATCACCGCCGAAGGCGTCGAGACCGAAGCCGAACTGGCCTGCCTGCGCGCCGAGGGCTGCGACGAGGCCCAGGGCTTCCTGTTCAGCAAAGCTCGGCCCAATGCCGAGATCGTCGAACTGCTCAAGGCGCAATGCAGCGCCGACCCCGGCACCGAACTGTCGGTCCGCGCCCAGGTGGCGTAAGCGGGATCAGTCTCCGGTGTCGTTCCCCGGACGCGATGCACGGCGCCGCCCCTGCGGCGCGGCACAAGCGCGCCGCACCGCGCCCGGAAAACGGTGAACGCTGGCGCTGTCATCTCACCTGTTGCACACGCACTTCCGCCTTTCGCTCCACGAGCTACGGCGGACAGGTCGCGATGTTCGGCGATCCTTCCCTTAAAAATATGGGGTACAACACCTCCCATCCGGCGCACGCGCCGCCGCTTCCCGGCGCCGCCGTTCACCGCTCCTCAACGATTGAAGCGCCAAGGTAGCCGTGCCCTCGAACCCCGGACAAGCCATGCTCACCGTCACCAGATTCGTTGCGGCCGCAGCTTGCGCCGCCGTGATGTTCACGTCCCCCGTGATCGCCGCGCCCATTGCCGCAGGCCCCGCCGGCGACGCGTTTTACATCCCGCCTTCGCCGCTGCCGCCGGGCGCGCGCGGCTCGGTGATCTGGACCCGGCCGCTCGACGGCACCATGGCGCTGCCGAGTGCCGCATCCAACAGCCTGCTGCTGTACCGCTCAGCCGGCGCCAAAGGCGGCTCCGTTGCGGTGTCCGGCACGCTGTCGATCCCGCGGGGCACGCCTCCGAAGGATGGCTGGCCGGTCATCGTCTGGAGCCACGGCACCACCGGCCTCGCGCCGGCCTGCGCGCCGTCGCGCGACACCGACAACGGGCCGGAGCACGACTATATCGCCACGATCCGCACCTTGCTCGATGGCTTCGTCAAGAAGGGCTATGCCATCGTCGCAACCGATTACGAGGGCCTCGGCGTGCCCGGCGATCATCCGTTCCTGCAGGGCGTGCCGACCGGCCGCGACGCGCTCGACATGCTGCGCGCCGGGCGCGAGGTCGAGCCGAAACTCGGCACCGATTATGCGGTCGTCGGACATTCGCAGGGCGGGCAGGTCGACCTGTTCGCGGCCTCATTGGGGCCGTCCTACGCTCCCGAATTCAAGTTGCTGGGCAACGTCGCCTTTGCGCCGGGCTCGCACATCATGGACCGACTCAAGCTGGTGACGACCTCGGCCAAGAACGAGCTGTCGCTGCCCTATGTGCTCTACACGCTGCAATCCTACGCCCGCAGCAATTCGGCCGTCGACCTCAAGCACATCCTGACGCCGACGGCGCTGTCGCATCTGCCGGATCTGATGCAGGGCTGCATGACGCATGCGCTGACCACGGGCTACTGGTCGACGGCCATCGCCAAGGACCAGTTCGTGCGAAGGCCGGACCTGCGCGCCTTCAAGGTGATGGCGCGCCGCAACGAGCCCGGCCAGTTGCGCATCAAGGCGCCGACCATGATCGTGCAGGGCAGGGATGACGTGACGGTGATGCCGGAGGCGACCGACGACCTGGCGCGTCAGCTCTGCGCCCGCGGCAACCGGCTGGATTACGTGCCGGTCCCCGGCGCCGACCATGACGGCTCGATGAGCAAGGGCGGCGCCGATGCGCTGGCCTGGATCGACGCACGCTTCAAGGGCCTCGAGGCGGCGAGCAATTGCAAGGCGTTGCCGAAGGCGGGGAAGTCGTAGGGTCCGCAGATTGTCATTGCGGGTTCGCGCGCAACTGCGCTGCGGGCGCCCCGCAATGACGGGAGAGCGTCGGCTCAGCTATCCACCTTCAGCGCGGCAATGAAAGCTTCCTGCGGGATTTCGACCTTGCCGAACTGCCGCATCTTCTTCTTGCCTTCCTTCTGCTTCTCCAGAAGTTTGCGCTTGCGCGAGATGTCGCCGCCGTAGCATTTCGCGGTGACGTCCTTGCGCATGGCGCGGACGGTTTCGCGGGCGATCACCTTGCCGCCGATGGCGGCCTGGATCGGGATCACGAACATGTGCGGCGGAATCAGGTCCTTCATCTTCTCGACCATGGCGCGGCCGCGGCCTTCGGCACGGTTGCGATGCACGAGCATCGAGAGCGCGTCGACCGGCTCGTTGTTGACCAGGATCTGCATCTTGACCAGATCGGCGGCCTTGTAGTCGGTGACGTGATAGTCGAACGAGGCATAGCCCTTGGAGATCGACTTCAGCCGGTCATAGAAGTCGAACACCACCTCGTTGAGTGGCAAATTGTACTTCACCATGGCGCGGGTGCCGATATAGGTGAGTTCTTTTTGCGTGCCGCGGCGGTCCTGGCACAGTTTCAGGACGCTGCCGAGATATTCGTCGGGGGTCAGGATGGTGGCCTCGATCCACGGCTCCTCGATCTCGGCGATCTTGACCACGTCCGGCATGTCGATCGGATTGTGGATCTCGATCTCGCTGCCGTCTGTCAGATGCATCTTGTAGATCACGCTGGGCGCGGTCGCGATCAGGTTGAGATCGAACTCCCGCGACAGGCGCTCCTGGATGATTTCCAGATGCAGCAATCCCAAAAATCCGCAGCGGAAGCCGAAGCCGAGCGCCGCCGAGGTTTCCATCTCGAACGAAAAGCTGGCGTCGTTCAGCCGCAGCTTGCCCATCGCGGCGCGCAGCGTTTCGAAATCGTCGGCATCGACCGGGAACAGGCCGCAGAACACCACGGGGACGGCGGGCTTGAAGCCCGGCAGCATCTCGGTGATCGGTCGCTTGTCGTCGGTGATGGTGTCGCCGACGCGGGTGTCGGCAACTTCCTTGATGCCGGCGGTGATGAAGCCGATCTCGCCGGGGCCGAGCTCGTCGATCACGGTCATCTTCGGGGTGAAGAAGCCGACGCGCTCGAGGTCATAGGCGGCATTGGTGCCCATCATGCGGATGCGCTGGCCCTTCTTCATCACGCCGTCGACGATGCGGACCAGCACGACGACGCCGAGATAGACGTCGTACCAGGAGTCGACCAGCAGCGCCTTCAGCGGCGCATCCTTGTCGCCCTGCGGCGGCGGCAGCCGGTGCACGATGGCTTCCAGCACCAGGTCGATGCCGATACCGGTCTTGGCCGAGATCATCACCGCGTCGGAGGCGTCGATGCCGATGACGTCCTCGATCTGCTGCTTGACCTGGTCGGGCTCGGCGGCGGGCAGGTCGATCTTGTTGAGCACCGGCACGATCTCGTGGCCGGCGTCGAGCGCGTGATAAACATTGGCGAGCGTTTGCGCCTCGACGCCCTGCGAGGCATCGACCACCAGCAACGAGCCTTCGCAGGCCGCCAGCGAGCGCGAGACCTCGTAGGCGAAGTCGACGTGGCCGGGTGTGTCCATCAGGTTGAAGATGTAGTCCTTGCCGTCCTTGGCATGGTAGTTCAGCCGCACCGTCTGCGCCTTGATGGTGATGCCGCGCTCGCGCTCGATGTCCATCGAATCGAGCACCTGCTCCTTCATCTCGCGCGCCTGCAAGCCGCCCGTGGTCTGGATCAGACGGTCGGCGAGGGTCGACTTGCCATGATCGATATGGGCGACGATGGAGAAGTTGCGGATGTTCGAAATCGGGACAGTTGTCATGGGGCGCGGGATAGCATTCGCGCCGCAAAGCGGCAACCTTATTGCGGCTTTACAGCGGTTTAGGCCGGCTTTTCCTCACGGCATCCTGATTCCACCGCGGCCGGAAACGCGCTAGGCAGGGGGCCATGACCAGCACCCTTTCCCTGCCTGCGCGGACGCGGCCCCGGCTGCGCTCGCAATTCCGCCGCGGCGCCGCCCGGCTTGTCGCCTGGGCTGGCGACGAACGCCTCAGCCTGTGGCTCGCGCTCGGCTTCACCGTCGCCCATGTGGTGCTGTGGACTGCGATCCTGACCCAGCTCAAGGCGGCGCAGGACGTGCATTTCGACGTCGCCGAGGCCTATGCGTGGGGCCAGAAGTTCCTGCTTGGGTATGGCAAGCATCCGCCGCTGTCCGGCTGGATCGCCGGCGCCTGGTTCATGCTGTTCCCGCCGGCGGACTGGGCCACCTATGCGCTGGCCATGACCACGGTCGGGACCGGCATGATGATCTGCTGGGCCATCGCGCTGAAGGTCGTGGATCGCCGCCGCGCGTTCCTGGTGCTGGTGATGCTGGCGCTCTATCCGATCTTCAACTTCAAGGGCTTCAAGTACAATCCCGACCTGCTGCAGTTGATCACCCTGCCACTGGTGGTGCTGGCCTATCTCGACGCCTTCGACAAGCGCACGCTGCGTTCCGGCGTCTGGCTGGGCCTTGCCGGCGCGCTGGCGCTGATGACCAAATACTGGGTGGCGACGATGATCGGTGCGGTCGGCCTCGCCGCGCTGATCCATCCGGCGCGGATGCTGTTCCTGCGCTCGCCGGCGCCGTGGGCCGCCATCGTCACCATGGCCGCGGCGATGATCCCGCACTTCATCTGGCTGCGTGAGGTCGATTTCGTGCCGTTCACCTATGCCGGCGACACCTACTCGCAGTCCAGCCGCAGCGAGAACGTGCAGCTCGTGCTCGGCTACATCGGCCACAACCTTGCGCTGCTGGCTCTGCCGGTGGCGCTGGCGGCGGCCGCGATCGCGTGGCGCCGCCGCTGGTGGATCATGGCGTGGCGCGACCCGGCGGGCTTCGTCGCGCAGCCCTGGTCGCGCGCCGTCAATCCCGGCGTGCGGATCGATCAGGCGCTCAACATCTGGCTGATCCAGGCCATCGTCGCGGTCGGGCCGCCGGTCGGCGCGCTGATCTTCGAGATCTATCTCAAGACCGACTGGGGTATATCGCTGTTCTTCCTGACGCCGCTCGCGGTAGTGGCGATTCCGGCGCTGCGGGTACGGCGCGCCGCCTTGGTGCGGCTCGCCGCGATCTGGCTGGCGCTGAATCTGGCGGTGCTGGCAGCGGCACCGCAGATTGCGCTGGCCACCCTGCCCCGCAATGCCGCCGGCAACCTGACCCACGGCTCGCACTCGCAACTGGCGCGCGAACTCACCGATGTCTGGCATCAGCGCTTCCACAGCCGCTGGCCGGTGGTGGCCGCCTATACCGATGTCGGCGAGCCGATGACCTTCTACAGCGTCGATCATCCCATGCCGCTCACGCCGAACGAGGCGTGGTCCTCGGGCCTAACCTCGCTGGAAGAGGCCAGGCGTGAGGGTTTCATCGGCGTCTGCGAGGTTGGCGCCTGGCGGGAGCAGCTGTGCGAGGCTTGGATGAAGGTCAATGCGGCCAATGCCGAGCGAATGGTGATCACGACGCGGCGGTTCTTCAGGGGGCATGCCGGCGCAGCGACCGTGTGGAACGTCTACGTGGTGGCACCCGGGCGATAGTCGGATCACATCCGCTTGATATACAAAGGAAGGCTTTGTAGTTTTCCTTCATATATCCTAAGCAAGGGTCATGACCGAGCCCGATGATCGCGCCACCACGCCCGCCGTCCTTGCCGCCGAACTCGGGGCCCTCATCGGTCAGATGAAGCGCCGGCTACGCCGCGAGGCCAGCGCCGGCGATTTCACCCAGTCGCAGCTTGCCGTGCTCGGCCGGCTCGACGACTTCGAGACCCGCTCGGGCTACGTGATCACGCCGGTCGTGGTCTGGGCCGGCGCGGCGCGGGCGATGCGGCCGAACCCGGACGAGGTGGAGAGCATCCACCGCATCCCGATCGACGAGTTCATGCGCGCCGACGCGCCGATCCTCGAGCCCACCGACGACCCGGCGCGCCCGGTGCTGAAGATGCCGGTAGCCGGCCACTGGATCGCGGCGCCGACGGCCGCGGTGCTGTACCAGTTCCGCGAGGTCTGCATCAAGGGGCTGTCCACGCGGGTGGCCCACTTCGACCAACCCCGGTTCGCCTGGCGCTAGGCGCCATGAGAATGCGCGCATGAAACTGTCCCAGCTGCTGTTTTCCCAGGGCTTCGGCGCGCGGCGCGAATGCGAGGGGCTGATCCTCGGCGGCCACGTGGCGATCGAGGGTCGGGTCTGCGACGACCCGTTCCTCGAGGTCGAGCCCGAAGGCCTAATCTTCCGCGTGCGCGGCGAGCCCTGGAGCTACCACGCGAAGGCGCTGGTGCTGCTGCACAAGCCGGCGGGCTACGAGTGCTCGCAAAAGCCCAAGCACCACCCGAGCGTGATGAGCCTGCTGCCGCTGCCGCTGCGCGTGCGCGGCCTGCAGCCGGTGGGCCGCCTCGACGAGGACACCACCGGCCTGTTGCTGATGACCGACGACGGCGCGCTGATCCATCGCCTCACCTCGCCGAAGAAGCACGTGCCGAAGGTCTACG
>LNAP01001016.1_pt1 | contig 30500 bp, 30 predicted proteins | sample 602601 | NCBI WGS metagenome assembly LNAP01 (sample SAMN02440304, study PRJNA202911) | soil metagenome | biome: Subtropical and temperate rainforests or woodlands; isolation source: soil samples (1 kg each in a 20% v/v slurry with milli Q water) were... ...
AAGGGGGGAGGGAACGCACCGCCGGTGCATTTTCTTCAGAAGGCAGAAAGCAAGCGCCGCCTCGAACGAGGCTACGCCCCTCTGACGATCACCCCGTACCAGCCCAGCCCCTTGTAGGTCTCGTAGCCCGGCGTGGCGTGGAACGCGACCTGGGCGCCGGAGCGGTCATGGTAGAAGCCGCTGCGGCTGCCGTTCAGTTGCAGAGGGATGCGTTCGGTGAGCAGGCCCTCGCCGTCGGAGGCCGCGATGACGCGGAAATTGGAGTCCACCAGCAGCACGCGGGTGCGATCGTCGCCGACGCGCACGCCCTCGACGATGGCGCGGGCCTGGGCTTCCCAGTCGAAGTGGATGGCCAGCACGCCGAGCGGCTTGCCGTTGGCCTTGCCGCCCTGGCGGACGCTGGCGCAATAGGTTGCCACCTGGGCATTGTTCAGCAGAGGCTGCTTCTCCACGTCGCCGGCCACATAGTCGTCGCCGGAGCGCAGCTTTCGCGCATCGCGAAACCACGCGGTATTGGCGACGTTCTGGCCGCGGACGTTGAAGCGATCGCCGCGCCCGCTCGCCAGCACGTTGCCGTCGAGGTCGCACAGCCACAGGTCGAGATACACCGTATAGGCGCCGAGGATCACCGCGAGGCGCTCCGAGATATGGGCCACGGTGGCGTTGTCCGGCGCGGCGGCGCAGTCGACCACTGCGGAATCGGTCGCCCACCAGCGCACGTCGCAGGTGCGCTCATAGAGATTGCGGTCCATCAGCTCGATGGCGTTCAGCGACAGGTCGACCATGCGCTCGCCGCGCGACCGTTCGGTCATGCGCTCGATCGACTGCATTAGGTTTCCGGTGCGTCCGGTGAGCTGGGTCTCCAGCTCCTTGGCGATGGTCTCGACCAGCTGGCCGACATTGCGCACTTCCTGCGCCACCACCGCGAAGCCGGCGCCATGGGCGCCGGCGCGCGAACTCTCGATCAGCGCGTTCAGCGCCAGCATCTTCATCTGGTTGGTGATGTTCTGGATCGACTTGGTCTTCTCGCAGGCGATCTGGTTCACCTCGGACGTCAGTCGCGCGATCAGCGTCGAGATGTCCGAATCAGTCTCCGTTTCGGCGGCCTGGTTGGTGACCGCCCGCAACGGGCTGCTGGTGCGATCCATGGTCATGACCATCGCTGGTGTCTCCTGATGGGGAGCGGTGGGCCGGGCCGGCTGGCGCAGCACGAAAATACAATACCTCCCTTTTCCCTCATTTCAGCTAATGGCAGCTTAATTCAACGACCGTCTGACCACTCAAGGAACGCCAGAAGTGCTTATTCTTTCGGCATTTCTGGCCATTTGTGCGGTCAGCGCCACGTTCCCTGCGCTTGTGTAGCCGACGGCTGGCAACCCGATCTCAATCAAATGCCGGCAAGCTGCACGTTTTCCAGCGCCGGACCATTTCATGACCATGATCGACGACGACAGCACGCTGACCACGGCCGAACTGTCGGAAGAACTGATTTTCCTGATCGCGACGGCGCTGACCGACGCGCAGCGAAAGCGCGCCACCGACCTGTTTCGCCGATTCGCTCGCCAGGTCGAGGCCGAGGCCTGGCGCCGCGGTCGAGACAGCGTCAGCCCGGTCGTCAGCCCCGAGGTCGCTCCGGCTGAGCCCGTCGCGGAAGGCGCGCCAATTGTTACCGAAACCTTGCCACCCGATCACCGTGTCAGCCTGATTCCGCTGGTGAGCTGGCAGGATTGATGCGTCGCCATAGGCCGGACGACGGCGTCCGTGACATGTAGCAATTGGCTTAACTATTTCAGGGCCAAATGGCGTTCGATGATTCGTGCCAGGGTAGTCCAGTGACAAACGTGATTCAGTTTCCAGCGCGTGCCGTACTACAATCCGACGACGACGAGATCGACCTGCTCAGCGCGGTCGATCTGGCGATCCGCGACCTGCGCGAGATCGCGCAGAGCGCAGGCGCCTCGGCGCAGGAGCGCGCCCGCGAATGCCTGTCGATGCTGGAAGGCGCCTACGCCGTCGCCACCCAAGGCTGACGCCACGCCCGCGGGAGGCATCGATGCTGTTCCTCGTGATATCCAATCCGCGGCCCGAACGCCCATCCGACATGGCGGCGACGCGGCAGCAATTCTGGCCATGGATCGCGGCCTATCAGGCGTCCGGCGAATGCCGCCATGTCTACCCCCGCGTCGGACGCGGTGCGGTGGCGATTTTCGATGTGACCGGCAACGAGGTGTTGCACCGCATCCTCAATGAGTGGGCCGACCTCATTCCGGCACAGTTCGACACTTATCCGCTGGTGAGTCTCGCCGCCACCAGCGCGTTGCTGGCGGCGCAGGTGGCCGCCGGCGCGCCGTAGCCGCTACCGCACCGCCGCGCCATAATAGTCATCGATGTCGGCAGTGCCGCGGCCCCAGTTCCAGTCGGCGCTGCGGGCATGTTTCGGGGCGCCCTTGATCTGGTCGATGGGCACCATGGTCTGGTAGCCGCCGAGCTCGACATTGTATTTCAGCGATGGCCACGGCAGCGGATAGAAGTCGTCGCCGATACCGAGGAAGCCACCGAAGCTGAGCACCGCATAGGACACCCGGCCGCTGACCTTCTCGATCATCACCCGCTCGATGGCGCCGATCCGCTCGCCGTCCGGCCCGTAGACCGCGGTTCCCTCCACCTTGTCGCTGCCGATCAGGCTGACGGTCTCGCGCGCTTCTGTGGTCATGGTCGTCTCCCATATCGCTGGCTTCGCAGAGGCAACGACAGGGCGGCGCGAGCGTTCCCGGATCCTGGCGTCGCATCGCTCAACTTGCGGTCGAACCCCCATGGACTCGCCAAAATCGCATCGCTATATCCGTGCTTTCCCCTGACCGTGATCGAGCCTTCCGCATGACCACCACCGACATTCCTGCCGCCGAATCCCAGCCGTTTCAGGCCGAAGTCGCCGAATTGCTGCATCTGATGGTGCACTCGGTCTATTCCGAGACCGACATCTTCCTGCGCGAGCTGATCTCCAACGCGTCCGACGCCTGCGACAAGTTGCGCTACGAGGCGATCGCGCAGCCGGAGTTGATGGCCGACGGCGCGCCGCTGGGCATCCGGATCGTGCCGAACAAGGCCGCCGACACCCTGACCGTGGTCGACAACGGCATCGGCATGAGCCGGCAGGAACTCATCGACAATCTCGGCACCATCGCCAAGTCCGGCACCAAATCCTTCCTGTCGCGCCTCACCGAGGCCAAGGATGGCGCCGGGCTGATCGGCCAGTTCGGCGTCGGCTTCTATGCCGCCTTCATGGTCGCCGACCGCATCACCGTCACCAGCCGCCGCGCCGGCTCCGACGAAGCCTTCATCTGGTCGTCCTCCGGCGGTGCCGGCTTCGAGATCGCGCCGGCCAGCGCCGACGATGCCGCGCGGATCGGTCGCGGCACCGAGATCGTGCTGCACTTGAAGTCCGATGCGGCGAAATATCTCGATCCGCACGAGATCGAGCGCGTGGTCAGCGCCTATTCCGACAACATCCAGTTCCCGATCATGCTGCAGCCGGACGCCCCCGTAGCCGAGGCGGAACCGAAAGCCGAGGGTGAAGATGAGGCCCAGGCGGACAACGAGCCGCGCCAGATCAATTCGGCCAGCGCGCTGTGGCAGCGCTCGAAGTCGGAGCTGACGCCGGAGGACTACACCAAGGCCTACAAGTCGATCGCGTCGGCCTGGGACGAGCCGGCGATGACGCTGCATTACCGCGCCGAGGGCCGCTATTCCTATGCGGTGCTGCTGTTCGCGCCGTCCACAAAGCCGTTCGATCTGTTCGAGCCGCAGCGCAAGGGCCATGTCAAGCTCTACGTCCGCCGCGTCTTCATCACCGCAGACGCCGACCTGCTGCCGTCCTATCTGCGCTTCATTCGCGGTGTTGTGGACAGCGAGGATCTGCCGCTCAACCTGTCGCGCGAGATGCTGCAGAACAATCCGCAACTGACGCAGATCCGCAAGGCCGTCACCACCCGGGTCATCGGCGAGCTGGAAAGCCTCGGCGACAAGGAGCCGGAAGCCTTCGCAAAAATCTGGGACGCCTTCGGCCCGGTGATCAAGGAAGGCATCTACGAGGACTTTGAGCGCCGCGAAAAGCTGCTGGCGCTGGCGCGCTTCACCACCACTTCGGGCGAGAAGCGCTCGCTGAAGCAGTATGTCGCCGATCTCAAGCCGAACCAGACCGAGATCTATTACCTGGTCGGCGACAGCATCGAGCGGCTGAAGTCGAATCCGAAACTGGAATCCGCCACCGCGCGCGGCATCGAGGTGCTGCTGCTGACCGATCCGGTCGATGCGTTCTGGACCTCGGGCGGTCTCGATTTCGACGGCAAGCCGCTGAAGTCGCTGAGCCAGGGCGATCTCAACCTCGATCTGATCCCCGTCGTCGACGAGGAGAAGAAGGACGAGCCGAAGTCCGAAGCCGATGAGGCCGCAACCCTCGCCATCATCAAGGAGGCGCTCGGCGACCGCGTCTCCGACGTCAAGGCCTCGACGCGGCTGACGACGTCGGCGTCGTGCCTGATCGCCGGCGGCTTCGGGCCTGACCGCGCGCTGGAGCGGATGCTGGCGCAGCAGAACCGCGGCGCCGTCACCAAGCCCGTGCTGGAGATCAACATGAAGCACCCGCTGGTCGGGGCTCTGGCCAAGGCCGACACCGCCAAGGGCGGCGAAGCCTTCGATCTGTCGATGCTGCTGCTGGAGCAGGCGCAGATCCTCGACGGCGAGTTGCCGGAAGATCCCGCGGCCTTCGCCAGTCGCCTGAACCGGCTGGTGCTGCGGGCGCTCTGACGCCGAACCTTTCTTGGCGCGACGCCTCGGCGCCGCGTCTTCTTTTGCCAGAGGTTCCCGCCATGAGCAGCGTGTTCGAAAAACTGATCAATAAATATGCCGAGCGCGGCGACTTCGAGCGCCTCAAGGGCTATCGGACCGATCGCCGTGCAATGCTCGAAAGCTTGCAGAACGGCACTTACGACAAGATGCACCTGACCTCCGATAACGACCCTGTGCCGTTGATGGCCGAGATCGAGCGGGAACTGGCCTGTATCGAAGCGGCGCTCCGCCGGCAGCAATAACAAGAGTGCGTTGCAGCAAATGCTGCGCGCCTGCTTCGTCGTGCAATCGCCAATCCGGTCCGCGCTTTCCGGCTCAGCCGAAAGATTAGCTGGGCAGCCACGGACTTCTAAAATAGCCTGCGCCCAAATAAATCCAGGGAGGCTTGTGATGAAGTTCGGACGTTGGTCGTCGGCTGTTGCGGCATGCAGCCTGTTTCTCGCCGTGCCGGCCATGGCGCAGGGCGTCAAGATCGGAATCCTCAACGATCAGTCCGGCGTCTACGCTGATTACGGCGGCAAGTATTCCGTCGAAGCCGCGAAGATGGCGATCGAGGATTTCGGCGGCGAGGTGCTCGGCCACAAGATCGAACTGATCAACGCCGACCACCAGAACAAGCCCGACACGGCGATCGCGATTGCGCGCAAGTGGTATGACGTCGACGGCGTCGACATGATCACCGAACTCACGACCTCATCGGTGGCGCTGGCGGTGCAGGAACTGTCGAAGGAAAAGAAGAAGATCGACATCGTGGTCGGCGCGGCCACCTCGCGGATCACCGGCGATGCCTGTCAGCCCTACGGTTTCCACTGGGCCTACGACACCCATGCGCTGGCGGTCGGCACCGGCGGCGCACTGGTCGAAGCCGGTGGCGACACCTGGTACTTCCTCACAGCCGACTACGCATTCGGCTATGCGCTGGAGAAAGACACCGGTGAAATCGTGCTCGCCAAGGGCGGCAAGGTGCTCGGCGCGGTCCGGCATCCGTTGAATTCATCGGACTTCTCATCCTTCCTGCTGCAGGCGCAGAATTCGAAGGCCAAGATCGTCGGCCTCGCCAATGCCGGCCTGGACACTGCCAACTCCATCAAGCAGGCGGCGGAATTCGGCATCGTCGCCGGCGGCCAGAAGCTCGCCGGCCTGCTGCTGACGCTGGCAGAAGTGCACGGCCTCGGCCTGCAGGCCTCGCAGGGACTGGTCCTGACCGAAGCCTACTACTGGGACCGCGACGACAAATCGCGCGAATTCGCCGAGCGCTTCTTCAAACGCACCCAGCGCATGCCGAACATGATCCAGGCCGGCACCTATTCGGCGACGCTGTCCTATCTGAAAGCGGTGAAGGCCGCAGGCTCCAAGGATTCCGACGCAGTGGCGAAGAAACTGAAGGAATTGCCGGTGGACGATGCCTTCGCCAAGGGTAACGTGCTGGCCAACGGCCGCTTCGTGCACGACCTCTATCTGTTCGAGGTCAAGAAGCCGTCGGAATCCAAAAAGCCGTGGGACTATTACAAGCAGCTCGCCACCGTGCCCGGCAACAAGGCGTTCCCGACGGCGGCGGAAAGCGGTTGTCCGCTGACGAAGTAAAATGGCGGAGTGCCCTTTCTTCACCCTCTTCCCAATGGAGAGAGGTCGCCGATCATACGCGAAGCGTGTGATCGGCGGGTGAGGGGGTGCTGGAGATTGCGGCTCGATCGCATGCGCTGCCTGGCCCCTCACCCGAGACCTCGCTGCGCTCGGCTCCGACCTCTCTCCAGCGGGGAGAGGTGAGAAGTCAATACCCCGTCATCTCAAGATAGCCGACGCCGCTGTGGCTGCCGCGCAGGGTGATCGGTCCTTCCCAATAGGCAAAACTCGTCGCCATCCAGCTCATCGGATTGAGCGGCGTAGTATCGATCGCGAGACCGCGCGAGGGAATGGTGATCCTCCACGATGTCGGCAGCTTGCGGCCGGCGACGTCGGTCGATGCCGTCGGCGTCATGTCGATCGCCGCTGAGCCGATCTGTTCGGAGCGACCGTCGGGCGTGATCCAGTTGCCGGAAAAATAATGGGTGCCGCTCAATTGCCGCAGCCGGAACAGCATCAGCTTCTCGCCGGATGACAGATGCAGCGAGAACCAGTCCCAGCCGGTCTGGTCCGAGGCCAGCGGCTGGCTCGAATATTCGCGGTCCATCCATGCCTGTCCGCTGACGTCGATGGTCCTGTCGCCGATGGTCAGACTGCCGGCGGCCTTGAACCATGGCTGGCTGTAGTAGTACGAGGCCTGACCGCGTTCGGACTTCTTGCTGTAACCGGCGTCACCCTGCAGCACCAGCGGGCGATCGGTGTCGAGTCGCAAGGCGTAGTTGAACTCGGCGCCTGACGCGGTCAGCGTCAGCGGCGCGATGCTTGTGTTGGACATGCTGTCCGGCCCGCGCATCTCCCATGAATCGATCCAGGCCCGAAATGGCTGCGCCGTGGCACCTGCCTGGCCGACGCCGCCGCGGGCAAAGGTTTCGCTGCTGCGGTGGACGGCCGCGGAGGTTACTGCCGCATGTCCCATCCAGATCTGCGGATTGGCCCAGCCGTCGGCTTGCGGTCCCGCCGCCATTGCCTGCCGGAACAATGTCCACTGCACGCCGTAGGCGGCGCCATTGGCATCGGTGAGATTGGCGGTGAGGTACCACCACTCGATGCGATAGTCCGGATGCGGGCCGTGGTCGGCGGGAAACGACAGGGCCTTGCCCGGCACCACCGTCGCAAATCCCTCGGCGTCGCGGCCGAGGCCGGCGAAGCCCTGCGCCCACGCGCGCGGTCCCCCGAGGCCGAGGAGTGCGATGCCGCTGGCAAAGCTGCGGCGGGTGACGAGGGTCTTATCGTTCATCGGCAAAGATCTTCACCAGTCGCGCAGGCTGCATTCGCAGCAGCTTGATGATCGGCAGCAAGGACGCCAGCAATGCGGCCAGCATCGCCACCCCCAGCAATTGCAGCAGCTGCAGAGGAAATACGGTGAACGGCAGCCGCCAGCCGAACGCCTTCACGTTGACCACCGCGATCAGGCACCAGGCCACGGACAATCCCAGCGGCAGGGCCAGCAGCGATGTAATCAGCGCCACCGACATGGTCTTGAGGAGTTCGATGGCGGCAAGGCGGCGCCGGGTGATGCCGATCGCCCACAATGGCGCCAGCTGCGGCAGCCGCGAGTTGCTCAGGGTCAGCAGGCTGGTCAGCAGCGCCACGCCGGCGACGCCGAGGGTGAAGGCGTTCAGCGCCGCCGTGACGGCGAAGGTACGGTTGAAGATCCGCAGCGACTCCGCCTTCACCGTCGCCTGGTCGGCGAGGTTGCGGCCGTCGAGGCCGAAGCGTTGCTGGATGTCGGTCATCAGCTGCGGCACGGCGGTGGCCATCACCCGCAGGCCGAAGCGGGTGCGCGGAATATAGGGGAAGCGCTGGAACAGTGCGTCGACGACGACGCCGAGCTGGCCCTTCGGATTGCCATAGTCGGCATAGATGCCGACAACGTCGAGCGACCAGGGGCCGGATGTCAAAGGTACTTGGATCCGGTCGCCGAGCGAGAGCTTCAGGCGCCGCGACAATTGTTCGCTGATCAGCGCGGCGTTGCCGGTTTTCACGCGGTCCCACGCGCCGGCGGAAGAGTCGAGCAGCGGCCACTGGTCGCGATAGGTGTCGTGATCGGCAAAGCCGAGCAACTCGACGGGCAGGCCGGCGATCTGCACATCGGCGCGGCCGCTCTGCAGAACGGCTGTGACTTCCGGACGATGCGCCAGCCAGGCCTTGATCTCCCCGGCCTGCGCATCGCTGGCGGCGTTGAGATAGATCTCCGAGGCCAGCCTTCCGTTCAGCCAACCGGTGAAGGTGCGGCTGAAGCTCTCAACCATCGTGCCGACGCCGACATTGACCGCCAGCGCCAGCAGCAGCGCCATCAGCGCCAGCGACAGGCCCGACAGTTGCAGCCGGCTGTCGGCCCAGAACCAGGTGGTCAGCGGCCGTCGCGTCAGCCGCTCGCCGAGCGCCAGCACGCCGCCGAGGATCACCGGCAGCGCCAATGCGGCGCCGAGCAGCAGTGCTGCCAGCACGGCAAATCCCGCAGTCAGCGAATCGCCGAAGCCGAGGAAGCCGACCGCCGACGCGAACACGAGCAACGCCGCCGCGCCCTGCCAGCGCAGCCAGCGGTGCTGCGCCTGCTGCCATGCGTAGGGCTGCGCCGCGACCAGCAGAGGCAGTCGCGCCGCTTTCACGAGACTGGCCGTTGCCGCTGCGACCGCGCCGAAGACGGAGATGGCGAGGCCGGCCAGCCACCATTGCGGCTTCAGCTGCAACTGGCCGGGAATATCCGCGCCGTAGAGTCCGCGCAGGCTGGCGGCGACATCGGGCAACAAGGATGCGGCGATCAGATAGCCGCACACCAGCCCGATGAGGCCGGCGACGAGCGCGATGCTCACCAGTTCGAGCAGCAGCACGCTGTTCAGCATCCGGGAAGACACCCCGCAGGCGCGCAGGGTGCGCAGCATCGGCCGGCGCTGCTCGAAGGCGAGGCCAATGGCGGAATTGACGATGAACAGCCCGACCAGGAACGACAGCAGGCCGAAGGCCGTGAGGTTGAGATGGAAACTGTCGGTGAGCCGTTGCAGGTCGGTCTCGGCCTCCGGCTCGACCAGTCGCAACTGATCGCCAGCGACCGCTTTGAGCGGCGGGCGTGCGCCCCCGGTTTTGCCGATCGCCAGCCGCGAGATCCGGTTCGGCAGATGCAGCAGCCGCTGCGCCACGCCGATATCGACGATCAGCACGCCCGGCACCAGTTGCCGCTGCATCCTGAGGGGCGGCAATGTCCCGGCGCCGGCTATCTCCGGCGTGGCGCCTTCCGGCAGCGCGAGCTCCGCCAGCGTTTCCGGCGCCAGCAGCGTCTGGCCCGGCGGCATCAGGAACGCCTGCACGCCGGCGCGGCCGATCTCCGGCGTCGCCGTCGTCTCCGCCGGCAGCGTGATGGGCTCGATGCCGAGCAGGCGGATCGACCGGCCGCCGATGGTGACGCGGCCCTCGAGCATCGGCGATACCGGCCAGCCTGCGCGGCGCAGATCGACGAACAGCTGTTGCGGAAACGTGGCGCCGTCCCGTCCAACCAGCGTCGCACTGCGCGCGCCGCCGAAGGTTGCGGCTGCGCGATCGTAGCTCGCGCGCGCCTGCTGGTTCAGCGCCTGCACGCCGCTCCACAGCGCGGTCGCGGAAATCAGCCCGACCAGCAAGGTCGCCAGTTGCATCGGATGCCGCCGCCAGTGGCTCAGCAGCACCGCGAGCACCCACAGCGCGCGTGTCACGCGATCAGTCCCGAATGAAGATGGATCCGGCGGTCGAGCGTGGCGGCGAGCCGCGCACTGTGCGTCACCATCAGAAAGCCGCAGCCTGTGCGCGCCACCAGATCGCGCGCCAGGCCGAGCACTTCGTCGGCCGTCGCTTCGTCGAGATTACCGGTCGGTTCGTCGGCGAGCAGCAGCAGCGGTTTCGCCGCCAGCGCGCGGCCGATGGCGACGCGCTGCTGCTGGCCGCCCGACAGCTGTTCCGGGTAGCGCTTCAGCAATAGTGCGAGGCCGAGGCGCTCGATCAACTCGGTCTGCCATGCCGCGTCATGCCGCCCGACGATGCGCGACTGGAACGCCAGGTTGTCGGCGACGCTGAGGCTGGGGATCAGGTTGAACTGCTGGAACACCAGGCCGAGACGGTCGCGGCGCATGGCGGCGCGTGCCGCGTCGGGCAGAGCGGTCACGACGGTGTCGCCGAGCCGCACCTCGCCGCCGTCAGCCTGGTCGAGGCCGGCGATCAGGTGCAGCAAGGTGCTCTTGCCGCTGCCGGATTCGCCGGTCAAGGCGACGCTTTCGCCAGCGGCGATATCGAGGTCCACGCCGCGCAGCACCGCCACCTGTTCCTGGGCCGAGCGATAGGATTTTGTGAGGTGGCGGACGGTGAGCATGCTGGGGCACACTAGCAGCGTGGGCGCGGGAGATCACGCTTCAATGCGCGCCGACAGGGCGACGGTGATCGCAGAATTTCTCGGCGCTGCGGCAGGCTGGCGCGCAGCGTTCAGTTGACTGCGCGAGGATTGCGGTCCGTCACCAGTGCCAACACCACCGTGGCGGCCATAAACGCGGCCGAGGCGCCGAACACCCATTGCGGCATGTGATGGTCCATGATCCAGCCGTACAACAGCGGGCTGACGATGCCGCCGAAATTGAAGCCGGTGGAGACGATACCGAAGGCACGTCCGGCAGCGCCCGGAGGTGCGGCGTCGCGCACCAGCATGTCGCGGGATGGCGCGATGACACCGCTGAGGAATCCCGCGGCGGCCATTGCGACCGTCAGCACGGGAGCCGGAAGCGTCGCGATGGCTATGACCAGCACGATGGCGGCGTTGACGGCAAAACACGCCGCGGCGATCTGGCCGTGGCGGTCGGTGCGGTCGGCAAGGATTCCGCCTGCCAGTACGCCGACGGCGCTGGCGCCGAGGAAGGCGGTCAGCGCGACGTTGGCGCTGGAAAACGAGCTGCCATAGCCGCTCATCAGCGCGACGATGCCAAAATTGTTGATGCCGGCCGCCGACAGGCTCAGCAAGGTGAAGAACGCGGTGAGAACGAGTATCGCGGGGGTCATCATGCTGACCTCGGGAGCCCCCGGCGCGCCATCGGCAACGGCGCCGGCATCCGGAATGTCGATGATGACCAGCGCCAGCGCCATCAGCAGGCCGATAGCGCCCGCTGCGATCAAGGCGCCTTGGCCGCCGACCGCTGCCACCAGCGCCGCCATGACCGGCGGCGCCACGGCGCCGCCGACGAATCCGGCAAAGGTATGGATCGAAAAAGCCCGCCCCATGCGGGCCACATCCATATGTTCGGCGAGGATCGCATAGTCCGCGGGATGATAGACGCTGTTGGCAAGGCCGAGCAGCGCCGCGCATACGATCAGCGACGCATAGCTCAGATGAAGACCCAGAATGATCAGCGCCAGGCCGCCGAGCATCAGTCCCGCCAGCAAAATCTTGCGAGCGCCGATGCGGTCGACGAAGTAGCCGATCGGGGCCTGGGTCAGCCCGGAGACCACGGCGAACGTGGTGAGGGCGAAGCCGAGCTCGATATATCCGACGCCAAGTTGTTCCTTCAGGTATGGGAACAACATCGGCAGGACGAAGATATGGAAATGGCTGACCCAATGCGCGCCGGAGATCGCCCCGAGCGTGCGCGCGGCGGAATCCCTGGTCGCCCGCCGTGATCCGGCCGTCAGTTCGGCCATCCGCGTTCCCACCCGTCTTGTGCTCGTTTCTACCGGCAGACCTACGGCCGCAAGCCTGGCTTGTCTATGAACACTGCGGCATGCGCGCGTTGCGATGCATGCAGGAAGGGGATGTCTCATGGGGGGAGGCGACAGGCGGCCGCTAAACCGCGATGATGTCGCCATGGCCAGTCCCGCGTCATCCCTGCGTCCGCTCCGCGTCCTGCTCCCGGAAGGCAGCAGCACGTCGGCACGGCAAGCCGTGACCATCCTCGGCCTGGCAGGCCATCACGTCGAGATCTGCGATCCCGACTGGCACGGGCTGGCGCGGTTTTCGCGTTTCGTTGCCAAATTCCACCGTTGCCCGGCGCTGCGCGACGACCCATCGGGCTTCCTCGCCGCCATCGAGGGGCTGCTCGCGACCGGGCAGTATGACGTACTGCTGCCGACTCACGAGCAGGGATATCTGTTCGCCCGGGCGCAGCAGCGATTGGCGCCGCAGATCGGCCTGGCATTGCCCAGTTTCCACAGCTATCGCACCGCGCTCAACAAGGCGCGCTTCAGCGGGCTGCTGGCCGAACTCGGCCTGCCGCAGCCGGTGACGCGCATCGTTCGCTCGGTGCGGGAGTTGCGCGCAGCGGTGCGCTTCCCCTGCGTCGTCAAGACCGCCATCGGCACGGCCAGCCGCGGCGTATGGTTCCTGCATGATGCTGCCGAGCTCACGCAGGTCTTGCAGGAGTTGCACGATAGCGATGCTTTCGCTGACGATGTCCTGGTGCAGGACTGGGTCGCGGGCGCCACCGAGAAGGCGCAGGCGGTGTTTTCTCACGGCGCGCTGGTTGGCTTTCACGCCTATCGGCAGATTGCGCGCGGCGCCGGCGGCGGCGACGCCATCAAGGAAAGCGTGCGGCGCCAGCGGGTTCGCGACGATCTCGCCACCATCGGCGAGAATCTGCTCTGGCACGGTGCGCTGTCGATCGATTACATCCTGTCGGAGTCCGGCGCGCGGCCGTTTTACATTGACTGCAACCCGCGGCTGGTCGAGCCGATGGCCGCCTATCTCGCCGGCACCGACCTGGTGGATACACTGCTGCGGGTCTCTCTGGGTGAGATGCCCTCGCCGCTGCCCGACAGCCGCGAGGGCGTGCGGACTCATCAGGCGATGCAGGCCCTGCTGGGATGCGCGCTGGCCGGAGGTTCACGGCGCGCCATCCTGCGCGAATGCGGGGATCTGCTGGCGAGGCGCGGCGCCTATGCCGACAGCGTGGAGGAACTGACGCCGCTGCGGCGGGACTGGCTCGGCATCGTGCCGCTGGCGATGACGGTACTGCTGCTGATTGCTGCGCCGGGGCTCGCGCAGCGCCTGGCGAAGGGCGGCTGGGGCACACATCTGCTGGATGCGCAAAGCATTGTGGCGATCGAGCGCGATGTCGAACCGCCGCCCGATTTGCCGCATGTCGAGAGCGGGCGCGAATAGGAAGCCGATCTATAAGTCCCGCTGCTCGTCGTCGCGATCGCGTTTGGGGGTGGCGATGTCGCCGTCTTCCTCATCTTCTTCGGTTGGCGGGGGCGGCAGTTTTGCCTCGTCGTCGTCCCGGCCAGCGCCGCCGTCCTCGGGCGTCTTGCGTTTTCCAGTCATCATCGCGCCTTTTCGTATTGATCGAGCGGGAATCGTGCTGCCTCGACCTCAATCTGAACGTCATTGTGGGGCATATTCGCTGCCATCCCGCAATCTTCCCTGCCTTTTTTCACCATACGGTGCTAACGGGAGCCGAGTTTGCCAGCAATCCCGTTTTCCGGAGCGACGATGAAAAAGCCGAAGATCGAAATGGACGACCCGCAGCCCCGCAAGATCATCCGCGCCGACAAGGCGCCGACCGAGGGCTACTCGCTGGTCGTGGACGGCCACTTCAAGTCGCATCACGACACTGTGGAAGCAGCCGAGGAAGCCGGCATGGCCTTGAAGAACAAGTACCCGATGCTGCAGATCCAGGTCTACGATTCCGCGACCAAGACCCGCACCATGATCGAATGGCCGGCCCCCGCAGCCTGAACCGTCAGGTTCTGCGACCGCCGCTCTGCTGACCTGCCAGCCAGGCCGCAAGCGCCGGGGTCTTTTCCGCCGGCTTCTTGCCGCCGGTCTTCGCCGCCGCCTTCTTCTTGACGGCGGTGGCGCGTGGCGGCTCGGCGGCCTCACGGGCCAGCCGCAGCGCTTTCAGCTTTGCCATGTTGTCAATCACGGCCTTCGCCGCCGCGTCGCGCTCGGATCGCCCGCTTTTGGCGTCCTGGGCAGCGCGTTCGGCCTTGCTGGTGCGCGCTTCCGCGCGGTCGCGATCGTCCTTCGACATCAGGTCGTCTTCTTTTTCTTTGGTTTCGGTTCGACCGGCTTGGCGCGGTCTTCCTCTTCCTTCGCAAGCCGCGCGGCGCGCAGACTCTCGGTGCGCTTGCGGATCGCGATGTCGGCAGCCGCGATATCGGCCATCGCCTTGATACCCTCGGCATCCTGCGCGAGCTTGCGGTTGAGCCGGATTTCCTTCATCTCGGCAGGGGTCTTGGGTTCTGGCTCGGTATCCATGGTGTGCCTCAAAATTGGCCGCGAAGATGGCGTCGCGGCTATTGCTACGCCACTCTTACCATGAAACTTCGCATCAAAGGCACCCCAACCGTCATATAACCGATGTCGCGGTGAGCGTTTTCGGCGTGCAATGCCTGCGCCGGTGTCCAGCTCCGCGATTTTCGCGCCGTCGTCTGAAAGCCAGGCTCGCGGACGATGTCGCACAGGGACTATTTCACCACCGACATTCTTTCGAGCGCGGGTGTATTTCCACAGGTCCCGGGCGCGGCCATCCGGCACGGCCTTGCAGGTGGGGGGCTGGAAGATTCAGACGGTCGTCCTGATATTAGACGATCATCGCGCGCACGATGCGTTTTCGCCGTGCGCCAATCCTGATAGGCCTGCATGAACGGACAGGGAAGGACACGGCGTGGCAGAATTCGTGGTCGAGTTCGGCAAGGACGGCGGACACATCGAACCCGACGGACGGCTCGACGCCAAGGCGTTTCATCGCAATCACGAAGCGATCTGGGCGGTGCTTGCGCCATTCTTGCAGGCCAAGTCCGGCGATGTCCTTGAGGCGGGCAGCGGCACCGGCCAGCATGTGGTCGAATTCGCACGAAAAAGCCCGCAACTGACTTGGTGGCCGAGCGATTTCAACGCGCAGCATCTCGCCAGCATCGAGGCCTGGCGGACCCATGCGCAGCTCGACAACGTCCGCGCGCCGCTCCGCATCGATCTGTCGGATCCGGCGTGGTGCGCCGCGATGACCGATAGCAGCGGGCCGGGGCCGCTGCTGGCGGTGTTCTGTGCCAACGTCGCCCATATCGCGCCGTGGCCGGTGGCCGAAGGCCTGCTGGCGGGCGCCGCCCGCTATCTGCGCACCGATGGCCGGCTGTTCATGTACGGGCCGTTCAAACGCGGCGGCCACCATACAGCCGTCAGCAATGCGGTGTTCGATACCAGCCTCAGAAGCAGTAATCCCGAATGGGGCGTTCGCGATGTCGAGGAACTGGAACGTGTCGCTGGCAGCGTCGGACTGAAGCTCATCGAGGTTGTCGAGATGCCCGCCAACAATCTTGTCCTGGTGTTTGCGCGGGTCGCACAGGGCTGAAGCGGCCATGCATGGGGCCGTTTCGTTTGCGCGTGTTGATTGCCGGTTGGTCGACCTCCATAGTCTCCGGCGAAGCAACAGGGCCCGGATATACCGGGCCGCATCCGGGCGGATTCCCCCAAATGATCGATGTGACCGTCAACCCTGAGCTGTGCGATGACGCGCGCGCCCGCTCCAACGTGTTGCGGCTGGCAATCGCCCAGGCGCTTGCCGGAGCCAATTCGGCGGTGATTTTCGCCACTGGCGCCATCGTGGGCTCGACGCTGTCGCCCGATGCGTCCTACGCGACGGTGCCGATCTCGATGTATGTGGTCGGTCTGGCCAGCGGAACCTTGCCGGTCGGTGCGATTTCCCGCGCCTACGGCCGGCGCGTCGCCTTCATCATCGGCAGCGGCTGCGGGGCGCTGTGCGGCGCGCTTGCTGCCGTGGCCATCCTGCGCGGTTCGTTCGCGCTGTTTTGCTGCGCCACCTTCTTCGGCGGGCTGTATGGCGCGGTTGCGCAATCCTATCGCTTTGCCGCCGCCGACGGAGCCAGTCCCGCATACCGTCCGAAGGCGGTGTCATGGGTGATGGCCGGCGGTGTATTTGCCGGTGTGCTCGGGCCGCAACTGGTGCAGTGGACCATGGATGTGTGGCCGCCTTACCTGTTTGCATTCAGCTTCACGGCGCAGGCGCTGGTGGCATTGATCGCCATGGCGTTGCTGTCCACCGTCGATGCGCCGAAGCCGGCGGTCGCGGATCTCGGCGGCGGCCGGCCGCTGGCCGAGATCGCGCGGCAGCCGCGCTTCATCGCCGCGGCGATCTGCGGCGTGGTGTCCTATTCGATGATGAATCTGGTGATGACCTCGGCGCCGCTGGCGATGAAGCTGTGCGGGCTGCCGCTCAGCGATTCCAACTTCGGCCTGCAGTGGCATATCGTGGCCATGTACGGACCGAGCTTCTTCACCGGCTCGCTGATCGCGCGTTTCGGGGCGCCCCGCATCGTCGCTGCCGGCCTCGCGCTTGAAGCGCTGGCGGCCATCATCGGCATGTCCGGCATCACCACCATGCATTTCTGGTCCGGGCTGGTCATCCTGGGCATCGGCTGGAATTTCGGCTTCATCGGCGCCTCGGCGCTGGTGCTCGAAACCCACCGCCCGCAGGAGCGCAACAAGGTGCAGGCGTTCAACGACTTCCTGGTGTTCGGGCTGATGGCGGTGGGATCGTTCTCGTCGGGGCAATTGCTGGCGAATTTCGGCTGGTCGACGGTCAATGCCGTCGTGTTCCCGCCAATTCTCCTCGGCCTGATTGTGCTGGCGATGGCGGGTTTTGCGAAGCGACGTTCCTTGCAGCAGGCGGCATCCTTTCCGGATTCGCTCTAGGCGAGACCACCTGTCATGCCGTCGGCCGCACGGCGGTCTCGAAGCTGTCCCGCGGCCAGATGATCTGCACCACGGCGCCATGATCCGGGAAGGTGCGATTGGCGAACGACACGTTTGCACCGGTGCGCTCCAGCAGCGTGCGCGCAATGAACACGCCGAGACCGAGGCCGCCATGTCTGTTTTGTGCGTCGTCGGAGCTGCGTCGCCGGGACAGGTAGGGTTCGCCGATCCGCTTCAGGAGATCCGGCGGAATGCCGGGTCCATCGTCGGAGATCGAGATCACCACGGTTTCCGCGTTCCACCAGGCGTTCACCTCCACCGTGCTGCGGGCAAAATCCACCGCGTTTTCCAGAATGTTGCCGACGCCGTAAAGGATCGCGGGGTTGCGCATGCCGACTGGCTCCGCCGCGCCGGTCACCGCGATGCGAATCCGGATGGCGACGCCGAAATCGCGATGCGGTGCCACCGCCTCCTCGATCAGTGTGGACAATGGCATCCGGTCGAACGGCGCGCCGCTGGACGACAGCTGCGTGATCTTGGAGAGAATGTCGCGACAGCGTTGCGCCTGTTCGCGCAGGGTCTTGAGATCTTCGGTCAGGGACGGATTGTCGTGCACGGTCTTTTCGAGCTCGCGCGAGATCAGGAAGATGGTGGATAGCGGCGTGCCGAGCTCGTGCGCGGCGGCGGCGGCGAGACCGTCGAGCTGGGTGAGGTGCTGCTCGCGGGTCAGCACCAGCTCGGTCGCCGCCAGCGCGTCGGACAGCTTGCGCGCTTCCTCGGTGACCTGGAACGCGTAGAGGCTGGTGACGCCGATCGCCAGCAGGATCGAGAGCCAGACGCCGAGCAGATAGATCTGCGGCAGCACCAGCGGCTCGTCGGCGTCCCATGGCAGCGGCAGGTGAAAGAAGGCGAGCAGGGTGGCGCAGGCCGCCGCGAGCACGCCGAGCGCGATGGTCAGCCGCGTCGGCAGCGCGGTCGCGGAAATCAGCACCGGGGCGAGAAACAGGAAGGAGAAGGGGTTCTGCAGCCCGCCGGTGAAGTACAGCAGCGCCGCCAGTTCGGCGATGTTGAGCGCCAGCAGCGCCGCGGCATAGGCGGGTTCCAGCCGCTGCATCGGGTTGAACGCGGTCTGCAGCGCCAGATTGAGCGCCGCGGAGAGGCCGATGACAATGACGCAGGGGATGATCGGAACTTCGAAATCGAGCCCCTGGACCACGACGAAGATCGCCGCAAGCTGTCCCAGTGCGGCCAGCCAGCGCAGCCGCAGGATGGTGTCCAGCCGGACATGGCGGCGCGGATGGCGAAGGTCGGACGCATCGATATCGGTCATGCCGCGATCCTAGCTGCATGGTCCGCCGATCACAAACCAGAGGCGGAGGCCAACGGGCCTTGCATCGGGCGCCTCGATGCCGCAAGGAACGGCCCGCATGGCGATTGAGACGACATCCGCACCCGATATGCGCACAGCCGCTCCGGTAGGGCCTGCGGCGATCGAGGTCGCGCATCTGGTCAAGGTCTACAAGACGACCCGCGCCGTCGACGACGTCTCGTTCCGCATTGCGCAAGGCAGCATCACCGGTCTGCTCGGCGGCAACGGCGCCGGCAAGACCACCACCATCGCCATGATCATGGGACTGGTGCTGCCGACCTCCGGCAGCGTTCGCGTGCTCGGCCGCGCCATGCCCGGCCAGAGCGCCGAAGTGCTCGGCCGGATGAACTTCGAAAGCCCTTACGTCGACATGCCGATGCGGCTGACGGTGCGGCAGAATCTCACGGTATTCGGCAAGCTCTACGCGGTGCCCGACCTGCGCGGCCGGATCGCCGAACTGGCCGAGGATCTCGACCTCGGTGACTTCCTCGATCGCGCCAACGGCAAGCTGTCGGCCGGCCAGAAGACCCGCGTGGCGCTGGCCAAGGCGCTGATCAACCGGCCGGAGCTGCTATTGCTGGACGAACCGACCGCGTCGCTCGATCCCGACACCGCCGACTGGATCCGGCAGCATCTGGAGAACTACCGCAAGACCCACAACGCCACCATCCTGCTGGCCTCGCACAACATGCTGGAGGTCGAGCGATTGTGCGACCGCGTCATCATCATGAAACGCGGCCGGGTCGAGGACGATGACAGTCCTGCGAACATCATGCTGCGCTACAACCGCAATACGCTGGAGGAGGTGTTCCTCGACGTCGCCCGCGGCCGGGTCCAGGACACCGCGTCATGAGCATGGTCGAAATCCGCCGCGGCATAGCCTTGCACCGCATCAATGCGATGATCCTGCGCTACTGGTATCTGCTGATCTCCTCGTGGCCGCGGCTGCTGGAGCTCATCTACTGGCCGGCGCTGCAGATCATCACCTGGGGCTTCCTGCAGAACTACATCTCGCAGAATGCCGGTTTTTTCGCCCAGGCGGGCGGCACGCTGATCGGCGCGGTGATCCTATGGGATATCCTGTTCCGCGGCCAGCTCGGCTTCTCGATCTCGTTCCTCGAGGAGATGTGGGCGCGCAATCTCGGCAACCTGATGATGAGCCCGCTGAAACCGATCGAGTTCCTGATCGCGCTGATGATCATGAGCCTGATCCGGCTGGCCATCGGCATTATTCCGATGCTGCTGCTGGCGGTAATCTTCTTCAAGTTCAACATGCTCGGGCTCGGCCTGCCGCTGATCGCCTTCTTCTGCAACCTGATCTTCACCAGCTGGTCGGTCGGCATCTTCGCCTCCGGTCTGGTGCTGCGCAACGGACTTGGCGCCGAGAGCATCGTGTGGACGCTGATGTTCGCGCTGATGCCGCTGGCCTGTGTCTACTACCCCGTCTCGGTGCTGCCGCACTGGCTTCAGGCCGTAGCTTGGACGCTGCCTCCGACCTATGTGTTCGAAGGCATGCGCTCGCTGCTGATCGATCACGTGTTTCGAACTGATCTCATGCTGACCGCCCTGGCCATCAACGCAGTGCTGTTTATTGTCTCATTCGCGGTGTTTCTGCTGCTGCTGAAAAGCGCACGTCGCGCCGGTTCGCTGGTATCGGGTGGCGAATGAGACCAGTTATCCAGGGAAAACGCCGCATTTGCTCCTGCAATCGCAGCACCTATGCCGATCCACCGGTTGACGCTTTCTTATGCAATCCCCACTATCTTGCAGTGCAGAAGATACGTCAGTGAGGAAGAAATGCCGATCGGTGAATTTGGCAGGCCGCCCGACCTGCCATCGGAAGTAAGTCCGGCCCTGACCACGCCGATGTACTGGATGTATGAGATGGCGCATGCGTCGCTCAACCCGGCGCGTGCGGTGACCGATGCCACCAAGCTGCTGTTCCAGCATCCGCTCAATCCCTTCAGCCATACCGATTTCGGCAAGTCCGTCGCCGCCGGCTGCGAACTGTTCGAGCGCACCACGCGCCGCTACGGCAAGCCGGAATGGGGCCTCGATGACACCGAGGTCAACGGCGTGCGCACGCCGATCGAGATCCGCTCGGTGTGGGAAAAGCCATTCTGCCGACTGCTCTACTTCGACCGCAAGCATCCCCGCCCGCTGCGCGCGCCGCAGCCGCGCGTGCTGATCGTGGCGCCGATGTCCGGCCATTACGCCACGCTGCTGCGCGGCACCGTCGAGGCTTTCCTGCCGACCCATGAGGTCTACATCACCGACTGGGCCGACGCCCGGATGGTGCCGATCGCCGAGGGTCGCTTCGACCTTGAGGACTACATCGACTACGTCATCGAGATGCTGCACGCTTTGGGCGGCAACATGCATGTGGTCGCGGTGTGCCAGCCCTCGGTTCCGGTGCTGGCCGCGGTGTCGCTGATGGAAGCCGAAGGCGATCGCTTTGTGCCGGTGTCGATGACGCTGATGGGCGGGCCGATCGATACGAGGCGCAATCCCACGGCGGTGAACAATCTGGCCGCCGAGAAGGGCATCGACTGGTTCCGCAACCACGTGATCACCAAGGTTCCATTTCCCAATCCGGGCGTGATGCGCGACGTCTATCCGGGATTCCTGCAGCTGAACGGCTTCATCAGCATGAACCTCGACCGCCACATGGACGCGCACAAGAACCTGTTCAATCATCTGGTTCAGGGCGACGGCGACCTCGCCGACAAGCACCGCGACTTCTACGACGAATATCTGGCCGTGATGGACCTCACCGCCGAGTATTATCTGCAGACCGTCGACACCGTGTTCGTCAAGCACGCGCTGCCGAAGGGCGAGATGATCCATCGCGGCAGGCGCGTCGATCCCTCTGTCATCACCAACGTGGCGCTGATGACGGTGGAAGGCGAGAACGACGATATCTCCGGGCTCGGCCAGACCGAAGCGACCCATTCGCTGTGCACGTCGATCCCCGACGATCGCCGCGTGCATTACGTGCAGAAGGGCGTCGGACACTACGGCGTGTTCAACGGTTCGCGTTTCAAGTCGGAAATCGTGCCGCGCATCTCGGACTTCATGTTGTCGGCGGCGCATTCGAAACAAGCGGCAGACGCCGCAGAGTAGAGTTCCGCATCAAATCGCGCAGCAAACATCGCATCGGCGATGTTTGCTGCGCGATTTTATGGCTGCAGGCACGGTTCGATTCGAAACCGCGCGCGTTAACCCTCTGAAATAGCGCCAACAAATCTGTACCAGCGAGCCGCTTTTAGAAATGAGTTAAATTTCATTTCTTCAAGCGGTGAATCTGCATTGGAATGAATCAAGATTCCTGTTCCAGCCCACATCGGGTAGGTGACGACCCCCGGCGCCCCCCTGTATATTGGGCAAATGATTTGTTTTTGCGCCGAGCGATTCCCATGGCGGCGGATATGGCAGAATCCTGTCGACTTCCTGACGTCCGGATCTGCAGACATGGCCTTTCGCGCGCTTCTCTATCGTCGTCCCACCGAACCCTCGACCCTTGCCGTCAAGCATGGCTCGCAAATCTTCGCTGTCCGCCTGCGCCGCCACCGGCGCGCGCGGCGCTACACGCTGCGCATTCATCCGAGCGATCGCGAGGCGATCCTCACCATGCCGCCGCGCGGCACGCTCGCCGATGCCAAGGAGTTCGCGCAGCGCCACGGCGCCTGGATCGCCGCGCGTCTGGGGCGGTTGCCGAAGGCGGCGCCGTTCCAGCCGGGGACGGTGGTGCCGTTGCGGGGGGTGGCGCACAAGATCGTGCATCGCGCCGGGGTCCGCGGCACGGTGTGGGTGGAAACCCGCGACAGCGGCGACAGGATCATCTGCGTCGCCGGTGAGGCCGAGCACATCGAACGTCGCGTCCACGACTTCCTGAAGCGCGAGGCGCGCAGCGATCTGCAGAAGGCCTCGCAGCACTATGCCGCCACGCTCAACGTCAAGGTCAGGCGGCTGTCGATCCGCGACCAGTCGAGCCGCTGGGGTTCCTGCACCTCGGCGGGGTCGCTGTCATTCTCGTGGCGGCTGATCCTGGCGCCGCCGCATGTGCTGGACTACCTCGCCGCCCACGAGGTCGCGCATCTGGTCGAGATGAACCATTCGGCGCGGTTCTGGAAGGTGGTGGGCAAGGTCTGCAGCGCCACCGAACGCGCCAAGACCTGGCTCGACACCCACGGCAACGACCTGCACCGCTACGGGATTCAGGAATAACCAACCACGCGGCTGTCATCGCCCGGCCGGGCGCGCACTTACGCGCCTGGACCGGGCGACCCAGTAAGCACCGGCGCCGGTGATAAAGCCGCAGCAGCAGTGTTTACTGGATCACCCGCTTTCGCGGGTGATGACACAGGAGTTTGCGGCGGTGCCTCTCCACGGCCTCTTGCTCTATCTCCCGAACAGCCGTTCCGTCAGCCACCCATCCAGCCCGCTCGCCGCTTCCGGCCGGACGTTTTGCGGCGGGGCGGATCGCGCGGCGGGATAGTTCGCCTGGGTCGGCGCCGCCGGCTGCGGGCGAGAGCCGTTGTACACCGGAGCGCTTGGCACATAACCGGGCGACGGCGCGAGCTGCGATTGCGGCGCCGCGGACGGCACCACCTGCGACACCGTCTGCGCTACGCTGGCAAAGAAGCTGCTCGGCGCGGCGCCCGGGATCGGCGCGGGCGCGATGCCCTGATGCGCGGCCTTCATGAAGCGGGTCCAGATCTCCACCGGCAGGCCGCCGCCGGTGGCCTTCTTGGTCGGCGAATTGTCGTCATTGCCGAGCCACACGCCGGTGACCAGCCGCGAGGTGTAGCCGATGAACCAGGCATCGCGGAAATCCTGGCTGGTGCCGGTCTTGCCCGCCGCCTGCCAGCCCGGCAGCTCGGCCTTCTTGGCGGTGCCGGTCAGCAGCGTCTCGGTCATCATGGTGTTCATCATCGCCACCGCGCGGGCGTCGATCACCGCGGAGGGCGTCTCCGCCGGGCGCTTGTAGATCACCTTGTTGCCCTCCACGGTGCGGATCCGCTCCACCACATGCGGCGCCACGCCGAGCCCGCCATTGCTGAACGGCGTATAGGCGCCGACCAGTTCGGTCAGCGACACTTCCGAGGTGCCGAGCGCGATCGAGGCGTTGGCGTCGAGTTTCGAGGCGATGCCCATGCGGTGCGCGGTGCGCACCACGCTCTTGGCGCCGACCTCGAGTCCGAGTCTGACCGCCACGGTGTTGAGCGACATCGCCAGCGCCTGGGTCAGCGTCACCGCGCCAAAATATTCGTGGGTGTAGTTCTCCGGCTTCCAGCCCTTCACATCCAGTGGCGCGTCCTGGCGGATGGTTTCCGGCGTCAGGCCCGCCTCGATCGCGGTGAGATAGATGAACGGCTTGAACGACGAGCCCGGCTGCCGCTTCGCGGTGACCGCGCGGTTATACTGGCTCTCGGCGTAATTGCGGCCGCCGACCATGGCGCGCACCGCGCCGTCCGGTGTCATCGCCACCAGCGCGCCCTGCGAGACGTTGAACTTGACGCTCTTGGCCGCCAGCTCGTCGATGATCGAGGCCTCGGCCACCGCCTGCAGCTTCGGATCGATCGAAGTCTCGACCACGATGCTCTGGTCGATCTGGCCGACCAGGTCGTCGAGCACCTCGCCGATCCAGTCGGCGACATAGTTCACGGTGCCGGCGCCGACCGCCTTCACATTGTAGGAGGCGTGCGAGGTCGAGGCCTGCGCCTGCGCCGCGGTGATGAAGCCGGCGTCCTGCATCGACGCCAGCACGATCTTCGCGCGCGCCTCCGCGCCCTCCGGATTGCGGTTCGGCGCCAGCCGCGACGGCGATTTCACCAGCCCGGCCAGCATCGCGGCTTCCGCCACCGTCACGTTCTTCGCCGACTTTCCGAAATATTTCTGTGCCGCCGCCTCGACGCCATAGGCGCCGGAGCCGAAATAGACCCGGTTGAGATACAGTTCCAGGATCTCGTTCTTGGAATGCTTGCGCTCCAGCCAGAACGCCAGCTCCATCTCCTGCAGCTTGCGCTTCATGGTGCGTTCCTCGGTGAGGAACAGGTTCTTCGCCAGCTGCTGGGTCAGCGTCGAGCCGCCCTGCGACACGCCGCGATGGGCGATGTTGGCCACCGCGGCGCGCGCGATGCCGAGCGGATCGACGCCGTAATGCGAATAGAAGCGGCGGTCCTCGATGGCGATGAAGGCCTTCGGCAGATATGGCGGCAGGTCCTTCAGCGCCACATTGGTGCCGGCCTGTTCGCCGCGCGTGGTCATCACGGTGCCGTCATAGCCGACGATCTGGATGGTCGGCGGCCGCTTGGGAATCTCCAGCGACTGGATCGGCGGCAGATGCGCGCCGACATAGATCACCACGCCAACCACCGCGATGGCGCCCCACAGTCCGAGCACCGCGCCCCAGTAGAAGGTCTTGCGGACGAATGCGCCGATCCGGCTGCTGCCGCGTGCGCGGCGGGCCTTGCGCGGTTTGCGCGCGCCGCCGTCGGCGGATTTCCGCGGGGATGGCTTCGGCGCGTCGTCGGCCACCGAGACGCGATCGTCCGGCTTCAGCCGCAGCTCCGACAGCGAGGCTGCGAGCCCGAACACCGGCTCCTTGCGTCCGCCGCCTTTTTTCCTCGCCATCCGCCACCACGCTCGTTGCTGCCGGACCCTACTGTTCCCGGTTTAAAGCGCCGTTAAGCGGAGGTTAACGGGATGGAAATGCGGAAGGGATTGGCGCACGCCAACCCGCACTCCGTCTGTCATCTCCGCGCATGCGGGGATCCAGTCAACGCTGGCATCTGGGATGATCGCCAGCGCCTGTGTACTGGGTCGCCCGCTTTCGCGGGCGATGACAACCGAGTGTCGAACAACCGGAATTCGCCCACGCGCCATCGCTCCCGCGCCGCCGGTGGGCTTTCCGCTGTGCCCCCTCGAACAACGAGGGGGTGACGCGCCGAAAGGCGCAACTTGTATCAAGTTCGCGCTCCGGGCCGGACCTGCGACAGCCTCGCCCGGATCGCGCCGCCTTTCGGCGCGCCATCGCGGCGATCTTTGGCCGGGGCGCCGTGCTTCCGGGTACTGGGAGCAGCAGCGCTGCCGTGACCCAGCGGCCTTCGCCCGCTCTTCCCGTCCCCGTCCAGCCCCGAAGGGCAGAGCCCGTAGGTGGCCCGGACGGCGAACCCCCGGCCTTCCGGACGCGGGCCTGCGAGGCACGCGCGCAGGCGCCGCATCCCGCTCCACTCCCAGAACGCCGCTGGAAGCGCCCCTCGCTGAGCGGGTAGATAGGAATGCAAACCAAAGCAGTCGTGAGTGTCAATTTAAGTTCAAGCAAGTCTTCGGAAAAACTTGGTGTGTCCCGGAGTTCAAACTACAAATGCTGAAATCGTGCGAGGTCATGGTGAGCAATCTAAACGGACGAACGATAAAATTATTTCTGGTGGACGGCATTCCGGATGGAATGCGTACCGCGGAGATAATGAGTTGGACGGGGCATGTCCTTTTTGCGCCGCGCGCCAGCATTGCCGCGTTGCTGGCTCGGCCTGAAGTTAAGCGAACGGGAGCCTATTTACTCATCGGTCCCGATACCAAAGATCCTGATCAGCTAATGGTTTATGTGGGCGAGGGTGACAATGTTGGCGTCCGAATATCAAGTCACAACAAAGACGTAGACAAAGAATTTTGGGAGCATGTCTGTGTCATTACTAGCAAGGACCTGAACCTCACGAAAGCGCATGCCCGGTATCTCGAAAGCAAGTTAATTCAGGTCATAAAGAGAGAAGGCCGTGCTGTACTAGCGAACAAAAGCGACCCCGAGTTCGACCTTCTGCCAGAGGCGGACCTCTCCGACATGGATGATTTCGTTGTTCGCCTGCAAGTTCTGCTACCGGTACTTGGTGCCGATTTCGTTAGACCTACGCCGCAGATCTCCAAGAACGCCGTGAAAACAAATGAAATTCCTCTGCCGACGGATGCTAACGCTAGTACTCCCTTGGAGCGTTCAGAAATTCAGCTCGAAAATGCTTCAGCTAAAGGACCGGAATTTCGCATGAGCGCGGGCGGTCTTCAGGCGCGCGCAGTAGAGATTGATGGGCAAATGATTATTCGAGCGGGCTCGCAGGCGCGCGCCGAGATTGGGCCGTCATTAAGTTCGAACGTTAGGGCTTACCGAGAGCAGTTGCGTCGCAATGGAAAGCTCAGTGCTCCTGATGGGTCGGGTGTGCTTCATTTTGCCGAGGATGTTGCATTCACCTCACCCAGTGCAGCAGCGCAGGCAGTGATGGGCACGAGCAGAAATGGAAGAACCGATTGGGTAAACGTGGCAACTAATGAAACCTATTCTGCATGGCAGGAGCGTCTCATTTCGAGCGCCGCACCAGCCCCAATAGATGTGGGTTGATGTGGTCGTCGTTGGCAACGACTATCGTTGTACAGGCTGAAATACGTTGAGTCGCATAGCGATAGCGCGTAGCGGCTTGTCCCTCTTGTGGCAGGTCGGCGTCATTCGCTGTGGCTATGATCGCGGGTGACACATCGTCGATCCGCCTTGTATTCTGACGTTCGTGTGAACTTTATTTGATCGCTCTGCCTGGTTCCTCATGCCCTCGCGAGGAACGTAATTTGAATTTCATTATTGATAGCAGGCGAAACAAATCATCTGGAGTTCCCATGAAGAAGATCATTCTCGCTACCGCACTCGCCACCCTGATGTCCGGTTCCGCCGCCTTCGCGCAGGCCAATCCGAACGCGCCGCAGCCTGGTTCAACCGGCGCCGGTGTCAACCAGCCCGCCACCACGGGAACCGGAACCGCCGTCGACCGTCCGGATTCCACCAGGAAGGGCAGCATGTCCAACTCGATGAAGAAGGACAGCGACAAGGACGGCATGCACAAGGGCAGCAAGAGCAAGTAAGTCGCGTCAGCGACGAAAGAGTCGCGCTGGAAACAGCGCGGCCTTCTTGCGGTTGATGTTTCGTGTCCCGGACGCGGTGCAGCGTGAAGCGCTGCTCCGCAGAGCCGGGACCCACATTTTTCAAAAAAAGAATCGACCCCGAATCTGCGGCGCACCGCGCCGCAAGGGTGTATTGCGCCGCGTCCGGGGAACGGGACCGCGGCACGCGATGCAGTCACATCACGAAAGCGGGTGCGGCGCTCACCCCGCGGCATCGTCCTCGATGATCGGGCCGAACAGCTCCCAGCGTTCGCCGTTGAATTTCATCATCTGCAGCTGCTTGTTGACGCGGTAGTCGGCGGGCGTGGTGGTGATGCTCATGCCGGGCAGGCCGATATCGATCTTGACGTTGGACAGCGAGGTCGCCTGCTTCATCACATTGGCGCGGGTGAGTTCGTCACCGCATCGCTTCAGCACCTCGACCATCAGCTGCGCATTGCCGTAGCCATAGGTGTTGAAGTTCGAGTTCTTGTCGCCGTCGGGATAGTACTTCTCCATGAACGCCAGGTAGCGCTTCATGCCGGCGTCGTCCTTCCATTGCGGGTCGGCCGGGTCCTTGCCGTAATTCACCGAGATCAGGCCCTTTGAATTCTCCAGCCCCGCGGGCTGCAGCACCGCGCCGACCGAGGTGGCGTTGATGTCGACGATATGCACCGGCTTCCAGCCGAGGTCGGCGACCTTCTTGATCGCCTGAGCCGCGAATTTCGGCGTCGAGGCTGAGAACAGCAGGTCGGCGCCGGAGGATTTCAGCTTGACGATCTGCGAGTCGACGGTCGGGTCCGCCAGCTCGTAGGACGCGTCTGCCACGACCATCGCCGCGGCCTTGTCGCCGAGCCCGGCGCGGATGCCGGTGACGTAGTCGCGGCCGAGATCGTCGTTCTGCCAGAGGATGCCGACCTTGGCGTTGGGATAGTTCTTCAGGATGTATTTGCCGTAGATGCGGCCTTCGCTCTGGTAGTTGGGATTGTAGCCCATGGTCCAGGGAAAGTTCTTCGGGTCGGTGAAGCGCGTCGCGCCGGTGGCGGCGAACAGTTGCGGCACCTGCTTCTGGTTGAGATATTTCTGCACCGCGGCGTTGGACGGCGTGCCGACGATCTGGAAGGTCAGCAGCACCTCGTCGGATTCCACCAGCTTGCGCACCTGCTCCACCGCCTTGGGCGGCGAATAGGCGTCGTCATACTGGATGAGATTGATCTTGCGGCCGTTGACGCCGCCCTGCTCGTTGATCATCTTGAAATAGGCGGCCTGGGTCTTGCCGATCGAGGAATAGGCCGAGGCGGGGCCGGAGAACGGCACGGTCTGGCCGATCTTTATTTCGCTGGCGGAGGCGCCGGGATCGTATTTCGGCTCGGCGGCGGCCGGTGTGGCCAGCAGCGCAAGGCTGAATGCAGACGCGGCGAAGCAATGGAGATGCGATGCTCTCATGTGGTTGCCTTCCCTGATGTGCGCCGACGGTCATTCCATTGCTGGCGCCATCGTTGCCGGGAGTGTGACGCAGGTATTTTGTGAAGGCAAGAAGAGGAAAGCGACCTCGCGTGTCCCGGACGCGCTGCCTTCCTCCTTCGCCCACCCAGCGAAGCTTCGCTTTGGCGGGGGAAAGCAAACGAGCCAGTACTATCCCAGCCACACCGCGGCCAGCGCCAGCGCCGCCGGCAGCGCCTGGACGACCAGGATCTTGCGGCTGACGCTCCAGGCGCCATAGAGGCCGGCGACGATGACGCAGAGCAGGAAGAAGGTCTTGATCTGCAATGCCACGGCGGCGGCGGGATGCAGCAGGCCCCACAGCAGGCCGGCGGCGAGAAAGCCGTTGTAGAGTCCCTGGTTGGCGGCCAGCACCGCCGAGGCCTGGGCCTTCTCGAGCGTGTTGCCGAAGGTCTTCAGGCCATAGGGCCTGGTCCAGAGAAACATCTCCAGCACCAGGAAGTAGACGTGCAGCGCCGCCACCAGCGCCACCAGGACATTGCCGACCATGGTCATGTGAAGCCCCCATCGCAGACGAATAGCCCACCAGTATGTGGGTGGCCCGACATAGCACGGCCGCGAAGCCTGCGCGGTCCTTATCGTATTACCTCAATGGCCGCGCATGCCATGTGTGATGCCGGATGGGCCTTGTCAAATCAGCGGGCTGCGGTTCACATGTACCCTGCACGGTAAGATTGATCGCTTCGTGCGGCGAAACGGCGTGCGGATTCCAGCATGAATCTATCGACACGCCTGATGATCGCGATGACCGGGCTGGTGCTCGGTACCGCGGCGGCGGGACTGATCGGCTATCACAGCGTCGAGTCGTCGGTAGTGCCGGGGGCGCTCGAGCGGCTCGACACCCAGGCGCGCGCCCGGCTCGGCGTGCTCGACATCTATCTAAGCGGCCTTCGCGCCGACGTGCTCGGCATGCGCGCGGTGCCGTCCCATGACGGGCTGGTACGCTCGATCCAGGCCGGCGGCAACGATCCGGTCGGCGGCACCGCGACCGAGGTCTGGCGGCAGCGCATCGAGAGCATCTATCTCGCGCAGTTGAAGGCCAAGCCGGCGATCCAGCAGTTTCGCGTCATCGGCATCGCCGACGATGGCCGCGAGATCCTCCGTGTCGACCGCGCCGGTCCGGACCATTCGGCGCGCATCGTGCCGGAGCAGGAGCTGGCGCGCAAAGGCGACCGCGGCTATTTCCGCAGCAGCATCAATCTGCCGGCAGGCGAGGTCTACATCTCGCCGATCGAGCTCAACCAGGAGCGGGGCGCGCTGGAAGTGCCGCACGTGCCGGTGATGCGCTTTGCCACGCCGCTGCGCGACGCCGCCGGCCAGCCGTTCGGCATCGTCATCATCAACCTCGACCTGCGGCCGATCTTCGACCGGATCCGCGCCGCGATGGACGAGGATTCGCTGATCTACCTGGTCAATGCCGAGGGCGATTTCCTGCTGCATCCCGATCCCGGCCGGACCTTCGGCTTCAACCTCGGCCAGCGCCACCGCTGGCAGGACGAAATGCCCGGGCTTGCCAAAGCGGTCGGCACCGCCGGGCGCGGCGCCGCCGTGGTCGTGGATGCCGGCGGCGCGCAG
>LNAP01002434.1_pt1 | contig 30494 bp, 29 predicted proteins | sample 602601 | NCBI WGS metagenome assembly LNAP01 (sample SAMN02440304, study PRJNA202911) | soil metagenome | biome: Subtropical and temperate rainforests or woodlands; isolation source: soil samples (1 kg each in a 20% v/v slurry with milli Q water) were... ...
TCGATGCGCTTGCCGCGCACCACACCGTTCATATCCGCAATCAGAAGGTCGACGTACAAAACCTCAGGATATTTCTTAAGGAATGCGTTTGCTTCGTTGAGTTGAACGGTACGCAGAGGGACCGACATGATGCACCTATTAGCTGTTAATTATTATGTTCACCGCCCTTTCACGTAGCCAGTCAATCCGAAAGGCAAAGTGAAGTCAATAGCGAACACTCAGCCTTTAAGCGTTTATTTTCGGGCCTCTCAGAGGCACGAGAGTGCCAGATCATCCTTGAAACACGCGTAAATCCTCGTCTTCAGACGTGCGGCGTTTAGAATTTTTTACATGAGAGTTGTTAATTAAAATCAACAAGGCTAAGCTCCAGAAAAGCTCGTTCAAGTGTGAAACTTCGAGGTGATAAAAATGGCATTCAAGCCATTGATCGGCGTTACTGCATGCGTCAAACAGATTGGCCTGCACCCCTACCACGTCAGCGGTGACAAGTACTTGCGTGCTGTCAGCGTTGCCGCGCTGGGACTGCCCGTGGTCATTCCTTCCCTGGGCGACCTGACCGAAATCGAAGACCTGCTACCGCAGCTCGACGGTCTGTTGCTGACCGGCTCGCCGTCGAATGTGGAGCCCTTCCACTATCAAGGCCCCGCCAGCGCTCCCGGCACCGAACACGATCCCCAGCGGGATCAAACCACCCTTCCCCTGATTCGCGCGGCGATTGCCGCTGGCGTTCCGGTGCTCGGCATCTGCCGCGGCTTTCAGGAGATGAACGTGGCGTTCGGTGGCAGCCTGCATCAGAAGGTCCATGAACTGCCCGGCTTCCTCGATCATCGTGAAGCCGACCATCCCGACCTCGCGGTGCAATACGCACCGGCGCACGCCGTCGATGTGCAGCCCGGTGGTGTGTTCCAGGCGCTGGACCTGCCCCCGCAGTTCCAGGTCAATTCGATTCACAGCCAGGGCATCGACCGACTCGCGCCTGGCCTGCGCGCCGAAGCGCTCGCGCCGGATGGCTTGATCGAAGCGGTCTCGGTGGAGCACAGCAAGGCCTTCGCCCTCGGCGTGCAATGGCACCCGGAATGGCAGGTCCTGTCGAATCCGCCCTACCTGAGAATTTTCCAGGCGTTTGGTGACGCGTGCCGACAACGGGCGGCGCTTCGTAACTCGCGCTGACGTCATAAAAGATCAATCAATTTACTGCCCCCGTGGGTCTGGCGGGTGCGCTTGCGCGCATCCGTGACTCACGACAACAACACACTGCAATAACAACAAGTACCGCAGCCAGGAAGGCGGCACCGGATAAACCCGGACGGGGCATCCAGCGCAATCCCCTGTAGGAGCTGGCGAAGCCTGCGATCTTTTGATCTTGATTTTGAAAAGCAAAGTCAAAAGATCGCAGGCTTCGCCAGCTCCTACAGGGATCGCGACCCACTGACCGCTCGGGTTTGCAATCAACTATTAAGCCAGGCCGCGTTGGCCCGGCGAACGAAACCTGTTGGGAGTTTCACATGGCAAACGCCTCCAGCATCTACAGGAAGGCTCTTGAAGGTCACCAGGCACCGAAAAAGGTGTTGGTGAAAGTCGACCGCGTCACCAAGAAGTTCGACGAAACCACCGCAGTGGACGATGTGTCCCTGGAAATCCATCAGGGTGAAATCTTTGCCCTGCTCGGTGGTTCCGGTTCAGGTAAATCGACGCTGCTGCGCATGCTCGCCGGCTTCGAGCGCCCGACTGAAGGGCGCATCCTGCTCGACGGCGTGGACATCACCGACATGCCGCCGTACGAGCGGCCGATCAACATGATGTTCCAGTCCTATGCCCTGTTCCCGCACATGACCGTGGCGCAGAACATCGCCTTCGGCCTCAAGCAGGACCGGTTGCCCGCCAGTGAAATCGATGCCCGCGTCGAAGAAATGCTGCGCCTGGTGCACATGACCCAGTACGCCAAGCGCAAGCCGCATCAGTTGTCCGGCGGCCAGCGTCAGCGCGTGGCATTGGCCCGCTCCCTGGCCAAACGTCCAAAGCTGTTGCTGCTCGACGAGCCGATGGGCGCGCTGGATAAAAAACTGCGTTCGCAAATGCAGCTGGAGTTGGTCGAGATCATCGAGCGCGTCGGCGTGACCTGCGTCATGGTGACCCACGACCAGGAAGAAGCCATGACCATGGCCCAGCGCATTGCGATCATGCACCTGGGCTGGATCGCCCAGATCGGCAGCCCGGTGGACATCTATGAAGCGCCAGTCAGCCGCATGGTCTGCGAATTCATCGGCAACGTGAACGCTTTCGAAGGCACCGTGGTGGAAGATCTGGAAGGTCACGCGATCATTCACAGCACGGATCTGGAGCAGAAGATCTACGTCGGTCACGGCGTCAGCACCTCGGTGCAGGACAAGTCGATCACCTACGCCATTCGCCCGGAAAAACTGCTGGTCAGCACCACCAAGCCCGACACCCGCTACAACTGGTCCAGCGGCACCGTGCATGACATCGCCTACCTCGGCGGCCACTCGGTGTTCTACGTCAAGCTGCCTGGCGGCAAGGTCGTGCAATCGTTCATGGCCAACGCCGAACGCCGTGGCGCACGTCCGACCTGGGACGATCAGGTCTACGTGTGGTGGGAAGACGACAGCGGCGTGGTACTGCGCGCATGAGAACCTTCAATCAGCAATTCCTGCGCCTGGTGCCCAGCGGACGAAAACTGGTCATCGGCATTCCGTTCCTGTGGCTGTGCCTGTTCTTCATGCTGCCGTTCTTTTTGGTGATGAAGATCAGCTTCTCGGAAGCAGCCCTGGCCATTCCGCCCTACTCGGAGATCTACACCTACGCCGAGCAGAAATTCAATCTGTTGCTCAACATCGGCAACTACACGTTGCTGGGCGAAGATGAGCTGTACCTCTCGGCTTACCTCGGTTCGTTGAAGGTTGCGCTGTTCAGTACGCTGATGTGCCTGGTGATCGGTTTTCCGATGGCCTATGCCATTACCAAGGCAAGCAAGGAAGCACAGAACGTGCTGATGCTGCTGATCATGATGCCGACCTGGACCGCGATCCTGATCCGCGTGTATGCGTGGATGGGCATCCTCAGCAACAACGGCCTGCTCAACGGCTTTTTGATGTGGATCGGGCTGACCGATCACCCGATCGAGATCCTCAACACCAACACCGCCGTCTACATCGGCGTGGTGTATGCGTATCTGCCGTTCATGATCCTGCCGCTGTACGCCAACCTGGTCAAACACGACCAGAGCCTGCTGGAAGCGGCTTCGGACCTGGGTTCGAGCACCTTCAACAGCTTCTGGAAAATCACCGTGCCGCTGGCCAAGAACGGCATCATCGCCGGGTGCATGCTGGTGTTCATTCCAGTGGTCGGTGAGTTCGTGATTCCGGAGCTGTTGGGCGGTCCCGAGACCCTGATGATCGGCCGAGTGCTGTGGCAGGAGTTTTTCAATAACCGCGACTGGCCGGTGGCGTCCGCCCTGGCGGTGGTGATGCTGTTGATTCTGATCGTGCCGATTCTGCTGTTCAACCGCAGCCAGGCCAAAGAGATGGAGGCACGGGGATGAAACGCTTCGGATTTTCAAAGTTCATGCTGGTTTTCGGCCTGTCGTTTATCTACCTGCCGATGCTGATCCTGGTGATCTACTCGTTCAACGCCTCCAAGCTGGTGACGGTGTGGGGTGGCTGGTCGTTCAAGTGGTACGCCGGCCTGCTCGACAACTCGCAACTGATGGGCTCGGTGGTGCGTTCGCTGGAAATCGCCTGCTACACCGCGATTGCCGCGGTGGCGCTGGGGACATTGGCTGCATTCGTGCTGACCCGCGTCACGCGCTTCAAGGGCCGCACGCTGTTCGGTGGCCTGGTGACCGCGCCGCTGGTGATGCCGGAAGTGATCACCGGTCTGTCGCTGTTGCTGCTGTTCGTGGCCATGGCGCAAATGATCGGCTGGCCGATGGAGCGTGGCATCGTGACGATCTGGATCGCCCACACCACGTTTTGTGCCGCCTACGTGGCAGTGGTAGTCTCCGCGCGCCTTCGCGAGCTGGACCTGTCCATCGAAGAAGCGGCCATGGACCTGGGTGCGAAACCGTTCAAGGTGTTCTTCCTGATCACCATCCCGATGATCGCGCCGTCACTGGCGGCCGGCGGCATGATGTCGTTTGCCCTGTCGCTGGATGACCTGGTACTGGCGAGCTTCGTCTCGGGCCCGGGTTCCACCACCCTGCCGATGGAAGTGTTCTCGGCGGTGCGCCTGGGCGTGAAGCCGGAGATCAACGCCGTGGCCAGCCTGATCCTGTTGGCTGTGTCGATCGTGACCTTCATGGTCTGGTACTTCAGCCGCCGCGCCGAAGCCAGCCGTAAACGGGCGATCCAGGAAGCGATGGACCAGACTGCCAGCGAATCCTGGCAACAACCGAAAAAGCAAATGGTCGGAGCAACGGCCTAGCACCACCCCCTGTAGGAGCGAGCATGCTCGCGATGGACGTCAACGATGGCTTGGGCAATCTGAATGAACGCGTTGTCCTTGAGTTTTTCGTCGGAACGCCGCCCGGAGCAGGCTCGCTCCTACAAGGATTTGAATAAGAAAAGAAATGGAGTTGTACATGAAAATGTTTGGCAGGACTCTGCTGACACTGTCCTTATTGGGCGTGATCGCCTCGGGCGCCCAGGCCAATGACAAGGTTCTGCGCGTCTATAACTGGTCGGATTACATTGCCCCGGACACCGTCAAGAAGTTCGAAGACGAGACCGGCATCCGCGTGACCTACGATGTCTTCGACAGTAACGAAACCCTTGAAGCTCGCTTGCTGGCGGGCAAGTCCGGCTACGACATCGTCGTGCCGTCCAACAGTTTCCTGGCCAAGCAGATCAAGGCCGGGGTCTATCAGGAGCTGGACAAGTCGAAGCTGCCCAACTGGCAGAACCTCAATCCGGTGCTGCTGAAAAACGCCTCCGCCAGCGACCCGGACAACGCCCACGCCTTCCCGTACATGTGGGGCTCGATCGGCATCGGCTTCAACCCGCAGAAGGTCAAGGATGTGCTTGGCGCCAACGCCCCGACCAACTCCTGGGACCTGCTGTTCAAACCGGAAAATGCTGAAAAACTCAAAGCCTGCGGCATCAGTTTCCTCGACTCGCCCACCGAGATGATCCCGGCCGCCCTTCACTACCTGGGCTACCCGGTGAACGACAAGGACAAGGCGCACATCGCCGAAGCCGAAGCACTGTTCATGAAAATCCGCCCATCGGTGGCGTACTTCCATTCCTCGAAGTACATCTCGGACCTGGCCAACGGCAACATCTGCGTGGCCGTCGGTTACTCCGGCGATGTGCTGCAGGCCAAGGCTCGCGCCCAGGAAGCCGGGGACAAGGTGAAGATCGACTACAGCATCCCGAAAGAAGGCGCCGGCAGTTTCTACGACATGGTCGCCATCCCGCGCGATGCCGCCAACGTCGAGAACGCCTACCTGTTCATGAACTTCCTGATGCGCCCGGACATCATCGCCGAGATCACCAACAACATCGGCTACAGCAACGCCAATGCGGCCGCAACGCCGTTGGTGGATGAGGCGATTCGCAATGAGCCGGGTTCGTATCCGCCCGAAGCGGTGATGGCAACCTTGTATGCCATCCCTGACCAGCCGATTGCGGTACAGCGGATCATGACCCGGGGTTGGACCAAGGTGAAACTCGGCCAGTAATTCACTGCACATAAGTGTTGAACTTGATGCCGCTTTCGCGAGCAGGCTCGCTCCCACAATGGAATACGTCCCCCTGTGGGAGCGAGCCTGCTCGCGAAGAGGCCATAACATTCAACCTGGATTTCAGCTTTAGCTTTTCTATTCATGCAGCGCCTTACCACCGCTGCATCCCTCACCTGGCTCCTCGGTTAAGGTGAAGTTTGGCGCCCTCGGGCGCCTTTTTTTGTGATCGTTCCCACGCTCTGCGTGGGAATGCAGTCCGGGACGCTCCGCGTTCCAGCTTTAAGTCAAACACCCCCCAACGGCCATTCGGCCAGCGCCCGGTAACGGCCCTTGTGCGATTCGAACAACGCGAAGCGATCAGCACGCAGGACAAACTCGGGTGGCGTGGGAGACTCCGGCACCGGCGCCCGATAGTCTCGAGCCAAGGTCAAGTGCGGGCGAAATTCCCGTGGTGCATCCTCAAGGCCAAAGGGCAACAGGGCCTGCTCCAGGTCATACACCAGCCGCAACAACGCGGGCGATGCCTGCTCGGGTGCCAACACCAAGACCCCTGCCCTGCGCCAGACGTCGAGTCGATCGAGCTCCACGGTCAAGCGTTCGCCCGACGTTCGTACAGACGCGGCAGCCGTGCAGATATCGGCAATCTGCGCGATCGCGACCGCCCCCAGAAACTTCAAGGTCAGATGAAAGTTCTCGACCGGCACCGCACGTCCGCTGCGCAGTTGCAAGGCGCTGCGCCACTGGGCGATGGCCTTGCGTTGCGCCGGCGCGCAGCCGAGCGCGAAAAACAAGCGCTTGAACGGCTCATGGGTTTCGTCATTCATGCCAGATATCTCTGCCGGAAATAACCTGAGTCTACAACCTGCAAGGCCGCTTCTGGCGTCTGCCGGCATGCAAGTTATAGTTGATGCAGGCGAACCAACCGGAGGGAAGCATGCGACAGATCCTCAGTAAGGAACCCTGGTGGGCCACCCCCCCAGAACCCGGTCAGGATGAACTCAAGCTGGAATGGGGCTGGCTGGTGCATTACAGCGAAGGCGAGCCGCGCTTCGAGTTTGTCCGCGAGCGACCGTCCGATGACGAAATCCGCAACCGCAAGAGTTGCCGGATCACCCCGGCGGCGGAGTGATCCGGCGGTTCGGATCAAGCCTTCACGATCATTTCGAAACCGCCGAAGATCATCCTTTGACCATCGAATGGCATGGGATTGACGTCCGGTTGCACCCGCGGATCGCTCATCAGTTTCGCCATCCCGGCGTCACGCGTGGGCTTGTCCGGCCAGACGATCCAGGAAAACACCACGGTTTCGTTCTCTTTGAGTTTCACCGCCATGGGAAACGAGGTCACCTTGCCGTCAGGCACGTCGTCACCCCAACACTCGGCGAGGCTGAGCGCGCCGTTCTCGATGAAAATGGCAGCGGCCATCTCGGCGTGCTTGCGGAATTTTTCGCGGTTGGCGGTGGGTACGGCAATGACAAAGCCATCAACATAGGACATGAGGTTCTCCTTGGGTCATGGGTTGATCTGTTGATTAGTCGACTGGGTCGGGCTCCAATCGACAGACCCTGGGTCCGTACCGACCGACGGTTGGGCGCTTTGCGCCAGGCTCCCCTCTATCTGCGAGGCCATGTACAAGGTGCCCGCCATCACACCGGTGGTCGGGTTCTGCAGCAGCTTGGTCCAGGCCTTGTCGAACGTGTTGCCCAGGCTGCTGCGGATCAACGCTTCGCTGTCCGGTCGATCGTTGGCCTGGATGATCGCCCGAACGCCCGCGACGCCGACGGAAATCAACGCGCCGGCCAACTTGCCCGCTGCCGCCGCTACCGCACTGGCCGCCCCACGCGGGGCCATCTCGGCTTCGATGCGTTGACTGGCGCGCTTGGCCACCGGTGCCATGGCGGTGTCCGTCGAGCCCACACCCTTGTCGCCACCGGCCTTGTGGACCTTGTCGACCAGCGCGGCGTACGCCGGCAACGCGCTCAACTGCTCAGCATGCACCACCTGGTACAGCGAGGCGTCCCTGGCGGGCGGCGGCCCGAGGGCAATCGCGGGAACTTTGCGGATGCGACCATTGAGCTGCGCCATCGGCACGCCATGACGTTGGGAAATTTTCTGCAGTTCTTCCTTCATTATGTCCAGGTAGAACGCCGCTGCCAGGGTGAGAATCGCATCCGGATCCACCTCAAGCGCCGCCGGAGCCAGCACCTTTTCCTGGTACTTCTCCAGCAGATACGCTGCCAGGCGTTTCTCCGTGGCATCCTGCTCGCCCTTGGCACTGATGGTGTACCAACTGACCTTCATCGATAGCCATTCCTGGGTCCAGTAACTGCTGAACCAAGGAATGAAATTTTCTTCGGTCAGCTGATAGACCCGGGTGCGCCAGTAATCCATGGCGCCGTGGGCGTAGATTTTTGCCTGCTCGGTGGCCGACTGCGACGCATCGATAATTTCCCGGTCCACTTGCTGCCAGGTACTTGGAGAAATCATGATCTGCGGCACTTCTACCGGGGCAGGCGGAGCCGTGACGCATCCCGCCAACACTACCAGCACGGCGACGATCAGCGAACGCAGGTTCAAGATCGCGGTTCCTGAAGTGTAAGCCGAACGGGAGGTTCGGCGCTCTGAGGCCCCTGGTTTGAGTATAGGTGGCGGCGGGTAGCCGCTCAGGATTGATGGTGCTCTTGAGGCTGCCATCGTGGGCAAGCCCGCTCCCACAATGGTTACAGGTGTACACAACAATCGTGTTCCAACCCGATCCCCTGTAGGAGCGGGCTTGCCCGCGATGGGGCCATCAGAAACACCCACAACATCAGACCATCACTCCCATCGATATTCACCATCGCCACGATTGCCTTCCGCCCACGCACCGTCAGCGTAGGATCAGTTCCAACCCAACACAAAACCCTGTAGCGGAGGGTAGAACCATGCTGATCCATCTCCTGACCTGCCTGGCCCTGACGGCCTTCACGTTAAGCGTATTCGGCTGGTTCTTTCTCTCTGAGGAGCGCACGTCATGATCACCAACGTCACCTTGGCCGTGAGCTTTCCGGTGTTCGGCAACAACTACTACTCGCAGCAATTCGAGTCTCGTAAAGTATTGACCCTGATGTTCGACGAAAAATTCGAGGCACTGCTGATTCCGGCAGCCGGTCATCACTTCAGTAACGAAGTGATCGGGCTCAACGATCAGTTCCGCTTTCTCAATGACGTATTGGCCGAGCATTTGCTGGCAACCGAAGTCGCCTCTAGCGCCCGCCGGCATCAATACTTCTGAGAAGCTGACCCAGCCCCTCTGCAAAACAGGTCGGTTTTTCCAACGAAAAATGCCTCAGCAATCGACTGTTGTCGGCGAGAGAGTGCCTGATGTCACCGGATCGCGGCGCATCGTAGGCCAGCGAAAGCGGCCAACCCAGCAGTTCGCCCAGCATCGTCGCCAGATCGTTCAAGCTGGTGGAGCGGTTAAACCCGACATTGATCGGTTCATTACGCGGTTTTGATTCAGTGACCGCCTGTACCAGGATCTTGACCAGGTCATTGACATAGACGAAGTCCCTTGTTTGCTCCCCATCACCATAAACGGTGATGGGGAGTTTTTTTTGTGCCCGTTCGCTGAAAATACTGATGACGCCGGAATAAGGCGACGAAGGATCCTGGCGCGGTCCATAAATATTGAAGAAGCGCAGGATGACCGGTTCCAGTCCGTGCTGGCGGCGATAGAAATCAAGGAAGTGTTCGCTGGCCAGTTTGTCGGCGGCGTACGGCGTCAGGGGATTTTTTGGTGTGTCTTCACTGATCGCGGTGCCTTCGCCGTTGTTGCCGTAAATCGCTGCACTGGAGGCGTAGACCACCCGCCTTACACCTGCCTGGCGCATGGCTTCACAGATATTGAGCGTACCGATGAAGTTGCTCTGGTGCGTGGCGATCGGGTCATCGACCGAGGCCTGCACCGAGGCGACTGCGGCCAGATGGACCACCGCGGTGCAGTCTTTCATGGCGCGCGCTACCGTCGAGGCATCGGCGACATCCCCCACTACCAAGGTCAAATGACAACGATCAATCGGCAGGTTGGATAATTTCCCGGTGGAAAGATCATCCAGGACTCGAACGCTGTAGCCGTATTCGAGCAGGGCTTCGACAAGGTGCGAGCCGATGAAGCCGGCGCCACCGGTGACCAGGATTCGCTCAGCAGTCATCATCATTGAGCCTCCGATACGCGGGTGCTGGGGTTTTGTGGTCGATCCATTGCAATCAAGTCCCCTAATTGGTTGATGAACTCACGGCTGTCACTGAGCAATTGTGGCCAATCAGTGGGAAAACGAACATTCAACGGCAATTGATCAATGCGCCAACGAGGCGACAGCGGCTGATCAAACCGCGCGGCGACCTGCAAGCCCATTTCGCTGGCTGCGAACGGCCCGCGCAATACTGTTGGCGTGCGACCCGCGCTGTCGACTGCCTGGACCACATGAGCGCTCAACCACTCGCCGTCCGGCATGCGTACCCGCAGCGGTTGACCAATCGCGGCGTAGCTGATGTTCAACGGTTCCAGATAAATCCACAGCAGCGGGTCTTCCAGTCGCTCGATGCGCATCAGCAATGTGCCAGCACCAACGTTCTCGCCGGGATTGACCAGTACTTCCGCCACGCGTCCACTTTGCGCGGCGTTGATCGGTAGCGCGGCAAGGCGAGTCTTCAACCACTGTTGCTCGGCCTGCTGTTGGATAACATCGCGCTCAACGCTCAACGGCGCCTGGTTAGCCAATTGTTCACGGCGCTCGAATGCCAGCAGGTCCGCCCTGAAACCGTCGAGTTCTGATTTGGCCGTCAACACTTCACCGGGAGACACAGCACCTCGATAAACCAGGTCTTCGAGCACCTTCACCCGTTCCTGGGCGCGGCCTATGCGGGTCTGCAGCAATGCCCGTTCGCTGCCGCCCAATTTGATATTGCGCGCAGGCTTGGTATTGGTCGGCATGGCCGCCAGTTGCGATAACCTGGCGCGCCATTCCGGGTTGTCGAGATTGACCAGGGGCTGGTCAGCCCGGACCTGATCACCGGCCTTGACGAACAGTTGCTCGACCCGACCGGTATCACGCGCACGCACCTCAAGAATCGGCAGGCGCAACTGTGCCGGCGCGTCGATCATCAGCATGCCGTAGACCAGCTTGCCTCCCAGCCAGATCAACGGGCTGGCGACCAGCAGCAGGATCAGGTACCAGCGCACGCGAAAGGCCATGCGTTTGCCTGGCGCGTAGAGCACGGTCAAACCCTGTTCCTGAGTCGGACGCAGTTCTTTACGACTATCGAAACGAATCTTCATGACGGCTCACCGTTTTGGAAAGTCTCGCCAGGCTTGCCAGTCGATGCCGGCAATCCCCAGGGGTTGCAGTTGCTCACGCCAGACACTGCTCTGGTGTTGCAACTGTTCGGTCGACGCGCCGGCCCAGGATTCCGTGGCATCCAGTTGTGGCTCCGTGCTTTGGGCGAGGCGAAATTGCAGTTCGGGCCAGCGCCGGGCTATCTGCTCTGCCATCCGAGCGCTGTTTTTTGGGTTGCGGGTGTAAATCATCAGGCTGACCTGGCGCACACCGGCGGCGGGAAGCCCGCATGGCACGCAGGTTTGTCCGGGCTTGGTCTCGGCGAACCAGCGATGATGGCTGGAAATCTCGACCGGCCAAGGGCTCTCTCGGGATGCCGCGCGCAAGGTATCGAGCAAGTCCTTCAAACGCTGGTCAGGCACAGGCACGCCCAACTGCTCGACCTCCAGGTCAAGGTGCAGGCTGGTGAATGAAAGCCCTTTGAGTTTGTCCAGCAGCTCGGTGAGCTGGTGGCGCTCCTGCGGCTTCATCCATTCAGGATCGCCCAGCAACAGGCTCACTTGCAGCCCCTCGCCGGCTGCCTCCTGCAGCAATTGCTCAAGGCGCTGGCGCGTCGTGGCGAGGTCCTCCAACTGCGCGCCCTTGAGGCCAAGATAAATCTTGTCCATTCCGGCTCTGCGCAGGGCCGTCAATTCTGCCGCGCGATGATCGGGATCGAGCAATACCTCGCTGTCCCAGACATAACTGGCCTGGGACCATTTTTGTGCCTGTGCCGCTTCAAGCGTCATGGGTTGTACCGCCAGCAACACCGTGGGCATCCACAGCGACGCGGCCAGAATTATCGATCGCATGTCAAAACCTCGTGGCACGTTTAAGCACCCACCATGGCGCCATCGAGCTTTCTTCATGGCCGCGACGAAACATCTCGTTGAGCATGGCCACGACGCTCCAGCACCGCAGGAGCAGCATGAACATCGGGAACAGAGGCACCAGCAACCCCAGCACCATGTCCTGTCGAGGCCGGTCGGAGACCATCACCAGCATGGCTGCGAACATCAGCAGGGTGATCAACAGGTACAGCAGGTAGATCAGCGCAAACAGGAACAACAGCGTCTTGCCCGGCAGGATGAACAGCGCCAGCAAGGTATAAATGAAGATGACAAACGGCAGCACCAACTGGAAGAAAAAGCCCGTGATCAGGATCATCACAAAGGTGGGCCAGCCCAATAATGTGGGGCTGATATTGTGGTTGTGCTTTCTGATATAGAGAAAAAACAGGTCGCCATCCCAGCGCAAGCGCTGCATCAGAAACTGGCTCAGCGTCGCCGGTGCATCGGTATGTCCTACCGCTTCGGGCTCGAACGGAATCCTCAGGTCATGCCGCTTGAAGTAACTCTTGATGCGCAACGTCAGGTCCAGATCCTCCGCGGTGTGCGTGTTCCAGCCACCGATTTTCACCAGGAAACTGCGACGGAACGCGCCAAAGGCCCCGGAAACGTTATTGACCAGGTTCCATTCGGCCAGACCGATTTTCGACATATGGATCGACAGCAGGTACTCCAGCGCCTGCATCGCTGTCACCCAGGAACCCCAGACATTGCGCACACGCAGGCTACCGGCTACCGCAGGCACCTTAGGGTCCTCGAAATGCCGCACGATGGAAGCGACCATGTTGTTGTCGAAGGATGTATCGCCATCGAGCGCCATCACGATTTCGCCGCCGGCAAGCGACAGGCCGGCGTTGAGGGACGACACCCTGCCACCCCTCTGCCATTTGGCGATCGGCCGTAAATGGCGCTTGGGGTATAACTGCGGGTCTACATGGAAATTGCGAACGGCGCTGAGTGTGGCCTGGTTCACCGTGGCGCCATCCACCACCGGGATCATCTCGATGTGGCCGCCATAGGTTTGCTCACACAGGCTCAACAGCGTGGTCTGAACGTCCATGCCCTCGCTGTAGCAGGTAATGATGCAAGAGACCTTGGGTCGGTAAATACTGATCTTCGGAACACTGGTACGCCGACGGGTGAACCAACGCAATACGCCCAGCAACACGATGATGATCATGGGCAGTTCGAACAGGATGAACGCTGGAAAAAGCATGTAGAACAAGCGGCTCAATCCATCCGGCCCTGCGAGCGCGCTGAGTGCACTCAAGAGTTGCTCCAGGAATGGGCTCATGCCGTGTCACCCAGCTCACCGGCCATACGCGCCAGTAACAGCTCGCCATCTTCTTGATCGAGTAGATCCCGGGGTGCAGTGATACTGATGACACGCAAGGTAATGTCGCTGACCTCCGGCGCTGAAAACAATTCGGCGACCCGACCCAAGCGGCGCTTGACGACTTCCAGCCCCTTCTCGTCGGTATGGGGAAGCATGATCCAGAAGAATTCTTCGGTACTGCGCGAGCAACGGTCCGTTTCCCTGACAGATTCCTGCAATCGATCGGCCACACTATCTATAAAGGCATGGCCGCGTTGTTCGCCCAGGTGCGACAACGCACCGGCAAGGTTGACGAAGCGCAGGCCGATCAGTGAAAACTCAGGCACAGGGTGGCGACGCACGATCTGCATCTGCCAGGTCAGCAAATCATAGAAGTCCTTGCCACCTAACAGACTGAGCCGACCGAAATGCTCAACCGTCTTTTCACTGAACTCCTGGCGGCAGCGGAATCGCCCGGCCTCGGACAGGCGCAGATCCCTGACTTCCCGTATGCGCAACTTGTCGGGTGTGTGTGACAGGCCGCAATCCAGGCAGCGCGCCTGCACCTCGGCATCGACAAAAAACGCCTGACACGACCGGCAACGATAATTCTCCATCGGGCGGTCGTAATCGCTACCAATGTGGCGCAGCCGGTTCAAACAGTTGGGGCACAGCAACACCCCGTCCTTGAGAAATGACTCCTGTGCGCCAACATGACCACAGGTAAAACAATGCAATGAAGGTTGCCGTGCAATGTCCATGGCGTGACATTCGGTACACACATCAATGTAATTGAGGCGGCCCGAACCACAATCCGAACAGAGCCGGACGCGATCCACCAGAACCCCCTCTTCCAGCCAGTCCTGTTGCACCATCAGGCTGAGCCAGACGAACGCGTTGACCTGCTCGCTGTCTGCCAGGGCGTCCAGCAACGGATAACGATAGTGCTGAGGCACCTCCGGATCGCGTAAGGCAAGCAACTGAGCGCCTTCGCGCAACCACAGCCAGGAAAGCACCCGGCTTTCGAAACGTTCGGGGGCCGAGCCATGTTCGAACAGCCGGAAGCGTTCCTGCCACACGCTCCAGAGCCTTTTTATTTCGCTAGTCTCGACGGGACACGCGCCATCGCCCAAGGCTTCACACCAGCCATCCTGATCACGGCAGCAGAAAATCAGCGTGTAGCGGTAAGGGGCAAGCGTGCGCAATTTTCGTAGCACTTTGCCAGCATACGCGGCTGGCATGTCCAGTAACACCACATCAAATGCTTCGGCAGCCAGCAAGCTGCCCAGATCGGTAAAGTGCTCAAGCTCTGGAAGATTCAGGCTCGGAACTCTGTTACCGAATATCGCAACCCTGGGGTTTGAAGTCGGCATGACGCACGTCCTCTACAAACAGACAAGTGCGGTTAATTGGAGGAAGGAACACTAGCATCACATTTGCGAAGTGTCCGATTTTATTGTTCAAGTTATTTTTTGACTCGGCCAGCGCCAAAAATTCGTCGCCATTCGTCGATAAATTCTGACGCGGCATTCATGAGACAGACGGCGCCTTCAATACAAACAAATTATTACAAAAAAACGTTTTAAATCAAAAATTTAAACATTGTAATTAAGAAAAAGCCCTATCAATCAAAACTACCGGTGAGCATCGAACATTGATAGCTTCAAGCGCCCCAATTGCAACTGAGAGACTCTTCCAATTACTCAGAATAACTTCCCAACACACTATGATCCACGAATACCGCAAACAATCTTATAAGTTCAAAGTTTTTTATATCATCGAAGCCGAGACATATAACCAAACCAAAACATATCCGCAAACAGTTACAACAATGATACAGCCATTACTTTAATATCAAATCAGGTAAATACAAGTGAATCGGTAGTTAATCAAAAGTACAAACTTCCCGCAGACAGCCACGCAGCCATCGATGCACTGGATCGGCATTCAGTCGGGGATGCCAGATCATGGCCAGGGAAAATGGAGGCAGTGACAATGGCAGTGCAAAGCTGTGCATACCGCACCGCAGATTGGCAGTATGCCGCTCGGGCACACTGGCAATCAGATCGCTCGATCGGGCAAGTGCCAGTGCCGTCGAGAAGCCGGCGACCATGGTCGCGATGTGCCGTTGCAACCCGAGCAGTTCCAGGGCTTCGTCAATCGCCCCCTTGTCCAGTCCTCGCCGTGACACGCTGATGTGGTCGTGCGCGGCAAAACGCGCGGGCGTTATCTCGCCATCGCACAGCGGGTGCCCCGTGCGCACCACGCCGATGAAACGATCGCGGAACAATCCCTGGGTAAGCAGTTCCGGGCTCGCGGCCTGGCCCACCACACCCGTTTCCAGATCGACCGTACCGTCGCGCAGTGCAGCGCTGTCCTTGTCGGGCTTGTGCATGAAGCGCAGGCGTATGCCCGGCGCTTGTTCAGCGACGCGGGCGATCAGCGCGGCGCCGAAGTTTTCGACAAAGCCTTCGCTGGTGCGCAACGTGAATGTGCGCACCAAGTGCATGAGGTCAGGTTGCTCGGCCGGGCGCAGCATCGCTTCTGCCTCCTGCACAAGCTGACCGACCCGCTCGCGCAACTCCAGCGCACGCGGTGTAGGCACCAGGCCACGCCCGGCCCTGACCAGCAGCGGATCGCCAGTGGTTTCACGCAGTCGCGCCAGGGCCCTGCTCATCGCCGATGGACTCAGGCGCAGGCGCTTGGCGGCACGGGCGACGCTGCCTTCTGTCAGGAGCGCATCAAGGGTAGTCAGCAAGTTGAGATCGGGTGTGGACATACGTGGCCCCATGGTCGGCTGATGTGGCGCTGTATGCATGTATCAAGTGCGATTCGTGCGCCTTCCGCCATGTTAGGCCCGGGCGTAGATTTCTGTTAGCTCCAATCGGGAGTGACCAGAGAGGAGAACATCATGAATGACGGTTCTGCAGTCGCCGCAGTTACTCAACAGTCGTTGTCGGTGAAAGGCGCGCTGGCCAGCCTGTCGCTGGCGATGTTGTTGTCATCGCTGGGCACCAGCATCGCCAACGTCGGCCTGCCATCCCTGGCCCAGGCATTCAGCGCGTCCTTTCAACAAGTGCAGTGGGTCGTCATCGCCTACCTGCTGGTCATTACCACCTTGATCGTCAGCGTCGGTCGATTCGGTGACCTGGTCGGTCGACGCCGCCTGTTGCTGTGCGGCATTGCCCTGTTCACATTGGCTTCGGCCTGCTGCGCACTGGCGCCCAATCTCGGTCTGCTGATCGCTGCCAGGGCGCTGCAAGGCCTGGGCGCGGCAATCATGATGGCGTTGACCCTGGCGTTTGTCGGCGAAACGGTGGCCAAGGGCAAGACTGGCGGCGCCATGGGCCTGCTGGGGACGATGTCGGCCATTGGCACCGCGCTGGGCCCGGCGCTCGGCGGTGTGCTGATCGGCGAATTCGGCTGGCGTTCGATGTTCCTCATCAGCGTGCCTCTGGGCATGGCGACATGGCTGCTCGCGCAACGCTACTTGCCCGATGATCGCCCGGCGCAATCCGGGCGTACGGGGTTCGATCCGGCAGGCACGCTGTTGCTGGCCCTGAGCCTCGCCGCCTATGCCCTGGCCATGACCCTTGGACGCGCGCACTTCGGCCTGCCGAATATCGTCCTGCTGCTGGCGGCCTGCCTGGGTCTCGGATTGTTCGTGCGGGTTGAATCGCGGGTCGCGGCACCCCTGGTGCGCCTGGCCTTGTTTCGTGACAGCCGCCTCAGCGGCAGCCTCGCCATGAGCCTGCTGGTGACCACCGTAATGATGGCCACGCTGCTGGTCGGGCCGTTCTACCTTTCACAGACCCTGCGGTTGTCGGCAATGGAGATCGGCCTGGTGTTGTCGGTCGGGCCACTGGTCGCCGCGCTGACCGGCGCGCCCGCCGGGCGCATCGTCGACCGTTGCGGAGCCCCTGGCATGACCCTCGCCGGGCTCTTGGGCATGGCGCTGGGCTGCTTGATGTTGTCGCTCGTGCCCGAGTCGTTCGGCGTGGGCGGCTACCTCGCCCCCATGGTCGTCCTCACCCTGGGCTATGCGGTGTTCCAGACCGCCAACAACACCGCCGTGATGCTCGACGTTGCGCCTGATCAACGCGGTGTAGTGTCTGGCCTGCTCAACCTTTCGCGCAACCTGGGGCTGGTCACCGGGGCCTCGGCCTTGAGCGCCGTGTTCGCCTTGGCCTCAAGGGCGGTCGACATCGGCACCGCGCATCCGCAGGCCATCGCCAGCGGCCTGCGCACGACGTTTCTGGTCGCGCTGGGGCTGATCGTCGTCGCCTGCCTGATCGCATGGCGCAGGCAGGCTAACGGGCGGTAAACGCGATTACTGCTCCAGTACCACCAGCGGTGTGTCCTTCTTGACGATGTAGGTCGCCAGTTCCGACGCCTTGCCCTGGCCGACATTCTTGGCCACATGGGCGGTGCCGGCGGGGATGTACAAGGAGTCACCGGCCTTGAGCGTAACGGCCGGTTGCCCTTCGAGTTGATACTCGAAGGTGCCGTCGATGACGTAGGCCACTTCCACCCCGGGGTGCGAGTGTTTCGGCGACACCACGCCCGGGTCGAAATCAACGCGCACCTGGATGACTTCGCGCCCGGCGACATCCAGGTCACGGCGCACCAGGTCCGTGCGCTTGAGGCCGGCCTGCCAGTTTTTCGCCGGCGGCTGACCCGCCTCCTGGGCTTGGGCAAGGCCGGTGAAAGCGGTCAATGTTGCAGTGACGAGGGCAACGCCGAGCAGGCCTGCCGCGTAGCGGGTGGGGGTTCGGGACATGCTGATTCTCCGGTGTGCGTTAGGTAAAAGCCGTTAGGGGGCGGTTGCATTACGCACTCGCCGTGTAACGCCTTCGTGTCCTGTCACCCCGGTTTTTGTATGCGACTGTAGCTTTGTGAATGGCGGATACGTTGCGATACGTCTTGCGGATGATCGGGAACTTGGGGTGTAGATCCAGCGCTACGGTAACGGCCACTTAGGGTTCCGCTATTACAGCGGGTCACTTTGAAAAGCGGCACGCCGCCCGGGCTGGAGCGAGCATGTCGAATCGTCGCACCGTCGCGATGGAGGTCAACGATGACGCGGCCTGTCTGGATGAATGCGTTGTCTGGAAGTCCATCGCGAGCAGGCTCGCTCCCACAATGGAATCGCGGACAGATCTGCAATCAGGTCGGCTTTAAGGCCGCCTCGATGTTGCTGTTGCTTTGGCTTTTGATTTTCTTGCCCCCTCGAGAGGCCGAGTGGAGGTTCTGCGCAGTGGCTAAACCGGCATGGATGCCGGTTTAGCCGCGCTGGGCCATGGATGGCCCATCGCGGCGGGCCCTGTAGGAGCGAGCATGCTCGCGAAAAACGCCAGAACAACACGGGCATTCAGATAGCCCTCGTCATCGTTGACGACCCCGCCCGGAGCATGCTCGCTCCTACAGGCTCTTCCAAGTGACTCGCCGTAAGGGCGAAACCCTAGGTGGCCGTTACCGCAGGAATGGATAGGTGCACAGTCAACAAAATCCAGGTCAGCTGCCAGGACGCCTTCGCCAACAAGTCTGCACGCCGCACCGCTGGCTAGCTCCTACAATGCTTGTGCGCCGCCCCTTTCCCTGGATCTGGAGGTACACCATGAGCGACAACACCGAACTCACCACCTTTACCGGCTGGGCCGCCACCGCGGCGGGCGCGCCGCTGGAGCGCTACAGCTATGATCCCGGCCCGCTGGGGCAAGAAGAGGTGGAAGTCGCCGTGGAGTACTGCGGCGTTTGCCACTCCGACCAGTCATTGATCGATAACGATTGGGGCATCAGCCACTACCCTTTCATCCCCGGCCACGAAGTGGTGGGCCGAATCGTGCGCGCGGGTGCACAGGTGCACGGTCTCGAAGTGGGACAACGGGTGGGTATTGGCTGGTACAAGGGCAGTTGCATGCATTGCTCCTCATGCATCGAAGGCTCACATAATCTGTGCCGCACCGCACAGCCGACCATCATCGGCAGCAACGGCGGCTTTGCCGATCGACTGCGTTCCCACTGGGCCTGGGCCCTGGCAATACCCGATGGTCTCGATCCGGCGATGGCCGGACCGCTGTTCTGCGCAGGCTCCACAGTGTTCAACCCGCTGCTGGAGTTCGCCATCAAGCCCACCGACCGGGTCGGTGTGGTGGGCATCGGTGGCCTCGGTCATCTGGCGCTGCGCTTCCTCAACGCCTGGGGCTGTGAAGTGACTGCCTTCACGTCATCAAAGGGTAAGGAGGACGAAGCCAGACGCCTGGGCGCGCACAAGGTCGTCGCCTCCACCGACAGCGACGCCTTGAAAGCCATTGCCGGCAGCCTGGATTTTCTCCTGGTCACCGCCAATGCCGACCTCGACTGGCCGGCCATGCTGGCGACCCTGCGCGGTAAAGGACGCCTGCATTTCGTCGGTATCGTGCCCAACGCCATCCCGGTGCATGTATTTGACCTGATTCCCCAACAAAAGAACCTGTCCGCCTCACCGGTCGGCTCGCCGAGCAACACCGCGACCATGCTCGAGTTCTGCGCCCGTCATCAGATCCTGCCGCAGGTCGAGATGTTTCCCATGAGCCAGGTCAATGCGGCCATCGATCACCTGCGCAGTGGCAAGGCGCGTTACCGCGTCGTGCTCGATGCCAGCAAATGACACAAGGCGCATCGGGTTATCCCGATGCGCCTTGCGCTACAGCGTTGTACCCGTGCGGGCAGTGGTCGATGACGTCAGGGCGCGGTGGCCGTCTTGAATTTGGTCCAGGTACGCATGCGCGCCCGCATGTCCGCCTGGGGGATATCCTTGCCGGGAATCAGCCGCGCATACGTGGCTTCGTCGATGTAGATGTCAGGGTTGTGTTGCTGATGGCGGCCATGTTCTTGGGCGCATGACGAAGTTGATGAATGTATAGGCATGCTCCGGATGCCTGGGCGGTGGAGGCCGGCATGGATGTCGGCCAGCAGGATCAGGGGATGAACTTCTCCGATCCCGGTCTGTTGCTGGATGCGGCTTGCGCGGGGCTCGGCATTGCGCTGGTCAGCCAATTGCTAAGCCGGCAAGCCTGTGCCAATGGCTTGCTGCAGCCGCTGGTGGAACCGACCATCCGCGGACCTAATTGGGCCCTGCTGACCCATCGTGATAGCGAGAACAGTGCGCGAAGCTTCAGCGATTGGTTGCTGCGCCAGCTACAAGCCCAAAACCCGGAAACGGGTAGTGGGAACAATGGCCCGTAACCCTTACAATCGCCGCACTTCGTCTACCCTCAACAAGCACCTGACGGCTATTCATGCGTGTCAGGCGCTTGCACATATTTGCGCTAATGAACCGGAGAACTTCCATGCTCAAACGCACCCTGGCCTTGGCTGTCGGCTTGACCCTGTCGCTTTCCACCCTGCTGGCGCAGGCGGCCGACACCCTGAAGGTCAGCGCCATTCCGGATGAAGCCCCCACCGAACTGCTACGCAAGTTCCAGCCCCTGGGCAGTTACCTGGAACAGCAATTAGGCATGAAGGTCGAGTTCGTGCCGGTCAGTGACTACCCGGCCGTGGTCGAGGCGCTGGCCACTGACCGGATCGACATGGCCTGGCTGGGTGGTTTCACCTTTGTCCAGGCGCGGCTGAAGACTGGCAATGCCATTCCCTTGGTGCAGCGCGAACAGGATGCCCAGTTCACCAGCAAGTTCATCACCGCCGACCCGAACGTCAAGTCTCTCGCCGACCTCAAGGGCAAGACCTTCGCCTTCGGTTCGGTGTCCTCGACGTCTGGCAGCTTGATGCCGCGCTATTTCATGCTGCAGGACGGCATCAAGCCGGAAACGTTCTTCAGTCGCGTGGGCTACTCCGGTGCCCATGACGCCACCGTTGCCTGGGTCCAGGCGGGCAAAGTCGACGCCGGTGTGCTGAACGCCAGCGTCTGGGAAAAGCTGGTCAAGGCCGGCAAGGTCGACACCAATAAGGTCAAGGTCTTTGCCACCACCCCGGCCTACTACGACTACAACTGGACCGTGCGCGGCACCCTCGACCCGGCGCTGGCGGCAAAGATCAAGGCCGCCTTCCTCGCCCTCGATCCTGCGAACCCTGAGCAAAAAGCGATCCTGGACTTGCAGGCTGCCAGCCGTTTCATCGAGACCAAGCCTGAGAACTACAAGGGCATCGAGGAAGCCGCACGCGCCGCCGACCTGCTCAAATGACCTTGCACCTGACCCGGGTCAGCCTCACCCACGCCAACGGCGTACAGGCGCTGCACAGCCTGGACTTGCACATCGAAGCCGGTGAACACGTCGCCATCATCGGCCCGTCCGGCGCTGGCAAGTCGAGCCTGCTCAACGTCCTTGCCACCGGCCTGCGCCCTGGCAACGGCGAATTGCAGGTGCTGGGTGAACAGCCCTGGCATCTGTCGGCGCGCCAGCGCCAACGCCTGCGCGCGCGTATCGGCCTGGTGCATCAAGCACCGCCGCTGCCACCGCGCCAGCGGGTGATCACTGCGGTGCTGGCGGGAAAAATCGGCCAATGGGGATTGGGCAAGAGCCTGTTGAACCTGGTGCATCCGCTGGATGTCCCGGGGGCTCGCGCGGCATTGGCCAGGCTGGACCTGCACGACAAGCTCTTCACCCAGTGCCAGCAATTGTCCGGCGGTCAACTGCAACGCGTGGGCATTGCCCGGGTGCTGTACCAGGCCCCCGAGGTATTGCTGGCCGATGAACCGGTGTCGGCCATGGACCCGGTGCTGGCCGGCCATACGCTCAAGGTCCTCTGCGAGCATGCGCGCGAGCATGCCGTTACCCTGGTCGCCAGCTTGCACGCGGTGGACCTGGCGCTGGCGCATTTCTCGCGGATCATCGGCTTGCGTGACGGGCAGATCCTCTTCGACCTGCCGGCCAGCGCCGTCGACCGCGAGCAGCTCGATGCACTCTACGCCAACGAACAGTTGCAGCCCTCACCGCCCCCGGTCCTCCCCTTGAGTGTGCAGATTCCCCGATGCTGAGCCGTGACACCCGTGACCCCGCCGCCCGACCACGCCTGCTCCTAAGCCTGTTGGCGATTGCCCTGTTGTGGCCGGGCATGCGCTTGAGCGAACTGGACCTGAGTGTGTTGCTGGCCAGTGACAACCGGGGCGAGATGGGTCGCTTTGTCGCGACCTTCTGGCCGCCCGCCCATGGCGCAGAATTCCTCGAGCTGTTGTGGCAAGCCACTTTGCAGACCCTGGCCATCGCCACGGCCGGCATGGCCCTGGCGCTGCTCCTGGCGATCCCCGCCAGCCTGCTGGCCAGCCGCGCGCTGTCGTTGTCGGCTGCGTCCCGCGCCGGTCGCCCGAGCCTGTGGGGGCAACTGCTGCGCTGGCCGGTGCGCGGCGTGCTGATTTTCCTGCGCAGCGTGCCGGAAATCGTCTGGGCGCTGCTGTTCGTGCGCGCCGTTGGCCTGGGCCCGACGGCCGGGGTCCTGGCCATTGCGATTACCTACAGTGGCATGCTGGGCAAGGTCTACGCGGAAATCTTCGAGTCGGTCGACCAACGCCCCGCCCACGCGTTGCTGCAAGCCGGCAGTGGTCGGCTGGCGGCATTCAGCTACGGGATCCTGCCCAATGTCGCGGCGGAATTGTTGTCGTACACGGTGTACCGGTGGGAATGCGCTATTCGCGCTTCGGTGGTGATGGGCTTCGTCGGGGCCGGTGGCCTGGGCCAGCAAATCGACCTGTCGATGCGCATGTTCGCCGGCGGTGAGGTGGCCAGCCTGTTGCTGACCTTCCTCGTCCTGGTGCTGTTCGCCGATCAGTTGAGCAGGCTGCTGCGCTGGAGGCTGGCATGAAGCGCCTGCTCAACCTGCTGCTGGTGCTGTGCATCGGCACCGCGGTGCTCACTTCGTTCCGCTACCTGGGCATCGACCTCGGTGAACTGGGCGCCAGTGGCAACCTGAAACAGATGGCCGCCTATGTGCAGCGCTTTCTCAGCCCGGACCTGAGCACGGGGCATTTGCAGGCCATTGCCCGCGGCGCGCTGGAAACCCTTGCGATGTCAGCCCTGGGCACGCTGTTGGCAACAGTGTTCGGCTTGCTGCTGGCGTTGCCCGCGGCGGGTCGATTCGGCTGGCCGTTGCAGGGACTGTCGCGCCTGATACTCAATGCCTTGCGCGCAATTCCGGAGCTGGTGTGGGCGGTGCTGATGGTCCTGGCCGCCGGGCTCGGCCCCAATGCCGGCACCCTGGCCTTGGCGCTGCACACGACCGGTGTGCTGGGCCGGCTATTTGCCGAAGCACTGGAAAATACCCCGCCAGAACCTGCCGATGCGATCCGCCTGCAGGGGGGCAACGCCATAGGGGCGTTCTGCTACGGCACCCTGCCCAATCTGTTCCCGCAGTTGCTGGCCTATATCCTGTACCGCTGGGAAAACAACATCCGCATGGCCAGCGTGCTCGGTTTCGTCGGTGCCGGTGGCCTGGGACAAATGCTCTACCTCAACCTCAGCCTGTTCCAGGAGGCCCAGGCCAGTACGGTCATACTCGCGATGCTGGTATTGGTGTTTGCCGTCGACACCCTGAGCAGCTGGAGTCGCCAGCGCTGGGTGAAAGCCTGAGCTTTTGTATCAATGTGTATTGATCGCCAGCGAACGTACACAGCGATACACATCCGTCGGTTCAGGACACATTTCCATGACATGAAGATGAAACAGTGGGTGGGTCGCACTTCAGCCAGGACTGAAGCCCCCAACCTCAGCAGGAGTCTTGCATGATCAATCAAATCGAAACTGTCCTTTACACCGGCAGGACCGTGACCACTGGCGGCCGTCAAGGCGAATCGCGAAGCGACGACGGCCGCCTGGACATCAAGCTATCCCCGCCCGGTTCTTCCGGTAGCGGCACCAATCCGGAACAGCTGTTGGGTGCGGGCTGGTCGGCTTGCTTCATTGGCGCCATGGGCAAGGCAGCCACTGCGTTGAAGGTGAGCTTGCCGGCTGACGTGAGCGTTGCTACTGAAGTGGACCTGGGCAATACCGGCAATGCCTATTTCCTTCAGGCGCGCCTGAATGTCAGCCTGCCGGGCCTGGACCCTGTGTTGGCCAGGACGCTGGTGGACGCGGCGCATCAGACTTGCCCGTACTCCAAGGCAACCCGTGGCAATATCGATGTCACGATCAACCTGGTATGACAGACAAACAAATGCCCCGGAGTTCGGGGCATTTGATCTTGGCTAGCTGTATATATCCAGCTGCACAAGTCGGCTTCAAGAGCCAAGTAGGTGGCCAGCGCTGGTCTCTGGCTTACGAGGTTTATCAGGACTCCCACAGCAACAGCAATAAGCGCTGTCCTGCTTCACACGGCATAAGGGCTGGATCTCAGCGCGGAGATCTTTCTAACCGTGTACCCTTCGGAGCGCGCCCCACGCGTCCTCGCTATCCGCTTGCGCATCAGTCTGCGTTCTCACCTACAACCTCAGATTAGCAAAACAACCGGCGTGTGGGCCGGTATTTTTAGATCGATTTTTTCCTGTAGGCGCCGGCTTGATGGCGAACGTGAATTTACCCACGCCTTCACTGACAGCCCAGCGCCTGCGCATCACCATTGATTTTTCAACACGCTGCGGGTTTGCCGATTATGCTGCAATAACGCAGCACTCGATCATCACGGTTGCGCGTATGCCCTCCTGTTCAATGGTTTTTGAGTTGGCATGCGAAATGCCCTGTCAAATTGCCCTGGCACTGTGTGCCCAGGTCCCATTAGCCGAATCGAGCCGATCCACCGATGGATATCCTGAATTTGCTGGCAAACAAAACCCAGCCCCTGACCAGTACCTTTGCCGCCGACGGACAACTGCTCAGCCTGTCCTCCAGCCTGAGCGATCAATTGGGCTATGCACCTGAAGAACTGCTCAATCAGCCGATCGAACGTGTACTGAGTCTCGAATCGTTGCGCACGGTACAGGCGCTGCTTGCCAACCCGCCCGCGGACGAGCTGGTCCACAGCCTGGAACTGACGCTGATACGGCGCAACGGCGGCCTGCTGCCTGTGATTGCCAGCGGATTGCTGCAATGGCGTGACGTGCAACCAGCCTGCCTGCACCTGTTGATGATTGCGCTGGGCACGCTGGGGCACCGGTTGCGGGAGATGCATAACGCCAATGAGGTGATGAACCAGATGCTGCAAAGCGCCAAGGTCGCCTATTGGTGCATCGAATTCGCCGAGGCGGTGGACATCAACCATGCCCCGGATGAGATTGTGCGCCAGGTGTTCGAAAACGACTCTCATTGGCGCCTGTGCAACCGGGCCATGGCCGAGGTGTACGAGATGCCGTCGGATGTCGACTTCAACCAGCAACCGGTGCGCCTGTACTGGCCGCGCAGCCCGGCCAACGAAGAATTCGTGCGACGCCTGATCGAGGCCGGGTTCCATGTCGACGGAGCACTGTCGGTGGATCGCCGCCACGACGGTTCGCCTGCCTACGTGGAGAATGACGTCCGGGCCACCATCGTCAATGGCCAGCTGTTGCGCATGTGGGGCAGTATTCGTGACGTCAGCCAGGAGTTGCGCATGCAGCACGATGCCGAGCAGCGCATCGACGCCTTGCGCCGGGTCTTCGATGCCGTGCCTGACGCAGTGCTGGTCATCGATGAACACCTGCAACCGCAATGGCGCAACGCAGCCTTCGAGGACACCTTCGGCATCACCCATGGCGCCGGTATCGCCCGCTTGCTGCTGGACAATGCCTTGCCCGAACGCACCTGGCACAGCCTGCCCCTACCGGATTTGAGCGGGCGCAGCCTGAACTTCAATGTGCATTGCTCGCGCATCCTGATTCGCGAAGGCGTGGCCTGGCGCGTGGCGGTGTTTCGCGCATGCCAGGGCGTTCGCACCCCCCAAGAGTTGCACCCATGAAAGACTCCAACCTGCCACCCACGCTGCAGATGGGCATGCGTTCTTCGGTCAATGTCAGCAGCGAAGTGCTGGGCGCGCTGCTGGAAACGCCGGCCTTGCATGCCTTGCTCGACAGCTTCAGCGAAGCGCTGATCGTCACTGACGGCGAGGGCCGATTGCGCTTTATCAACCTGGCCGCCGAACGCGTCAACCGCCTGTCCAAGCAGCAGGCCGTGGGGCTGTCCGAAAGTGATTTTTTCCAGCGCTCGGCGTTGAACTACGACGATTTGCTGGCAGCGTTGAACCGCGGTGGCAACAGTGCGTTGACCCGCTCTCGGGAAGGCCGGGTGCTGCTCAGCAGTACCCACGCGATCCCCACGGGGGCCTACGAAAAACCGTTCAGGATGCTCACCCAGAAAGACTTCGACGCCAGCCAGCCGCAGCGCCGGGCTTCGCTCAATACCCGGCCACCGGAGCCTCAAGGCCTGCGTGATCCACAGGACAACGCCCTGCACCTGTCACCGCAGCTGTCGAGCATCGCCGACACCGGCGTGCGGGCTTTTCGCCGGCGCGCGCGTCTGTTGCTGCTGGGTGAACCCGGCGTCGGCAAGACCGCCATCGCCCGGCACATTCATCGTGCGGCTGGCTGGGGGGATCGTCCGTTCATCCACGTCAATTGCGGGAGCATCCCGGAGAGCCTGTTCGAGTCCGAGATGTTCGGCTACGAGCGCGGCGCCTTCACCGGCGCCCTGGCGGGCGGCAAGCAAGGCTATATCGAAGCAGCGTCCGGCGGCACCTTGTTCCTCGACGAGATCGGTGAGATCCCGCTACACGTACAGGCCAAGCTGCTGAAATTTCTCGAAGACAGCACCATCCAGTCGGTCGGCTCGCCCCTGAGCAAATCCGTGCAGGTACAGGTGATTGCCGCCACCAACAAGGACTTGCGTCATCTGGTGGACATGGGTGAGTTTCGCGCCGACCTCTATTATCGTCTTGCCGTGCTGCCGGTGGAGATTCCGCCGTTGCGCCAGCACCGCGATGACTTGCCGTTTCTCATCGACATCCTGCTGAGCCGAATCAATGGCGATCGCGTACCGTCCCTGAGCCTGTCCGCCGGGTGTCGCAAGCGTCTGCTGAGCTACGACTTCCCGGGCAACATTCGCGAGTTGGTGAACATCTTCGAACGCCTGGCGGTGCTGGCTGACGATGAGGCGCAGGAGCATCACCTGCCGGCTGAACTCCTCCAACCGGTGCGTTCACGGGAACAGTCAGCCCCCTCGGTCGTGCAGGATGAAGCCTCGGACGACCCTCAGCAAAACCTCAAGCTTCAGGTTCAGCATTTTGAACGGCAGGTGATTTTGCGCGCGGTGCATTTGTGTGGGAGCAAGCGTAAGGCTGCGCAGCATTTGGGGATTGATATAGGGACGCTGATTCGTAAGCTGCAGCGCGACTGACTGTAGGTTGTGGTCGGCGTACATATCCATTCCTGCGGTAACGGCCACTTATGGTTTCGCTCTTACAGCGAGTCCCTTTTTCAAACGCCAAAAAGGAACCAAAAGGCTTTGCCCCACCACTCGGTGCCTCGCTAGGGGCAAGAGCCCTTGGTTACTTGGGGCTCTTCCAAGTGACTCGCTGTAAGAGCGAAACCATAAGTGGCCGTTACCGCAGGAATGGATATGTACGCGTCAACAAACAATAGATCGTCTGTCAGGACGCCTTCGCCGGCAAGCCGGGCTCCTACAGTAAATCGGGTATGTCCGCGAGGGATTGGTCGGCTGGCGGGCCGCCTTCGCCGGCAACCCGAAACTCCGCAGACAACGGGCACAAAAAAGCCGCATGAAAACCCGAAGGTTCTCATGCGGCTTTTTCGGTTTGGCGACTTTTACGCCTTCGCAGCCGGCCGCTTGTCCTCGACCTTCCACTTGCCACCGTCGTAGAACGCCTTCCAGCCAGTCGGCTTACCGTCGACTTCGGACTGTACGTATTGCTCCTTGGTCTTGCGGCTGTAACGGATCACGGCAGGCAGGCCATCCGGATCTTTCTTTGGCGCTTCGCACAGGAAGTGGTACTTCGGATCGATCTCATCCTTGTGCGGCACGATCTCGAGCACCAGCGGTGCGCGGGTCTCGCGGTTTTTCGGGAACTGGCTGGCGGCCAGGAACAGGCCCGACGCACCGTCGCGCAGGATGTAGGTGTCGTTGACCTTTTCGCATTTCAGCTCAGGCATCTTCACCGGGTCCATCTTCGGCGGCGCCGCATCACCGCTTTTCAGCAGTTTGCGGGTGTTCTTGCAGGTCGGGTTGGTGCAACCGAAGAACTTGCCGAAACGGCCGGTCTTGAGCTGCATCTCGCTGCCGCACTTGTCGCATTCCAGGCTCGGACCTTCATAGCCCTTGATGCGATAGGTGCCCTCTTCGATTTCATAACCATCGCAATCCGGGTTGTTACCGCAGATGTGCAACTTGCGCTTCTCGTCCAGCAGGTAGGCATCCATTGCCGTGCTGCAGATCGGGCAGCGGTGCTTGCCACGCAGCACCAGCGATTCCGATTCACCCTCGTCGTCCGCGGCGATTTCATCGCCCGGCACCAGGTTGACGGTCGCCTTGCAGCGTTCTTTCGGTGGCAGGCTGTAGCCCGAGCAACCGAGGAACACGCCGGTCGACGCGGTACGAATCTGCATCGGACGCCCGCAAGTGGTGCACGGAATATCCGTCATCACTGGCTGGTTGGCGCGCATGCCACCGTCCGGACTCTCGGCTACCTCGAGTTTCTTCTTGAAGTCGCCGTAGAACTCATCGAGCACGTTTTTCCAGTCGCGTTCGCCCTGGGCCACGTCGTCGAGGTGCTCTTCCATGCCGGCGGTGAAGCCGTAGTCCATCAGGTTGGAGAAGCTTTCGGCCAGGCGCTCGGTGACGATGTCGCCCATCTTTTCCGAATAGAAGCGACGGTTGTGCAGCGCCACGTAGCCGCGGTCCTGGATGGTCGAAATGATCGCCGCGTAGGTCGAAGGACGACCGATGCCGCGTTTTTCCATTTCCTTGACCAGGCTGGCTTCCGAGTAACGCGCCGGTGGCTTGGTGAAGTGCTGGGTCGGATCAAGCTTGATCAGCTTCATCGCGTCGCCCTGGGCCATGTCCGGCAGCACGTCGTCGTCGCCCGGCTTGGCGATTTGCGGCATGACGCGGGTGTAGCCGTCGAACTTGAGGATACGGCCCTTGGCACGCAGCTCGAAGTCGCCGGCACCGACGGTGACCGTGGTCGACAGGTATTGCGCCGGCAGCATCTGGCAGGCGAGGAACTGGCGCCAGATCAGCTCGTAGAGGCGCTCTGCATCACGCTCCATGCCCGACAGCTTGCTTGGCTCAGTGTTGGCGTCAGACGGACGAATCGCTTCGTGAGCCTCTTGTGCGCCTTCCTTGCTGCTGTAGACGTTCGGGTTTTCCGGCAGGTACTTCTTGCCGAACTCGCTTTCAATATAAGTACGCGCCATCGCCACGGCATCGGCCGAGAGATTGGTGGAGTCGGTACGCATGTAGGTGATGTAGCCGGCTTCGTACAGACGCTGGGCCATCATCATGGTTTTCTTCACGCCAAAGCCCAGGCGGTTGCTCGCAGCCTGCTGCAAGGTGGACGTGATGAACGGGGCCGACGGCTTGCTGCTGGTCGGCTTGTCTTCGCGCTTGACGATGCTGTAGCTGGAAGACTTGAGCTTCTCCAGCGCCGCCATGGCCTGGGCTTCGTTGAGCGGCTTGAAGGCTTCGCCCTTCTCCCGAGCCACGTCGAAACGCACGGTCGCGCCCTTGGCGGTGCCGAGGTCGGCGTGGACTTCCCAGTACTCTTCCGGGATGAACGCGCGGATTTCACGCTCGCGCTCCACCACCAGCTTCACGGCAACCGACTGCACACGACCGGCGGACAGGCCACGGGCGATCTTGGCCCACAGCAGCGGCGACACCATGTAACCCACCACGCGGTCGAGGAAACGACGCGCCTGCTGGGCGTTGACCCGATCGATGTCCAGCTCGCCTGGCTGGGAGAAGGCTTCCTGGATCGCCTTCTTGGTGATTTCGTTGAACACCACGCGCTTGTAGCGGCTGTCGTCACCACCAATGGCTTCGCGCAGGTGCCAGGCAATGGCTTCCCCCTCGCGATCCAAGTCGGTTGCGAGATAGATGGTGTCAGCATCCTTGGCGAGCCGGCGCAGCTCCTCGATGACCTTTTCCTTGCCCGGAAGGATCTCGTACTTGGCTTTCCAGCCGTGATCGGGATCGACACCCATGCGCGCGACCAGCTGCTTGCGCGCCTTTTCCTTCGGCGACAAGGCCGGCGCTTCGCCCGCGGCAGCCTTGCCGCGCTTGGCGGCTGGCTCTTTGCTGGCGCTAGCCGAACCGCTGGTGGGCAGGTCTCGGATATGGCCGATACTCGACTTCACCACGTAT
>LNAP01001017.1_pt1 | contig 30491 bp, 27 predicted proteins | sample 602601 | NCBI WGS metagenome assembly LNAP01 (sample SAMN02440304, study PRJNA202911) | soil metagenome | biome: Subtropical and temperate rainforests or woodlands; isolation source: soil samples (1 kg each in a 20% v/v slurry with milli Q water) were... ...
GCCGCGTGGTCGGACCACAAGATGCGTGGCCGTGGTCGCGCCTGCGGCTGCAGCTGCCAGAGTCGCCAGGGGCGCCCGTGCGGTGCGGCCGCGTTCAGGCTGGCATTGGACGGGCGCGGCCGCCCTTGTCCACCCAGGTCCGGGTCCAGCGGGGCTGCATGGTGCGCAGCAACGCCAGCATGGCGGCGGCACAGGCAGCAAACAGGACAAAGCCCCACAGGTAGGTGCCGGTGTACTGGCGCGACAGGCCCATGGCGCTGGGAATCAGGCCGCCGCCCAAGGCCCCGATCTCGCCGATCATTGAGCCCGCCACGGCCGTGGCCAGCGGCCAGCGCAGCGGCACCAGCTGGAACAGCGCGCCGTTGCCCGCGCCCAGTGCGGCAAAGCACAGCAGAAACAGCAGCATGGTGGTCAGCAGCGAGCCTTCGGCCAGACCGCACAGCACCAGGCTGATGGCCGTGACGGCCAGCACGCCGGTCAGGGTGTTGATGCCACCCCAGTGGTCAGACAGCCAGCCGCCCACGATGCGCAGCGCCGCGCCCAGAAAGGCGACCAGCATCGTGAGTTGCCCGGCCTGCACCTTGCCCACACCGAACTGGTCGTGAAAATAGCTGGGCAAGAAGCTGGTTCTGCACTATGTAGCATTGCCAACTGTATCGAGTAAATTCTCATTTGAGGATTGCTGATGGTGCTACCCGCTTCGTAAGGAGTAAAGTGACCAATTCTGTCGAACTCATCTTCGCAAGCTCCCGCTATGGTAGGAAGGGGCGGCCATCCTTTGAGGTCACCTCAGATGAATGGCCTGCAAGCGTCACCCGCTGGCTTTGGCCAGCCATGGAGCAATATGCGGCCCGCCTGCGCCTTGTGCACATCAACCTCACTGAATGGGACTCGCTAAAGTTCGCCATCCCAGGCTTGGCGCAGGTGGCTTCTTGGGAGGGTTTCACACATATCCCCATTAAGGACCTCGAAATCGAGGACGTTCGAGATCTCTTCATGGAGATCGACGAGACGTTCCACCATTTGTGGGGCGACGATCGTGGCGCTTTGAGATCGTCCCATGTGAGGCGCTTCTTGCTCGACTACTTACTCAGTCATCGTCCCGACGGCGCGTTGCAGCGAGTCAGGCGCAGCTTTACGCCCCGAGGTCGCAAAAACTACCAGCCTCGACGACTCATTAGCGACCAAGTAAGTCGCCGAAAGGACGGCACGCTTGATCCGCCCGTCGATGCGTTGCCGCATCGGAACGCGGCCGAACTAAAACGGCTGACGAAAGCGCGACTGATATCCGATCTCGAGCAAATCGCGGTCGCTTGCAAAAAAGAGCTTGCCTTGTATTTCACAGCTTGCGAGCGTCTGTATTTGCTTCGCTCAGCGCCGATCGATGGTCAAGCTCAAGCTACTGCGTTGAAAAAATTGAGGGCCAGGACGGGCAGCATAGTAGAGGCTGTTGAGTCGATGTCGGCCCGAGAGCGGAAAGCGCTGACATCGCACTACCTACGGCTTGACAATGACCCAGGTGCGGGATTCGCGGCATCAGACTATCTTGGTAGCAGGGTTTTGGGAGCCGACTTGGCCAAGGCGCTGGGCGTGGAACCCGATACTTTTCTTCGCTGCGCACGTTTCCAGTACTACCCGCATCAGACGGTACTTGTGGCGGCAATCCTCCTGATTCAACTTGCAACGGCCTGGAACGTCTCCTCCGTGATGGAGTTGACGATAGATGGCATCCAGCAGCTTGGTCGAGCGGATCGGTTCTTGATCAAATCGATTAAAACGAAGACAAGAGATGACACGCCGTTCGTCCTGATCGAAGGGGAGGAAGATCCGGCCGTCGTGGCCCTAAGGTTTGTCGTCGGTCGGCTGCGCGCACTGCAGGCTCGAGGCTGGGCCTCCGCGGGTGAGACTGGTCTTTGGCTAAGCCCGCGCAGTAACTACGACAAGTCGCGTGGACTTCCCTGCAGTTACCACCGCCCAGCACTGGGTGGAGCGGACTCCACCGGGCTTTGTGTTCAACGTGAAGGCCTTCAGCCTGTTCTCCGGGCAAGGCACCAACACAGATGTTCTGCCCAAGGACCTCCGGCAGGCCTTGGGTCCGGGCCGGCGACTCGTCTACAAGGACATTCCTGAGGAAGTGCGCAACGAGCTGTGGCGGCGTTTTGCCGACTGTCTCGCACCGCTGAAGATCAACGGCAAGCTTGGCTTGGTGCATTTCCAGTTCGCACCCAAGGTGGCGCGGCATCCTGCAGTAGTGGCGCACATCGAGCATTGCCTGGAGCACCTGCCGGGCCATGTGCTGAGCATCGAGTTTCGCAACCCCAGCTGGTGGGAGAGTGCGCAGGCCACGGCCGAGACTCTCGCGATGCTGCGCCGGCTGGGGCTGGTGCACACCATCGTGGATGGCCCGCAAGGGACCCGCAACAGCGTTCCACCAATCTGGGAGGCCACGCATCCAGACCATGCGCTGCTGCGTCTGCATGGGCGCAATACGGAGGCCTATACGGCACCGGTCAAGACAGCGGCCGAGCGCTTCGACTATGCCTACAGCTCAGAAGAGCTGCGGCTGTTCTCCGAGCGGTTCAGTCCTATCACGCGATCCGTGAAATACGCCCATGCGGTGTTCAACAACTGCATGGAAGACAAGGCGCAGGTCAACGCCAGGGAGTTCCGGGAGGCGCTGCTCGGGCTCCCTTTCAGGCTGTCAATTTTCGGTCGGCGGCAACACGCATGGTGCATGAGAGCAAGGTCGGCATACATGCGCTTGAGCATTTAGAACTTATCCGTAAATAATGTTGATCTTCAATGGCACTTTACGGAACGCGATGATGGCTGCGGCTATGCGGTTGAGCGCAACGAAGCTGCGTTCGAGTTTTTCGTATCGCACCAGCAGCTTGCGAAAGCGGTTGAACCAGCTATGGCAGACCTCGACCACCCAGCGCCGCGCCTTTTTGGTTGGATCGCGCCGCTTGGCATCGGCCTCTTTGCTGCGACCAACGACGTGAGGTATGTAGCCGTGCGACTCGATGATCAGCAAGGCAGGCCGACCGCGGTATCCAGCATCGGCACACAAGTGCTTGCTGCGTCGCGTGCTGGGCGTCTTGCGCTTGACCATGATGGCCTGCAGCACTGCGTCGAGTTGCGTGACGTCATGCGCATTGGCTCCGGTCACGACGAGCGACAACGGGACGCCACGTCCGTCCACCAGCAGGTGGCGCTTGCTCCCCTTTTTTTCCCCTGTCGGTCGGGTTTGGTCCGACCGCCTCTTGCGCCAATGGCGCTTTGAACATGGCCCCGTCAATGCTTTGCCAGCGCCAAGCAATGCCTTGCATCTGGTCGTACTCGGCTAGTCCGGCTTTCCACAGGGCCTCGAACACACCGGCAGCCTCCCACTCCAGGAAACGCTTGTGGACCGCACTGGCACTGCCAAAGCGCTCCTTGGGTAGTGCCTTCCATTGGCAACCCGTGCGCAACACAAACACGATGGCCTCGAACACTTGTCGTGCCGGCTTGGGTGGCCGCCCTGCACCCGGCTTGCGTACATACGCCTTGTCAGCAGCTCGCTCGCGAACGGGAATCAGCGGCTCGACTCGTTGCCAGAAGTCATCGGTTACTACCCAGGAGTCCACTCGTTTCTTGACAACCACAGTCTTGCCTTGCACCGCGCTATCTGCGGCTCAAGTGAGATTTTACTATTTACGGATAGGTTCTTAGGGTAAACCCTTTCGATGAATTGGGGTAACGATGTTATCGTTGAGGGTAACAAAGTTATCTATAGACCCATATGCTGACATACCCGACTCGAGGCAGTGGTGAGACGCAGCCATTGGAGCAGACTACGCCAAGCGTTCCTGCAACTGTGCGAGAGCGCCTCTCGCCCGTCGTCATGGAGATATACGCCGCAGGCGACTTTCACCGCGTAGACATGCGAACGATCGCTCGTGAGGCCGGCATGAGCTTTCGAACTATCTATCGCTACTTTGGTGACAAAGAATCGCTGCTGTTCTATTTCATCCAGCATTGGCTGGGCGGGCTATACCCCGCCGCATTGAAGCCGCTCGACGGCGATGGTGACTTGCACTCCAAGCTACTGGGGGTGCTGAAGCTGCATTTTGAGTTCTATGAAAAGAATCCGAACGTGGGCCGCATCATCTTCATGACGGTTCCGCTGGAGCGATGGATGCGCGACCCGAGCTATGCCCAGCGCGACCTGATGTTGCGAATGCTCGAGGCCATCAGTGACGCGCAACAGCAGGGAGAGCTGCGGTACGACCTGGACAGCCGTTTGATCCTTGACATGTTCAACGCGATCTTCAATCGCGCCTTCCTGATGTGGGAATACCGCCGTCGCAGCTATTCGCTGACGGCACAAGCAGAGCCGCTGCTATCGGTGCTGTGGAACGGGGTGATTTCCAACAGACCTACTGCGAAATCCACCGTAGAGGCTACTGTGAAGAAGGTCTCAGCGCGCAAGACCGCAGCGAAGTAAGACCACCTCGAATCAAGACCGATCCGACACGAATTTGGGTCCGCCAGAGATCCAAGGATCACCTGCGCCTGACGGTGCAGCTATTTCAACCACCACAGGAGACAACATGCAGAAAAGACAATTCATCACCATGCTTTCCGGCGCCATGCTGGCGGGTATCTCCGGCCTGGCCCGCGCGCAGCGCTCGGGCACCCCGGGCGTGACAGACAGCGAAATCAAGATCGGCCAGACGCTACCGCTCAGCGGCCCGGCCGCGAGCTATGCTACCAACGGCAAGGCCATGGCTGCGTGGTTTGATTTGGTCAACGCCGAGGGCGGCATAAATGGGCGCAAGCTCAAGCTGGTTCAGCTCGACGATGGCTACAGCCCACCGAAAACCGTGGAGCAATCGCGCCGCCTGGTGGAGCGCGAACAGGTGGCTTTCGTCGCGTTGCCTGTGGGTACGCCCACCGGGATTGCGGCGCGTGGCTACTTCAACAGCGTCAAAGTACCGCAGATCTTCGTCGGCTCCGGTGCCGCGACTTGGGCGGATGATGTGGCCAAGTTCCCCTGGAGCCTGGGCTGGCAGCCCCTGTTCACCGACGAGGGGCGCACCTTGGCCAAGCACATCCTGCAGACGCGGCCGAACGCCAAGATCGCCGTGCTCTACCAGAATGACGACGCCGGCAAGGATTTGCTGCGCGGCCTGAAGGACGGCCTGGGCGCCGCTGTGAAGCAGATCGTGCGTGAAGAGTCGCACGAGGTGACGGACCCGACGGTGGACTCGCAGGTGGTCTCCATGCAGGCCTCGGGCGCGGACGTGCTGGTGATGTGGGGTTCCCCGAAGGCCACCATCCAGTCGCTGCGCAAGACCCATGACATCGGCTGGCGACCGGCGATCTACATCAACCAGAACTCGTCCTCGGTGCCCACGGTGCTGACCCCGGTGGGGCTGGACAAGGCCAAGGGCGTCATCAGCGCCGCTTTCCTCAAGGACCCGGCCGACCCTACCTGGAAGAACGACCCCGGGCTTCAGGCCTGGAGCGCCTTCATGGACAAGTACAACAGCGGCGCCGCCAAGGACTACAACGCCGTGTATGGCACTTGCATTGCGCAAACGGTGGTGCAGGTGCTTAAGCAGTGCGGCGACGACCTCTCGCGCGAGAACATCGTGCGCCAGACGCGTCGCTTGGACCTGGAACTGCCCATGATGCTGCCAGGCTTGCGCATCAAGACCAGTGACACTCATCCGCATCCTGTGACGGGCCTGCGCCTGCAGCAGTTCGACGGCACGAGCTGGAAGCTGATGTCGGTCTAACGGGTTGAGCATAGCGATGGAACCCATTCTTTCCGTACGCGATCTGACGATCCGCTTTGGCGGCGTCGTCGCGCTGGACGCCTTCTCGATGGACGTGCCAGAGGGCAGCATCTTCGGCCTGATCGGGCCGAACGGGGCCGGCAAGACGACCTGCTTCAACTGTATCAGCGGTTTGTACCGGCCCACGCGCGGCAGCGTGCGCTTTGGCCGCACAGAGCTGACGCGTCTGCCGCGCCACGGCGTGGCCCGGCTGGGCCTTAGCCGCACCTTCCAGAACGTGGCGCTCTATCCGTCCCTTACGGTGCGCGAAAACGTGATGGTGGGTGCGCACGCGCGGCTGAGCTTCGGCCGCAAGCTCGCACAGGGCTCGCCCGAGGCGGTGGCGAACGACCCGGAGGTGATCGATGCCTATCTCGGAGGTGTGCTGTGACCCAACGGCTTGAAATCCGCAACCTGGCGGTGGCCTATGGCCGCACGGCGGTGGTGCACGGTATCGACCTGCATGTGCAGGCGGGCGAGATGGTTGCGCTGCTCGGCGCCAACGGCGCGGGCAAGACCTCCATCCTGCGCGCGATCAGCAACCAGCAGGTGACGGCCACGGGCACGCTGCGCTTCGAAGGCCAGGACATCATCGACATGCCCGCGCCGACGATTGCCGAACGGGGCATCGCGCACGTGCCGGAGGGTCGCGGCACCTTTGCCGACCTGACGGTGCTGGAGAACCTGCGCGTGGGCGCGATCCGCCGCCGTGACAAGGACGGCATCGAGCAGGACATCGCCCGCATGCAGGCGCTGTTTCCCAAGCTGGCCACCCGTGCGAGGCAGATAGCGGGCACGCTCAGCGGCGGCGAGCAGCAGATGCTCGCCATCGCCCGCGCGCTGATGATGCGCCCCAGGATGCTCCTGCTGGACGAGCCTTCGTTCGGCATCGCTCCGCGCGTGACCCAGGAGATCTACGAGCTCCTGCGCGAGTTGCGAGAAAGCGAGCACCTCACTGCGCTCATCGTGGAGCAGAACGCCAACATCGCGCTCGACTTGGTCGACCGGGCCTACGTGCTCGAAAGCGGACGCATTACCGCGCAAGGCACAGCCGCCGCGTTGCGTGAAGACGATACCGTGCGCCGCAGCTACCTCGGCCACTAGATCCACCAAGGACTTTCAATGCAAGCATTCCTTCACCAGATAGCCTCGGGCCTGGCTGCGGGCGGCATCTATGCCAGCCTCGCCATCGCGCTCGTGCTCATCTACCGCTGCACTTCATCCGTCAATTTTGCGCAGGGCGAATTGGCAATGTTCTCCACCTACATGAGCTGGGCGCTGGTTCAGGCCGGCGCGTCGTGGTGGGTGGCCTTTGCCATCGTTGTCGTGGGTTCCTTCATGCTCGGTGTCGCTCTGGATCGGGCGATATTCCAACCCCTGCGGCACAAGCCCGTGCTTTCGGTCGTTGCAGCCAGCATTGCGCTGCTCATCATCCTCAACAGCCTGGTCGGCTGGCTGTTCGGACATGAACTGAAAGAGTTTGCTACGCCGTTTGGAGGTGACCTCAGTCGCGCCGAGCCCTTTCTCTCGGCCCACGAGGCGGGCGTTCTGCTGGTCACCCTTGCCGAACTGGTGGCTGTGTTTGTGTTCTTCCGCTTCACGCGCTTCGGTTTGGCGATGCGCGCGGTGGCGGTGAACCCGTCGTCGGCGGAGCTGGCGGGCATCAACACCAACAAGGTGCTCGCCGTTGGCTGGGGCCTTGCGGCGGTGGCCGGCACCGTGGCAGGGCTGATGGCTGCACCCATCGTGTTCCTGGAGCCGTCGATGATGATGAGTCCGCTGATCTACGCGCTTGCGGGCGCACTGCTGGGCGGCATCGCCAGCCCCGTGGGGGCCGTGGTCGGGGGCTTCTCCATCGGGGTGCTGGAGAACCTGCTGGGGGCCTACGTGGTCGGCAACGACCTGAAGCTGACCTGCATCATGCTGCTGATCATCGCAACGCTGGTCTTGCGGCCCGCCGGCATCTTTGGCAAGACAGCCCAGGCGAGGGTGTGAGCATGAATACCCTGAACACCCCATTCGTCGCGCGCCCGGCGGCATCGACAGCCTGGCTGCGCTGGGCGGCCGCGGCGGCCAGTCTCGCGCTGATGGCCTGGTCCTTCGGCTGGCAAAGCTACCCACTGTACGTGATGACGCAGGTGCTGATCTACGGCATCGCCATCATGGGCTTGAACCTGCTCACCGGCTACACAGGCCAGATATCGCTGGGCCACAGCGCATTCTTCGCCATCGGCGCGTATGCCACGGCGGTGCTCTCGCACCACCTGGGCTGGCCGTTCTACGTGGGCGTGCCGGCGGCGGCGGTGCTGTGCTTCGCGGCCGGTTTTCTCTTCGGCTTCCCGGCGCTACGGTTGCCCATGCTCTACCTGGCGCTTTCCACCTTCGCGGTGGCGGTGGTGACGCCGCAGGCGCTCAAGTGGAAGCGCATCGAGTGGTTGACTGGCGGCGTGCAGGGAATCATCCTGGACAAGCCCGCGTTCCCAGGCATGCTGGCCGACCGGGCGGACTGGGCCATCATGATCAGCGTCGCTGCCTGCGCGCTGTGCGCCTTCCTGCTGGCGCGGCGGATCCTTGGCTCGCAGTTCGGCCGGCTGGTAGACGCCTCGCGCGACCAGCCGCTCGCGGCGGCAGCGGGCGGGCTCGACATCACCGCCATTCGTACGCAGATGTTCGGCCTTAGCGCGGCGTTCACCGGCCTGGCCGGCGGCCTGAGCGTGGTGGCGGGCCAGTTCGTCTCGCCCGAGAGCTTCCCCTTCCTGCTCTCGGTGTCCCTGCTGGTGGGCAGCTTCGTGGGCGGCGTGCGCAGCCTGTGGGGCGCTTTCCTGGGTGCCGCTTTCATCGTGCTCACCCCTAATGTGGCCGAGAGCCTGTCGAAATCCGCCCCGTGGTTGATCTTTGGCTTCGCACTACTAGCAGTGGTCTTCCTTGCGCCCAATGGCTTGAGCGGCTGGATCACCGGCCTCTGGCGCAACCGCGCAAATTCCTCACCGAACCAACCTTAAGGCTCTTTCCATGCAACCAGTATTCATCGCCGGCACGGGCATGACCCGCTTCGGCAAGCACATCGACCGCGGCCTCAAGTCGCTCGCCGCCGAGGCGATCGGCGCAGCCATCGCTGACGCGGGCATCACCGCGTCCCAATTGCAGGCGGCTTACATGGGTAATGCCGCCGCCGGCGTCATGACCGGCCAAGTGCTGATTCCCGGGCAGGTCGTGCTGCGCGGCTTGGGCATCGGACGCATCCCGGTCATCAACATCGAGAACGCTTGCGCCACCTCGGCCACGGCCTTTCAGCAAGCGGTGCAGATGATCGCGCTGGGCGCTTACGACATCGTGCTTGTCGCGGGCTTCGAAAAGCTCTACAGCGAGGACAAGGCGCGCACCTTCTCGGTATTCCACGGCGCGGTGGACCTGGAGGCCATCGATGACGTGATGGCCATGTTGCAGGCCAACCTGTCGCGAAACGGATCGGCCGCTGACCTGGAGGGCGCAGGCCGTTCGCGTTCGCTGTTCATGGACGTGTACGCCGCGATGGCGCGTGACTATATGGCGGAAAGCGGCGCGACACAGCGCGATTTTGCGGCGGTGGCGGTCAAGAACTCCTTCCACGGGAGCCTGAACCCGAAGGCGCAGTTCCAGGAATTGCTAACGGTGGATCAAGTGCTCACGGCGCCCATGATCGTGGACCCGATGACGCGCCCCATGTGTGCGCCTATCGGTGACGGCGCGGCGGCGCTAGTGCTGGTATCGGGCAAGGCCGCGCAGCAACTTGGCCTGCGTGACAAGGTGCGCGTGCTGTCGTCCGTTCTGGCTTCGGGCTGGGACTACGCTGAGGGAACCGACAAAAAGGAGCGGCTGGTGCCGGTGGTGGCCGCGCAAGCTTATGAGACGGCAGGTGTGGGACCCGAGGCGCTGGACGTGGTTGAGCTCCACGACGCGGGTGCACCGGCCGAGCTGATGTACTACGAGCACCTGGGCCTGGCCGCTGTAGGCGAGGGCGTTGCGCTGCTCCACAGCGGGGCCACGCGGCTGGGCGGGCGTGTTCCGGTCAACCCCTCCGGCGGCCTGTTGCGCAAGGGCCACCCCATCGGTGCCTCGGGCTGCGCCCAACTTGTGGAACTGGCTGATCAACTGCGCGGGCGCTGCGGCCCGCGCCAGGTCGAGGGAGCGCGCACCGCGCTCGCGGAAAACGGCGGCGGCTGGATTGGCGAGGACGCCGCGGCCATCGTCATTAGCATTCTTCAAAAGGAGTGAGGCGCGATGACCATGATTTCGCACCCCAATATTGCGTCGATCGTCGCGTCTTTTGTCCAGGCCGACCCGCAGCGCGAGGCGCTGCTGTTTGAAGGCGGTCCCGCGTTAGCGGACGTGCGCCGCAGCTATGGTGATCTGTGGGAAAACGCACAGCGCCTTGCCCGTGGCCTTGCCGCGCGCGGCGTGAGTTCTGGCAGCGTGATCGCGCTGCTGATGGCCAACCACGCCGAATTCGTCGAGGTCATGATCGCCACCGCATTGCTGCGTGCGGTGCTCGTGCCTATCGACCCTCGCACACGTGGCGAGAAGTTGGCATTCATGATCAGCAACTCCAAGGCCATCGGCATCATTGCCGCCGACTACGCGCTGCACAACGTAGAGGAAGTGGTGGATTCGGGCACCCGGGTCGATTGGATTGCCGCGCTCACCACCGATGAAGGACCGATCCCGGAAAAGTGGAGCCTGCGCGTCGAGGATTACGTCCGCCTGAGCGCAGAGGGCGAGGACTTGCCAGTTCCGCAAGACAATGGCGACGAGGTGATGCAGATCATCCACACCTCAGGCACCACGGGCGACCCCAAGGGTATTGTTCTGACACACCGCCGTTTTTGCGAGACAGGTGCGGCGGCCATGCAGGGCTTTGGCTATCGGCCGGATGACCGGCTCTACTCTGGCCTCTCGCTGACACATGCGAATGCGCTGCTGGTGACGCTGGCGCCCGCGTTGCTGGGCGGCCTGCATGTAGTGTTCTCGCGACGTTTCACGCGCTCGCGGCTGTGGGACATCACCCGCAAATACCGATGCACCACGTTCACGTTGCTGGGCGGCATGACGACCACGCTATACGCCGAGCCGCCACGCCCGGACGACTCCGACAACCCGGTGCGCTTCGTCGTCTCGGCGGGCATGCCGGCGGCGATCTGGGAGAAATTCGAGCAGCGCTTCGGCGTGAGGGTGCTGGAGTTCTATGGGTCAGCCGAAGGCGGGCTTGCGGTCAAGCCGATCGGAGTCGGCCCGGTAGGCAGTATCGGCCGCGTTGCGTCCTACCTCACTTATCGCATAGTTGATGAAGCGGGTGAAGAGGTGCCGCGTGGAACGCCGGGCGAACTGCTGGTCCGCCCGGCCAATGGATCGCGGTATCAGGTGGAATACGTTGGCAATCCAGAGGCGTCCGCCAAGAAGGGTGCTGGCGGCTGGCTGCACCTGGGTGACGTGGTGCGGGAAGACGCTAACGGATGGTTGTTCTTCGAATACCGCAAGGGCGGCGGCATCCGCCGCAACGGTGACTTCATCACACCGGCCTACGTAGAGAAGGCCCTCGCCGAGTCAGGCCAAGTGTGTGATGTTTATGTGTATGGCGTGCCGTCTTCTTCGGGCGCGCCTGGCGAAAAAGACGTGGTCGCTGCGGTGGTTCCTGCCCAGGGGAAAGCACTCGACGTGCAAGCGCTTTTCCGCCGCTGTCGCGAGGCGCTGGAGCCCAACTTCGTGCCAAGTTTCATTCAGGTGATTCCGGAGATTCCGAAGACTGCGTCCGAAAAACCGCAGGAGCGCTTCCTGGTCGAGGCCTTGGTTGCCCAGCCACAGAGCGTGCATACCGAAGAAAAAGCGGCCGACACGCACCCAGGCGTCAGGAAGGCGGTGGCATGAAACTCGATCACAGTGTGGCTGCCGTGGTAACGGGCGGTAGCAAGGGACTGGGTGCCGCGGCTGCGTTGCGGCTAGCTGCGCATGGCGTCAAGGTGGCGCTGTTCGATCTCGACGCCGAGGCGGGCGAGGCGCTGGCAAGGCAGATCGGCGGCATCTTCTGCCATGCCGATGTAGGGTCCGACCAGAGTGTCGAAGCGGCTTTTGCGCGAGCCCGGCAAGCCCATGGCCAGGAGCGCGTGTTGGTGAACTGTGCCGGCATCGTAAGCGCCCACAAAACCGCTGCACGCGACAAGCACACGGGCGCGATCCGGACCCACCCGATGGCGGACTACGAGCGGGTCATCCGCATCAACCTACTTGGCACCTTCTGCTGCATAGCCCAATCCACTGCTGGCATGCTGGCGCTGGATCCGTTGCCGGATGGCGAACGTGGCGCGGTGGTCAACACCGCATCGATCGCGGCCGATGAAGGACAGATGGGACAGGCAGCGTACTCCGCATCCAAGGCGGGTGTGGCGGGTATGACGCTGCCCATTGCACGCGACCTGGCGAGCGAGGGTATCCGCGTCAACACCATAAAGCCGGGTTTTTTCGACACACCGATGCTGCGCGGCGGCCCCGAGCACGTGCGGCGGGCCTTGGAGGCTTCGGTGCCCTTCCCAAGCCGGGTGGGCGACCCGGATGAGTATGCGCGGCTGGTGGAGTTTTTGCTGACCAACGGCTATATGAATGGCGAATGTGTGCGCCTAGATGGCGCGGTAAGGATGAGTCCGCGATGAATCAGCTCTTTGAGAACAGAACCGCCCTGGTGTTGGGTGCAGGTGCGTCCGAGGTGGGCCCTGGCAATGGTGCCGCGATCGCGATCCGGCTGGCCGAACAGGGGGCCCTGGTGTTCGCCGCCGACAAGGACATCGAGGCCGCACGGCGCACGCAGCGGCTAGCGGAGCAATCTGGCGGACGCTGCGAGGTGATCGAGACGGATGTGTGCGAGGAGGCTTCCGTCCAGCACGCGGTGCGGTTCGCACAGGCCGTCAATGGCACCATCGACATCCTTGTCAACAACGTCGGGGTGGTGATGCATGGCGGCCCGGAGGAACTGTCGGTCGAGGACTGGGATCGCTCTTTCGCGCTAAACACGCGCTCGGCATTTCTTGCGTTCAAGCATGTGCTACCGCTGATGGGCAAGGCGGGCCGGGGTGCCATCGTGCAGGTGTCGTCCGTCGCGGGAGCGCGTGCTGGCGGCACCCCTTTCTGCGCCTACAGCGCGAGCAAGGCTGCATTGAACGCGCTCGGCATGAGCGTAGCAATGCAATACGCGGCGCGTGGCATCCGTTGCAACAACATCCTGTTGGGAATGATGGACACCGCCCTGGTGCGTCAGCAACTGGCGGTTGCGCATCCGCAAGGGCTGGAGCACCTGCTGGCAACGCGCAACGCTATCAGCCCGACAGGCGCCATGGGCACACCCTGGGATGCCGCCGATACAGCGGTCTTTCTTGCCAGCGAGGCTTCACGCTACATCAACGGAGCAGACATCTTTGTGGATGGCGGGCTGCACAACCAAGTGAACGCACCGGTCCCAGCATGACAGCGAGTCTGCGATCGCGATGGTCGGTGGTGCGCGCCGCGAATTCCGCAGCGCACCCTGCCCACGAGCACGACAGTTCGTCGGCGACACAGTGAAGAGCTACGCCGCCGGCACACACCCAGGTCCCCGCTATCCATTCATGAATAGCTATCAACGCGATAGCGCCTTCACGCTCCACTGCGGATGGCGGCCAAATGGCGTCATGCCTACGCCAGCGATGTGGATGGATTCCATAGGTTGCTCCTAACCCAAGAAATTGCAGGCGGTGCCACGGCCACGGCCATGACCATCACCGGGGAGGGTGGCCCAGTCCTCACGACGTCAGTGCATACCAAGCCACGTCGTCGGTATCCACGGTGCATTGCACCATGCGTTCTGCGATGAGGTAATTCATGCAGGCCACGGCTTCCCCCGTGGCGAGGCCCAGTTGCTGACCGTCCTGCTCACCAATGGCGCGACGGAACAAGGCAGGGAAGACATCCACGATCCTTTGCGGCCCGCTGCGCAATAGTTGGCACAGTCGCTCCAGCGCCTCGGTCGTACCCACTCGAAGCGAGTGCAGACGTTCATGCAGTCCGTAGAAGGGTTCGTTGTGCGAGGGCAGTACCAGCACATCACCGGGAACCTGTCGCTGCAGCTTGTCGAGCGACGCATACCATTCCTTGAGCGGATTGGCCTGGGGCTCATTGGCGAATACGGACACATTGGACGAGATGCGTGGCAGCACCTGGTCGCCGGAGATAAGCAGTTTCATATCGGAGCAGTAAAGGCAGACATGCTCAGGTGAATGACCACCGGTGGCGACCACCTGCCAGGCGTGGCGCCCCCACTGGAGCACCTCGCCGTCCTGCAGCCTCCGAAAGCTGTCGGGCAGTGCGTGGATCTGCTTGCCGAAACTCCCGAAGCGACTGCGGTAGTTCTCAATGGCGGCCGGCGACCAACCAGAGCGCCGGCAGAACAAGATGCCGTCGGGTGGTGCCTCACGGCTGGTGTCGGCATGCATGACACGGCAGGTGAGGTATTCGAGGCGGCTCATGTGTAGCGGCACGCCGGCGCGGCGCGTGAGCCAGCCCGCCAGACCGATATGGTCTGGATGCATGTGGGTGGCATACACGCCCTGTAGCGGGCGTGCCAGCGCGCCTTTGTCCATCAGGGTAAGCCATGCGGCCACCGTGTTGGGATCGTTCAGTCCGGTGTCTACCAGCACCCATCCATCGTCCGTATCGATGGCCCACACGTTGATGTGGTCCAGGCGAAAAGGCATGGACAGCCGAATCCAGCGCACTCCCGGGGCGATCTGCATCGCCTGGCCTGGAGTTGGGGCTTCAAACGGGTAGCGCAGAGCGGCGCCTTCGGGCTTTGACATGGGAGCAATGGCTGCCGGTTGAAAGATCAAATGCCTGTAAGACCGCCCGTGCACAGCACGGTTTGGCCACTGACGTAATCGGACTCGGGAATGCAAAACAGATAGGCTGCACCGGCCGCCTCCTCCGGCGTACCGGCATGGCCCATGGGGATGCTGCGCTCCATCATCGCCATCAAGTCGTGGTTGACGCCCACCTTAATTTCGCGTCCCTCGACTTCAATGGTGGCATCCGCGTCGGCGGTGGCCTCGGTCATGCGGGTCCTGATGAGGCCATAGGCGACGCAATTGACCGTGGTGTTCAGGCGCCCCCATTCCTTGGCCAATGTCATGGTCAGGCCCATGATGCCGGCCTTGGCGCTGGAATAGTTGGCCTGGCCGGCATTGCCAAAGACGCCGGAAACCGAGGAGATATTGACCACCTTGCGCACCACGCGGCGGCCCGCTGCTGCATCGGCCTGGGACAACGTGCGTATCACCGGCTGGGCTGCCCGCAGTAGGCGAAACGGTGCGGTGAGGTGCACGTCGATCATCGCATGCCATTGCTCGTCGCTCATCTTCTGGATGACGTTGTCCCAGGTGTAGCCAGCGTTGTTGATGAGGATGTCGAGTCCGCCCAACGCGCCGGTGGCAGTGCCGATGATTCGGTCGGCAAACTCGGGGTCGGTCACACTGCCGCTGCACGCGAGCGCCTCGCCGCCCAGCGCAAGGATTTCCTCGCGCACGGCTTGAGCGGGCCCATCGTCGAGGTCATTGACGACGACTCTGGCACCTTCGCTGGCGAGCTTGATGGCCATTGCCCGGCCGATACCGCGCCCCGAGCCAGTGACGACAGCGACCTTGTCGCGCAACTTGTTCGACATCGTCTGTTCTCCCCGTCAGTTGGTCGTCGACTCGGAATCGTAGGCGCCTGCGCTGCCTTGCTGGCGCAGGACGGCACGCTGGATCTTGCCGGTCGCTGTCTTGGGCAGTTCGTTCATCTGGCGCAGGTAGCGCGGCTTGGCGAAGCGCGGCAACTGGGCACTGGCCTGACGCACGATCTGCGCCATGTCCAGGGTCGCACCTGCGCTGGCCACCAGAGCCAGCATGACCTCGTCCTCACCACCCGGGCCTTGCGCGGGCACGGCGTAGGCAGCCACCTCGTGGACACCGGGCAGTTGGCCCACCACGGCCTCGACTTCGGTGGCCGAGATGTTTTCTCCCCGGCGGCGGATGCAGTCCTTGATGCGGTCGACAAACGTGATCAGACCCTGTTCGTCACGTATCCCCGCATCACCGGTGTGGAACCAGAGGTTTCGCCAGGCCTCCACGCTTTTTTGGGGCACGTTCAGGTAACCCGCCATGAAGCCAAACGGCACCTTGGGACGCACCAGGATTTCGCCCGTCTGACCGGCGGGCACCGGCACGTCGGTGTCGGGATCGGCGATGCAGACCTCGAAACAATCCTCGTGGGCCCAGCCTGCCGCGTTGGGTGCTGCGTGCCCCAGGCGGCCCCAGATCGGAATGCCAACCTCTGTCATGCCGAAACCCGACAAGACGTCCTTGACGCCAAAGCGCTCCCGAAAAACCGCTTCGTGCTGCACGGGGTTGGGAGCACTCATGCAGGCTCGCAGGCGGTGGCTGCGGTCTTGTGCCGTGGGCGCCTGGTTTATGACGAACATCGCGGTGGTGCCCAGGTGGTTGGTCAGGGTGGCGCCGGTTTTCGTGATGTCCGCCAACCAGGTGCTGGCACTGAAACGCTGCTTCAGGTACGCGGGAATGCGTGCCAGTACCGTCGCGCCCAATTGCATGAAGAGCCCATTGGCGTGGAACAAAGGCAGGCAGATGTAGTACTTGTCCTGCGGCGTCATCTCCACGCTGCGCATTGCACCTAATCCGAAAAGTGCGCAGTGGCAGTGCGGCATGAGCACGCCCTTGCTGGGCCCGGTGGTGCCTGACGTGTACATGATGCAGAAGATGTCTTGAGGCGTTGGCGCAAGGCCTTCCCACGGTGTGCTGGACCGGTGGTCGGCCCAGTCCAGACAGCGCCACTGGCTGGGCATCGCGCTAGGGCGTTCGCCCAACACGATCAGTGTTCTGAGGTGTGGCAGCTCGTCAGTCAGGCTGACAATGTGCTCGACCAGCGATGCGTCCACCACCATAGTAGCCAGTTGGCAATCGTTCAACTGGTGGCGCAGGAACGTGGCGCGCAGTTCCGTGTTGAGCATCACCGCAGTTCCGCGCAGCAGACCAATGCCGAACACGGTGGTGGCGGTTGCGCAACTGTTCGTCATGAAGACACCCACGCGCTCCTCGGGATGAACCCCAAGCTGGTGCAAATAGCCCGCGAATCGTTGGCTGTCCGCATAGGCTTGGCCGGCCGTGAGCTTGAATCCTTGGCTGTCCTCAAGCCAGGGCTGGTCAGGATGGTTGCATGCCCACTCGCGCAATGCATCGGTCAACGTGCATGCGTGGGGCTCGTCAATACGGCTATACATTGTCTTATTCCTTCGCACCAAGGGCGCATGGGAGCGCCAAGCTCAGATTTCCAGTTCCGACAGCCAAGGCACATGGGCCATCGCTTCCGCTGGCTCCGCCTCAAGCTCCGAAGCCATCAGGCCGTTCCAGCGGTTGAACCAGCCGACCATTGCGACGCAGGAGACGATCTCCACGATTTCCTCGTCGGAAAAGATCTGCTTGGCCTGTTCAATGGCTTGGGCCGGTTCGCGAACCGGCAAGCTGCCTCCGGCGGTGGCAATGGCCAAAGCTCTTCTCTCCTGGTCGGTAAACCGGGTGTCATCGCGGTAGGTCGGCAGCGCAGCGAGCTTGTCCCACGAGACGCCCACATGGTGGGCAGCGTGGACCAGATGCGTCGTTGTGTAACGGCAGTGCGCACGGCGCGCGGTCTCCGCTGCCACCAGGAAGCGCAGCGATTGCGGCAGCAGGCCATCACCCCGCACCGTCAGCGCAAACAGCTTGAGCAACTGCGTCACCACACCGGGCTTGCGGGCCATGGTCAAGAGGGCGTTGGGGCGGTAGCCAATGAAGTCCACCAGCTCCTCGATCACGGGGTCCTTGGACCGTGGATCGTCCGCGCTCAACGGGGCTATGCGTGCAGTGGTTCGATTCATCGTGGTGTTCGTATCGGATGGGCGTTGGATAGGGGCAGTCATGTGGCCGCTCCCGTGGTAATGAGCCCTTCAACGTGGGCGCGCTGCGCATCAAGCTCCTGGGCCGTGCCAGACCACACGACCTGGCCATGGTCCAGAACGTATTGCCGATGCGCCAACTTCATGGGTACCTTGAGGTTTTGCTCCACCAGCACAATGCCGGTGCCTTGGCTGTGCACCTCGCTGAAGACGCGGACCAGGTGGTCCACGATCACGGGCGCCAGACCCTCCGTCGGTTCGTCCAGCAAAAGCATGCGCGGGTTGCTCAGCAGCGCCCGTCCGATGGAGAGCATTTGCTGCTCCCCGCCAGAGAGATGGTCTCCGCCAAAGTTCAGTCGCTCTGCCAGGCGCGGGAAGATTTCCAGCACGCGGTCAATGGTCCAATGCCCCGGTTGATGAGCCAATGTCCCAATCTTCAGGTTCTCCAACACCGTGAGATTGGGGAAGATACGGCGCGTGTCAGGAACCAGAGCGACACCGAGCTTGGCGATGGCTTCCACGCCAAGGGCCGAGATGTCTTGCTCACCGAGCAGGCGTCGGCCACCCACCAACGGCATCAAGCCAATCAGGGCTTTGAGCAGGGTGGTCTTACCTGCACCGTTTCGTCCGACGATGGCGACGATTTCGTGGGCATCAATGCGCACGGAAATTTCCTCCAGCGCCAAGGCCTGCCCATATTTGACACTTGCTTTATCGAGCTCGATCACTGGGCGTCCTCCCCAAGGTAAATTGAACGTACCGACTCGTCCTTGCGGATCGACTCAGGCGAACCGCAAGCGATGACAGAACCGTTGTTCATCACCACGATCTCGTGGGATAGAGACATCACCGCATCCATGTTGTGCTCGATCAGGAGCACAGTGCGTCCCTGCGCGACTTTTTGAATAAGTTCCAACGCAGCATGAATTTCGTGGTGACCAATACCCGCCAGCGGCTCGTCCAATAGCAGAATTTTGGGGTCAGGCAGCAGCGTGACACCAAGTTCGAGCGAACGCTGCAAGCCGTAAGACAGCGTGCCGGCAATGTCGTCACGGTACGCTGTGAGTCCGGTCAGTTCCAGGATGGCGTCTAGTTGTTCACGGAGTTTTTTGTCAAATCCGCTGCTCACCCAGAAGGGCTGGAATCCTGGCCGCCGCGACTGTGCAGCGATCAACAGGTTCTCCTCCACCGTCATCTCTCCGAAGATCTTGATGATCTGGAAACTACGGCCAATGCCCATGCGGGCACGCTCGTAGGCTGGGCGCTGGCTAATCTCCTGACCATGGCAAAAGACCTTGCCGACGTGGCGCATCTGGCGTCCCGCCAGAACGTTCAGCAGAGTGGTCTTGCCAGCGCCGTTGGGTCCGATCAAACCGTAGATGCGTCCTTCATGGAAATCATGGCTGACATCGTTAACAGCCCTCAGGGCTCCGTAACTCACTGTCACGTCTTCGCATTTGAGTGCTACCTGGCTCATTGGCTACCTCCCCGGCGATTCTTCTGGTAGGCCACGAAACCCCTCTCCAATTCACCGACGATGCCGCGAGGGAAGAAGATGGTGGCGAGGATGAACACCATGCCCAAAACGCCGTACCAGTATTCGGTCCAACTGCTCAACCATTCCTTCAAGAACTCAAACACGACGACCCCGACGGTGGCCCCCCAGAGCGTTCCAGAACCTCCCAGCAGCGTCATGATGATGACGTCGCCAGACGTCGTCCAATGCAGCATTTGCGGGTTCATGTACATAAGCAGAGACGCCAGAAGGGCTCCGGCCAAGCCGCTCAAGGCTCCTGAAATCACAAAGGTGATCTGTTTGTAGCGGTTGATGTTGAAGCCCAGTTGGTCAGCGCGGGTTTCGTTGTCCCGAATGGCCGCGATCACTCGCCCAAAAGGCGAACTGCGCAGCGAGATCACCACCAGCATCACCAGGGCATACACGCCAAGGACAAACCAGTAGTAGGCGACGGGATCGTAAAAGTCGATGCCCATGAAGCTGGGGCGTTCGACGCCAGAGATGCCATCAGTGCCACCCGTGAAGCCGCGAAGCTTGCTGTCCGCCAGAATGAAAATCAACTGGGACAGTGCCAAAGTCACCAAAGCGAAGAAGATGCCAGACACCCGCAGAGCGAAAAAGCTGAACAACAGCGCGAATGCAGCACCGACAGCAATCGCCATGACAGCTCCGCCGTAGAAAGGAAGACCGTACTTTTGCGTCGCCAGGGCCACGGCGTAACCGCCAACCCCAAGGAAGGTGGCATGGCCGAAAGACACCATTCCCAAGGAGCCGAAGACGAAGTCGAATCCGACGGCGAATATCGCCCAGATGGCAGCCAACGTCAGCAACTGGATGGTTGCCTCCCCTGGGTTGAGAAGCGGCACGATGATGCTCGCTGCTGCCAACAGCAAGCCAAAGTAGATATCAAACTTGGTGAACTTCATGCCGTCCTCGTCGCACGGTGGAACAGGCCTTGTGGGCGCGTCAAAAGGGTGCCTATTAGCAGCACGAACGTCAGGATGTCCACCCAGCCAGGCATGTACACGTAGCCCAGAGCGCGGACCATGCCGATCAGCATGGAGGCAGCAATCGCCCCACGGATGTTTCCAAGCCCACCCAGGATCACGACGATGAAGCAGTCAATGATGGTGTTCGTGGCCATTCCCAGCTCAATCGGGAACAAGGGTGCTGCGATCGCACCGGCAAGGCCGGACAGTCCGCAGCCAATGGCAAATACCGCCATGCGCACGGTACCCACCGGCAATCCAAGGATGCGCACCATTTCCGCATCGCTGCTGGCAGCCCGCACGAGCATGCCGAATTTGCTTTTCTCCAGCAGAAGGTAGAGCCCGATGGAAATGAGCGCGCCGAACCCGATGACGAAAAGTCGGTACATGGGAATCGTGCTACCCAGCATGTCGACAGTGCCGCTCCACAGTTGGGGGATTGGCACCTCCTGGTAGCCCGGGCCCCAGAAGAAGCGCACGGCATCGCCCAAAACCAGGATCAGGCCAAAGGTCAGAATCAATTGATAGAAATGCGGTCGGTCATAAAGTGGGCGCAGGGTCAACTTTTCCACCACTGCTCCCACAACCGCGGTTAAGAGGGTGGCTAACAGGGCGCCCATGAGAAAGGAGCCTGTGCGCCTACCTGTCTCAAAAGAGACGTAGGCACCTAGCATGTAAATGGCGCCGTGGGCGAAGTTAATCACGCCCAACATGCCAAAGATGAGCGTGAGGCCCGCTGCCAAAAGAAACAGCAGCATGCCTAAGCTCAAGCCAATCACAATAGTTGACATATCGAATTACCGGGTACGAACCACCGTTGCTGACACGGAGGTGCCTTGCGGACCTCCGTGCCGTACGGTCCTTAGTTCTTGCAGGGAGCGAAAAGCTTGTCCTCGGAGAAGACCTTGGTGACCTTCATGGTCAGAGCCGGTGCAGGTGGGGTGCCGTTCACCACTTCACTCCAGAAGCCGGGTTGTGCTGCTTGGTGGTCGCAGGCGCGCATGGTCTTCTTGCCCTCAACGGAGTTTTCACGAACGCTGGTAGCGAACGCATCAACCCACTTCTCCTTGTCCCAGGAGCCGGTTTTTTCCACCGTGTCAAGCCACCATGCCATGCCGTCGTAAGCCTCGCCTGCCGTCATGCTGGGGAACATGCCGAACTTCTTACGATAGGCCTCCACGAACTTCTGGTTCGCAGCGTTTTCAACGGTGTAGTGGTAACGCTGGCCAGAGTTGACACCGACTGCGGCGGGCCCAACGGCTGCGACCATCGTGTCATCAGCTGCTACGGGGCCGAACAGCACCTTGGTCTTGCCGAGATTGACTTGGCCGGCTTGCTTGAGGAAGGTGACCACGTCGGAGCCCGTCATCATCAACAACACGCCGTCGGCGTTCGACTTGGCAATCTTGTCGATGATGGACGAGTAATCGCGGTTGCCAAATGGGGGAAAGTCCTCACCCACGGCCTGAATGCCATTGGCGTCAAGCTGGGACTTGATCCAGGTGTAGCCGTCGCGGGTGGCTTGGTAGTCCGCGGTCACTGCATAGATGCGCTTGAGCTTTTTCTCCTGCATGTACACCAGCGCCATGCGGTTTTCCATATCCAGGTTGTTGGACGTACGGAAGGTGTAGCGCGAACCACCGGGCACGGTGATCTTGTCGTCCGCCGAAATGGTGACGAGGTGAGGGATCTTGCGTTGCTTGGTCACGTTCATGATCGCCAGCGTCGATGCGGAGCTCAGTGCGCCAAAGATCATGTGCGAGCCTTCAGAGATCAGCTTGGTAGCCTTCTGCACTGCCGGCTGTGGTTTGGTCTCATCGTCTTCCCAAGTGATTTCGATGGGCACGCCCAGCACCTTGCCACCGCGCTCCTCCACGGCGATCTGCACCCCGCGGCGCATGTCTTCGCCCAGCAAGCCGTAAGGGCCCGACAGCGACAGCACGGCGCCTACCTTGAACTTCTCCGGCGTGGCCTGTGCATACGCTGTGGCGGTCAGTCCGATCGTGGCTGCCGCAGCAACCACCATGCTCTTTCTGACCCATTTCGAAAAATTACCCATGCTCTGTCTCCTTTGGTTAATTTCAGATGCTTCTGATCAGCCGACGCGTGCGGAAATTCCGCCATCGACCAAGATTTCGGCGGAAGTGACGTATTTGGATTCGTCACTCGCCAGCCATAGGGCCGTGTAAGCCACGTCCCATGCCTCTCCCATGTGCCCCATGGGGCATTGCTTATTGCGTTTCTCCATCGTGTCGTCCACGGATGCTTCCTGGTAGCCCTTTTGTAGTTCCAGAGACGGTTGACGGACCATGGGCGTATTCATCAGGCCCGGCATCAGCACATTCGAGCGGATGCCCTGTTTGGCATATTGCAAGGCGACACTGCGTGAAAAGCCGAGCACCGCAGCCTTCGAGGCGCTGTAGGAAACATAGGCCACACCGCTGTCACGCACGCCGGCCACCGAGCCGATGTTGACGATGCTTCCCTTGCCCTTCTTGAGCATTGAGGGAATGGCGTGTTTGCATGTCAGGAACATGGACGTCAGGTTCACGTCGAACACCAGGCGCCAGTCTTCCAGGCTTTGCTCAACGACACCACCCAGGCGGCCAATGCCAACGTTGTTCACTAGCACGTCGATGTCGCCATAGGTAGCGATGCAGTCCTGGATCAATGTCTCTACCGCAACCGGTTGGGTCACATCGCACTGGGCGACGCTGATGATTCCGCCCTCGTTGTGCACGATCGCCTCGGTCTCACGGGCCGCATCGAGATTGATGTCGCAGCCATAAACCTTCGCGCCTTCACGTGCGAACAGCACCGCCATCGCTTTGCCATTGCCCCAACCGGGTCCTGATGATCCGCAACCCGTTACTAGGACTACTTTGTTCTCTAGTCGTTTCGTCATATCCGGTTCCTCAATTGGCTGGGCCGTAGAGGGTTACCACTGTGGCGCCACCCAAACCGGCGTTGTGCTGCAAGGCGAACCGCGCCCCCTCAACCTGCCGATCCTCAGCACTGCCACGCACCTGGTGGACCAGCTCAAAGCACTGCGCTAGGCCGGTAGCGCCCAAGGGGTGCCCCTTCGAAAGCAATCCACCGGAGGGATTGACGACCACGGCGCCGCCGTAGGTGTTGTTGTTGGATTGCACGAAGGCCTCACCTTCGCCGATACCGCAAAAGCCGAGGCCCTCGTAACTGAGCAGCTCGTTTTGGGCAAAGCAGTCGTGCAGTTCACACACATTGATGTCCCGTGGCCCCACGCCTGCAGCTTCATAGACCTGGCGAGCGGCTTCCTGAGTCATACCGAAGCCGGCAATCGAAATGGCGGACCTGTCGGTGAACGCGCCGGTACGGTCCGTCACCAACGACTGGGCCAGCACCTGCACACGTGGAGTCAAGCCCATCTTTTGCGCGAAGCGCTTGCTCACGAAGACAGCCGCAGCAGCACCGCAGGTCGGGGGGCAGGCCATCAGACGGTGCATTACCCCATCGACCAACGGCGCACTGGCCAGCACTTCTTCGGCGGTGACTTCCTTGCGGAACAGCGCCAGTGGATTGCGTGCGGCGTGGCGGCTCGCCTTAGCGCGGATACGGGCAAAAGTCTCCAGCGATGTTCCGTACTTCTGCATGTGCTCGCGGCCAGCTCCAGCGAAATAGCGGATGGCCATCGGGAGCTCAGGATGGCCGAAGACCTCATCCATGACCCCGTTGAAGCGATCGAGCGGGTCGGGCCTGTCATCCCAGTGCGCCTTCAGGGCGCCAGCAGGCATTTGCTCAAAGCCCACGGCCAGTGCACAGTCGGCTGAACCGGAGGCGACCGCCTTACGCGCAAGGTACAAGGCGGTTGAGCCGGAGGAGCAATTGTTGTTGACGTTGATCACCGGCACGCCGGTCATGCCGACCTCATAGACCGCGCGCTGGCCGCTGGCCGAGTCGCCATAGACATAGCCTGCATAGACATCCTGAATATCGGAGTACGCCAGGCCGGCGTCCTGCAGCGCCTGGCGGATCGCCAGCGCGGCCATTTCCGGGTACGGAAGGTTGTCACCAGGTTTCTTGAAAGGGGTCATGCCGACACCGGCGACGAGAACGGGTTCTTGCATTGCGATAGCTCCAGGTTGAATTGCCAAACGTGCGTTGATTCGAAGCGTGCTGCGTTCAGGAGACCATCCGCTCCTGCGCGCTCCAGTACTTTTTGCGTACTTCCTTCTTCAGGACCTTGCCCACTGCGCTGCGCGGAAGTTGCGCGACGATCTCGACCTCTTTGGGCGCCTTCACGCTTCCCAGGCGGTCCTTGACGAACTGGATGAGCGCCTGCGGCTCCACAGACTGGTCTGGGCGCAGCTCGATGACGGCTCTGACGGCCTCGCCCCATTTGTCATCGGGCACCCCGATGACGGCGCAGTCCTTCACTGCAGGGTGGGCCATGACGGCGGCTTCGACCTCGGACGAGAAGACGTTGAAGCCGCCGGTGACGATCATGTCTTTCTTGCGGTCAACGATGAACAGGAAACCCTGCTCGTCAAAATAGCCCACGTCACCGGTGCAATGCCAGCCATGACGCTGCACTTCGGCGGTGCCCTCGGGGTTTTTGTAGTACCCCGTAGTTACGATGTCGCCTTGCGCGACGATTTCGCCCACAGTCCCCGGCTTGGTGAGCAACTGGCCGTCGTCGTCCATGATGGCCACTCGAGTGAAGGGAAAGCGGCGCCCTGCGCTCAGCAGGCGCTGGCGGGGGGCCACCTGTCCGTCAATGAAATGGTCCTCGACGCGCAGCACAGAGATGGCGCCCGGCACTTCCGCCTGGCCATAGATCTGCAGCATGACGGGTCCGAAAACCTCGATGGCCTCGGCCAGCTTGTCGGGTGACATGGGTGCGGCGCCATACATGAAGTAGCGCAGCGCAGAAAAGTCGAAATCGCGAACGTTGGGCTGGGCCAGCAGCGTATAGATGACCGTAGGAGGAAGGAATATCATGTTGACACGCTCCTGCTCGATCACTTTGAGCAGGTTCTGCGGATCAATCCCATCCATTAGGATGACGCGGCCACCACGCGCCATGAAGGGCAGCGACACCAGCCCTGCGGTATGGGTGATGGGCGCAGCTGCCAGCACGGTCATGCGGTCGGTGACATACATCGCCGACATGTGGTTGGCCAAGGTCGCCGTAAGGTTGCGGTGGCTGAGCATGACGCCCTTCGAACGCCCCGTGGTGCCACCGGTACCCATGATCATGGCCAGTCCCTGTGGCTGCAGCGGCGCTGAAAACATCTCGGGCGACTGGCCCTGGATCAGTTGTGCGACCGACAGATCCTGCCCATCGGCCTCGTCCAGGGTGATGTAGTGGCGAATGCGGGGAGCCTTGCCGCGGATCTCGGCGACCTGGCTTGCATAGCGGGCCTGGTAGAACAGGACATCACAGTCCATGTCCTGCAGGAACTCGATGTTGCTCTCCACACTGTTGCGCGCATTGACGGGCAACCAAACACCCCCAGAGCGTAATACCCCGAGCAGCGCCACGAATGCAGATCCGGAGTTCCCGCTGAGCACCGCGCCGTGAAAGCCCGGCACGAATCCCAAGGCATCCAACCCTCGGGCGATCTGGCAGGTGAGCGCACCCGCCTGGGCATAGGTCATGGACGGGGTGTCGCGCCCGTAGTCCAAAAAGCAGGGTGCGTCCGGGTGGCTGGCTACGCCAGCATCGAAATAGTCGAGCAGATTCATTGCGTTGCTTCTTCGTTCAGGTCAAATTCAGTGGTCTAGCCGCCGCTGACAATTCGCACGCCCTCAGCACAAACGGGAAAACAATTCGTGTTCTGGGCGGTACGTTGAGCAGGCTGTTCATTTGGTACCAAATGATGTAAATTAGTACCATTAGACATCTCGATCGGTACCAAGTCAATTACTTTGGTACCGTCATTTATTGGGAGAAACCCGCATGAAAAAAAAGCTCACAGACGAGGAGTTCTTCGATGCGTTGACCCATTTGCTCTTAACAGAGGGAATCAAAGGTCTGACCGTGGGTGAAATTGCCGCGCGTATGCATTGCTCACGGAGACGCCTCTATGACATTGCGCAGACAAAAGAAGAGATCTTTTGCGCTGTCGTGCAACGCTTTTTCGACAGCCTCCTGGAACAGGGGGAGGCATTGATCCATAGTGAAAAGGATTTGACGACGGCTCTCGCTGTTTACCTCAGCGTCGGCGTCCATGCGGCCAGCCGTATCGGTGTGCAGTTCCTGAAGGATGTCGAAGACTCTGCGGTTGCTCGAGGCATTTTCGACCACTACCAGCATGCCCGTACCATGCGAATGTCCCAACTCATCGACGAAGGGGTGCGGCAGGGTGTTTTCACCCCTTGCCATGGATTGGTCATGTCCGAAGTGATGCTGGGAGCCGCGCTGAGGTTGCGCCGCCCGGCATTCCTTGCCCAGGCCAACCTGACCATCGAGGATGCCTTCCAGGAGTTCTACCGGGTATTGCTGGGTGGATTGCTGACCGATACAGCTGCATCGCACACAGTCAGGAGTGGCAAGCGGGCTGTGCGGACTGGCGTGCGGCGAGGCGCCGAAAAGAAGGATGCGGACGACGATGAAGTCGGCACCATGCTGATGGCCGCCTGGAATCGCGAATAGGCAGCTCAATGGCCGCAGCCTTCTGCGCCTGAGAGAACTTCGGCTCCCAACGTGCATAACCCACCGGCAGGTCGAGCCGCTGCTGATACTTGCGGTACCAACCCTTCAATGCATTCTTGGTTGGGTAGCCCAACTGGCGGATGGTCGGACTGGTGCGTTTACCGAGCTTGATGTAGAGCTCAACTGCTTGGATTCGGTCTTCGTAGGAGTACATGAACTACTTTCAGGTAGTCCAAGTTTTTGTCCGCCCCCCTCTCCCTTTCAGGCTGTCAATTTTCGGTCGGCAGCAACAGCACTTGACAACATCCATGGGAAAATCGCTGCGACGGTGGGCGGATTGGGAATGAGGCACGACTGGTATCACTCACCGACCAATACCGTGCGCCGATCGACGTGTTGAATGAAGGCTTCGAATATTTCCTGGAGGCCGACATTGCGCTCAACTAGGTGTTGAAGGGTCTTGTAGCCGACTATCTCCTGCACAGCGGATTGCAGCAGTTATGTTCAACGTCGAGGACGACCCCTTTCCAGAATGGCTCAACGCGATCGCCAGGGACGCCCTCTGAATGGCGGCGTTGCGGCTCTGAAACCGCGAAGTCGAATGATTGCGCAGGGTCGGAAGTGCTAGTTCGCGGCTTTCAGATGCAGTCATTGAAAGACCCAACGCAAGGCGCATCGGCATGCCCAGGTTCGCCGCCAGTCAACGTCAGGATCAAGCATAGACCTGCCATCCGGCCACTAAGGCGGTCAACGGCAGCTTTGGGTCATCGCTGTCATTCGGTATCCAATTTTGTGCGTCAGCAACCAGCCTGAAGCTGCTATCACAGGGGTCGGCTCTGCAGCGAATGCTGCCGTTCGCGGCAGCGCCGTCAGGTCACTCTGTCTGCCACACAGCGGTCATCTGGATGCACGCGCCTCAGCCGACTGCAAGGCGGGTATCAGGTGGACAGCTGACGTAGGCGCAGCGCAGGATCACTCTGCGTCGTGGAAGTCTGCTGACATCAGGTGCGAATAGGTGCTGACGACCCATCAGCGACATAAGCTACCTATGAACCGATCACCTCGAAGCGGTCAGTCGCATAGGCACCGACTACCCCGGAATTGTTACCGCAGCAGTGTGAAATACAGGTGTGGGCACGAGCACGCGTAACGCCAGCGCGAGTTCGTTTTGATCGGCAAAATGGCAGGACTTGGAAAGTCTCAAGGTGGCCGTCGCATTGCGCTGGCAAGGGATTCACACACCAGATTTGGCGACTTGATCGTTCTTCAGGCTCTGGTTCCACGCAATCACAGCGTGTGCCTTTTTGGCGATTTGGCTTCGCTCTATGGGCGTACGCCGCGTTTGAATCCCAGTTGCAAACCGCTTTGCTGAAGCGGAATCGAAACCTTCGTCAGCAGGCAAAATTTTGGCTGAAGAAGACAGCCATGGGCACTATAGCTGCGCCAACTACAAAGTAATTCGCGGCTGCCGACGTCAAGGAGCGGTCTTACGAAATGGTGCTGTTGTAACTTGTGGATGGTCTTGTTGCACAAACCCCGTTTGGGGCAGTCTGGCCACAACCCCTGACGGAGTTATGCCACGGCCACCGTCACCGGGCGCCCGAACTCGCTGAACCGGTTGAGCAGCGCCACGCGGATGTGCAGCTACGTCACCTGACGCTTAAACGTCCTGGCAATCACGCGTTCACCCAATCGTTTGAAGCAATTCATCTTCGTCTCCACCAGGCTGTGTCGGTGGTAGCCGCTCCACTTCTTCCAGATGCGCCGTCCCAGTCGTTGACATGCACGCAGCGCTTCGTTACGTGAAGCCGCTCCTGTCTGCGTCGATTTCCACGCCCGGGCGTTCTTGCGCGGAGGGATGATGGCCTGAGCCTTGCGCCCGGCTACCAGCCGTGCAGCGCGGATTTGTGCAACAGCGCCGTCAGGTGGTCAAACCAGATTGCTTCAGGATTGCTTCCCGAACGTTGCGCACATGTTTAATTCCCGCCGCGTCGGCCGCGCTCTCGCTGCCCGCCAATACCGCTTTTCCGATGGCACGATAGTCGCGTAACCGCAGTTGCTGGAGTGAGCCTAAGCGATGCTGGGCATGGACGATCGGCATGTGAATGGCTCGGAACATTCGCCGCAATTCGCGACTGGCGCCTAAGTCAAGCAGTACCCGGTAGAAATACCGTCGGGCATGGATGAAGTCTTCCGGCTTCGTGGTGTTTGCGGCCTTCTCAAGTCGATGGAGGGCGTTTTCCAGTGGCTGAATGGAGGCGCCTTGGCCTACGGCTCGTGCAGCGGTGCGCGCCAGCAGGCCGGTCAGGCGTTCGGCCACTTCAAGCACATCCAGCGTCTCGCTCATAGACAGGGAGCTCACTACCGCTCCCTTGTGCCGCACGATCTCAATCACCCCTTCCGCTGCCAGGCGCTGCAGGGCTTCTCGCACGGAGTTACGGCCTACACCGTACTGAATGGCCAGATCGCCCTCGACAAGGCGCTGACCCGGCACGACATGGTGGGTGTCTAGGCCGTTAACGATGCCAAAGTACACCGCGTCCGACGCACTGAATGTGTTTTCGGGGCTGGTACAGGCAGGTATCGAATGACTGGACATGGTTACGTGGACTTGTGGCACGCAGACAATCAAGATTATTGTCCGGCTTTATTGTGGGATAAGATTATCCTACAATGAAACCAAACTTTACCTTACGACAGGCCTAACCGAGCCTGAGCCTGCATGAACTTTGACTTGCCCGCCGAGATTTGCGAACTGCGTGACCGCACCCGCCGCTTCATTGCCGAACAGGTGATCCCACTGGAAAACGACGAGCGCCAGAGCTCGCACGGCCCGAGCAAGGCCCTGCGCGACGAGCTGGTAGAACGCGCCCACCGCGCCGGCTTGCTCACCCCCCACGCCTCGCGCGAGATGGGCGGCCTAGGCCTGAGCCATGTGGCCAAAGCCGTGGTGTTCGAGGAGGCGGGCTACTCCTGGCTTGGTCCCACCGCGCTCAACATCCACGCGCCCGACGAGGGCAACATCCACCTCATGGAGGCGGTGGCCAGCGAGGCGCACAAGGAGCGCTGGCTGCGGCCGCAGGTGCAGGGGCACACGCGCTCGTGTTTCGCCATGACCGAGCCCGACCCCGGCGCCGGCGCCGACCCTGCCATGCTCAAGACCGAGGCCGTGCGCGACGGTGACGACTACCTCATCACTGGGCGCAAGTGGTTCATCACCGGCGCCGACGGGGCCGACTACGTGATCATCATGGCGCGCATGGAGGACGGCTCGGCCACCATGTTCCTGAGTGACATGGACCGCCCCGGCATCACGCTGGAGCGCAACATGGACGCCATGGACAGCTGCTTCACCGGCGGCCACGGCGTGCTCGCGTTCGACCGGGTGCGGATCCCGGCCAGCGACGTGCTGGGCGAGATTGGCAAGGGCTTCCGCTACGCGCAGATCCGCCTGGCGCCCGCGCGCCTCACGCACTGCATGCGCTGGCTCGGCCAGGCCCGCCGCGCGCACGATATCGCGGTGGACTACGCCAGCCGCCGCCAGGCCTTC
>LNAP01001018.1_pt1 | contig 30464 bp, 25 predicted proteins | sample 602601 | NCBI WGS metagenome assembly LNAP01 (sample SAMN02440304, study PRJNA202911) | soil metagenome | biome: Subtropical and temperate rainforests or woodlands; isolation source: soil samples (1 kg each in a 20% v/v slurry with milli Q water) were... ...
GCGGAGAGGTGGCCGAGTGGCCGAAGGCGCTCCCCTGCTAAGGGAGTACACCTCAAAAGGGTGTCGGGGGTTCGAATCCCCCCTTCTCCGCCATTATTTTGCATTACCAGGTGTAGAGATGTTGTTCGATCACGTAAGTGATTGAAAATTAAAGAAAAACATCTTGACTGTCGCGTGACAGAGCCTATAATGCGCACCGTCAAGTGCACTCATAGCTCAGCTGGATAGAGTACCCGGCTACGAACCGGGCGGTCGGAGGTTCGAATCCTCCTGAGTGCACCATATTCGAGCTGTCAGCCAAGGCTGTCAGTTCAATCCAGAGGTGAACTGGCTAAACATCACAGATGCACTCATAGCTCAGCTGGATAGAGTACCCGGCTACGAACCGGGCGGTCGGAGGTTCGAATCCTCCTGAGTGCACCATATCGAAAAAGGCCTGCAGTCATGCAGGCCTTTTTTTTTGCCCATTCGCCATCGGACTTCGGCCCGGTGGCGATGCACCGCGAGTGCCCGCAACGCTCGCCGGTGCAGGCGACGGACTCCGCTGCAGGTCGAGATTTTTTGCCTGTGGCGGGGTGAGCGAATGCTACCATTGCGCTTATCTGCCCCCAGCGGGGTGCGTGGACATCCAGTCATGGACTTACCCAGTAGACCTACCGAACCTCGATTGTTCGTCAGCATCTTGAAAGATTGATCACCCTCGGTGCGCCGTCCTGCCGCTGGGGGACAGGGAGTGCGCCATCATGAGCGAAGCTGAAGCGAAAAAGCCGCAGGAAAGCCTGCAGGATCGCCTGGCTCAAGTGATCGACCTGCTGCACCGGCAGCGACTGGTCGAGCAACTGGCCCACCGCCAGGAAGGCGGCCACCACGAGTTGGTGGAAAATCTGGTGCACCGCCAGAATCTGGCCGAACTGCAGCGCAAGCTCGACGACCTGCACCCGGCCGACATCGCCCATATCCTCGAAGCCCTGCCTCTGGATGATCGCCTGACCGTCTGGCAGCTGGTCAAGGCCGAGCGCGACGGCGACATCCTCCTCGAAGTGTCCGATGCGGTGCGCGAAACCCTGATCGCCGACATGGACGATCACGAGATTCTTGCCGCCACCCGCGACCTGGATGCCGACGAACTGGCCGATCTGGCGCCGGAACTGCCGCGCGATGTGGTCCACGAACTGATGGAGACGCTCGACGCGCAGCAGCGCGAGCGAGTGCGTTCGGCGCTGTCCTACGAGGAGGATCAGGTCGGTGCGCTGATGGACTTCGAGATGGTCACCATCCGTGACGATGTGACCCTCGAGGTGGTGCTGCGTTACCTGCGCCGGCTCAAGGAGTTGCCGGGGCATACCGACAAGCTGTTCGTGGTCGATTACGACGGCATGCTGCAGGGCGTGCTGCCGATCAAGCGGCTGCTGGTCAACGACCCGGACAAGAAGGTGGCCGAAGTGATGGCCACCGATCCGGTCGGCTTCCAGCCTGACGAGGACGCCTACGAGGCGGCCCAGGCCTTCGAGCGCTATGACCTGATTTCCGCGCCGGTGGTGGACAAGAGCGGCAAGCTGATCGGCCGCCTGACCATCGACGAGATGGTCGACCTGATCCGCGAGGAAAGCGAAAGCGAAGTGCTGAACATGGCCGGTCTGCGCGAGGAGGAAGACATCTTCGCCTCGGTGTGGAAGTCGGTGCGCAACCGCTGGGCCTGGCTGGCGCTCAATCTGATCACCGCCTTCGTCGCCTCGCGGGTGATCGGTCTGTTCGAGGGCTCCATCGAGAAGCTGGTGGCACTGGCGGCGCTGATGCCCATCGTCGCGGGTATCGGCGGCAACTCCGGCAATCAGACCATCACCATGATCGTGCGCGCGATGGCGCTTGATCAGGTGGGTACCGGCAACACCATGCGTCTGCTGCGCAAGGAGCTGGGCGTTGGTCTGCTCAACGGTGTGGTGTGGGGCGGGGTGATCGGCTCCGTGGCCTGGTATCTGTATGGCAGCTGGTCGCTGGGCGCGGTCATGACGGGCGCGATGACCCTCAACCTGCTGCTGGCCGCGCTGATGGGCGTGCTGATTCCGATGACCCTGGCGCGTTTCGGGCGCGATCCGGCGATGGGCGCCAGTGTGATGATTACGGCGGTCACCGACAGTGGCGGCTTCTTCATCTTTCTCGGCTTGGCGACCCTGTTCCTGCTGTAGCTGCCGCTGGGCTGCTGTTCATAGATAAAAGCCGCCTTTCGAGGCGGCTTTTCATTGGGCGTTGTTCAGCTTTTCTGAGTGCCGGGGCTGCTGCCGAGCAGGGCGATCAGTGCGCTCTGCTGCGGCTGGGGCAGCTGGCGAAAGTGGCGCAGCAGCTGATGCTCGTGGGGATGCAGTTCGCCATGGACCGGCGCATTGGCGGCAGCGTCAGGCAGGTTGCCTTCGGCGAGCAGGGTCTTTTCCAGGCGCGCGATGATCTCGGAGTTCATGCTGCGATGGTAGTGGCGGGCAACTTCGGCGATGCGCGAACGCATGCCTTCCGGCAGGCGCACGACGAACTTGTCGGCAGTCCGGCTGGAGCGGGAGGCGGGGCTCTGTTTCATGGGCTCTCGATGACCGATTTATCAGGGTATGCAGATCGATATATAAATGTGGCAACGGTATGACCACGCTTTGGCGTGTCCGTTCAGCGGTGTTCTCCTGGTCCGGGTTTTCTGTCGGTGCGCAGGTGCTTCCTGGCGATTGCTGCTGTGGGCAGTGTGCGGGCTGCCGGCGATCATGGCCAGTTGTCGGCGGCGGAATTGCGAATGGTTCTACATCTGCGCGCTGTCCGGCTGCGGCAGAGAAGTCGTGCAGGGGCATGACAAGCCGCAGATCCTCGTTTAACATCGCCGACCCAGCGCGCCTGTAGCTCAGCTGGATAGAGCGACCGCCTCCTAAGCGGTAGGTCGGGGGTTCGAATCCCCCCTCGCGCACCATATTGTTGATGCACAGCAAAGGGTTACGTCTTCTGGCGTAACCCTTTTGCATTTCTGCTGCAGGTCCATGCACAGTAAGCTGTTGTCATGGCGCCCTATGGGGCGGTCCATGCTGCTCCTCAAACCGCCGGCTCCCTTGCCTGGCAGTACTGCTCCGGGCTCAGGCTCGAGGGTGGGTTGTCCTCGTTACCCCTGGCGAAACTGCTGTCTCTTGAGTGATTGCGGATGAATCGGTTATTCACCCTGCGCGGCTTGCTGCTGAGCGCCTTTCTCGGTTTCGGCCTGCTGGTGTCCGTGTATCAGCTGGTGTCGGTGCATCGCCATTCGCTGCAGGAGGCGATGAGCGAGCTGGAAACCACGACCGATTTCATCGGCCATTTCCTGGCCGGCGGCCTGGAGCTGAACGGTTCCGCTTCGATCGATCAGCTCGGCCATCTGTTCGCTGAGCATCTCAACCATCCGGCGCTGGTCTACGCCGCGGTGCTGGACAGTGGCGGGCGGATGCGCTCGCTCAGTCTGCCGCAGGGTGTCACGCGTATGCCGCTGAGTGTCCCGGCCATCGAGCGCCTGCTGGGTGAGCGGGCCGGCCTGGAGGGGAGCCACCTGCACTGGCTGGAGGAGGGCGACCTGCTCCTCGGCGGTTACCCGCTGGGGACGAGCACCGGGCTGGCGGGGCAAGGCGTACCGGACATGGTGGTGCTGGCCATGCGTACCGACACGCTGCGCGCCCATGCCTGGTCGCGCACCGGCAAGCAGTTGCTCCTGCTGCTGTTGCCGTTGCTGCTGCTGGCCCTGCTGTTGGCCTGGCTGCTCAAACGCCTGCTCACCGACCGCATCGAGGAGTTGCTGCAGGATGTTCGGCGCATGAGCAGCGGGCGACTGGGCACGCTACCGCTGCTGGGCAACGACGAGGTGGGCCAGCTGGCTGCCGAGTTCGCCGCGCTGATGCAGCGGGTGGTGACGGCGCGGGATTACAACGAATATCTGCTCAACTGCATCCCCAGCCCGGTCTGGCGGGTTGATGCCGAGCGCACCTGTGTGTACGTGAATGCCGCCTGGCTGCAGTTCACCGGCATGAGCCGGACGGACAGCCTGCTGGAGGGCTGGTGGCAGGCGGTCCATGAGGAGGACCGTCATCTGCTCGAGCCCCTGCTGAGGGCCGGCGGCGATGGTTTCGGCAAGGGCTTCTCGTCGCGCCTGCGCCTGCGCTCGCGGACGGGCCACTTCCACTGGATGCAGCTGCACGGCGAGCCGCTGGTCGGGCACGATGGCCGTTTCCACGGCTACATCGGCAGCTGCTTCGACATGCAGGCCGAGCTGGACGCCGGCGCCGAACTGATGGCCAAGGAGGCGCGCTTCCGCGGCCTGGTCGAGCGCTCGCTGGTGGGCGTCTACGTGTTGCGCGACGGGCACTTCGAGTACGTCAATCCGCGCATGGCCGAATGGTTCGGCTACCAGGCGGACGATCTGGTGGCGCGGGCGCTGCTGGATCTGGTCGGCGAGGGGAGTCGCGCCGAGGTCGGCAGCATGCTAGCCCGTTGCGAGAGCGGCGAACGGGCTTCGGTGCACTTCGAGTTCCGCGCCCTGACCCGTGACGGCCGGGAGTTCATGGCCGAGGCATTCGGCACGCGCATCGAGCTGGATGGCCTGCCGGCGATCATCGGCACGCTGCTGGATGTCAGCCAGCGCTACCGGGACCGCGAAACCATTCAGGCGGTGGTGGATGCCGTGGTGGCCAGCCCTATGGTGCTGTGGCGCCGCAAGCTCGAGAACGGCTGGCCGGTGCAGTACGTTTCGGACAACGTCGAGCGCTGGGGCTACAGTGCCGAGCAGTTGCTTGACGGATCGCGCTGGTTCACCACCCTGATCCATCCGGACGATCTGGCGCTGGTGCTGGGCGAGGTGGAGCGCTGCATTCACGAGCGCTGTCCGGAGTTCGTCCTCGAATACCGCATCCGTACCGGAGTCGGCAGCTATATCTGGATCGAGGACTACTCGCGGCTGCACCGCGACACGGCCGGCGAGGTGCAGTATCTCGAGGGGCTGCTGATCGACATCTCGGCGCGCAAGGCGACGGACGAGAAGCTGCGGCATGCCGCGGCGGTGTTCACCAATGCCCGTGAGGGGGTGGTGATCACCGACACCTCGCCGCGGATCATCGCGGTCAACCGCGCGTTCTGCGACATCACCGGCTACGAGGAGCACGAGGTGCTCGGGTGCAACCCCAGCATTGTCAGCTCCGGTCGACAGAGCAAGGAATTCTACCGCGACATGTGGGCGGCGCTGCTCGACGAGGGGCACTGGCAGGGCGAGGTGTGGAACCGGCGCAGGAGCGGCGAGGTGTTCCCGCAATGGCACAGCATCAGCGCGGTACGTGACGACAAGGGCAAGCTGACCAACTATGTCGCGGTGTTCAGCGATATTTCCCAGCTCAAGGAGTCCGAGGCCCAGCTCGAGCGCCTGGCGCACTACGACCCGCTGACCGGCCTGCCCAATCGCCTGCTGGTGCAGTCGCACCTCAATGGCGCCATCGAGCGGGCCCGCCGCCTGCATTGCAAGGTGGCGGTGCTGTTCCTCGATCTGGATGGTTTCAAGCGGGTCAACGACAGTCTCGGTCATTCGGTCGGGGACGAGCTGCTGGTGTTGATCGCCCGCCGTCTGCGCCAGCGCATCCGCGCCGAGGACATGTTCGCCCGCCTGGGCGGCGACGAGTTCCTGCTGGTGCTGGAGTCCATCCACCATCCCGAAGAGGCGGCGACGGTGGCGCAGGATCTGATCAACCTCCTGCAGCAGCCGTTCCGCGCCGGCAGTGGCCATGAGCTGTTCGTTGGCGCCAGCATCGGCATCAGCCTGTTCCCCGACGACGGCCAGGAAATGGCCGAGCTGATCCGCTGTGCGGATGTGGCCATGTATCAGGCCAAGGAGAACGGGCGCAACAGCTACCATTTCCACACCAAGGAGCTGACCCGCGCCGCGGAGAACCGTCAGGCTCTGGAAAGCCGCCTGCATCGAGCGATCACCGCCCAGGAGTTCGTGCTGTACTACCAGCCGCAGGTGGATGTCGCCAGCGGACGGATACTCGGCTTCGAGGCGCTGGTGCGCTGGCAGCCGGAGAGCGGCGAGCCGGTCTCGCCGGGGGTGTTCATCCCTTTGCTCGAGGAAACCGGGCTGATCCTGGCGCTCGGCGACTGGGTGCTGCACGAGGCCTGTCGCCAGGCCCTGCGCTGGCACGAGGCGGGCTTGTTCGACGTGCCGGTCAGCGTCAACCTGTCGCCGCACCAGTTCCAGCATCTGGATGTGGTTGAGCTGGTCCGCCGGGCGCTGGAGCACAGCGGCCTGCCGGGGGCGCTGCTCGAGCTGGAAATCACCGAGGGCGCGTTGATGGCGCAGGACCTGACGACCCAGGCGCGTCTGAGTGAGCTCAAGGCGCTGGGCGTGCGTCTGGCGGTGGACGATTTCGGCACCGGCTATTCGTCGCTGGCCTATCTCAGTCGCTTCCCTCTCGACAAGCTGAAGATCGACAAGAGCTTCATTGACGGCCTGGGCCAGGACGAGCGCGCCGACAAGATCGTCGCCACGATCATCGCCATGGGCCAGGGGCTGGATCTGCAGGTGATTGCCGAAGGCGTGGAGAGCGCGGGGCAGCTGCAACTGTTGCGCGGGCTGGGTTGCGACGCGGTGCAGGGCTATCTGTGCGGCCGCCCGCTGCCAGCGGAGCAGGCGGCTGCCCGCCTGGCGCAGGAGCGGCAGGCCCTGCCGGCCTAGAGGGGTCAGCCCGGCAGCAGGGCACGCAGCCAGGCGTTGACGTCGGCCGCGCCGGCCAGGCGCAGGCCCTCGCCGAGGGCGTTGGCTTCGCTCTGGCTGCGCGGCAGCAGGAGGAACTCCGGCCCGCCGCTGTCGCGCAGCAGGTGCAGGCGGGCATAGGGCATGCCGGTGAGCAGCAGGCGCATGAAGCGCGCATCGCTCCAGGCGTCCGCCGGCATGGCCAGCATGTGATAGCCGGCGTCCAGCTGGTCGAGGCCGATGCGACTCAGGCGGTACTCGCTGAGCTGAGCCGGGAAGTGCTGGGTCAGGCCGCGACGGCGGGCATAGGCCACGGCGCAGGAGAAGGCCTGGGAGGCCTGTTCGCCGCACCAGAAGTAGCGTTCGCCGCGCCAGTTGGCCTGGCGCAGGACGAGCGAGGCGCCGCCGCTCTGCTGCGGCAAGGCCAGGGCCAGGGCGCGGCTGAAGTCCTTGTAGCTGATCAGGCGGATGCTGCGGCAGGCCGGGGCGGCGGCGTATTCCTCGAAGGTGCGGAAGAACTTGCCGGGGGTTGGCGTGCCGCTGTGGCCGTCGATCCAGCGCAGGTCGAACTCGCTCAGCTCCCGCTCGTTCAGTTGCACCAAGGCGCTCAGCACGCTATGGGCCGCGGCCTTGTCTTCCTGCACCGGACCGGACAGCGCGCCGCGTGGCAGGCTGGCCAGATACTGCAGCGGCGGGCCGTCGTGCCAGCAGATGCTGTCGGGCACCGGCGGCAGTGGGGCGAAGGGCAGGCGCAAACGGGACGCCTGCTCCAGCAGCTGCTGGCTGCCGCGGCGGGCGAAACCAAGGCGCTGGGCCAGGGCGGCGATACGGCCGGTCAGCGATGGAGGTGGCATGCTCATGCCTGGGTGCTTCCTGCAAACTGATGAAATACAGGCATGCGGAGACTCTGCATGCCAACGTCCTAAAGGATAAGGCTAACCGACTTCCCGGTGCGACAAAATGCTGGCCATTTGTTGTCGCGCGACAACCGGTTACCCGCCGCGAGGATCGCTGCGGCTTCGCCGCGGTGCTGCGGGCGGGCTATAATCCGGGCCCGATTACCTGCTGATGACCTTTGCCCATGTATGCTCTGGCTCGCGAGCTGATGTTCAAGCTGTCCCCGGAAACCTCCCACGAACTGGCCATCGACCTGATCGGCGCGGCTGGCCGGCTCGGCCTCAGCCGTCTGCTGTGCAAGACGCCGAGCCTGCCGGTGACGGTGATGGGCCTGGAGTTTGCCAACCCGGTCGGTCTGGCCGCCGGCCTGGACAAGAACGGTGACGCCATCGACGGTTTCGCCCAGCTGGGCTTTGGCTTCATCGAAATCGGCACCGTGACCCCGCGTCCGCAGCCGGGCAATCCCAAGCCGCGGCTGTTTCGCCTGCCGCAGGCCGAGGCGATCATCAACCGCATGGGCTTCAACAACCACGGTGTCGACCATCTGCTGGAGCGGGTCAAGGCTGCGCAGTACCGCGGCGTACTCGGCATCAACATCGGCAAGAACTTCGACACCCCGGTCGAGCGCGCGGTGGACGATTACCTGATCTGCCTGGACAAGGTCTATGCGCATGCCAGCTACGTGACGGTCAACGTCAGCTCGCCCAACACGCCCGGCCTGCGCAGCCTGCAGTTCGGCGACTCGCTCAAGCAGCTGCTCGAGGCCCTGCGCCTGCGTCAGGAGGACCTGACCGAGCGCCATGGCCGCCGCGTACCGCTGGCGATCAAGATCGCTCCGGACATGAGCGACGAGGAAACCGTGCTGGTGGCTCGCGCGCTGGTGGAAACCGGGATGGATGCGGTGATCGCCACCAATACCACTCTGAGCCGCGAGGGCGTGGAGGGGTTGGCGCATGCCGACGAGGCCGGCGGCCTGTCCGGTGCACCGGTGCGCGACAAGAGCACCCATACCGTACGCGTGCTGGCCGGCGAGCTGGGCGGTCGTCTGCCGATCATCGCCGTGGGCGGCATCACCGAGGGCGCGCATGCGGCGGAGAAGATTGCCGCCGGCGCGAGCCTGGTGCAGATCTACTCCGGCTTCATCTACAAGGGCCCGGCGCTGATCCGCGCGGCGGTGGATGCCATCGCGGCAGCCGGCAAGGCCTGAACCTCCGGCCGGCAGAGGGCAGAAACAGTCAGGGCTCCCGAAGGAGCCCTGGTCTGTTGGGGAATGGATAATGGGTGAAGCCGTTGCGATAGCCGAGAAATCAGCCTACGGCGTGGATTTCACTCAGTCGGTGGATACCGGCGGTGCCGGTCATGCCCTCCCAGTTGTCGACACGGCCTTCACGCCAGCCATTGAGCCAAGCCTGGCGGGCGGACGGAAGGTTTAAGGGGCACATATCGCGGGATTTCCCGCTGACGCCATACTGGTAACCGCGCAAAAAGGCTCGTTCCAACGGATCACGCTTAAGTCTTCTCATCGGGTATTGCCCTCGTTCGTTGACTGTACTGTCCCGTTGGCCCCCGTCGAGGCCTGGCAGAGGTTCTGCCATGTACTGCTCGCTGCCGGCGTGGCGAGCATTTTCCGCAGCTCTTGCGGCTGCGGACTGAGTTCAGTTCTAACCAATAGCCGCTGGTCTGTGAATGATCGTTTTGTAATAAAGACTTAACTGAATTGCTATCCGGACTATAAGCAATCGCCTGAGTCCGCCCGGACCTTGCAGCGGCTCGCATTCCGGCAGGCTTTGCATGGATACTGGATACCTTGATGATGGCAGCCGCTGCGGCGGCGCCCTCCCGACGAAGGGTTGGCTGCGACCCGCCGTCACACCCCAATTACGGGCTTTGCCCCTGGAATACTGCATGTCCGATCTGTACCCGCTCGTTCTGACCAGCCCCAAGGGCCTGGAAACCCTGCTGCTCGAGGAAGCCACCGACCTGGGCCTGCTCGAAGGGCGCTCCCAGGTGGCCGCCGTGCAGGGGCAGGGCAGCATGGAAACCGCCTATCGCCTGTGCCTGTGGTCGCGGCTGGCCAACCGCGTGTTGCTGGTGCTCGGCCGCTTCCCGGTGGATAACGCCGAGGCGCTGTACGAGGCCGTGCGCTCGGTCGACTGGAGCGAGCACATGCTGGCCACCGGCAGCCTGGCGGTGGAGTTCTCCGGCCGCGGCGCCGGCATCGACAATACCCACTTCGGCGCGCTCAAGGTCAAGGACGCCATCGTCGACAGCCTGCGCACCGCCGCCGGCGAGCGCCCGTCGGTGGACAAGTACGAGCCCGACCTGCGCATCCATGCCCGTCTCGAGCGCGGCGAGCTGGTGCTGTCGCTGGACCTCTCCGGCTTCAGCCTGCACCAGCGCGGCTACCGTCTGCAGCAGGGCGCGGCGCCGCTGAAGGAGAACCTCGCCGCCGCCATCCTGATCCGTGCCGGCTGGCCGCGCCTCGCCGCCGAGGGTGGCGCCCTGGCCGACCCGATGTGCGGTGTCGGCACCTTCCTGGTCGAGGCCGGGATGATGGCCGCCGACATTGCGCCCAACCTCAAGCGCGAGAAGTGGGGTTTCTCCAACTGGCTCGGCCACGTGCCGGCGCTGTGGAGCAAGCTGCACGGCGAAGCCGAGGCCCGTGCCGCCGCCGGCCTGGCCCGCCCACCGCTGTGGATCCGCGGCTACGAGGCCGATCCGCGGCTGATCCAGCCGGGGCGCAACAACATCGAGCGGGCTGGCCTGTCCGAGTGGATTCGCATCTACCAGGGCGAACTGGCCACCTTCGAGCCGCGTCCGGACCAGAACCAGACCGGGCTGGTGGTGTGCAACCCGCCCTACGGCGAGCGCCTCGGTGACGAAGCCAGCCTGCTGTACCTCTACCAGAACCTCGGCGAGCGCCTGCGCCAGGCGTGCCTGAACTGGGAAGCGGCGATCTTCACTGGCGCCCCGGAACTGGGCAAGCGCATGGGCATCCGCAGCCACAAGCAGTACGCCTTCTGGAACGGCGCGCTGCCGTGCAAGCTGCTGCTGTTCAAGGTGCTGCCCGAGCAGTTCGTCACCGGCCGCAACGAGTCGGCCGCGCAGCCGGCGCCGAGCCAGGCGCGGATGATCGGCGGCCAGCTGGTCGAGCGCCCGCCGGCGGTGCGCAGCGAGCCGGCGCGCCTCTCCGAGGGCGGGCAGATGTTCGCCAACCGCCTGCAGAAGAACCTCAAGACCCTGGGCAAGTGGGCGCGCCGCGAAGGCGTCGAGTGCTACCGCCTGTACGACGCCGACATGCCGGAATACGCGCTGGCGGTCGACCTGTACCGCGACTGGGTGCATGTGCAGGAGTACGCGCCGCCGCGCTCGATCGATCCGGACAAGGCCCAGGCGCGCCTGCTCGACGCCCTGGCGGCGATTCCGCAGGCGCTGGACATGGATCCTTCGTGGGTGGTGATCAAGCGCCGCGAGCGTCAGGCCGGCAAGAAGCAGTACGAGCGCCAGGACCAGCAGGGGCGCTTCATGGAGGTCAGCGAGGGTGGGGTGAAGCTGCTGGTCAACCTCACCGACTACCTGGATACCGGCCTGTTCCTCGACCACCGTCCGCTGCGCCTGCGCATCCAGCGCGAAGCGGCCGGCAAGCGCTTCCTCAACCTGTACTGCTACACGGCGACGGCCACCGTGCATGCGGCCAAGGGCGGTGCGCGCAGCACCACCAGCGTCGACCTGTCGAAGACCTACCTGGACTGGGCGCGCCGCAACCTGGCGCTCAACGGCTTCTCCGACAAGCACAAGCTCGAGCAGGGCGACGTGATGGAGTGGCTGGAGGCCGATCGCGGCGAATACGAGCTGATCTTCATCGATCCGCCGACCTTCTCCAACTCCAAGCGCATGGAGGGGGTGTTCGACATCCAGCGCGACCATGTGCGCCTGCTGGATCTGGCCATGGCGCGCCTGGCCAGGGGTGGGGTGCTGTACTTCTCCAACAACTTCCGCAAGTTCCAGCTCGACCCGTCGCTGGAGGAGCGCTACGCGGTGGAGGAGATCAGCGCGCAGACCCTCGATCCGGACTTCGTCCGCAACCCGAAGATCCACCGCGCCTGGTGCCTGAGCGCGCGCCAGGGGGTGTAATCCGGGTAGGGGCTGGGCGGTGGAAAAGACCTGCGGTCGTTTTCCACCCTACCGGACTGCCGAACTGCCGCGCATGAAAAAGCCGCCTGCCCGGTGTCCCGGGCAGGCGGCTTTTTCGTGTCGGGCTCAGCGCCCGGCGTTGGCGCTGAGGGCGCCCGGTTGCCGGTAGAGCTCCTGGAGGATTTGATCGAGGATCGCCGAGGCGCCCCACGGCCGCGGGTGGTTGAGGATCGCCACCACCGCCCAGGTATGGCCTTGGGCGTCGCGACTGAAGCCGGCCAAGGCGCGGACGTTGTTCAGCGTGCCGGTCTTCAGGTGCGCGTTGCCGGCCAGCGGGGTGTTGCGCATGCGCTTGCGCAGGGTACCGTCCATCGCCGCCAGTGGCAGCGAGGAGATGTATTCGGCGGCATACGGGCTGTTCCATGCCGCATGCAGCATGGCGGCCATTTCCCGCGCGCTGATGCGCTCGTTGCGCGACAGTCCCGAACCGTTCTCCAGCACCAGGTGCGGCGCGCGGATGCCCTTGCGCGTCAGCCACTGGTCGATCACCCGGTAGGCTGCCGCGGCATCGTCGGAGTCACTGGGCAGGCGGTGGCGCGCGCCGATCGACAGGAACAGCTGACGGGCCATGGTGTTGTTGCTGTACTTGTTGATGTCGCGAATGATCTCCACCACGTCCGGCGACCAGGCCTGAGCCAGCAGGCGCGCGTTGCCCGGGGTGGCGGCCAGGCGATCCTGTCCCTGGATGCTGCCGCCCAGTTCGCTCCACAGCGCGCGCACGGCGCCGGCACTGAAGGTCGGATGGTCGAGCAGCGACATGTAGCGCTGGCCGCTGCAGCCTTCCGGGATCTGGCCGGTAGCCACCAGGGTCAGACCGCTGCCCTGCTGCGGCTGGACGTTGTAGTTCACCTGCGGCCAGCTCGGGCAGGCCGCGGGCGGGGTCACGCGCACCCGGTTGTCGATGGTGATGTACGGAATCGGCGGCTCGACCTGCACGGCGGCGCCGCGTGCCTCGCCGCGGACGATCAGGCGCAGGGTCTTGAGGTTGACCATCAGCGGGTCCGGCTCGACCAGATAGGGCTTGCTGGAGTCGCCGCCATCGTCGTTGAACGAGGTATGCAGTGCCGGACGGAAGTGGTTGCGCTCCAGTACCAGGTCACCCTGCACCTGCTGCACGCCGGCGTTGCGCAGGTCGCGCAGCAGCAGCCAGAGGCGCTCCATGGTCAGCTTCGGGTCGCCGCCGCCCTTGAGGTAGAGGTTGCCCTGCAGCACGCCGTTGCGCAGCGGGCCGTCGGTGTAGAAGCCGGTCTTCCACTGGTAGGTCGGGCCGAGCAGCTCGAGGGCGGCATAGGTGGTCACCAGCTTCATGGTCGAGGCCGGGTTCACCGGCGCGTCGGCGTTGAAGTAGCTGGCGGTGCCGGGGCCGTCGAGCGGGATCAGCGCCAGCGACAGCGCATCGCTGTTGATCTTGCTGGCCTTGAGCGCCTGCTCCACCCGTGGCGGCAGCGCTGCCTCAGCGGCGGGCAGCGGCAGGATCATGGGCAGGAACAGACCGGCGAGGCCGAGCAGGCGCAGCGGTCGGACGATTTTCAATGCCTTGGCGAGCAAGGACTTGGGCGCGCGGAACAACACGAGAGGGCTCACATTCGCGGTTTGAATAATATTTCTCATTATGCCCGAAACGCCCTATAACGGGGCTTTGGCGTGCCGGACGGCACGCCTGTCGTGGGCCTGACTGGCAGAAGCTGGTAGAGTGCCGCACCTCCACCCCTTTTCAAGGATGCCCTCATGGCTACCAATCGCTCCCGCCGTCTGCGCAAGAAGCTCTGTGTCGACGAGTTCCAGGAACTCGGCTTCGAGCTGCTGCTCAACTATCGCGAAGACCTCGACGAAGTCGCCGTCGATGCTTTCCTGGGGCAGTTCCTCAAGGAAGCGATCAGCGACAACGACATGATCTTCATCGGCTGCGACGAGTTCGGCATGGTCTGCCTGGGCAAGCGTGGCTCGGTAAACGAAGAGCAGCGCGCCAAGGTCGACGCCTGGCTCAAGGGCCGCAGCGAGCTGGAAAGCTACACCCTCGGCAAGCTGGCCGATGCCTGGTACCCGGAAAAGCCGATCAACGCCTGATCTGATCGCCTGCTCCAGACAAAAGCCCCGCGCCACGTCAGTGTCGCGGGGCTTTTGCATGTTCAGGACATCACACCGGGCTGGAGCGGCCGGTCATCTCGCGGGCCATCTCGGTGGCGTAGCTGTCGGTCATCCCGGCGATGAAGTCGATCACCCGCATGTACGCCTTGTACAGCGACCAGTGGGGGTCGGGCGCGTTGTTGCCGAGCAGGTCGAGGATGCGCCGGTTCTTGAACGACGGCGTGCGCCCGCCATGCTGTTCCAGCACGGCGCCGCAAAAGGCGTTGAGGAGGATCTCCAGGGTGGTATAGGCGCCGATCTCGTGCAGGGTCTTGCGCTTGTCCTGGAAGATCTTTTCCCGCGCCAGGGCCTTGGCGCGCAGCACGCACTGCTTGGCCGGGCCGTGCATGTGCTCGACCAGATCGCCCTCCAGGCTGCCGGCGAGCAGGGCGTCGTGCTGGGCCACGAAGGCGCGGGCGGCGGCGTTGGTCAGGTGCTCGATGGCCTTGCCGCGCAGGATCGCCAGCTTGCGCCGGCGCGAGTCGCGCGGGCCGAGCTGGCGGTAGGTCTCCGGCAGGTCGTCGCCGACCAGGTCGAGGAGCAGCGCCTCGACTTCCGGGTAGTCCAGCAGGTCCATTTCCAGGCCGTCTTCCAGGTCGATCAGGCCGTAGCAGATGTCGTCGGCCGCCTCCATCAGATACACCAGTGGATGGCGTGCCCAGCGTTCGTTTTCCAGCTGTGGCAGCCCCAGCTTGCGGGCGATCTGCTCGAGCAGCGGCAGCTCGCTCTGATAGCAGCCGAACTTGTGCTTCTTGTAGCCCTGGGCGTCGGCGTGGCGGGCGGTCCAGGGGTACTTCAGGTAGCTGCCGAGGGTGGCGTAGGTCAGCCGGGTGCCGCCGTCGAACTGGTGGTACTCCAGCTGGGTCAGCACGCGAAAGCCCTGGGCATTGCCCTCGAAACCGAGGAAGTCGGCGCGCTCGGCCTCGCTCAGGGCATCCAGCCAGCCGCGTTCGTCGGCCTGCTGGAACCAGTGGCGGATGGCGTCTTCGCCGGAGTGGCCGAACGGCGGGTTGCCGATGTCGTGGGCCAGGCAGGCGGACTGCACGATCACGCCCAGATCGCCGGGGTCGCACCAGCGTGGCAGCGCCTCGCGCAGCATCTCGCCGACGCGCATGCCCAGCGAGCGGCCGACGCAGGCGACTTCCAGGCTGTGGGTCAGGCGGGTGTGGATATGGTCGTTGCTGGATACCGGGTGCACCTGGGTCTTGCGCCCCAGGCGGCGGAAGGCGCCGGAAAAGATGATGCGGTCGTGGTCCTTGTGGAAGGCGCTACGGCCGAGCTCTTCCGAGCTCTGTACGGGTTTGCCGAAGCGTTCGCGGGTAAGCAGGGTGTGCCAGTCCAAAGCGGATCCTCCGCAGTCGGGGACTTCCAGCTTGCGGGCTGCGCGGTCGCCGTGCAAGTTCCGCAATGCCGCTTCGGTGCTCTATTTCGGTGCTCAAGATTGTCTGGAAGAGGCTGCCACAGCACCAGAGTTCCGTAACAGGCTCCGCGGTACGCGCAGTTTCAGTGCCGGCTCTGGCCTTGATTGATGCATGAACTCTGCCTTGGAGGGTTCTTTGCGCGTGAGACGAGTGCAAGTGCGCTGTTTTGGGTGATTTCATGCGCGTGATGGCTGCGTTTCTGCTGGCTCATGGTGCGTGCCGGCATAGTGCTTGCATTAATTTAATGCGTGTGCACCTGCGCCGGCCTTGCGCCGTGGCTGGGTGATGACTGACAGGATGTTGCCACACACATTCAACCCCTTGATTTTCAAGAACCCGCAACCGAGGCTGGCCTTGCCGACCGGTGTTTCCTGGCCGACGGGTCTATCGTGATCAATGCTTCAGGATGGTGCGCGCGCTCGTGTGTAGTGCGTGGATGGCTGAAGATGATTCGCCTTGGTGCCTTCCTGTCCCAGCTGAGGAGCGCATTGCGCTGATGGAAAACCTGCATAGTGCCGTGGAAAGCCTGATCCACGGGTCGAATACCCTATTCATCCTGCTCGGCGCGGTCATGGTGTTGGCCATGCATGCCGGCTTTGCCTTTCTGGAAGTCGGCACCGTCCGCCAGAAGAACCAGGTCAACGCGCTGTCGAAGATCCTTGCCGACTTCGCAGTCTCCAGCCTGGCCTACTTCTTCATCGGCTACTGGGTGGCCTATGGAGTGAACTTTTTCGGGCCGGCCGGTGCGATGACCGCCGACAACGGTTATGCGCTGGTGAAATTCTTCTTCCTGCTGACCTTTGCCGCGGCGATTCCGGCGATTATTTCCGGCGGGATCGCGGAGCGTTCCAAGTTCGGCCCGCAGCTCTGTGCGACCGTGTTGATCGTCTCCTTCGTCTATCCGCTCTTCGAGGGCATGGTCTGGAATGGCAATTTCGGCTTTCAGGCCTGGCTGCTGGAGCGCTTCGGTGCCTCCTTCCACGACTTCGCCGGCTCGGTAGTGGTGCATGCGTTCGGTGGCTGGCTGGCGCTGGGGGCTGTGCTGATGCTCGGTACGCGCAATGGTCGCTATCGCGACGGCCGGCTGGTGGCGTTCGCTCCGTCGAACATCCCGTTCCTGGCGTTGGGCTCGTGGATCCTGATCGTCGGCTGGTTCGGCTTCAACGTGATGAGTGCACAGACGCTGCAGGGCGTCAGTGGTCTGGTGGCGGTCAATTCGCTGCTGGCCATGGTCGGCGGCACCCTGGCGGCGCTGCTGGTCGGGCGCAACGACCCCGGCTTCCTGCACAACGGGCCGCTGGCTGGCCTGGTGGCGGTGTGTGCCGGCTCCGACCTGATGCACCCGGTCGGTGCGCTGTTCACCGGAGTGGTGGCGGGGGCGATGTTCGTCTGGGCTTTCACCGCTACGCAAAACCGCTGGAAGATCGATGACGTGCTCGGCGTCTGGCCGTTGCATGGCCTGTGCGGCCTGTGGGGCGGCATTGCCTGCGGGATTTTCGGCCAGCAGGCGCTGGGCGGCGTGGGCGGAGTCAGCCTGGTCAGCCAGTTGCTCGGCACCGGACTGGGCGTCGCGCTGGCGCTGGCCGGCGGCTTGCTGGTCTACGGTGTGCTGAAGAGCACGCTGGGTATCCGCCTGAGTGCGGAGGAGGAGTACTACGGGGCGGACCTGTCGATCCACAAGATCGGTGCCACCAGCCACGATTAAACCGCTTGGCCGGAAACGAAGAAGCCCGCTCGAGAGCGGGCTTCTTCGTTATTGCCGGACGGCTTAGAGCAGCGGCAGGGTGTAGCTGACGATCAGACGGTTTTCGTCGAGGTCGCTGGCGAAGTTGGAACGCACGGTGGCGTTGCGCCAGTGGATACCGAGGTTCTTCAGGGTGCCTTCCTGGAACACGTACTTCAGCTCGCTGTCGCGTTCCCACTCCTTGCCTTCGGCGCGAGTGCCGCCCAGCTCGACATTGTCGCCGCTGAGGTAGCGGGTCATGAAGGTCAGGCCGGGAATGCCGACGGTGGCGAAGTTGAAGTCGTAGCGGGCCTGCCAGGACTTCTCGTCGCGGTTGGCGAAGTCGCTGATCTGCACATAGTTGACCAGGAACGGGTCGGTGGAGTCGCCGACATAGGCGTAGCCGGTGTCGCCGCTCATCGACTGGTAGCCCAGGCCGAAGCTATGGCCTTGCAGGGTGTAGGTGAACAGGGCGCCCATGGCCTTGTTGTCGACGTTGCTGGATTCGTCGTCCAGCGAGCGGGCGTAGCGCAGGTCGCTCTTGAAGCTCTGGCCGTCGGCGATCGGCAGTACGTGCACCACGTTGAAGATGTGCTGGCGATAGAACTCGTCCAGGTTGCCGTAGTGGTAGGCAGTGGTCAGCTGGCTGTTCCACTTGTAGCTGGCGCCGGCGAAGGTCATGGCATCGCTGTCGGTGCCAGGAGCAAAGCGGATATTGCGCCGGCCGCCACTGGTAATGACCATGGCTTGATGGTCCTGCGAATCGCGGTTGTTGATGCGATTCAGCTGGCCGATGTCCAGGGTCAGACCGGCGATTTCCTGGGAGTTCAGGTGGGCGCCCTGGAAGCTCTGCGGCAGCAGGCGCGACTCGCTGGCGGATACGCTCGGCAGCTTCGGAATCAGGGTGCCGACCTTCAGCACGCTGTTGGAAGCCTTGAACTTGGCAGTGACACCCAGATCGCCGTAGCTGTCCTGGGGCTGGCCGGTTTCACGGTCGCGCAGGAGGAGGCCGGTACCGCTGGTGCCGCGGCCGGAGTCGAGCTGGAGACCCAAGGTGCCGATGGCATCCACGCCCATGCCGATGGTGCCTTCGGTGTAGCCGGACTCCATGCGCAGGATGAAACCTTGCGCCCATTCTTCAGCCTTGTGGTTGCCGGAAGTATTGCTGCGGAAATCACGGTTGAAGTAGAAGTTCTTCAGCTCCAGGCTGGCCTTGCTGTCTTTGACGAAGTCGGCCTGGGCCAGGCTCGGCAGGATCATGCCGGCGCCCAGGGTCGCCAGTGCAACGGCGCGAGCGAGGGGAGTCAAGCTCATTGGGGTGTGCTCCTTGTTTTTTTTAGTCGTACATCAGGGGTAACCCTGATGTTTGTAAAACTATGTGTGAATTAAACACGACATTATGACGGCGGCTCTTATACGTTGGTATATGTTTTTCCTGTTTTGCCGACGCCATCGTGGAACGATGAGGGCTTGTCCGATAATTAAATAGTTAATCCAGCGTCATTAACTATTTAACAAAATCGCCTGCTTATCGAATGCCTGCCAGCAGCCAGGCTTCGGCGCTTTCGATGGCATCCAGCGGGCCGGCCAGCAGCAGGGCATCGCCTTCGCACAGGGCATGGTTGCCGGGTAGTGCTAGCTCTCCGCCATCGCGGCGTACCGCCTGTAGCGCAACGCCCATCGCCGGCAGGTCCAGTTCGGCCAGTGTGCGACCGCAGGCATAGGCGTCGGCGCTCAGGTTGACCGCGTGCAGCAAGGTGCGCGGTCGCCCCTGCTGATCGAGCAGGTTGGCGCTGGCGCCGTGATAGAAGCCATGCAGCATGTGGTAGCGGCTGCGGCGTACCTCGTCGATGCGGGCCTGTACGCGCCGCTCTGGCAGGCCGAGCATGACCAGGGCATGGGAGGCGAGCATCAGGCTCGACTCCAGCAGCTCCGGGACCACTTCGCTGGCGCCGGCAGCTTGCAGGCTGGCCAGGTGACTGTCGTCGCGGGTGCGCACCAGGATCGGCAGGGTTTCGGAGAATTTGCGCGCCTCCTTGACCGTTGCCAGAGCGTGCTCGGGATTGTCGGCGGCAATCACCAGCAGCCGCGCGCGCGCCACCCCGAGTGCAGTCAGCAGTTCGCCACGACGTGCGTCGCCGAAGTGCACGCTGTGTTCGCCGGCGGCAGCCTCTTGTACGCGGACCGGGTCGTTGTCCAGCGCCACGAAGGGGATGCCCTCGCTGCGCAGGAAGCGGCCGATCGACTGGCCGACCCGGCCGAAACCGCAGATCAGGACATGCTGATCAAGCTCGGTACAGGCAGCGGCAATCTCCCTGGCACTACCTTCGGCATGCGGGCGCTGGCCGAGACGGGCGACCAGGTGTGGCGCAGCGCGCAGCAGCAGCGGGGTCACGGCCATTGAACAGAAGGTGGCGGCCAAGATCAGTCCGCCGGTCTCGATCGACACCAGCCTGGCCTGCTGGGCCTGGGAGACCAGGGCGAAGCAGAACTCGCCGCCCTGGGCCAGCGCCAGTCCGCTGCGCCAGGCGCTTTCACTGCTGTCGCCGCGCAGACGCACCAGCAGCGCCACCAGACTGCCCTTGAGCAGTAGCAAGAGCACCGCCATGCCCAGGATCAGCAGGCCGTGGGAGGCAAACAGGCTGAGGTCGATGAGCATGCCGACGCTGACGAAGAACAGGCCGAGGAGAATGTCGCGGAACGGGCGAATGTCGGCTTCGATCTGGTGCCGATAGTGGCTCTCGCCCAGCAACATGCCGGCGAGGAAGGCGCCCAGCGCCATGGACAGGCCCAGCAGGTGGGTCAGCCAAGCGGTGAGCAGCACGATCACCAGTGCCAGCAGCACGAACAGTTCGGCGGCATTGGCCTGGGCTACCTCGTGAAACAGCCGCGGCAGCAGCCAGCGGCTGGCCACCAGCAGGGCCGTGAACAGCAGTGCGGCCTTGCCCAGAGTGATCGGCAACGCCCAGTACCAGGTCTGTTCGGCGCCGCCGGCGATCACCGGGATCATGGTCAGCAACAGTACTGCAACCAGGTCCTGGAACAGCAGCACGCCGATGGCGTTCTGCCCGTGAGGGGTGAACACTTCGCCGAGGCTGCCCAGTTCCTTGGTGACGATGGCGGTGGAGGACAGCGCCAGTCCGCCTCCCAGCAGCAGTGCGGCCGGCAGCGTCAGGCCTGCGAGGTGGAGCAGGCCGGCCAGCGGCAGGGTGCAGGCGATGACCTGCAGGCTGCCGAGCCCGAACACTACCCGGCGCAGGGCGAGCATGCGCGGCAGGGAAAACTCCAGGCCGAGACTGAACAGCAGGAACACCACGCCGAACTCGGCGAGCAGCGGCATGTCCTCGTGCTGTTCGAGCCAGCCCAGGCTGCCGGGGCCGAGCGCCAGGCCAACGCTCATGTAGCCCAGCAGGGGCGGCAGCTTGAGGCGGCGAAACAGGGCGATGACCAGCAGCGAGGCGGCCAGGATGATCAGTAGATTGACGAACACTGATAGCTCTCTAGAGACGAAAGGGGCACAAAGCCCCCGCAGGGTGCCCAATCCATGGTGCCAGCGTCCAGAGCGGCCTGGGTTGGTGTGCGCCATCGGGCGGTTGTCGCGCATGTTAAACTGCCGTCTCGGCCCTTCACCATGAGCGACGTCATGCTGCCCGATTGCCTGCTGTTCGGAACCCTCGGCTGTCACCTGTGCGAACAGGCGGAGGAGCAGCTCATGCCTTTTGTCGGCTTGGGGCTGCAGGTCGAGCTGGTCGACATCGCCGAGCGCGAGGAGTGGGTCGAGGCCTATGGTCTGCGCATCCCCGTCCTGCGCCGAGTCGACACCGCAGCCGAGCTGGGCTGGCCGTTCGATGGCCAGTCTGTGGCGGAGTTTCTCGGCCTCCCGCCGGGTCCGGCAGGCGGCTGATACGGCCACTGGCCAGCAGTAGCTACCTGCCGTTCGATACGGCACTATCTGCCCGTTTTTGGGCCGGCACCTATACTACTGATGCCTAGGCGTCGCGCGTTGTGCGCTGAGCACCTGGGCCAATCATCCGGAGCCGCTGGCGGGGTTGCCTGAAAAGGTCTCTGGCCCGCAAGCGTTCTGTCTCGTTCAACTGGAAATGATCATGTCTCTCGTAAAACCTGCAGCTCTGTTCGTGTGTGTCGCTCTGGCCGGTTGTGCCAGCAAGTCCGATTCCGGTAACGCTTCGGCCAAGGATGGCTGGCGGTCGTTCGGTGGGAAGGAGACGGCGGCTCGTGCAGAGCAAGGCAAGTCCGCAGAGGCTGCAAAGCAGGTGGAGGACAAGGCCGAGCTCGCCCCGGCCAAGCCGGTCGAGAAGAAGCCGCAAACGGCCGCGAAGACCGGGCAGAAGCCGGCGCCGGTAGCATCCCGGGTTGAGTCGAAGAAGGCCGCGCCGGTCGCTGCCAAGCTCGAGCAGAAGAAAGCCGCGCAGAAGCCGGAACCGACTGCAGTGAGCAAGGTCGAGCCGAAGGCAGAGCCGGCTGCGGCGCAACCGGCTGACGACAATGCCCTGAAGGCCACGCAGGCCGAGGTCAAGAAAACCGAGGTCAAGAAGGCAGGCAGCAGCTGGTGGCGGTTTGGTGGCAAGGACAAGGCAGTCGACACCCAGGCCCAGCTCCAGTCGAAGAAGAGCGAGCGCCAGCCGGTCAGCAAGGCCTGGCTGGACGACAACGAGAAGCGCCTGAAAGCCGCGGTGGCAGGCAGCAAGTTCGAGGTCGAGCGTCGCGGTGACCTGCTGGTGCTGGTGGCACCGGCGGATACGTCCTTCAATCGTGATCGCCCGCACATGCTGCTGCCGGTCACGCTCGGGCCGTTGAGCCGGATGGCCAAGCTGGTCGCGGGCGATGCGCAGAGCGCCGTGCTGGTGCTGGGGCACGCCGATGGCAGCGGTAACGCAGAGCAGAGCCGCAAGCTGACCCTGGAGCGGGCGCAGGCGGTGGGGTCGATCTTCCGCATGAGCGGCCTGAAGAACGACCGGCTGATGCTGCGCGGAATGGGCGGGGACAAGCCGCGCGCGAGCAATGACAACCTCAAGGGGCGTGAGCAGAACCGTCGGATCGAGATCATCCTGACCCAGCGTGACTACCTGGCGGCGCTGGTGGCGCAGAACAGCCGCTGAGTGGCGATGGCCTTGCTGTCGATCATGGGCGGCAAGGCCGAGCCGGGGTTAAGCTGACACATTCATCGCCCAAGGAGTTCTGCCATGACCCAGTCGCTTGCCGACATGCGCCGCGATTACACCCGGGACGGATTGTCCGAGGAGCTGGCGCCGCTGGAGCCGTTCGCGTTGTTCCGCCACTGGTTTGCCGAGGCGGTCAAGACCGAACAGGCGCCAGTGGAGGCCAATGCCATGACCCTGGCCACGGTCGATCCGCAGGGGCAGCCGCATTGCCGGGTATTGCTGCTCAAGGCGCTGGACGAGCGTGGCTTCACCTTCTTCACCAACTACGACAGCGCCAAGGGCGAACAGCTGCTGGCCAATCCGCGCGCGGCGATGACCTTCTTCTGGCCAACCCTGGAGCGCCAGGTGCGCATCGAGGGGCGGGTGGAGAAGGTGACGCCGGCTGAATCGGACGCCTATTTCAAGGTGCGTCCGCTGGGCAGCCGGCTGGGTGCCTGGGCTTCGCCGCAGAGCCAGGTTATCGACGGGCGCGGTGAGCTGGAACGGCTGTTGGCCGAGACCGAGCGGCGCTTCATGGAAACCGCGCCGCACTGTCCGGAGCATTGGGGCGGTTACCGGCTGGTGCCGGAGCGCTTGGAGTTCTGGCAGGGACGGTCGAGCCGCCTGCACGACCGTCTAAACTATCGTCTTGAAGGGGCTGCGTGGGTGCGTGAGCGCCTGGCGCCCTGATCAGGGCTGCTGTGGCGTTGCGGTTGCTGCAGGCCGGTATTGGGCTGCAGCATGCTCCAGCCAGTCGCCGAGGGCTTTGCGCTTGATGCCTTCGCTCTGTGCCTGTTGCAGGCGCTCGAGCATGTAGGCGCGTTTGGCCGGGTCATCGCCGGCGAAGGACAGGGCCAGGTCGCGATCGGTCCAGCGCTGGATCCGCTTGTACAGCCACCAGTGGAAGTACAAACCGGTTACAGTGGTAATGAAGATGATGAAGTAGTCCATATCGGGCTCCCAGAAAGGCGTGCCCACCCTAGCCGATCATGGCGCGCTGGAAAAGCGCTGGCTCCGGGCGGGCAAGGCGGCAAGCAAAACGGAGAAGTGTCATGCGCAAATCAGCTGTATTCCTGAGTCTGGCCGTGGCGGCCCTGGCAGTGGGTGGTTGTGCCTCCAACCTGAGCGGCGAAACCTATTCGCGCGATGAGGTACGGGCGGTACAAACCGTGCGCATGGGGACTATCGCCGCGTTGCGTCCGGTACGTATCGAGGGCACCAAGACGCCGATCGGCGCCGGGGCTGGCGCGGTAGCCGGCGGCATCGGCGGCAGCACGATCGGCAGCGGGCGCGGCAGTGCCGTGGCTGCGGTGATCGGTGCCGTGGCCGGTGGTCTGCTCGGTGCGGCAACCGAGGAGGGCTTCACCCGTACTCAGGGTGTGGAAATCACCGTGCGCGAGGACGATGGCACCATGCGCGCCTATGTCCAGGAAGTGTCCGAGGGCGAAGTCTTCCGTGTTGGCGACCGGGTGCGTGTCCTGACCGTCAACGGCACCAGCCGCGTGGCTCACTGAGTCTGTTGCTTGCCGCTACAGCTCATTGCTCGCCTGCCCTGGAGGGGCAGGTGAGCATCTGTTGAGTGCTTGGCAAGATCCCGCATAGCGCACGCCGACTGGTCTGGCTGCGTCCCCCTTCTGCTCGCACCGAGCCGCCACCGTCTTATTCAGCCGGCCCAAGCCTGGGCTACGTCCAGCATGCGCAGGGCGAATGCGCGCTCGTTGTCGTACCAGGCCAGCACCTTGACCAGGTCGCCCTGCACGCGGATTTGACTGAGGTCGACCACGCAGGAGGCGGGGTGGCCGGCGAAGTCGCAGGACACCAGGGGCAGTTCGTTGCAGTCCATGACGCCGACCGGCAGTTCCTGTATGGCGGCCAGCAGGATGTCGCGCAGGGCGGCAACGCTGGTCGCGCGCTCGGCGATGAAGGTCAGGTCCAGCAGCGATACCGTGGGTGTCGGTACGCGCACCGACAGGCCGTCCAGCCGTCCGGCCAGTTCTGGCAGCACCAGGCCGATGGTCTTGGCCGCGCCGGTGCTGGTCGGCACCATCGACAGCGCCGCCGCCCGTGCGCGGTACAGGTCGCTATGCGCCTGGTCGAGCAGGTTCTGGTCGTTGGTGTAGGAGTGCACGGTGTTGATCAGTCCTTGGCGGATGCCCACGGCCTGGTGCAGGACCATCGCCAGCGGAGCCAGGCAGTTGGTGGTGCAGGAGGCGTTGGAAACGATCTGCTGGTCGCCCAGCAGCGCATGGTTGACGCCGTAGACCACGGTGAGGTCGGCGCTGTCCAGCGGATGACTGAGCAGCACCCGCGGCGCGCCGGCGAGCAGGTGCTGTTCGGCCAGCGCGCGGGTCTTGAACTTGCCGCTGCATTCGAGCACCAGATCGACGCCCAGTTCGGCCCATGGCAGGCGGCCGGGATCCCTTTCCTGCAACAGTCGGATCGACTGGCCGCTGATCTGCAGGCAGTCCTCGTGCAGCGTCACGCTGCCGGGATAGCGGCCGTAGGTCGAGTCGAAGCGGGTGAGGTGGGCGAGGGTGGCGTGGTCGCCGAGATCATTGATCGCCTCGACGCGTATGCGTGACGCCAGTCCCTGCTGGAAGATGGCGCGCAGCACTGCGCGGCCGATGCGGCCATAACCGTTGATTGCGATACGCAGCATGGCTTTGACTCCCTTTTGTTCTTCTCATTCAGGAGCATAGCTGCTTGTGCTGCGGCCCGTGGCACGCTCCGGCCGCTCAGTCGCGCGCGCCGCCCAGCGCTGCGCAGCCCATCAGCGGCGGCTGGCGGTCCAGCTGCAGGCGCGCCTGCAGGTGGCCGAGTGCACCGCTCATGCTGTCGACACAGCGCCCCGGCGTCAGCCACAGTTCCACGCGGCGGCCGTCGGCTTCGCTGGTGAAGCTCAGGCTGCCGTCCGGCAGGCGCTCCTCGACATAGGGCAGGGCCAGGGGCTCGACGCCGGGGCGCTCGAGCATCATGCCCAGGGCGCTCACGCTGACCGCCCAGCCCGGCTCGTTGCCACTGGCGCGCACGATCAGGCGCTTGAACTGGGCATCGTTGCAGCCCTGGTGCGCCCCCTGTTGCAGGCGATACAGGCGGTTGACCCGCAGGCGCGACTGCTCGCCGCTGGCGTCCTCCTGCAGCCGACCGGCGAGGTCGACGAACAGGGGTTGTTGCTCACTCTGTTGCAGGCGGGCCACGGCATAGGGCAGCCCCAGGCTGTCCTCGGCGGTGATGGACAGCCTGCGTTGCTGGTGGCACGGCTGCAGCACCAGTTCGCCCGCGCTGCGGGTCAGCTCACCCTGCAGGCGCAGTGGCGCAGGTTCCGGTTGTTTCGCCGACCACGGCAGCCACTGGCAGCCGCCCAGAAGGGGCAGCAGCGCCACGGCCAGTACAGGTGCAATACGCATGACAACTCTCCCTAGCAGAATGGTCGCCACGGTAATCGCCGCCGCGGGCGGCCACAAGAAGCTTCAGGCCTAAGCGGCAGGTCACACAATCGCTTCGTGCTGTCAATAGCAATGGGCTGGTCAAACCCCGTGGAGCATGCTACAAACATTCAAAGATGATCTAGCCGCTTGAAACACAAGGGAAAACCATGACCAAGTCGGAGTTGATCGAACGCATCGTTACCCATCAGGGGCAACTGTCGTCCAGGGATGTCGAGCTGGCCATCAAGACTATGCTTGAGCAGATGGCGCATGCCTTGGCCGCTGGTGATCGCATCGAGATTCGCGGCTTCGGCAGCTTCTCCCTGCATTACCGCGCGCCGCGCGTCGGGCGCAATCCCAAGACCGGCGAGTCGGTGCGTCTGGATGGCAAGTTCGTTCCCCACTTCAAGCCCGGCAAGGAGCTGCGCGACCGCGTCAACGAATTGGAATGACGTTCACGCGGCCTGCACCGGTCGGCCCCGTTCGAGGAAAGCCCATGCTCTGGATCAAACGCGTCTTGGTGATTGCTGCTGCCCTGCTGGTCGCGGCGCTCACGCTGGTCTTCATCCTCGAGAACCAGGGGCAGGCCCGCTTGCAGTTCATGACGCTGCAAAGCCCCGAATGGCCGGTCGCGCTCTTCGTCGCCCTGGCGTTCGTCGCCGGCGGCCTTGCCGGCGTACTGCTCAGCCTCTACCTGCGTGCCCGTCTCAAGTTCGCGCTGGCGCGCAACCGCAGCGAGCTCAACCGCTGCCGCAAGGAGCTTGACGGTCTGCGCGAGCAGCTCGAAAGCAAAGCCCGCTCCTGACCGGCAGACCTACACGGTGCCTTGCGCCTTCAGTGCGGCAATCCGCTGCGGGTCGTAGCCCAGTCGTTCGAGAATGCTGGCGGTATGCTCGCCCAGCTGCGGGCCGATCCACTCGGTCCCGCCGGGCGTCTCCGACAGTTTCGGCACGATGCCGGGCATCCTGAATTCCTTGCCGTCCGGCAGGCGCGCGCGCTGCAGCATGTCGCGGGCGAGAAATTGCGGATCGGCGAACATGTCCTCGGCGCTGTAGATGCGGCTGGCGGGAACGTCGGCCTGTCTGAGCGCGGCCAGCACCTCGTCCAGTGGCAGCGACTGCACCCAGCGGTCGATCACCCCGTACAGCTCGTCGCGCCGTGCATCGCGCCCGGCGTTGTCGGCCAGGCTCGGGTCGTCGGCCAGGTCGACGCGGCCGATGGCCAGCATGAAGCGTCTGAAGATGGCATCGCCGTTGGCGCCGATCTGCACGTGCTTGCCGTCCGCACTGCTATGGATCGAGGAGGGGGTGATGCCGGGCATGATGTTGCCGGTGCGCTCGCGGATGAAGCCGTAGACGTCGAATTCCGGCACCAGGCTTTCCATCATGGCGAACACCGCCTCGTACAGCGCCACGTCCACCACCTGGCCCAGGCCGCCGTTGACCTCGCGGTGGCGCAGCGCCATCAGCGCGCCGATCACCCCCCACAGCGCGGCGATCGAGTCGCCGATGGAGATGCCGGTGCGCACCGGCGGGCGGTCCTCGAAGCCGGTGATGTAGCGCAGCCCGCCCATCGACTCGCCCACCGCGCCGAAGCCCGGCTGGTCCTTCAGCGGCCCGGTCTGGCCGAAGCCGGACAGGCGCACCATCACCAGTTTCGGGTTGAGCGCGTGCAGCACGTCCCAGCCGAGGCCGAGCTTCTCCAGCACGCCGGGGCGGAAGTTCTCGATCAGGATGTCGGCCTCCTGCATCAGGCGCTTGAGGATGGCCTGCGCCTCGGGATGCTTGAGGTTGAGGGTCAGCGACTGCTTGTTGCGCGCCTGCACGAACCACCATAGCGAGGTGCCCTCGTACAGCTTGCGCCACTTGCGCAGCGGATCGCCGCCATCGGGGGATTCGACCTTGATCACCTCGGCGCCGAACTCCGCGCAGATGCGCGAGGCGAAGGGGCCGGCGATCAGGGTGCCGAGTTCGATGACCTTGAGGCCGGCGAGGGGTTTGGCAGGGCTGGTCATGGATGCTCCGGGGCGGGTGGGCGTGGCTGCGCCAGAGTGTACCTCCATCCGTGGGTGCGGCAGCGTGGGTGATATTTCCGGGTAGTGGCACTTCGCCTCTGGCTCCAGGGGCGGTGCGCACGTAGAGTGGAGTTTTGCAGCCCGCGCTCCGGCCGGCCGCTCTGCCAATGGCCACGGCATCTGCCCATGACCCTGCATCTACCGACCCTGCTACTGCTCGACATCTGCGTGCTCGCCCTGCTGGGCGGGCTGATGCTGCATACCTGGCGGCGCAGCGAGAACGAGGCGACTCTCGGCTGGATGGCCGGCATGCTCCTGCTGGCGGCACCGGGCACCCTGTTGCTCAGCCTGCGCGGCATCGGCGTGGATACCCTGTCCATCGTCCTCGGCAATGTGCTGCTGCGCCTGGCGGCTGGCCTGGGCTGGGCGGCCATGCGCGTGTTCGTCGGCCGCCAGCCCTGCTGGCCCGGTGTCGCCGGCGGTGCGCTGCTGTGGGCGCTGCTGTGCCTGTGGCCGTACTTCATGAGTTCGCTGGCGTTGCGGGTAACGGTCGGTACCCTGCTCACCATCCTGTATGCCGGCCTGGCGGCATGGGAACTGTGGCGCGCGCGCCGGCAGCTGGAGGTGGCCATCGCGCCGGCCGTGGCGCTGCTGCTGATGCATGTGCTGTTCTGCACGGGCCTGCTGCTGCTGGGCAGCGGCCAGGCCATCGAGCGGGTGTGGAGCGGGCTGGACGACAGCTTCGTGACCTGGCGCTTGCTGGAGACCTTCCTGTTCGCCATCGGCATTGCCTTCGTCACCCTGGCCATGGTGCGCGAGCGGGCCGAGCTGCGCTTGCGCGCCGTGGCCAACTGCGATCCGCTGACCGGCATCGGCAATCGCCGGGCCTTCATGGCCGAGGCGCAGGTGCTGCTGGCGTACTGCCAGCGCAGTGGGCGTCCGGCGGCCCTGCTGATGTGCGATCTCGATCACTTCAAGCAGCTGAACGATTGCCATGGCCACGCCATGGGCGATACGGCGCTGATCGGCTTCGGTCGCGTGCTGAGCCAGAGTATCCGCCAGTCCGATGTCTGCGGGCGCATCGGCGGCGAGGAGTTTGCCTGCCTGCTGCCCGATGCCGACGCCGCGCAGGCCGAGCGGGTGGCCGAGCGCATCCGCCGGGAGTGCCGCGAGCTGATGCCCGATCCGGCGCTGCGCTTCAGCGTCAGCATCGGCGTCGCCAGTGTCGTGCAGGCCGGCTACGAGTTGCCCCGCTTGCTGGCGCAGGCCGACGAGGCGCTGTACCGGGCCAAGGCCAGCGGACGCAACCGGGTCGAGCATTACGCCGGGCAGCCGATGCCGGCCTAGCGGTGCAGGCCTGCGGGTGTCGATTCGGAGTACACTGGCGACCTTTTCCGATCACCAAGAACCCGTCCATGGCCCTGCAGTCCACGCCCTACAAAGTCGAACTCAACCTCACCGATCTGGATCGCAGCGTCTACGAGAACCTGCGCTTCACCGTCGCCAAGCATCCCTCGGAAACCGAGGAGCGCATGGCGGCGCGTTTGATTGCCTATGTGCTGTGGTACCACGAGCAACTGTCGTTCGGCCGTGGTCTGTCGGATGTCGACGAGCCGGCGTTGTGGGAGAAGAGTCTGGATGGCCGCGTGCTGCACTGGATCGAAGTCGGCCAGCCGGACGCCGAGCGCATCACCTGGTGCTCGCGCCGCTGCGAGCGTTTCAGCCTGGTGGCCTACGGCAACCTGCGCGTCTGGCAGACCAAGGTGCTCGATGGCGTGCGCAGCCTGAAGAACATCAACGTGGTGGCTGTCGATCAGGCTGCCTTGGAGAACCTGGCCAAGGACATGCCGCGCGCGATCAGCTGGAGCGTGATGATCAGCGACGGTTCGCTGTTCATCACCGACGAGCGCGGCCAGCACGAAGTCCCGCTCGAATGGCTCGCCGGCGAGCGCTGAGAGAGCCGTCGCGCAGGGGCGAATGATTCGCCTCGGGAACCCGAACGGCGAATAAATTCGCCCCTACCGTCAAGCTCCGGAACGTCATGCGTATCGAACCCCGCCCGTTGCCCGCCGAGTTGCCCGACCTGGGCGATCTGCCCCCCCTACTGACCCGCCTGTACGCCGCCCGCGGCGTGCAGTCCGCCGCCGAGCTGGACAAGACGCTGGCGCGGCTGATCCCGTATCGCGAGCTGAAGGGCATCGACGCGGCGGTCGAACTGCTGGTGACCGCGCTTGAGCAGGGCCAGCGCATCGTCATCGTCGGCGACTTCGATGCCGACGGCGCCACCGCCAGCTCGGTCGGCGTGCTGGCGCTGCGCATGCTGGGTGCCGCGCATGTCGACTATCTGGTGCCCAACCGCTTCGAGTACGGCTACGGCCTGACCCCGGAGATCGTCGCGGTGGCGCTGGACAAGCGGCCGCAACTGCTGATCACCGTGGACAACGGCATTTCCAGCCTCGACGGCGTGGCCGCGGCCAAGGCGGCGGGCCTCGCGGTGCTGGTCACCGACCACCACCTGCCCGGTCCCGAGCTGCCGGCGGCGGATGCCATCGTCAACCCCAACCAGCCGGGCTGCCCGTTCCCGAGCAAGGCGCTGGCCGGGGTCGGGGTGATCTTTTACGTGATGCTGGCCCTGCGCGCGCGGTTGCGCGAGCTGGACTTTTCCCCCCGCCGCGGCCTGGCCGAGCCGAACCTGGCCGAGCTGCTCGACCTGGTGGCGCTGGGCAGCGTCGCCGACGTGGTGCCGCTGGACGCCAACAACCGCATCCTCG